>Ga0207641_10000855_pt1 | contig 32290 bp, 29 predicted proteins | sample KBSSwiS62_FD_184306 | JGI IMG/M metagenome (GOLD analysis project Ga0207641, IMG submission 184306) | Switchgrass rhizosphere microbial communities from Kellogg Biological Station, Michigan, USA - KBS Switchgrass S6-2 (SPAdes) (version 2) | ecosystem: Host-associated > Plants > Roots >... | reverse complement strand
GTGCTCCGGACGAACGACATGGGCGGTTGGACCAAGGCCGCGCCACTGCTCTACCCGCACCAGTGGAGCTGGGACAGCGCGTTCGTCGCGATCGGGTGGGCGCAGGTGGACGTGCGCCGCGCGATGACCGAGCAGCAGCGGCTGTTCGAGGCCCAGTGGGCGAACGGCATGGTTCCGCAGATCGTGTTCAACCCGCTCGCGGACGCGGAGTCCTACTTCCCGGACCCGGCGCGGTGGGCCGTCGAGGTGTGCCCGGAGGCGCCCGTCGGGGTGGCCGAGACCAGTGGCATCTGCCAGCCGCCGGTGCACGCCATCGCCGTCGCACGGATCTGGGAGGTCGCGCGCGGGACCACAGAGGCCGAGGCGGTACGAACCGAGCTGCGCACCCTCTTCCCGAAGCTCATGGCCTGGCACCGCTACCTCGCCGAGAACCGTGACCCGTCCGGATCCGGCCTGGTCACGACGTACCACCCGTGGGAGGGCATCGACAACTCCCCGCGCTGGGACGGGGTGCTGGCCCGGCTCGAGGTGGGGGAGGTGCCGCCGTACGTCCGGCGAGACCTCTCGCACGTCGCGGATGCGGGCCAGCGCCCGTCCAACGCGACCTACGACCGCTTCCTCTGGCTGCTCGAGCTGCTCAAGCGGTTCCGGTACGACGACGCGGCGATCCACGAGGCCTACCCCTTCCTGGTCAAGGACGTGTTCTTCACGTCGGTGCTGGTCATGGCGAACCGCGCACTGCTGACCGTCGCGGACGCGGTCGGGGCCACCTGCGCCGAGCGGGCGCAGATCCAGACCTGGGTCGAGCGGGGCCGGGCGGGGATCGCGGCGACCGTGGACGCGGAGTCCGGCATGGCCTACGACGTCGACCTCGGCACCGGCGCCCCGATCGAGGTCGCGACGTTCGCCGGGCTGTCCCCGCTGCTCGATGCTGGGAGCCCGCACCGCGCCCGCGCCCTGTGGAACCTCGACTCATCGGCGTTCGCAGGCCATCCGGGCCTGCGCTGGGCGATGGTGCCGAGCACCAGCCCGTCCGCGGAGTGCTTCGACCCGCGCAACTACTGGCGGGGCCCCGTCTGGCCGATCGTGAACTGGCTGTTCTGGCGTGGCCTGCGAGACGGCGGGGACACGGCCCGCGCCGAGGCGCTGCGGGAGGCGTCGCTGGACTCGCTGCGACACGTCGGCTTCGCGGAGTACTTCCACCCGATGACCGGCGAGGCCCTGGGGTCCGCGATGCAGTCCTGGACCGCCGCTGTCGCCCTGGACTGGCTCGCCTCCTAGGCCGGATCACAGGTAGGGCTGGGTGATCATCTCGAGGTAGTGGCCCGCGGGGTCGCGGAAGTAGACGCCGCGGCCACCGTGCTCGGTGTTGGTCTCGCCCGGGCGCCGCATCTGCGGGTCTGCCCAGTGTTCGATCCCGTTGTCGCACAGGCGCTGGTAGGCGCGGTCGAAGAGGGCGTCGTCGACCAGGAAGGCGTAGTGCTGGTTCTGGATCTCGGGGTACGCCTCGACCGGGAGGTCGGCGAACTGGATCAGCACCCCGTCGTCGAGCAGGAGGTTGGTGAACGGGCCCCAGGACGGGGCGTCGGTCGCCTCGAAGATGCCCTGGAAGAAGCGGGCGGACTCGACGCGGTCGCGGGCGGCGATGATCAGATGGTTGAACGTGGCGGGCATGGTGGCCGTCCTCTCGGTGGACCGGGAGGGGCGCCCGCGCAGGCCGGCGAGCACGCCGAACGGGTGGGATGCGCCCGGGCCTGTTCGGGACTGCTCGGCCCGACGAGACAGTCGGTGCCGGCCGGTACAGCCGCTCCTTCCCGGTAGGCCCATGGGGGCGCGGCGATCACCATAGTCCTGGGGGGAGGTCGGCCGCCACCGAGTTCCGCAGCGGACGGGTGGATCCACTGTCCGACTCGCGACCTCAGGTGTCCGACTCGCGGCCGGTGGTGTGGGACTCGCGGCCGGTGGTGTGGGACTCGCGAGACGACGAGCCCCGCACCTCGGGCGAGGTGCGGGGCTCGTCGTCAGGAGGCCGCTCAGCTCGCGAGCATGCCCCGCAGGACGTACTGGAGGATGCCGCCGTTGCGGTAGTAGTCCGCCTCGCCGGGGGTGTCGATGCGGACGACCGCGTCGAACTCGACCTTGTCGCCGGACTCCTTGGTCGCCGTCACGTGCACCGTGCGGGGGGTCGACCCCGAGTTCAGCTCGGTGATCCCCGCGATGTCGAAGGTCTCCGTGCCGTCGAGGCCCAGCGACCCGGCCGACTCACCCTGCGGGAACTGCAGCGGGATGACGCCCATGCCGATCAGGTTCGAGCGGTGGATGCGCTCGAAGGACTCCACGATCACGGCCTTCACGCCCAGCAGCGCGGTGCCCTTGGCGGCCCAGTCGCGGGACGAGCCGGAGCCGTACTCCTTGCCGCCCAGCACGACCAGCGGGATGCCCGCGGCCGTGTAGTTCTGCGCGGCGTCGTAGATGAACGCCTGCGGCGCCCCGTCCTGGGTGAAGTCGCGGGTGTAGCCGCCCGAGACGTCGTCGAGCAGCTGGTTGCGCAGCCGGATGTTCGCGAACGTGCCGCGGATCATCACCTCGTGGTTGCCGCGCCGGGACCCGAAGGAGTTGTAGTCCTTCCTGTCCACGCCGTTCTCGTCCAGGTACCGCGCCGCCGGCGTGCCCGGCTTGATCGCACCGGCGGGGGAGATGTGGTCGGTGGTGACGGAGTCGCCGAGCAGCGCCAGCACCCGGGCGCCGGTGATGTCCTCGACCGGGGCCGGCTCGCTCGCCATGCCCTCGAAGTACGGGGGCTTGCGGACGTAGGTGGACTGCTGGTCCCACTCGAAGGTCTGGCCCTCCGGGGTGGGCAGCGAGCGCCACCGCTCGTCGCCACGGAAGACGTCGCTGTAGGACCTGGCGAACATGTCCTCGTCGATGGCGCCGTCCATGACGGCGTTGACGTCCTCGGTCGAGGGCCAGATGTCGGCGAGGAACACCGGCTCGCCGTTCGCGTCGTTGCCGAGCGGCTGGGTCTCGAAGTCGAAGTCCATGGTCCCGGCCAGCGCGTACGCGACGACCAGGGGCGGGGACGCCAGGTAGTTCATCTTGACGTCCGGGTTGATCCGGCCCTCGAAGTTCCGGTTGCCCGAGAGCACCGAGACGACGGAGAGATCGGCCTCGTTCACCGCGGCGGAGATTTCCTCGGGCAGCGGGCCCGAGTTGCCGATGCAGGTGGTGCAGCCGTACCCGACGAGGTTGTAGCCCAGCTTGTCCAGGTACGGCCAGAGGCCGGCCTTCTCGTAGTAGGCCGTGACGACCTGGGAGCCGGGCGCCATCGACGTCTTGACCCACGGCTTGACGGTGAGGCCCTTCTCGACGGCGTTGCGCGCCAGCAGGGCCGCGCCCAGCATGACCGACGGGTTCGACGTGTTGGTGCAGGAGGTGATCGAGGCGATCACGACGGCGCCGTGGTCCAGCACGAACTCGCCGCGGGACTCCGACTTCACGGTCGTCGGCTTCGAGGGCCGGCCCTCGCCGCCGTTCGCCGCCGAGGAGACGACGGGGGCGGGCTCGTCCGCGCCGATCGCCGGGGAGTCGCTGGCGGGGAAGGACTCGGCGCCCGCCTCGTCCAGGCCGGTCAGCGGCTCGTCCGCGGTGTAGTCCCGGACCGCCTTGCGGAACGCGGTCTTGGCCGCGGACAGCTCGATCCGGTCCTGCGGCCGCTTGGGGCCGGAGATCGACGGGACGACCGTCGAGAGGTCCAGCTCCAGCTTCTCGGAGAACTTCGGTTCGGCGGCCGGGTCCAGCCAGAGGCCCTGCTCCTTGGCGTACGCCTCGACCAGCGCGATCTGCTCGGCGGAGCGGCCGGTGAGCGTGAGGTAGCGGAGGGTCTCGTCGTCGATCGGGAAGATCGCGGCGGTGGAGCCGAACTCCGGGCTCATGTTGCCGATGGTGGCCCGGTTGGCCAGCGGGACGGCGGAGACGCCTGCGCCGTAGAACTCCACGAACTTGCCGACGACGCCCTGCTTGCGCAGTATCTCGGTGATCGTGAGCACCACGTCGGTGGCGGTGACGCCCGGCGGGATCTCGCCGGTGAGCTTGAAGCCCAGCACCTTCGGGATCAGCATCGACACGGGCTGGCCGAGCATCGCGGCCTCGGCCTCGATGCCGCCGACACCCCAGCCCAGCACGCCCAGGCCGTTGACCATCGTGGTGTGGCTGTCGGTGCCGACCAGCGTGTCCGGGTAGGCCTGGCCGCCGCGGGCCATGACCGTGCGGGCCAGGTGCTCGATGTTGACCTGGTGCACGATCCCGGTGCCGGGCGGGACGACCTTGAACTCGTCGAACGCGCCCTGGCCCCAGCGCAGGAACTGGTAGCGCTCCTTGTTGCGGCCGTACTCGAACTCGATGTTCTTCTCGAACGCGTCGCTCGTGCCGAAGAAGTCGATCATCACCGAGTGGTCGATGACCAGCTCGGCGGGCGCGAGCGGGTTGACCTTGGCCGGGTCGCCGCCCATCTCGGTCACGGCCTCGCGCATGGTCGCCAGGTCGACGACGCAGGGTACGCCGGTGAAGTCCTGCATGATCACCCGGGCGGGGGTGAACTGGATCTCGGTGTCCGGCTCCGCGGCGGGGTCCCAGTTCGCCAGCGCGCGGACGTGGTCCGCGGTGACGTTCGCGCCGTCCTCGGTGCGGAGGAGGTTCTCCAGCAGGACCTTGAGGCTGTACGGGAGGGACTCCGCGCCGTCGACCGCCGACAGCCGGAAGATCTCGTACGAGTTGTCACCGACCTCGAGGTTTCCCTTGGCTCCGAAGCTGTCGGTACTGGCCACTTCCGGCTCTCCTCTGCGATCGCTCTCGTGGTGGGCGCGTCGTGCGGGAGTCTCGCGCATCGCGGTCGCCGCGGCAGCGGGACCCCCGGCCTGGCCCAAACAGTACGCCTGTCCTATTTCGGCGTCGAGGCGACCCCTGACAAAGCCGGAGCCGCCGGTGACGCGGCTGCGTCACCGGCGGCTCGGGTGGGTCAGTTCGCGGCGGCGATGAAGACGTCGATGTCGCCCGGCTGCAGCGCCCCCAGGACGTCCGAGTAGAGCTGCACGACGGTCTGACCAGGGGAGACGTACCAGGCGCCGTCGATCTCGGTGGTCAGGACCTTGATGTCCAGCGCGGCCTTCACCAGCCGCGGCGCCACCTCGGCGATCGCGGGGGCGCTCCCGACCTCGGACAGCCCGGCCGAGGCGAGGTCCTGGGTGCACAGGCGCTGCGAGCCCGCGCCCGGCGCGCTGATGGCGAGGCAGTCACCGTCCCGCTTGACCGTCACCGTCGACCCGTCCGGGGTCCGCACCGTCGCGCTCGCCAGGGCGAGGCCGGTGTGCCCGCGGACGTTCGTGGGCGTCGTCTGCAGGTCCACCAGCTTCGCGCCCGAGGGCTGCGCGCCCGCGGCGGCCTTGACCAGGGCCGGGCCCGCGTCGTGCAGGGCGCCCATCTCCTTCGGGTCGGTCAGCTCGATGACGCGCTGGACGTTCGCGTCCAGCGCCGCCGACACCAGGCCCTGCACCGCGTCCTGGGCCGAGGTGGCGCCCTTGGCCGCGATCGACGTCGTCGGCCAGGGCTCGTTCGCCTCCTTCAGCGCGTAGTCCGCGGCGGTGTAGAAGCCACTGACGTACCACTTCCCGTCGACCTCGACGGTCGCGATCCGGATCGGCTCGCCCTGCTCCTGGACGACCTGGGCGATGTCGATGTGCTGCGGGGTACCCGCGGGCGGCTGCCCGTTCGGGAACACCTTCTGCCTGAAGGAGTCCGTGAACGGGAGGGTGGAGGCGTCCCCGTTGGTGGTGATCGTGCCCGCGACGAGCTTGGTGATCGTCACGTTGGGGCGCACGGACTCCGCGGCGTTCTGGTCGAACCGCAGCCCGGCGAACGTGACGGTGTCCAGGCTCCGGGTGGCGTCGGCGTCCGGCTTGAGGATCTGCAGGCGCTGCAGCTGCTGGGTGAGCTCGGTGCCGAGGTCGGTGAGCAGCGTGGTCTCGTTCGGGGCGAGGTGGCCTGCCGCCTTGAGGTAGTCGCGGTCCTCGAGGTTCTTCGCCATCGTGGTCACGGCGTCGTTCGGGGAGCTCGCACCGCCCGAGTTCCCGAGCAGGGCCCACGCCGTGTACCCGCCGCCCGCGAGGACGACCACGATCGCGATGATCGCCGTGACCAGCGGCCAGCGCCGCCGCTTCTTCGGGGGCTCACCCCCGCCCTCGCCGCCGTAGCCGGGCGGCGGGGTCCAACCGGGCGGCGGGCCGCCCGGGGCGCCCTGCGGGGGGCCGTACTGCGGGGGCGGCTGCGGCGCGCCGTAGGGCTGCTGCTGCGGGTACGGGGCGGTCTGGCCCCCGCCCTGCTGCGGCGGCGCGCCCGCGCCCGGGCCCTGCGCCCAGCTCTGTCCGCCCTGCTGCGGAGTGTTCCATCCACCCTGCTGAGGCGGCCCCTGGTCGGGCCACCGCTGTCCGCCCTCGGTCACGCGTCCTACCCCCTCGTCCGGCGCCCCCGGTGGGACGCTCTGAGTCACTCGCGAGGACTATCGCGGATGATCACCTGTCTGGAACAGGGTGAAAGCACCGAGATCGGGTGGTGTCTGCACTCCTGTCCGACTCGTCCGTCCGGCGCAGCCGACCGCGGCCGGCCGGACGAGCGTCCTCCGAGTGGTGGAAGTCCGGGGACGTCACCGGCGTGGCGGCCGGGTCCCGACGCGCAGCGGTGCCAGTCTTCCGTGCGGAGTCGGTCGATCTCGGGAGGGACGGGTGCGGGTCCTGCGCGGCGTCGTCGTGGTGCTGCTGGCCGCCGCGCTCGCGGCGACCTCCGGGGCGCTCGCGTCCGCCGAGCCGACGCCGCCCCCCAACCCGAGCAACGACGACCTGCAGCGCAGCCGGACCCAGGTCGACCAGCGGGCGAGGTCGGTCGCCGACCTCACCAGGCGGCTCGCCGACCTGCAGGCCGAGGCGGACGACCTGCAGATCCAGGTCGCCGAGCAGCACGAGGCCGCCAACCAGGCCCTCGACGTCCTGTCCGGCGCGCAGGCCGAGGCGGACGCGGCCGCGGCGCGGGCGGACTCGGCCCGGGCGCAGACCGAGGCCGCGGGCAAGGCGATCGACGCGGCGCGCACCAGGTTGGACGACTTCGTCGCGGGCACCTACTCCCGTGGGCTCGACCTGGGCCCGATCGGTCTGCTGACCACCTCCACCGGGCCGGACGACCTCGTCGACCGCGCCCAGCTCACCGACGCGCTCGCCCAGCAGCAGGCCGCAGCGCTCGACGGGCTCCAGCGGGCCCGGGTGCAGAAGGCCAACGCGGACTCGACGGCCCGGCAGGCGCAGGCCGAGGCCGAGCAGCGCAGGCAGGCCGCCGCCGGTGCGAAGGCGGCCGCGGACCAGGCCCTGGCCGGGGCGCAGCAGAACGCGGCGGCGCAGGCGCAGCGGCTCTCCGCCGTCGCGACCGAGCAGCAGCAGGTCCAGGCCCAGCTCGACGCCGCCGAGAACGCCGACGCCGGCCTGCGCGCCCAGCGGCAGCGGTTCCAGGACTGGCAGCGCGCGCAGGAGCAGGCCGAGGCCGCCGCGCAGCGCAAGGCGCAGGAGGAGGCCGCCGGACGCACCGCGGGCAGGCCGCCCTCGCCGGTGCGGCAGCAGGGCTCCAGCGCCGTCCAGACCGTGATCGACCGCGCGATGGCGCAGCTCGGCGTGCGGTACTCGTGGGGCGGCGGCAACCCGCGCGGCCCGACCGTCGGGATCCGCGACGGGGGCGTGGCGGACTCGTTCGGCGACTACCGCAACGTCGGGTTCGACTGCTCCGGGCTGATGCTCTACGCCTTCGCGGGCGTGGGCGTGAACCTGCCGCGCTACAGCGGGAACCAGGCGGACTTCGGCGAGCAGGTGCCGCGCTCGCAGATGCAGCCCGGCGACATGCTGTCCTGGGCGCGCGATGGTCGGACCTACCACATCGCGCTGTACATCGGGAACGGGAAGATGATCGAGGCGCCGTACTCCGGGGCGTCGGTCAGGATCTCCCCGGTGCGGTACACGGGCGGGTTGTCGCCCACCGTCTCCCGCGTGCTTTAACGGCTCTTCACCGCTCGTGGTGTCTGATGGTGGGGTGACCGAGTCGACGCCCAAGGCGGATGCCGAGCTCCTGGAACGCGCGGTCTTCGAGATCAAGCGCGTGATCGTCGGCCAGGACACGCTCGTCGAACGGATGCTGGTCGGCCTGCTGGCGAAGGGCCACCTCCTGCTGGAGGGTGTGCCCGGCGTGGCCAAGACCCTCGCCGTGGAGACCGTGGCGAAGGTCGTCGGCGGCTCGTTCGCGCGGCTGCAGTTCACCCCGGACCTCGTGCCGGCGGACATCCTCGGCACCCGGATCTACCGGCAGGGCCGCGAGGAGTTCGACGTCGAGCTGGGCCCCGTGGTCGCGAACTTCGTCCTGGCGGACGAGATCAACCGCGCCCCCGCCAAGGTCCAGTCCGCGATGCTCGAGGTCATGGCCGAGCGGCACCTGTCCATCGGCGGCCGCACCTTCCCGATGCCGGACCCGTTCCTCGTGCTGGCCACCCAGAACCCCATCGAGAACGAGGGCGTCTACCCGCTGCCCGAGGCGCAGCGGGACCGCTTCCTGTTCAAGATCGTCGTCGCGTACCCGGGGCTGGAGGAGGAGCGCGAGATCGTCTACCGGATGGGCGCGACGCCGCCCACGGCCGAGCAGGTGATGAACCCCGCCGAGCTGGTCCGGTTGCAGCGCACGGTCTCCGAGGTGTTCGTGCACCACGCGCTGGTGGACTACGTCGTGCGGCTCGTGGTCGCCACCCGCACCCCCGCCGAGCACGGGCTGCAGGACATCGCCGGGTGGGTCTCCTACGGCGCCTCGCCGCGCGCCACGCTGGGGATCGTCGCCGGAGCCCGGGCGCTCGCGCTGGTGCGGGGCCGGGACTACGTGCTCCCGCAGGACGTGCTGGACGTCGCGCCGGACGTGCTGCGCCACCGGCTCGTGCTGTCCTACGACGCCATCGCGGACCAGGTCCCGATCGACCACATCCTGCAGCGGGTGCTCGCCACGGTCCCGTTGCCGCAGGTCACGGCGCGTCCGCAGGCGGTCCCGCCCACACCCGTGCAGCCCTGATGGATGTGCCCACCCACCCCGCAGCCTCCCACCCCCCGGGAGCCGCGCAGGTGCACCCGCCCGCCCTCGGGGAGGGTCGGCTGGAGGCCGGTCTGCGCACCCTGGAGCTGACCGTCCGGCGTCGGCTGGACGGGTTGTTGCAGGGCAACCACCTCGGTCTGCTCCCCGGCCCGGGGTCCGAGCTCGCCGAGGCGCGGCCGTACCGGGCGGGCGACGACGTCCGGCGGATGGACTGGGCCGTCACCGCGCGCACCACCGAGCCGCACGTCCGGGAGAGCGTGGCGGACCGCGAGCTGGAGACCTGGGTCGTGGTGGACCTCTCGCCGAGCCTGGACTTCGGCACCGCGGACTGCGAGAAGCGGGACCTGGCGATCGCCGCGCTGGCCGCCGTCGTGCACCTGACCCGCGGCGGCGGGAACCGCGTCGGCGCGATCGTCTCGACGGGCGCCGAGACCGTCCGCATCCCCGCGCGCGGCGGGGTGGGGCACGCCCGGTCGCTGCTGCGCCGGGTCGCCTCGGTGCCGCGCGCCACCGACGGGACCCGGGGGGACCTCACCCAGGCGCTGGAACAGCTGCGCCGCCCGCCGCGGCGGCGTGGGCTCGCCGTCGTGATCTCGGACTTCCTCGGCGAGCCGGACTGGGAGCGGTCGCTGCGCGGGCTCGCCGGCCGCCACGACCTGCTGGCCATCGAGGTGGTGGACCCCCGCGAGCTCGATCTGCCGGACGTCGTGACCGTCGTGCTGGCGGACCCGGAGACCGAACGACAGCGCGAGATCCAGACCACGCCCCTGCTGTGCCGCGAGTTCGCGGCCGCGGCCCAGGACCACCGGGACCGGGTCGCGGAGGCGCTGCGCCACTGCGGGGCCGGGCACCTGCGGCTGCGCACGGACTCGGACTGGGTCTCGGACATCGTGCGGTTCGCCTTGGCCCGCAAGCGGGTGGGCAGCCGATGACGTTCGCCTCTCCCTGGTGGCTGCTGGGGCTGCTGGTGGTCGCCGCGCTCGTCGTGGGGTACCTGTACCTGCTGCGCAGGCGACGCCGGGACGTCGTGCGGTTCACGAACCTGGAGCTGCTGGACAAGGTCGCGCCCAACCGGCCGGGCTGGTACCGGCACGTGCCCGCGGCGGCGCTGATCGCGGCGGCGGCGGTGCTCACCGTCGCGCTGGCCGGGCCGCAGGCCGAGGCCAAGGTGCCGCGGAACCGGGCGACCGTCGTCCTGGTGATCGACGTCTCGCTCTCCATGCAGGCCACGGACGTGGAGCCGACCCGGCTGGCCGCCGCGCAGGCCGCTGCGAAGTCCTTCGCGGACCAGCTCACACCCGGGGTGAACCTCGGGCTGGTGTCGTTCGCAGGCACCGCGGCGGTGCTGGTGTCGCCGACCACCGACCGGGCGTCGGTGCGGCGGGCGGTGGACGGGTTGAAGCTCTCCGAGTCCACGGCGACCGGCGAGGCGATCTTCGCGGCGATGCAGTCGATCGAGTCCTTCTCGCAGTCCGTGGCCGCGGCGGGGGCCGGGGACGAGGGCCCGCCGCCCGCCCGGATCGTCCTGATGTCGGACGGCAAGCAGACGGTCCCGGGCCCGGACGGGGAGAACGAGCCGCGGGGTGGCTTCACCGCCGCCCGGCAGGCCGCGCAGGCGAAGGTCCCGATCTCCACGATCTCCTTCGGCACCGAGTACGGGACGATCGACATCGAGGGCGGCCGCACCCGCGTCGCCGTCGACGACGCCTCGATGAAGCAGATCGCGGACCTGTCCGGCGGCCAGTTCTTCACCGCCGCCAGCGAGGACGAGCTCAAGCGCGTCTACTCGGACCTCTCCGAGCAGATCGGCTACGAGGTGCGTCGGGTGGACTCCAGCAGGCCCTGGCTCGCGGGCGGGGCGCTGCTGCTGGTCCTCGGCGTGGGGACGGGGCTGGTGCTGGGCCGCAGGCTGCCCTGAGCGGCGGTTGTGTTGCGTGCCGGTGAACACTCGGCGCGGGGCTAACGAAGCGCTCGTGGTGATCGAGTGAGGAACCGTCCAACGTCATCTCTGTCGGGGAGATCGGACCGGTTCCGCAGTGGAGTATTCTGTTGCGCCCCTTCGTCGGCTCGTCGTTCCACCCCGTCCGCGGGTAGCCGTGCTCGGCTGCAGCACCGCGTCCGGGCTCGGGGTGCGCGAGCAGTCCGTCGGCCGCGTGGCCGCCAAGCTGCTGGACGCGGAGAAGGTGCTGGTCAAGGCCAAGCCGCGCGCCCTGGTGAGCGAGGTCCGCGCCGGGATGGCCAAGGTGGTGGACTTCGCGCCGGACCTCGTCGTGCTCAGCAGCGGCAACGTCGAGGCGTTCGTGCACCCGCACCGGGTGTTCGAGAAAGCGGTGGAGCGGCTCGCCCCGAAGACCTGGCACGGGGACGTCGGGCTGGACCCGCGTCCCTACTACTCGACCGACCCGGAGAAGGCACGAGAGCAGCGCCGGGAGTCCCGGCGCAAGGTGGCGTTGAAGAACGTGCTCGTCCGCCCGCTCGGCGGCTACACGCGCATGTCCCTCGCCGAGTACACGACCGAGTTCGCGCTGCTGCTCGACGAGCTGGAGGCGACGGGGGCGGCCGTCGTGGTGGTCGGACCGGCGCGGGTCAGCCCGTACTACTTCCCCTACTCGGAGCGCAACCTGCAGCGCTTCGAGCGGGCGCAGCAGGAGATCGTGGCGCCCCGCCGACGGGTCCGCCACATCTCGTCGCGCGATCTCGTGCCGTACCGGACCGAGCAGCAGGCGGACCTCGCGCACCCGGACGTGGCCGGGCACGCCCGCCTCGCCCGCGCCGTGCTCGCGACGGTCACCGTCTCGGAGCCGGTGCCCATCGGGTGAGCGCAGGCGGCGTCGGCCTTGCTATAGGTTCTCCGGCGTGAGTCGAAGCGTTCTGGTCACCGGCGGCAACAGGGGTATCGGGCTCGCGATCGCGGAGGCGTTCGCTGCCCTCGGGGACCAGGTGGCGGTGACCTACCGGCGGGACTCCGAGGGTGTGCCGGAGGGCATCCTGCCCGTGCAGTGCGACGTGACGAGCAGCGAGGACGTGGACGCGCTCTTCACCACGGTCGAGGAGAAGCACGGCCCGGTCGAGGTGCTCGTGTCGAACGCGGGCATCACGGACGACGGGCTGATCATGCGGATGAGCGACGACTCGTTCACGTCCGTCCTCGACGCGAACCTCACGGCCGCATTCCGCGTCGCACGGCGCGCCTCGCGCACCATGCTCAGGTCCAGGTCGGGTCGGTTGATCTTCATCTCGTCGATCACCGCGTTCACCGGCCTCCCCGGCCAGGTCAACTACGCGGCGTCCAAGTCCGGCCTGATCGGGCTCGCCCGGTCGCTCGCCCGGGAGTTCGCGCCGCGCGGGGTCACCGCGAACGTCGTCCTGCCCGGGTTCGTGGAGACCGAGATGACGGCCAAGCTGCCGCAGTCGCGGCAGGACGAGATCCACGGGCTGATCCCGCTGGGCCGCTACGGTCACGCCGCGGAGATCGCCGGTGCCGTGACCTACCTCGCCTCGGAGCCCGCCGCCTACGTCACCGGTGCGATCCTCGCGGTCGACGGTGGGGCCTCGATGGGCCACTGAGAACCGGCTCCCCGAACGAACGAAAGGGTCCTGATGGGGCTGCTCGAAGGCAAGAAGCTGCTGGTCACCGGCGTGATCACCGATGCGTCGCTGGCGTTTCACGCGGCGAAGATCGCGCAGGAGCAGGGGGCGCAGGTCGTCCTCACCGGGTTCGGCCGGATGCGGCTGGTGGAGCGGATCGCGCAGCGGCTGCCCGAGCCCGCGCCGGTCGTCGAGCTGGACGTGTCGGACCAGGAGCAGCTGGACTCGCTGGTCGAGCGGGTGTCCCCGCACCTCGGCGACGAGCCGCGGCTGGACGGCGTGCTGCACTCGATCGGGTTCGCCCCGGCGTCCTGCCTCGGCGAAGGGGCGTTCCTGACCGCGCCGTGGGAGGACGTCGCCACGACCATCCAGGTCAGCGCGTACTCCTTCAAGTCGCTGTCCACCGCGCTGCTGCCGCTGCTCGGGCCGGGCGGGTCGATCGTCGGGATGGACTTCGACAACCGGCAGGCGTGGCCCGCCTACGACTGGATGGGCGTCGCGAAGTCCACCCTCGAGTCGGTCACCCGCTACCTGGCGCGGGACCTGGGCCCCAAGGGGATCCGGGTCAACCTGGTCGCCGCGGGCCCGGTGAAGACCATGGCCGCCAAGTCCATCCCGGGGTTCTCGGCGTTCGAGGACAACTGGGACACCCGGGCCCCGCTCGGCTGGGACGTCACCGACCCGGTGCCCGTCGCGAAGACGGTGTGCGCGGTGCTGTCCGACTGGCTGCCCACCACCACCGGCTCGATGGTGATGGCCGACGGGGGCTTCCACGCCGTCGGGGTCTAATGGTCGGGTGAACCGGGATGTCCAAGCCCTGCTGGTCCTGTCCTTCGGCGGCCCGGAGGCGCCCGACGAGGTGCGCCCGTTCCTGGAGAACGTGGTGCGAGGGCGGGGCGTCCCCCCCGAGCGGCTGGACGCCGTCGAGGAGCACTACCGGCACTTCGGCGGGGTCTCGCCGATCAACGCCCGCAACCGTGAGTTGATCGCGGCGCTGCGGGAGCGCACCGACCTGCCGGTGTACTTCGGCAACCGGAACTGGCATCCGTTCGTCGAGGACACCGTCGCGGAGATGGCGCGAGACGGTGTCCGGGACGCGCTCGTGATCGCCACCAGCGCGTACGGCGGGTTCTCGGCGTGTCGGCAGTACGACGACGACATCGCCCGCGCCCGGGCGGCCGTCGAGGACGCGCCCCGGCTGACGAAGCTGCGGCACTTCTTCGACCATCCGCTGTTCGTCGCGGCGAACGCGGACGCGGTCCGGGCCGTCCGCACCGACGGCGCCCGGGTGGTGTTCACCGCCCACTCCGTCCCCGCGTCGGCGGACGCCGCGGCCGGGGTCCCCGCCGAGGGCGGGCACCGCTACTCCCGGCAGGTCGCGGAGGCCGCGCGGCTGGTGGCCCTCGAGGTCGGGCTGGCCGAGTACGACGTCGTGTGGCAGTCCCGATCCGGCCCGCCGCAGGTCCCGTGGCTGGAGCCGGACGTCCTCGACCATCTCCAGGTCCTGCACGACAAGGGCGTCGAGGCGGTCGTCGTCGCGCCGGTCGGGTTCGTGTCCGACCACGTCGAGGTCGTGTGGGACCTGGACACCGAGGCCGCCGGGAAGGCCGCGGAGCTGGGGATGCGGTTCGCCCGCGCCGCCACGGCCGGACCGGACCCGCGGTTCGCGGACATGGTCGTCGAGCTCGTCGCGGAGCACGTGTCCGGCGCGGCACCCCGCGCGCTGGGCTCGGTGCCGAGCGCCGGGTGCACGGTGGACGGTGCGCCGTGCGCGGTGGACTGCTGCCTCCCGGTGCGGCGCCCGTCGGGGAGGTAGGGCCGGGCACGTTTCGTGCTCTCAGCGTTGCCTGATCGCCGGTTGCGTGCTCTCAACGTTGTCCGACCACGCTGATCGCACGGAATCGCCGATCATGAACGGCCGTCGGCATGCGGTCGAGCCGGACCTCCGTGCCGTCGGGCGCGACGCCCTCCACCGAGCGGACCAGATCGGCCGCGTACCCGAACGCGCGGCCGAGGATCCCGAACCCACCGCCGCGCAGGTACCCGACGACGCCGACTCCCGGCGAGCTGCCGTTGACCGGCGCGAGCCCGTACGGGGTGGCGGCCGCGACGACGTCGCCCCAGGTCGATCCCGCGGCGATCCGCGCGGTCCGGGCCCGCGGGTCCACGGTGACGCCGGTGAGCGCGGTCGTGGAGAGCAGCACGCCGCCGTCGAGCGCGGTGACGCGGCCGTGACCGGAGGACTGGACGGCCCACGGGCCGTCGCCTGCGAGCCGCAGGGCCTCCCGGACCTCGTCGGGGTTGGTGGGGAGGGCGACGAGCTCGGGGTGGTGCGGACGGTTCGTCTGGTAGCCGGTCGTGGCGGCGGCGTACTCGGGGCTTCCGGGTCGGTGGGTTCGCATGGGTCCACCGTCGCGGCCGGTCGGGCAGAAGTCCAAGAGATGGATGGTCTGGCGGCTATCATGTCTGGTTATGGAGCTGCGTCACCTGCGGTATCTCGTCGCCGTGGCCGAGGAGGGGACGGTGACCGCGGCGGCCGAGCGGTTGCACGTCGCGCAGCCGGGGGTGAGCGCACAGCTGCGGCAGCTCGAACGCGAGCTCGGCGAGCCGCTGCTCACGCGCTCCGCCCGGGGCGTCGAGCCGACCGAGGCGGGGACCGCGGTCCTGCCGTTCGCCCGGGCCGCGCTGGCCGCCGTCGAGGGGGCGCGGCTCGCGGTCGACGAGCTGAAGGGGCTGGTGCGGGGGCGCGTCGCGGTCGGCATGGCACCGTCCTTGGTGGCGACGGACCTGCCGGAGCTGTTGGCGGACTTCCGGTCCGCCCATCCCGCGGTCGAGGTGAGCCTGCGCGAGGGCACGTCCGCGGAGCTGCTGGCGGGGCTCGTCGAGGGCACGGTCGACCTCGCCTGGGTGGGGCTCGCGGAGGACCCGCCCGCGGGGGTCGCCTGCCGGACGGTGACCGACCAGGCGCTGGTGGCGGTGGGGCTCGACGGCCCGATCGCGCTCACCGACCTCGTCGCGCGGCCGCTGATGGCGATGGGCTGGGGGAGCGGGCCCCGCGCCGCGTTCGACGCCGCGTGCGCGCGTGCCGGGGTGCGCGCGCGGATCGCGTTCGAGGCCGGCGACCCGCTGCTGCTTGCCCGGCTCGCCGCGCGGGGGCTGGGGGTCGCGGTGCTGCCGGAGGGCGCGGTGCGGGCGGCCGGTCTCGACCTCGTGCCCGCGACGATCATCCCGGAGGTGCGGAGCCGGATCGTGCTGGCCTGGCGGGGTGCGGGCCCGAACGGCCCGGCGGCGCGGGCGTTGATCGCTCGGGCGGCGGGTTCGTGATCAGCGGTTGGGTGCGCTCAGCGTGGTGCGACGCACGCTGAGCGCACACATTCGGTGATCACGCCACGCTGGGAGCACGAAACGTGCCCGACGCCGGAGATCAGGGGGTGGGCGCGTAGGTGCGGACCGCCTCCGCGACCGCGGCGCGGCGGGCGACGCGGACGGCGGTCTCCAGAGGGCGCAGCGCCTCCCGACGGGCAGTGGCGGCGCTCGCGGAGAGCGCCCCGCCCGGCTCGTCCACCTGCGCCGCGGTGAGGATCGCCGCCACCTCGTCCGCCTGCTGGAGCACCCGCAGGGCGCGGCCGGGCATGCCGTGGGGCCAGTCCGAGGACGGCCGGGCGCGCAGGGTCGCGGCGATCTCCTCGCGGACGCCGGGCCGGTGCCGGGCGACCCCGAGCTCGGTGAGCAGGGAGGTGGCCTCCCGCACCTGGTTGCGCAGGCCCGCCTCGGCCTCGGCGAGCGCGAGGTACTCGACGGGTGTGCCACCGGGGTCGGGACGGTACACGCTCCAGCGGAGCACGCCGTCCGCCACGGCCGTCGGGACGACTCCCAGCGCGGCCTCGGCGAACAGCACGCCCTCACCCGCGGCGATCGCGGCGGTGGCGAACGCGCCCGGCCCGGGCACGCCGCGGACGTCCCCGGGCGCGGTGAGCACCAGGCGAGCGGGCCCGCGGGGGGCCCGCCGGAGGGCGGCCAGCAGGAACGTGAGCGACGAGACGGGCGCGCCCGGGGCGGGCAGGTCCGTGGACCTCGCGGTGGTCTCATCCGCGGCCGCGACGTCGTGCGCGTCCGCCCAGGGAGCGAGCGCGTCGAGCACGTCGTCCGGCGCGGCGGACCCGGCCAGCCAGGCCGAGGACCACACCGCGAACACGGCGGAGGAGCCCGGGGGCGGGGACCCCGGAGCCGACCATGAGTTGGGCACGACGGTCAGGCTAACCGCGGGTGACGGCCCGCAGGCGGCGGCCGTGCGGGTGACGCGCTGTGACCGTCGGTGAGCGGTCGGGTCCTCCCGCGTGTCGTCCACCCCCCACCCCGCCGCGGCGGGGTTCAATCCCGGAATGCCCCGCACCCACGACTACCGCGGCCTGTTCGCCACCGACGGCACGAGGGTCCAGCGGCGCACGGAGGCCCCCGAGGTCCCGGCCGAGACCGGGCTCGTCGTCGAGGACCCCGCGAGCGGGTTCTGCGGCGCCGTCGTGACGATCGACGTCCGCGAGGTCACCCTGGAGGACCGGCACGGCAGGCGTCGGGTCTTCCCGCTGCGCCCGGCGGCGTTCCTGTACGAGGGACGGCCCGCCACGCTGGTCAGGCCCGCCGCGAAGCCGGTCGCGACCCGCAGCGCGTCGGGCTCGACGAAGGTCGCGAGCCTCAAGGCGCGCACCGCCCGTGCCTCCCGGATCTGGGTCGAGGGCATCCACGACGCGGCCCTGCTGGAGACCGTGTGGGGGCACGACCTGCGGGTCGAGGGGATCGTCGTCGAGCCGCTGCACGGCGTGCACGACCTGGCCGCCGCCGTCCGGGAGTTCGGGCCCGCCCCGCACCGCAGACTCGGCATCCTCGTGGACCACCTGGTCGCGGGGACCATGGAGACGCGGCAGGCCGCCTCCGTCGCCGGGCCGCACGTGCTGGTGACCGGGCACCCGTTCGTCGACGTCTGGGAGGCGGTCAGGCCGGCCGCCGTCGGGATCCGGGCGTGGCCGACCGTCCCGCGCGGCACGGACTGGAAGACCGGCGTGTGCGAGGCGCTGCGCTGGGGCGAGCCCGCCGACGGTGCCCGACGGGTGCTCGGGGCCGTCAGGTCCTTCCGTGATCTCGACTCGTCGCTCATCGGCGCGGTCGAGAAGCTGATCGATTTCGTCACGGTCGAGCACGGCGCCGACCCTCGAACGTGACGCGTGCCATGCTGGTGACATGGTTCCGCTGATCTGGCTGATCGCGGGAATCGTGCTGCTCGCGGGCGAGATGCTGGCCGGCGAGTTCGTGCTGGCGATGCTCGGCGGCGGCGCGCTGGTGGCCGCTCTGGGCGCGGCCCTCGGCATCGGCGTGGTCGGCAGCGCGCTGCTGTTCGCGGTGGCGAGCGTGCTGCTCCTGCTCGGCGTGCGGCCCACGCTGAAGCGACGGGCGCAGCGCGCGATCGAGGGGTACCAGCACCACACGGACAAGATCGTCGGGACCTCGGCGGTGGTCTCCCGACGCGTGGACGGGCACGGCGGGCGGGTCCGGATCGGGCCCGACGAGTGGTCCGCCCGCTCGCTCGACGAGCAGGTGCACGAGCCCGGGGAGCGGGTCACGGTGTACCGGATCGAGGGCGCGACCGCCGTCGTGTTCGGAGAAAAGGGGGACTGATGGACGTCGTCGTGCTCGTCGTCGTCGTGCTGGTCGTGCTGTTCGCGATCATCACGGTGGTGAAGTCGGTGCAGATCATCCCGCAGGCCACGGCCGCGGTGATCGAGCGGCTCGGCCGCTACAAGACCACGCAGGACCCGGGGCTGGCGTTCCTCGTGCCGTTCGTGGACCGGATCCGGGAGCGGATCGACCTCCGTGAGCAGGTCGTGTCCTTCCCGCCGCAGCCCGTGATCACGCAGGACAACCTGACGGTCAACATCGACACCGTCGTCTACTTCCGGGTCAACGACCCCAAGGCCGCCGTCTACGAGATCTCGAACTACATCACCGGCGTCGAGCAGATCACCACGACCACGCTGCGCAACGTCGTTGGCGGCATGACGCTGGAGGAGACGCTCACCTCCCGGGACCAGATCAACAGCGTCCTGCGTGGCGAGCTGGACGACGCCACCGGCCGCTGGGGCATCCGCGTCGAGCGGGTGGAGATCAAGGCCATCGACCCGCCGCCGTCGATCCAGGAGTCGATGGAGCGGCAGATGAAGGCGGACCGCGAGAAGCGGGCCACCATCCTCACCGCGGAGGGCCAACGGGAGGCCGCGATCCGCAGCGCGGAGGGCCAGAAACAGGCGCAGATCCTCACCGCGGAGGGCTCGAAGCAGGCGGCGATCCTCACCGCGGAGGCGGAGCGGCAGTCCCGCATCCTGCGGGCGCAGGGTGAGCGGGCGGCGTCCTACCTCAAGGCGCAGGGTGAGGCGAAGGCGATCGAGAAGACCTTCGCCGCGATCAAGGCCGGCCGTCCGACGCCCGAGATGCTCGCCTACCAGTACCTGCAGACGCTGCCCCAGATGGCGAAGGGGGAGGCGAACAAGGTGTGGCTGGTGCCGTCGGACTTCGGGAAGGCTCTGGAGGGGTTCACGAAGATGCTCGGCGCGCCGGGGGAGGACGGGGTCTTCAAGTACACCCCGACCCCGGACGACGGCGTGCGCTCGCGCCCCGAGGAGGACGAGGAGTCCGTCGCGAGCTGGTTCGACACCTCCGGGGACCCGGAGATCGCCGCCCAGGTCGCCGCGGCCACCGCCCAGGCGAACCAGGCCGTCGAGGAGCCCATCGCCGGGCCGCGACAGGTCGGCGCCTCGCCCCACCACGCGATCGGCGCGGGCGACCTCACGCCGCCCAACGGCGTCCCGACCGGCGACTGGTCCGAGGAGCCCCCGCCCCGCTAGCCACACCCCCTGCGTGAGAGGTGATCAAGGCCTGATCGGGCCGAATGAAGATCCACTGACCCCGATGAGCCCTTGATCACCGGTGCCGGGCGGGGTGCCCCGACGCGGCGCGCGAAGGTGATCAAGGGCGGATCGGGGCGGGTGATGATCCACTAGGCCCGATGAGCCCTTGATCACCGGGGGTCGGGGGGTCGGGGGGGAGGGGCGGGGTGTCGGGGTCAGGCGAGGGTGAAGCCGAAGGGGAGCTCGAGGCGGTGTCGCGCCAGGAGCGCCTCGTCCTTCAACAGCTCGCTCGTCTCGCCGTCCGCGACCACCACGCCGTCGTCGAGGATCACGCTGCGGGGGCAGAGCTGCAGGGCGTAGGGCAGGTCGTGGGTGACCATGAGGATGGTGCGGCCCAGCCCGAGCAGCACCTCCGCCAGCTCCCGGCGGGCGACGGGGTCCAGGTTCGAGGACGGCTCGTCCAGCACCAGGATCTCGGGGTCGCAGGCCAGCACGGTCGCCAGCGCCACGCGGCGGCGCTGGCCGCCGGACAGGTGCAGGGGCGAGCGGTCGGCGTGCTCCGCCATCCCGACGGCCGCGAGCGCCTCGGCCACCCGGTCCGCCAGCGCGGGGCCGGAGAGGCCGAAGTTGGCGGGCCCGAACGCGACGTCCTCGCGGACGGTCGGCATGAACAGCTGGTCGTCGGGGTCCTGGAAGACGATGCCGACGCGCCTGCGGATCTCCTGCACCGTCTTCTTCGACACGGTCAGCCCGGCCACCGCCACGCTGCCCGCGCCGGGGGTGAGGATCCCGTTGAGGTGGTGGACGAGCGTGGTCTTGCCCGCACCGTTCGGGCCCAGCAGCGCCACCCGCTCGCCCGGCTCGATCCGCAGGTCCACGCCGTGCAGGGCCTGGTGCCCGTCCGGGTACGCGAAGAGCAGACCCTGGACCTGCAGGGGCGGCGGGGCGAGCACCCGCGACTCCACCTGGGTCATGCGATCACCCATCCCGTGACGGCCAGTGCCGCGGCCACGCCGACCGGGGCCAGACCGCGCAGCCAGTCCCTCGACGTCGTCGGGGTGGTGGTGAGCAGCGGCATCGTGCCGGTCCAGCCGCGCGAGACCATGGCCAGGTGCACGCGCTCGCCGCGTTCGTAGGAGCGCAGGAACAGTGCCCCGATCCCGCGCGCCGTGGCGCCGGCCTGCCAGAGGAACCGCGGGTCGTGCCCGCGGGAGAGCCGGGCCAGCCGCATCCGGCGGGCCTCCCCGGCGATGACGTCCAGGTAGCGGAGCATCAGCGTGGCGATCGTGGTGACCAGGGCCGGGGCGTGCAGCCGCGCCAACCCGACGAGCAGGTCCCGCATCGGCGTCGTCGCGGCGAGGGTGAGCGAGGTGAGCACGCCGAGTGTGCCCTTGATCAGGATGTTCCACGCCCCGAGCAGGCCCGGCTCGGACAGCGACAGCCCCAGCCACTCGACGCGCGGATCGGGCCCGGTGAGCGGCAGCAGGACCGCGAGCACCACGAACGGCAGCTCGATCACCGAGCGCCCCAGGATCCAGCCGACCGGGATGCGGGCCGCGACCCACACGCCGAGCAGCAGGACCGCGTAGCCGGCGAACGCCCCGAAGGCCTCGCGCGGGGTCGCGACCACGCAGACCACCCCGAGGAACGCCGCGACGATCTTGACCTCGGGCGGGAGCCGGTGCACCACCGACTCGCGCGGCAGGTGCAGCGGATGGGCGTGCCCGGCCCCCATCACTCGTCCCGGGCGGGGGTGCGCCTGCGCAGGACCCGGAACAGGCCCCCGGCCAGTACCAGCACCACGAGCACGCCGATGATCCCGGCGATCCCCACGGTCCCGTGCCCGCCGAACAGCGCGTAGTCCGCGAGGGGAGACCCCGAGGTGTGGTGCTCGGTCGCGTTCTGCGCGATGCAGGTGCCGCTGAGCCGGCCGTTCTGCTCGGTGCAGCCGTGCAGGGCCACCGAGTCCAGACCGTCGGGGTCCGCGCTGGCGAGGTAGGAGACCCCGCCCGCCACGAGGAGCGCGACGACCAGGAAGCCGAGCAGGAAGCGTCTCCTCACGCCGCCGCCTCCTTGCGGACGAGCGCGGCTCGCGTGCCGCGCAGGAGGTGGACGAGGTCGGGCCGCACCGCCGCGACGGCGCCGACGGTCACCGCCGTGATCACGCCCTCCCCGATCCCGATCAGCGCGTGCAGGCCCACCATGAGCGCGAACACCGTGCCGAGCGACGCGCCGCCCGCTCCGCCGATCGCGTACTCGAGGACGAACCCGAGCGAGGCGACCACGGTGTTGACGAACGCCGCCACGAACGCCGTGACCATCAGCGAGCCCTTGCCGCGGCGGGCGAACGAGCGGAGCAGCAACGCCACCCCGTACCCCACGAACGTGCCGATCAGCGCCATGTTGGTGACGTTCATACCCAGCGCGGTGAGCCCGCCGTCGGCGAACAGCAGCGCCTGGACGAGCAGCACGATCGCGATGCACAGGGCCCCGACGTACGGCCCCACCAGGATCGCGACGAGCGCGCCGCCGAGCAGGTGCCCGCTCGCGCCCGGCAGGATCGGGAAGTTGACCATCTGGACGGCGAACACGAACGCGGTGACCAGCCCGGCCATCGGGGCGGTGCGCTCGTCCAGGTCCGCCCGCGCCCGCCAGAGACAGAGTGCGAGGCCGACGATCGCGACCGCGCCGAACAGGAGCGAGGTCGGGGCGTTCACCAGCCCGTCACTCATGTGCATGGCGGTGACCACGTCGGGGCCTCCCGTGGTGTCGGGCGCCGAGGGAGTCGGGCGCACCCCCCAACCTCAACATCTTCGGGTGCTTGTTGCCAACTCCTGGTGAGAACAAAAGTGCGGCGACTGCCCGTTCGGACGGGCTGTGCGCTACACCTGCGCAGATTCCTTCGCCCGCTCCCGCTCGACGCGCGCCGCGGACCGGGAGGCGATCACGCCCAGGCCGACGCGGCGGAGCCCGCCGAGCGGGGCGGTGGCGGCACCGAGCACCCGGTCCACCGTGCGGACCTGGTAGGCGGGGGAGTCCGTGAGCTCCGCCACGATCGCGTGGTGCTCGCCGCGGACGCGGTCCGCGTAGCCCGGCTGGTCCGGCACCCCGTTCATCCGCACGGCCGCGAGCGGTTCCGGCCTGCCGAGGAAGTCGCCGTGGTGCAGCAGGCGCAGCCAGCAGTCCAGGTCCAGCAGCTCGTCGCGCCTGCCGCGCCAGCCGCCCGCGGCGGCGAAGCTCTCCCGGCGGAACAGCACGTTGCAGGCGTCCCCGATGAGGTTCGCCCGGCTCCGGACGATCTTGCGGGCGACCTCGTCCCCGCTGCGGGTGCCGATCAGCCCGTTCAGCCCGCGCCGGGGCACGAGCACCCGGCTGCGGTCGTCCACCACGTGCCTGCGGGCGGCGACGATGGCCAGCCCGGGGTCGTCCAGCAGCGGCTGGGCCTGCAGCTCCAGGCAGCGCGGGTGCAGGAGGTCCCCGTCGGTGACCGTCTTCACCAGCGGCGCCTGACAGTAGGACAGCGCCCGGTTGCGGGCGTCGCTGCGCGGCAGCCGCTCGCCGGTGCGGGCGATCCGGATCCGCGGGTCGGAGAAGGAGCGCATGACCTCGTAGGTCGCGTCCCGGCTGGCGTTGTCGAACAGGACGAGCTCGAAGTCCCGCTCGGTCTGGTCCAGCACGGAGCTGATCGTCTCGCCGAGATGGTCGTCGCCGTCCGTGACCGCCGCCACCACGGAGATGGTGGGCTGGAACGCGGGCGGAGGACCACCCAGGGTGCCGATGCTCACCGCGGACGCAGGTCGACGGGCGCGGGCGGCAGGTCGGAGGACATGGCCGGGGACTCTACCGAGGGTTTCGGGAGGCCCGGCTCGGTGGGCCGGGCGCACCGTCCGTAAGGTTCAGATCGTGCATCCGGACGAGGGCGGCCTCCGCGGCGTCACCCCTGGGTGGCGTGTGTCGAGCCGATCGGGTGACGGCCTCGGCGTGTCGGTCGACACACGTCACGTAACGCTTCCGAGGGACCGTCAGATAACCCGAATGATGACTCCGAACCGGGTGAGGACTCGACCTGCAGTAGTCGGACGCCAAGACGGCAGTACAACCGCACTCGACGTGCGATGAGGGGGAGAACTGCGATGCAGCGCAGTCAGGATCCAACGGTGTCCGTAGTGGTGCCGACCCGCAACGAGGCGCGCAACATCCAGGTGGTGCTCCCGGCGATCGCCGCGGTGCGGCCCGCCGTGCACGAGGTCATCGTCGTCGACGGCAACTCCGTCGACGGGACCGTGGAGACCGCGCGGCGGGTCCTCCCGTGGGTGCGCATCGTGCAGCAGACCCGTAAGGGCAAGGGGAACGCGATGGCGTGCGGCTTCGCGGCCGCCACGGGGGACATCGTGGTCATGTTCGACGCGGACGGCTCGGCCGATCCCGCGGAGATCCCCAAGTTCGTGCAGGCGCTGATCGACGGTGCGGACTTCGCCAAGGGCTCGCGGTTCGCCCGCGGCGGTGGCAGCGACGACATCACCCTGCTGCGCCGCAGCGGCAACTTCGGGCTCAACAGCGTGGCCAACGCGCTGTTCAAGACCCGCCACTCGGACCTCTGCTACGGGTACAACGCCTTCTGGGCGGACCTGTTGCCGCTCCTGGATCTGCCGCCGGTGGACGCCCCGGCACCGGACGACGGTTCGATGCTCTGGGGGGACGGGTTCGAGATCGAGACCGTCCTCGCCTGCCGGGTCGCCGCCGCCGACCTCCGGGTGACCGAGGTGCCGTCGTACGAGCGCGAGCGCATGTTCGGCGACACGAACCTGCGGACCTTCGCGGACGGCACGCGCGTGCTGCGCACCCTCGCGGCCGAGCGCCGCCGGGCGAGCAGGAAGGCCGAGCAGGAGGCGGCCGCCCCGGTCGCGCCCGCCCACGCGGAGCGGCCCGCGCCGGGGTACGCGACCACCGGTCACGCGGTGAACGGGTACGCCCCCGCGCCCCCCGTCCCGGCCTACGCGAACGGCCACGCGACGAACGGCCACGCGACGAACGGCTCGAACGGCCACGGCACGAACGGGCACGCCGTCCACAACGGACGCAACGGGCACGGGCACGGGTACGCCCCGCGCACGGACACCCTCCCCGTCCCGCCGACCACCGAGCCGGTCACGGCACACTTCACCGCGGTGGATCCGGCCGCGCCCACGGACCACGTCGCGCCGGTGGCGCCCGCCGCCGTCCGCCCGTCGCCGCGCCCGGTCGGCCGCCCGGCAGAGCGGACCGACCGCCCCGCGCCGGACATCGCCGGACCGCAGCGCGAGGCGCTGGACGCGCGTTACGCCTTGGAGGAGGAGGCGTCCTGACGGGGACGCTCCCGAGACCCACCCTCGGCGGGGCCCGCTCCTGCCCGGCATACTCGCAGCGGATGGCCGGCGTCGTGGGCGCGCGATCCGCCCCTGCCGAGCACCAGACGACAGGCCGGCCCGACCGGCGAGGAACGGAGTGACGCGGTGAGCATGCCTACCGCGGCGGAGCTGACACGCGCCCGCACCGCGCGGCGCGGCGTGGCCGTCATGCTCGTCGTGGCGGGTGTCGCGGCCTGCCTGCTGAACCTCTTCGACGTCGCCGGGGGCTCCGGCCTGCGGCTCGCGTTGACGATCGGGTTCCTGCTGCTCGGTCCCGGCTGGGCGGCCGCGGGCTTCCTGCGCCGCGCCCCCGCCGCGCACATGTGGCTGCTCACGGTCGGCGTCGGCATCGCGACCACGCTGCTGGCGGCCCAGGTCATGGTGAGCGCCACCTGGTGGCACCCGGACCTGATGCTCTACATCGTCACGGCCGTCAGCGTGCCGTTCCTGCTCCGGCACGCGGTGGTCGCGCAGTGACCCAGCAGGACACCCGCCGGGACGGCTCGAAGGACTCCGAGGCCACCCAGGTCATGCGCCCGGTGAGCGGGCCGCGCGATGCCGTGGACCCGCCGACGACCGCGCTGCCGGTGATCCCGCCGCCTGCGGATCAGGCGCCGCCGACCTGGCTGGAGCGCAACCGTCCGCTGCTGGACCGCTGGCTCGCGCCCGTCCTGGCGGTGCTCGCGCTGGCGATGCTGCCTGCGGCCATCGTCACCACCGACCTGGACGCGCTGGACGGCTGGGGCCTGGTCAAGGTCCTCGGCGCGCCCGCCTGGCTCGCGCTGCTGTTCGCCATCGGTGCCTGCCTCTGCGAGCTCTACGCCAAGCGGCCGCGGATCCCGATGCTGGGCGCCGCCACCGGCGTGCTGATCCTCTGCTCGACGGGGCTGCCGTCGGTCGTCGAGCCCGCGGCCCGCTTCGGCACCGCATGGACGATCACCGGCTTCGTGGACGCGATCGCCACGTCGAACGGCGTACCGCCCACCGGGCTGGACGCGCGGTTCTCCTGGCCGGCGTTCTTCGCCCAGTGGGCGTGGTTCCGTGAGGCCGCGGGGGCGCACGAGCTGGACGTGGTGCTGCGCTGGTTCCCGCCCGCCGTCGTCACGGTGTGGGCGATCGGGATCTACGCGCTCGCCCGCTCGATGCTCGGGGGCAGCCGCGCGCCCTGGGTGGCGGCGTGGCTGTTCGTGGGCCTGAACTGGATCGAGCAGGACTACTTCTCGCCCCAGGCGACCGGCATCTGCCTGCTGCTCACCGTGCTGACCTTCGCCCTCGGCCCGCTCGCCACCCGGCGGACGGATCCGAGCGGCGCGCCCGGCTGGCCGCCGCCGCACCTCGGCGCGAAGCGGCTGCCGCTGTGGCACCGGTGGATCGTCTCGGCGGGCACCCCGCCGAACCTGCCGACGCTGCCCCCGCGGCAGCTGCTGCTCGTCTACTTCTGCGCCGCGCTGTGCATCCTGGCCGTGATCCCGGAGCACCAGCTCACGCCGTTCGCGATCCTCGGCCAGCTCGCGCTGCTCGCGATCGTCGGCCGGTACCGGGGGCGCGGGCTCGTGCTCGTCGGGGTGCTCGGCGTGCTGCTGTTCATCCTCATCGCGGCCCGCCCGATCTGGATGAACCAGATCACCCTCTTCATCGGGGACGGGAACGCGAGCGCCGCGCTGGAGTCGGGCGTCGGGGACCGGCTCGCCGGGGACACCGGCCAGATCGTCGGCAAGTACTCCCGCATCCTCATGGCGGGCCTGTCCTACGCGCTCGGCGTGTTCGGCGCCTTCGTGTACTGGAGGCGCCGCCGGGACCTGGTGCCGATCGGGCTGGCCGTGGTGCCGATGGCGTTCGCGGCGCAGGGCTACGGCGGCGAGGGCTTCCTGCGGATCGTGCTGTTCGGCCTGCCGATCCTCACGATCCTGGGCACGGACCTGCTCCGCTTCCTGGTGCGCTGGCGCAGCGGGCTCAAGCCGGTGCTGGCCGTCGCCATGGTCGGGCTGTACGTGGCGCTGATCTTCATCCGCGGCGGGAACGAGTCCTACCAGCTCGTCTACCCGCGGGACGCGGCCATGTACCGCTCGGTCGTCGCCACGACTCCACCCGGGCAGAACATCATGCCGCTGTCGGACCCCGGCCCGTTCGCCATCGAGGGGCTCACGATCTTCGGCCGCGGCGGCGGCATCGAGGGCTGCGGGCGCATCGCCTCGGCGAAGGACCCGGTGGCCTGCATCGCGCAGATCAACCCGGACGTCATCGTCAACTTCCGGTCGATCGAGAAGCAGGGCGTGCACCTCTATCTGCAGCAGCCCGGGTGGTCGCTGAACCTGGCGAAGACGCTCGTCGCGCAGGGCAGGTACACGATGTGGTTCCAGGACCCGACGGACCCGTTCGACTACGTCCTCCGCAAGACGGGCGCGCCGGTGATCGACGGCGCGGCGCAGGGGAGGCCCGGATGACGATCGACCCCGGCTTCGACAAGTGGGTGTGGCTCGGTTTCCTGGGGCTGCTCGTCGTGTTCGGCGTGCGGGCCTGGGTGGTCGAGACCAGCCGCGGCAGGCTGACCCGCACCCCGGGTCGGGTGCGGGCGCTGACCGGGTTGTCCGTCTGCATGGTCGCCGTGGTCTGCGGGCTGCTGTGGGTGCAGGGCGGCAAGCAGGTGGTGAGCTCCGTGGTGAACCGCACGGACCCCATCACCGGACTACCGCTCGACAAGCCCGTCCAGCCGGTCGTCGCGCCGCCCGCCGCGCCGGCCGCACCGGCGGACAAGCCTGCCGCCCCCGCGCCCGGAGCACGCTGACCCATGGTCCACAATGTGTCCCACCAGCACGAACGCCCCATAACAGGCGGAAGGAACGACCGACGACGAGGTCGGGGTAACACCGCGCACCCCCCAGGGTGCGGGGATCGCACCGCGATATCGTGACCACGCTGTACGGCGGTCCGGGCAGGCCCGACCACCGGCGCGCGGGGGCACGGATCACAGCGTCTGCAGTGTCGTCGGAGGAGGGCTCTCACCTCATGTCGGATCAGGTCTACGACTTCGTGATCGTCGGAGGCGGCGCCGCAGGCTGCGTGCTCGCCAACCGGCTCAGCGCCGATCCGGCGAACCGGGTGCTCCTGCTCGAGGCGGGCAAGTCGGACCCGTTCTGGGACGTCTTCACGCACATGCCCGCGGCCATGGGCCTGGCGATCGCGAGCGACTCGCACAACTGGCACTTCCAGTCCGAGCCCGAGCCGTTCATGAACGGCCGCCGGATGGACCAGCCCCGCGGCAAGCTGCTCGGAGGCTCCGGCTCCATCAACGCGATGACCTACGTGCGCGGCCACCCGGCGAACTTCGACGAGTGGGCAACCATCACGAAGGACGAGGCATGGGACTACGCCCACGTCCTGCCGTACTTCAAGCGCATCGAGGACTCGGTGACCTTCGGGGGCAACGAGTACCGCGGCCGCGGCGGTCTGCAGACCGTCGAGAAGGCCCCGGCGGACCACCCGCTGTTCGCGCTGTTCTTCGAGGCCGCCCAGCAGGCCGGCTACAACCTCACCGCGGACCTCAACGGCGCGGTGCAGGAGGGCTTCGCGGCGTTCGACCGCAACATCCGGCGCGGGCGGCGGCAGTCGTCGTCGCAGGCGTACCTGCACCCGGTGCTGGGCAGGCGGAACCTCGAGGTCCGCACGCGGGCCCTGGCCACCCAGGTCGTCCTGTCCGGCACCCGGGCGGTGGGCGTGACGTACCGGACGGCGGACGGGGAGCGGATCGTCCGCGCCAAGGAGATCGTGCTCGCCGGCGGCGCCTTCAACACCCCGCAGCTGCTGCAGCTCTCCGGCATCGGCCGGGCGGACGAGCTCGCGGCGGTCGGAGTGTCCCCGGTGCACGATCTGCCCGGCGTCGGCTACAACCTCGAGGACCACCTCGCGGTCCAGGTCCAGCACTCGTGCACCCAGCCCATCTCCATGGTGCACATGAAGGACAAGAAGAACTGGCCGAAGATGGGCCTGCAGTGGCTCGCGGGCCGGGGCCCGGCCACCAGCAACATGTTCGAGGCGGCCGGTTTCATCCGCAGCAACGAGGACATGGCCTTCCCGGACGTCATCATCGGCTTCGCGGCCATGGCGATGAAGTTCGACGAGAAGCGGATCGTGGACGGGCACGGCTACCAGGTGCACGTCGGCACCATGGCCGCCCGCTCGCGGGGCAGCGTCACGCTGAGGTCCTCGGACCCCACGCAGCACCCGCGGATCGTCTTCAACTACCTGGACAACCAGCGGGACCGGGACGACTGGGTCAAGGCGATCCGGATCGCGCGGGACATCATGCGCCAGCCCGCGTTCGCCGGGGTGGACGGCGGCGAGGTCGTCCCCGGCCCCTCCGTGCAGACGGACGAGGAGATCATCGCCTGGGTCGCCGAGGCGGCGCAGACCGGGCTGCACCCCACGGGCAGCGTCCGGATGGGCCTCACCGAGGACGACGTGATCGACCCGTCCAACCTGCGGGTGTACGGCGTGGAGGGCCTGCGGGTCGTCGATGCCTCGATCTTCCCCACCGTCACCAACACCCAGACCTACGCCCCCACCCTGATGGTGGCGGAGAAGGCGTCCGACATGATCCTGGGGAACACGCCGCTGGAGCCGGTGCGGCTGGCGCGCCCCGAGGTCGTCTCGCAGGCGCGTCCGGCCGCGGCGTCGGACGCGGTCGTGGCGCCCGTCGCCTCCGCATAGGAGGCGGCACCGACAGCACGGAGGACCGATGGAACTGCCCCAGCGGGCACCCGCCTGGGTGGGCCAGGTGGACCGGCGGGCCGAGGGCCCGGAGGCGCTCGACCTCTCGGTCGACCCGCGCTACCTGGCCGCCAGGCTGCTCGTCACCGCCGGGGAGGTGCCCGTCGGTCTGATCACGGTGGGGCTGACCGGCGGCCGGGCGACGACGTCCACCGTGCGCGCGGCGATCGAGGCCCAGCTCGGGCCGGAGACCGGGGCGGGCAGCGCCACCACGCTGCCGGGCTCGGAGGAGCCGCTGACCGTCGTGATCGCGACCCGGGGGCGGGCGGAGAGCCTGCGGACGAGCCTCGCGGCGGTCGTCGCGGGCGATCACCCGGCGGTCACCGTGGTCGTGGTGGACAACGACCCGGTCGACGACAGCACCCGGCTCGTGGCGGAGGAGTTCGCCGAGCAGGGGGTCGTCTACGTGCGGGAGGCGCGCCGCGGGCTGTCCGTGGGCCGCAACCGCGGGCTGCGCGAGGCGGCCACCGCGCTCGTCGCCTTCACCGACGACGACACCGAGGTGGACCGGCGCTGGGCCTCCCGGATCGCGGCGGTGTTCGCCGCGGAGCCGCAGCTGGCCTGCGTGTCCGGCCCGGTGATCGGGGCGCGGCTGGAGACCGAGGAGGAGCTGGCGGCCGAGCGTGCTCTGGTGTGGAACCGCGGCTTCGAGGCGCGGCGCTACTCGCTCGCGCACCCGCCGGAGGACTCGGCGATCTTCCCGTTCTCGCCCGGCCTGTTCGGGATCGGCGCGAACTTCGCCGTGCGGGCGGACGTCGCGCGCGAGGTCGGCGGGTTCGACGAGGCCCTGGGCGCGGGCGCCCCCACGCGCGGCGGCGAGGACTGCGAGTTCATGGTGCGGCTGGTCCTGGGCGGGCACGAGGTCGGTTACGACCCCGGCGCGTTCGTCTGGCACCACCACCGCTCCTCGCCGGAGGAGCTGCGCAACCAGCTGCGCGGCTACTCGATGGGGCTGGGCGGGTTCCTCACCAAGATCGCGCTGGACCCGAAGGCCGGGCTCATGGCCGCGCGCAGGCTGCCCGCCGCGGTGGCCCGGTTCCGGCAGATCGGGGACCGCGAGGCCACCGCGGGCGAGGGCATGGCCGCGGGAAGCCTGCGCGAGCGGATCACCTGGATCGCGGACGGCGGCACCGCCTACGTCCGCGGCCGCCGCGCCGCCCGCCGCTCCGGCGGCCGCGTCCCGAGGCTCTCGCCCGGGCAGGTGGGCCGGTGACCACTCCGGAGCCCCCGGACCAGGACACCGCGCGGCATCGGCAGGTCACGCGCAGCGAGCAGGGTCCGGCGCGGCCGGGCTCGCGTCGCGGGCTCTACATCGTCGGCGGGGTGGTGGTCGTCGCGGTCGTGGCGCTGGTCGCCGTCCTGCTGAGCCGGCCGTCGTCGAACGACGCGGGCGGGCCGACCGTCGCGCCCGAGCCTGCCGGCCCCACGACCAGCACCAGCACCCCCAGCGCGGGCTCGGAGACCAGCGCGGCGACCCTGCTGGGCTGGGACGAGCCCAACCGGGTGGACGAGTTCGACGGGCCGCGCCCGGCGGGCTGGAACATCTACCAGGGCGAGGGCCACGACGGGAACGGCACCCGCACCGCGGCCGCCCTGCACGTGGACAACGGGATCCTCACCATCAAGGGGGACGCGGACGGCAACACCGGCGGTCTCGCCATGGTCCCCGGCCAGATGTACGGGCGCTGGGAGGGCAGGCTCAAGATGCCTGCCAGCGACCCGTCTTACCACGCGTTGATGCTGCTGTGGCCGGACAAGGAGGACTGGCCGCAGGGCGGCGAGGTCGACTTCGTCGAGGCCACGGACGGCGACCGGCAGTCCGTGAACTCGTTCCTGCACTACGGCCGGAACAACAACCAGACGCAGAACACCATCGCGATCGACGCGACCCAGTGGCACAACTGGGCCGTCGAGTGGACCCCCGACCACGTGATCGGCTACGTGGACGGCCACGAGTGGTACCGCATCGAGGAGAAGGACCACCTGCCCCCGCGTCCGATGCACCTCTGCATCCAGCTGGACTGGTTCCCGGAGGACGGGAACGGCGGGAAGGTCCAGCCCTCCGAGATGCAGGTGGACTGGATCAAGCAGTACACCGTCAAGGGCTGATCCCCGCCCGCGACCCGAACGGCACTCCTCTCGGGGAGTGCCGTTCGCGCGTCAGGCGGGCGGGAGCCGCCAGATGTCGCAGCCCGCGGAGGCCTGCGTGGTGACCTGGACGGCACCCCGCTCCAGGTAGGCCGCGAGGGCGCTGTCCGGGGAGATCAGCGCGCTGTCGTGCGAGACGAGGTACTGCGCGCCCTGATGCTCGTAGGCGTGGACCAGGGCGGGGTCCTGCTGGTCCGCCGCGAGGACCCAGCCACGCCGGTCGGCCAGGTAGAAGATCACCGGCTCCTGGTAGTTGTTGGCGGCGCCGTGGTCCACGGCGAGGCTGTCGGTCAGGACGATGCTCAGGTCGTCCGGGCCGGCGAGCTCGTCCAGTGCGGTGGCACAGGT
>Ga0207641_10000854_pt1 | contig 32297 bp, 18 predicted proteins | sample KBSSwiS62_FD_184306 | JGI IMG/M metagenome (GOLD analysis project Ga0207641, IMG submission 184306) | Switchgrass rhizosphere microbial communities from Kellogg Biological Station, Michigan, USA - KBS Switchgrass S6-2 (SPAdes) (version 2) | ecosystem: Host-associated > Plants > Roots >... | reverse complement strand
ATATCAGCACTGTCAGCGCCATTAAAAGAAAGCTGTTCATCAGCTATCCCTTTCGTTAAACCATTGGCTTGCTTAACTATCAGGTCATGCTTTTCTTTATATGCTTTTGAAATATCTTTCAGCAAATTCATCCATCCGGGTTTGCTATAATAAGTGCCGGCAAAAAAAGGTTTACCGTCCGGCAATGCAAATGCATTCAATGGCCATCCCCCGCCACCAGATATCAACTGGCAAGCATTCATATATATATTATCAATATCGGGTCTTTCTTCTCTGTCTACTTTTATACAAATAAAATTCTCATTCATTATCCTCGCAACTGCTGTATCCATGAATGATTCCTTTTCCATTACATGACACCAATGACAGGAAGCGTAACCAATACTGATGAGAAGTGGTTTGTTTTCTTTTTTTGCAGCGGCCATCGCTTCGTCGCTCCATTCATACCAATTAACCGGGTTATCGGCATGTTGGAGCAGGTACGGGCTTGATGCATTGACAAGCCTGTTTTTTTTATCGGTGTTATTGCATCCCGATAAAAATATAATAAACAGTAACAAGGGAAAATATTTAATAATACTCCTGTTCAATCAATTACTTTTTATTCTCAAACACCCTTAATGAATCATTATTGGAACTAACCAATACGGCAATACCGGTTTTCATTTTTATAGTTTTAATATCTTTTACATTGAATGGCACAAAAAATCCGCTTTCTGCAGGTTTTGTATTGATAAAACTTCCATCGCTGCTTCCTTTTAGAAATAAACCAGGTGAGGCGTCAGCAGGTGTAGTTTCCACTTCTATATCAAACTTATTCCCGGCTATCAGAATATCTTTTTTTCCATCGCCATTAAAGTCGCTTACAAGGATGCCATTCACAGTTGACAACTGTGCTTCAACAGGCAACTTCTTCATTGTGAATTTTCCTTTATCATTAATAAAGACCACGCTTGAAAAAAGGTATGCCTGTTTGTGATAAGCAGTTTCAAGCTCGTCACCCAGAATCCCCTTAAGGTCACTTTCGGCAAATGATAAGTAGGTAGGAAATTTCTGTGCAATCATCGGGCATTGCTGTGATGTACATTCCCGACCGCGAATAGGCACGACTATATCATTCAAATGCCTTGCAAGAAATATATCATTCGTTCCGTTGTTGTCAAAATCTTTTGCATATACTTCAAACGGTTTTTCTTTGTTGGCAGAAAACTTATAGTTCTCACCGAGGTTTCCTGCGATCAGATCTATATCACCATCACCGTCTATATCGTCAGCAACAATTTTATTCCACCATCCTTCTGTTTTTTCAAGCCCATGTTTATCCGAAAAATCAACCAATTTGCCCCCACTATATTCATATATTTTTAGTGGCATCCATTCTCCTGCAATAACCAATTCAAGTTTTTTATCACCGTTTATGTCTGCTGCTACTGCCGACTTCACCATACCGACCTGGCTTAAATCGGGGGCCAGCTGTTTAGTTTTATCAACCAGTTTCCCATTCTCATTGATCAGTAAATAACTAAGCGCAGGCTTGGGGTATTGATGTGGCAGTATCTCACCACCTCTGAAAATATCAAGATCACCATCGCCATCTACATCAAATGCGATTACACAAGAGCCACTGCTGGCAGTGGCAGGTATTGATGATCTTGAGAAATTCCCTTTGCCATCATTGATATATAATCTGTCCTGGTACATATCCGATCCCTCTGGAAATTCGCTGCCGCCACTTACGACATAAAGATCAAGATCACCATCTTTATCAACATCAAAGAAAACCGAGCCCAGGTCTTCATACTTTTTGTCTTCTTCAAATGCTGCTATAGTTTTTCTAGTGAATTTTCCGTTCTGCTGAATGTATAAACAGCCTGACTGGTTTTTTGCACCGCCAATAAAAAAGTCTTCGTCGCCATCCCCATTTACATCGCCTGTTGAAATAAATGGACCGCTTTTTGAAAATTCATGCGGTAATAGGACCTGGTCTTTATATTCATCATACACATTTTCCTTGTGCAAAAATGGCTGTGTCAGTAGCTTGTTCGTGGCTTCAGTAAAAGATGTAGCAAATACCGGTGGCGGATGATGATTTAACTCTGCAATTTTATATTCCGCTTTGATAACCTGGTTTGCTGTAACATCCTTTAATAAATTCTCTTTTCCGTCAGGCCAGATAATTACAATACTATCTATCTTATTTATTTGTTCAAGACCAAAATGAACAATTGGTTCATTTGATGACAGGTATCCCCGAACTGTTTTTTGTTGGAAGAACTGTTGCAGTTTACCGTTATAATAAAGTGAGATCCCTGCACCGATCCCATCGTGATTCTTTTCCGGCCCTTCTAATTTTATTCGTATATAGTTATTCTTCTTATCAGTTACGTTTTCATAAAGCAGTGCTTCCTGGTCAAGATTGTTAATAACAAGATCAATATCACCATCGTTATCAAAATCAGCAATTGCTGCTCCGTTTGAAAATGTACTGTCCTCAAAACCCCATGCGTCGGAAACGTTTTCAAACTTTAAACCTCCCTTATTTCTGAACAGATAATTCTTTACTTTAATAGGGTTGTATATTTCTATATAGTCTTTAAATCCTTTTTGAAACATCTCATCAGCGGAATGATACTTATATATATTTGCATTCACATACGCATCTTGCTTTTGCAAAATATCACCATCAAACAGGTCTCTCCTATACCCGTTCGCTACAAAAATGTCTCTTTTACCATCGTTATCAAAATCTGATAACAATGTTGACCAACTCCATTCGGTTTTAGACACTCCGGCTAATTGTGATACATCACTGAAAAAACCATTCCCCTGGTTTAGATGCAAAACGTTATGCATATACTGTTTCTGAAAGCCACTGTCTACGATTGCCCAAAAACCTTCCACATCCATCCGGGGCATTGAAACTTTCGATCGCTTATAATTTTCCGGCAACATCTCAGTTACGTAAATGTCTTCATATCCATCATTATTAATATCTGCGATGTCAGCACCCATCGAAAAAAGCGACAGATGGTTGGTCATCGTTTTTACCTCATCTTTAAATGTGCCGTTCTTTTGATTGATAAAAATGTAATCATTGTCCGCATAGTCATTAGAAACAAAAATATCGGCATAGCCATCATTATTCAGATCTGCGGTAACCACTCCCAATGCATATCCGAACGTGTGATCTATCCCTGCACTTTTCCCTATCTCTGTAAATTTACCATTGTCATTGCGATAAAGTTTATCCCTGCATTGCTCTTTTGGGTTTCTTTTTCCGGAGACCATTCTTGATAAGCCAAGGTAAAATGAATCGGGTCTGCTGGTGAGAAAAAGATCAAGATCATTATCATTATCCATATCGAAAAAAGCAGCATGCTGGGAGTAACCATCATCATCCAATCCAAACTCTTTCGCCTCTTCTTTAAATGTCAGGTTACCCTGGTTAACATACAATAAATTCTTTCGGACGCTGTCAGCATCTTCGAACCCTCCCTTACAAACATATATATCGATCAGCCCATCGTTATTAATATCGACCATTGTAACCCCGTTGTCCCAACCTGGCCCTCCATCAACACCTGCTGATTGTGTAATGTCCTTGAATTTCATTCCACCTTGATTCAGGTATAATCTATTTGGCACTTCATTACCCGCGAAATAGATGTCCTGAAGTCCATCATTATTAATATCGCCAACAGCTACACCTACACCGTTATAAACATAAGCAAACCGGTCGAAATAGTTTTTGTCATAATTTTCATCTACTGTATTTGCAAATGTGATACCGCTTTGCTGTGCAGAAATTTTTTTGAAAATAGGGGAAGTTGAAGCTGATACATCTTTGTTATTATTACAACTTATAACAGAGAAGCAGGCAACTACAATAGAAATACTTACTAAAAAGAGTGAGTAGTCAGTTGTTTTGTGGTTCATTAATCTTGAATTTCCAGAAAATTAATTTTTTCCGTATACATAGTACTGGTACTTTTTAAAAATATTATTTCCAATCTTCCGTCCGAGTGTTAAACCTTCTACATTTTCTACTGGGATATGATAGCCACCCATAACCCTGGAAATTCCTGCCATGTCAGCTGTTGCTGAAAACGTCGGAAACTCCAGGAATAATGGTTCTCCTATATTTTTTGGTTCCGTCAATTCTCCGGGAACTCGTTTTACCTGGAGGCCAAAATGATCATCGCCTGTAAAAAGCCGTAATATTTCTGAACAGGCGCCGCTAACTGTGCTATGTCCTGAGACATAACTTGGAAATGCCGGACATAAAAAGGTTTCAGGGGAATATGGCCGCCAATCCTGACCTTTCATTTCAACCCAGCCTTTTTCCGGGCCGCCCCACCCTTTGATATTTTTGTCTTTAAAATAATAATGTACCAAAGCATAAGGCCGGGCAAAATCATAATACATTTTTGCATCCCAGCAAGCAATAAACGCATCCATAGCTGCTGCCTCTACTGCAAAATACATTTTCACGTCATCATCTAAATTATGTTTATCTCTTTTTGATACTTCCTGTGAAAAAATAAACCAGTGTCCCGCCTGCTGAACTGAACGAGGTCCATCTCTCATAAATTCAACAAGTGCTTTTTGTTCATTCGTGAGATTTGCCTGGTAGTTGACAACATCTTTTACCTCTTTTTCTAGTTCTTGCGAACCAATCGCAGGTGGTGGGCCAGGTCTGAATTGATTAGCGGAATCCAACATTAACGGCTTTACTAATTGCCAATGCGCAGTTAGACAACCGGGGGCAAATTTACCACCTTTGCCATCCGAAAAATATTTAGGTTGCCAACGCTTTACATCGTTCATTGTATCGGGTGAATTGACAGGATTATAACCTGTGTAGTCAGAATATGGTTTACCACTTGATCCGGGCATATTGCCTGTTTGATTTGAACCATCATTCATTCTTGCTTCAATGACAGTTTTTGCCGCAAGATTTCCGATCCCTTCAGGTGTAGCAGGCTCAAGAGAATGATTTGAAGGTTCAAACCCGAAGGATCTCATTTTTTGAGTAAGCATAGCCGAATCAGAAGAATAATATTGCATCATTGTTCTGTATGCTGCAAAGCTTATCGCAGTTTCTTTATTTCGCAATGTTCTTTCATATGCAGGGCGTCGGTCTACATTGCTTAAATAGACAGGAATTGCTACTGAATCAAATCTTGACCATGCATCAAATACCGCGGTCCCATATTAATCCTAAATATCTTGATGTTACAGTTGGTCGCGGGGAAAATTTCTCTGTATCATTTGCGGTCGCATTCATTGCTACCTCTCCCCACTTATAAGCCAGGTTATCTACCCCCGATGGTTCACTGGACGGATCTTTATAACCCGAACACCCAGTGAGAATAAGAATTAGTATGAGGAATTTGAAATATTTTTTCATGGTATGGAACTTTCAACATTAATAACCACTTCGAGCCAGACGGCAATTTGATTATTTAAAACTACAATCTGATCTCAGAATCTTAGAAACATAATTGGTTGTCATGAACGTCGTTCAGTTAATTTTTTTTAAAAAAATTATGATATTTTAGTCATCATTGATTTTGTTTTATGTATGGTTTAATGTCAGCATTTTTAAAATCATAAGACCGGGGATAATTAACTTTTACCCCGGTCTTGTTGATACCATACTGCTTGCTTATGTCAATTATTGATATCCGGGGTTCTGAGGATACTTAGGTCCTTCAGTTACAAGGTCTATTTGTGACTGCGGAATTGGTCTTAGCATATTAATATCCTGTACTCCCGCCGCAGCTTCTGTATTGTTTAATTTTACACGATCGACGAGTTTTTTGGTTCGGGAAAGATCCCACCATCGGCAATCTTCTGCAAACAATTCTCTGCTTCGTTCGTCTAAGATAAAATCCAGCGTTACCTGTGCGGCAGTAATCTGCTGTGCTGCGACTGCGGCTGTATATTCTGCAGGGGTTTGTTTATTCATTAGGGCTGCTCTTGTTCTCAACACATTGATCATAGTAGCAGCATCCTGAAGCGTAGCACCACCTTTAAATGCTGCTTCGGCTGCGATCAGGTAGACTTCTGCAAAGCGGAACAAAATATAAGGTCTATCGGAATAATCATTCATGTGACCTCTTGTTGAGTCGTCAAATTTTCTAACACTGGGATAATAAGCCGCTGTATACGGAACTGTAGCCCCGGCCAAATGATCGGGTTCAAATATAATTCCTTTGAATGCCGCCCTCTCTGCTGGTGTAACGATCCGATCTCTCATCCAGATCGCAGTATCTACTCCGTTAATTAAAGTTCCTCTCGGAGTGGTGACGCCAGTCGTTCCTTGTACAGACTCTGCTACGCTATTTGACAACCATACTGTTTGGAATGTACCATCATATCTTGAATCGGTTGCTCTGTTAGCAAATGCCACATCCATAACATACTTTGTATTTGGTCTTAAACGTATGAAAGGACGTCCATTTCGGGTATCCCTTAACGTCACATTGGCTCCGGTATTGGTGGGCCAATTCGCAGGAATAGTTGGATAATTTGGGCGCCACATGAAATTCGACTTATTCTCACTTGGACCGGTGGCTCCTGCCCCTACGGCAGAGTTCTGACCAAATTTCAAATCCTTGGTATGATCAATAACCATTAAAATCTCTGAGCTATATTCCTGCCCTTCCCTAAAGACTGTAGAGAAAGCAGGAAGAAGGTTTAAACCATAAGTCGCTTTGTTGTCGATAATTCCTTTTGCAACTGTGTATGCCTGTTGGAAATCTGTTGGCTGTGCAGCAGATGACCACCCTCTCCATAGATATGTTTTTGACAGCAGAAACAAAGCGGTTGCTTTGTAAGCCGGTTTACCTGTACCTGCAGCAGGAGTATTTGGCAGATCAGCAGCAGATTCTGTAAAGTCCTTGATCATTTGTGCATATAGATCTGCTAAAGGCGCTGGCGCATCGGCAGCGGAAGCAGTGGTGCTGAACGTCGTGTGAAGCGGAACTTGGCCGAAGGTAGTAACCAAATAAAAATAACAAAAACCGCGAAGGAATTTTGCCTGTGCCAATAGTTGGGTTTTGGTTGTTGCGGGTAAGTCAGCATCTGATCCATATTGCAGCACTCCGTTTGCAGTATTGATGTCAATAAATAACGTGTTCCAAAAGCCCTCGTAGTTGTTTGTATTACTCTTTATTACTGCATTATTATAAGTAAACCAACTCGCTGCTGAGTTGTCAACAGAACCACCCCGGATAGCTTCATCCGTACCGCCATTAAATAATTGTGACCAAATTTGTGTAGACCATTGGCCTCGGAAGCTCGCATAGATACCTGCAATGCCACCCTGGATACCATCAGCAGTTGTAAAAAATGAAGGGGTGAAACTAGTTCTTGGCTGCTCTTCCAATAGTTTGGTACAACCAGAGATCACAATAAGTATTACACCAAAAAGCAGGCTATTTCTGAAAATTTTATGTTTCATTACGATCGGTTTTTAAAGATTAAAATTTAACGCTTACTCCAAAAATAATTTGGCGTGTTGGCGGAACCCCCATAGATACAGTGACTGCGCGTTGGGGCACGGAAACTGCTCCGCCACCTTGCGTTCCTACTGTGGCAACATTCGATTGATTACCTTCTGGATCTATTCCTAAACCATCTTTTACAAAAGGTGACCATAAAATAAACGGATTTTGAGCAGATATATACGCCCTAAAAGATTGAATGCCGGACTTGCCAAACCATTTCGCAGGGAGATTATATCCCAGGTCAATTGTTCTGATCTTGATAAAAGAACCATCCCTGTAGGTTAGAGTAGAGGTATATTGCAAACCATCCACACCAGCATCGGGTTGAGGAAAATCATTAGTAGGGTTGTTAGGAGTCCAGTAATCAACTTTCTGCTGATTAACCCTGCTGTTCAAAAAGAAAGGATATCCATTCCCACCGCCATCTGCAGATAAATAAGTTGCTACTACTGTTTGGCCAAAACGTCCAAACAACACAATATTCAAATCAAAATTTTTGTATTGGAAATGATTGGTCATTCCCGCAACAAAATCTGGTTGGAAGTTACCAACAATTTGCCTGTCAGCAGCGGTAATTGTCTTACTATCGTCAGCATCCAGTATCTTAATATCTCCTGGCTTTACACCATATACAGCAGCCTGTGCGGCTTCATTTGTTTGCCAAATACCAATTTTTTTGTAATCAAATATTGTTGTGATCGGGGAGCCTACGAACCATCCGTTGTTAAGGTCTTGCGTAGCATTGTTTTGCAAAGCGACGATCTTTTCTCTATTGAAGAAAAGATTGGCATCCGTAGTCCATGTGAAACCGCTTTGACTCTTGATGTTGACGCTGCTGAACGAAAACTCCATACCATAGGAAGACGTCTCGCCAATATTCTCCAGGATAGAGTTGGTTCCATTGCTCCTGGGAAGTTGTTTTTGCAACAAAATGTCGCTAGTGTTGTTTTTGTAATATTCAATTGTGCCTGACAAACGATTACTGAAAAGAGAAAAATCAACTCCGATATTCAACCCTTTTGTTTTTTCCCAGGTAAGTTCTGGATTAGGGCTTGTATTAATAGTATAGCCATTAACATAATTAGTCCCGACAGTAGAACCCTGGCCAAAATTGTAAAAACTTGTTCCAAGACTGCCCAAGGTACTGTAAGGTCCTATGCCGGCATTTGAACTGATACCCCAACCAGCCCTTAGTTTTAAAATATTAACGAATTTTATGTTATCCATAAATCTTTCTCTATCCAGATTCCAACCGAAGGAAACAGCAGGATAGGTTACCCACTGATGTCCCGGAGCCAATACTGAAGCGCCATCTGTTCTAAGTGTAGCAGTAACTAAATATTTATCATTAAATGAATAAATAGCTCTGCCCATGTAACCAATGAGAGCAGATTCACTGTAGTTTCCTGGCTGCGGAGTAACTGTGTTAACCTGCTGCCAGTTATAATCCTGCATAAAATCGGCGGGAACTCCTACTCCATTAAATTGTTGTGCCTGAAAATGATTTTTCTGTATTTCCTGTAAAACCTGTGCCTGCAGTTTATGTGCTCCCTTAAAGGTTTTATTGTACTCAAATGAGTTGTTGATTGTGTATTGCCAGCCTTCAGAATTCTGTTGGCTAAGACCCGAATTTGCTGTATTAGTATTAACATTAAAAACAGTGTTTGGCCCAGTATAGTTGCTGGTAAAGTTTTGTTGCCAGCCATAACCGAATGTGGTCCTGAATTTAAGCTCATTTAATATCTTTATTTCGACATAAAAATTATGCTGGAACTGATACCTGCGTTGAAATGCTTTGATCAGCTCATCATTACCGATTGAAGTAAGCGGACTAATTTGCTGATCATCTACACCCTGGGAACTTGCCGGTTTAAAATTAATAGACCCATCGTCATTGTAAGGTTTAAACAAAGGTCCAAGCCTGGTTGCCGATCCGTAAGCATTAGTTCCGAGCCGATCGGCACGAAGCAGGGTATTAAAACTTGTAAGACCTACTTTAATTCGTTCAGACATTTTATGATCAATATTAACATTAAATGAATAGCGATCTAGACTCTGGTCATAGATCACACCAGTTTCGTGGTAATATCCACCGCCAAAGGAATATTGCGTTCTGTCATTACCTCCTCTTACATTTATATCATGGCTGGTCCTTACTCCAGTCGTTATTAATAGATTCTGCCAATCAGTACTTACACCCGCCTGAAGATTTGTTTGCTCAATTGCTCTCAGTGCATAAAGACTATTCCCCGGACTAGTGGAGTTACCTACTGCTGCATCTGCTTTAAACTGGGCATATTCTTGTCCATTGAATAGCCGGTAGGTGTCAATGACATTAACCATTCCAACATAACCGTTATATGTGGTCACCGCCTTTTGATTATAGCCGCGTTTTGTTGTAATGATCATAACACCATTTGCTCCACGGGAGCCATAGATGGCCGTAGCAGAAGCGTCTTTTAAGATATCAACATTCGAGATGTTATCCGGATTGATATCGTTAAGACTTCCTCCATATGCCATTCCATCTACAACGATCAATGGATCATTGTTACCTGTTATAGAACGGTTACCCCGTATCCTGATTTGCCCTGTCGTTCCAATCGTGTTACCATTATTTACAACATCTACGCCTGCGGCTCTTCCCTGTAATTGATTAACGATGTTGGGAGCTTTGATCTCATTTAGCGTCTCTCCTTTTACAGACACGGTTGAACCAGTAACATCCCTTTTTCTCTGTGTAGTGTAACCTATCACGACTACTTCGCCCATAGCTTTATCAAGAGTCATTAATGTTACATTAACTGAACTCTGATTTCCGATATTTATTTCTTTCGTTTCATAATCGACCGCTGAAATTACAAGTGTCGAATTAGGTGCTGCTGATATTTGAAAATTACCGTTGTCATCACTGGTCGTCCCTGTCTTGGTACCTTTTATTAAAACTGAGGCGCGGGATACGGGTTGTCCATCTTGTTTTAATACCTGTCCTTTAACAACTATGTTCTGAGCAATTGAGCTGCTCGCAGAAAATAAAAACGCCAATAACCAAAGCGGGATTATCATTAATGTCCGGTGGTTCGGCAGTTGAAATAGTTTTTTTAGAATCGCAGTTTTTTTCATAATGTTTATTTTGGCAGTTGAAAACTTTGAGTTTTATTTTTATTAAGAATAGTATAAGAAGTATATGCTATTCCATTTAGATCAAGATGTGTTGGGTGGTTTAGAATTGTCAAACAATTAACCGCCGATAAAAGAAATTTTTGAATCGTCGTTATATATACAACGTTATGGAGGAGGAATTGGATGTCTATCCGGTTTTTTTTCATACAGCAGCCAGTCGTAAAATAAAATTTTAATAGCGATGCATCAAGCAGAACTGCACTTCGCATACCGAATATAGGAGTTTTTTTAAAAATTGCAACCGATTGCAATTTTTTTTTCAAAAAAAGCTACTTTTATTTGTAAACAGGATTTCCACCATGCCCAATCAAAAAGAAATAACGATCTATGATATTGCCAAACACCTAGACATTTCGGCTACAACCGTCAGCCGGGGATTGAAAAATCATCCTACTATTAATAAGAACACAAGAAAAAAAATTGCAGATGCCGCGAAGGAATTAGGTTATCGGTCAAATACTTTTGCGAGTAGTCTCCGTAGTAACCGGACACATACAATTGGTGTTATCGTACCTCGTCTTAATAGTAATTTCATGTCATCTGTATTGGCGGGAATGGAAGATGCAGCAAGCCGGGAAAATTATAATCTTATTATCACTCAATCTCTTGAAAAAAGAGAAAAGGAAAAGGCAAATGCACATACCATGTACAATAAAAGAGTGGATGGGTTATTGATCTCCCTGGCTTATGATACTGAAAATATTTCGCATCTACAGCCCTTTTTTACAAAAGGAATTCCTGTTGTTTTCTTTGACAGAACATTTAATCATAGTGAAAGCACAAGTATATTAATTAACAACTTCCAGGCAGCTTACGATGCCACGAAACACTTACTGGAACAGGGTTGTAAGCGGGTCATGCACCTTGGGGGTAATATGCTACGGGATGTTTATTCGGAAAGATTACGAGGGTATAAAAAAGCACTCCAGGATCATAAGACCCCATTTGATGAAAGACTTATATATATAAGTAACCTTAACGAAGAAGCGGGCACAGAAGTGGCAAAGTATATTTTAAAGATGAAGAAGACAGCTAGACCAGATGGTGTTTTCAGCGCCAATGATACGGCGGCAGTTCATTGCATGATACATCTCAAAACTGCTGGCATTCGCATTCCTGTTGACATAGCATTTGTTGGTTTTAATAATGACCCGATAAGTAAAGTTGTTGAGCCCAATTTGACAACGATAAACTATTCAGGCTATCATATTGGTGAGGTAGCTGTCATGAATCTGATCAATCATTTTAAAGGTTTAAACAGCGCAAAGACAACTAATACGATCGTTTTAAGAGCTGATCTTATTGTTCGTGAATCATCACTAAAAAACAAATCTTCATAATTGTTTATTATTTGATTTTTTTTGCGACTTTTATGCAACCGATTGCAACATGAAGCCAAAAAAAGAAGTTACGATCTATGACATTGCACTTAAGCTGGAACTTTCCTCCGCTACTGTAAGCCGTGCTTTAAAGGACCATCCCGCAATCAATAAGAACACTAAGAAAAAAATACAGGATGCCGCAAAAGAGCTGGGTTATCGTCATAACACATTTGCCAGCAATCTTCGTAAACAAAAAACAAACACTATCGGTGTTATCGTTCATGAATTGAACAGTAACTTCATTACATCAGTTTTAGCGGGCATAGAAAAAATAACTACTGAGGCGGGTTATGATCTTATCATTGCTCACTCCTCTGAAAGTTTTGAGAAAGAATCGGCGAATGCCTTGAACCTTTTTCATAAAAGAGTGGATGGACTTATTGCTTCTTTGGCATTTGACACGCAAGGTCTTGGTCATTACAAATTTTTTTCCGACAGGGCTATCCCCATAATATTTTTTGATCGTGTCGAAGAAAATAGCGTAAGTACCAAGGTTATTATTGATAATTACAAATGCGGTTACCAGGCAACAAAACATCTTATTGAGCAAGGATGTAAAAGAATTGTGCTTGTTACCGCAAGTTTGAAACGAAACGTATATGCACAACGGCACAAAGGATATACAGATGCATTATTTGATAACAATATCCCTTTCAATGACAATTATGTGTTGATAAAAGATCTCAGTGAACAATGTGGGATTGAAGCCGCGTTGGAAATTTTGAAAATGAAACCCCTCCCCGACGGAGCATTTATTACAAATGATTTTTCTGCTGCTGTATGTATGCAAACTTTAAAAGAGCATGGGATCAATATTCCTGAAGATATTGCGATCGTTGGTTTTAATAATGATGCGATCGGAAAAATTGTAGAACCACAATTAACTACAATTGATTACCCGGGAATTGATATGGGAGAGATCGCCGCCCGTAATTTGATCAATCATTTAAAAGGAATTTCAAATATTAATCATACCCAAACTATAGTTATTCGCTCAGACCTGATCATAAGAAAATCATCTCTGAAGAAAAATGGAATTGCCAAACCCGGTTATTAATTATGAGAAAAGGACTGCTGATCATTTTTGTACTCTTACCTGCTTTATTAAAAGCAGAAAATGGATATGATCTTTGGCTTCGGTATAAAAAAATATCAAGCACCTCACTGCTTGATCAATATAAAAAGCAAATTACCTCACCCGTTGTTTTTGGATCATCACAAACAATTGCTATCATTAAAACGGAATTAACGCAGGCATTTTCAGGATTGACCGGCATTTCCTATAAAATATTATCGTCACCCGACAAGTCAAGCTCATTTATCGCTGGCACAGTTTCTTCTTCTACTATTATTTCATCGATCATTACAAAAGATGAATTAAACCTTATCGGTAACGAAGGATTTATAATTAAAACAAGGCCAAGTAAAACCATTATTACAGGTAACACAGATATTGGGGTGATATATGGTGTTTTCCATTTCCTGCGTCTAATGCAAACTCAGCAGTCTATTTCAAACCTCAATATTATCTCATCACCAAAAATAAAATTGCGTGTACTTAATCATTGGGATAATCTCAATCGGACTGTTGAAAGAGGCTATGCCGGATTTTCAATTTGGGATTGGCATACGCTTCCTGATTTTATAGATAAAAGATATATTGATTATGCCAGAGCAAACGCTTCAATTGGTATTAATAGTACTGTTCTCACGAATGTAAACGCAAATGCTGTTGTACTTACAAAACCATATTTGGAAAAAGTAAAAGCATTGGCTGACCTGTTTCGTCCTTATGGAATAAAAGTTTATCTCACTGCTCGGTTCAGTGCTCCGATCGAGATCGGAAAACTAAAATCGGCAAATCCATTAAATGATACAGTGCAACTTTGGTGGAAACAAAAAGTAAAAGAAATTTATGAGTTGATCCCTGACTTCGGAGGTTTTCTTGTTAAAGCAAACTCTGAAGGGCAACCAGGGCCGCAGGACTATAACAGGACACATGCCGATGGCGCCAATATGCTTGCTGATGCTGTCGCACCATTTAATGGAATTATAATGTGGCGGGCATTTGTTTATAGCTCTACTTCTAATGACAGGTTTAAACAGGCTTATGAAGAATTCAAACCACTCGATGGAAAATTTAGAAAAAATGTTTTAGTGCAGGTAAAGAATGGACCAATAGACTTTCAACCAAGAGAACCCTTCTCTCCTCTTTTTGGAGCAATGCCACAAACACCTTTGATGATGGAGTTTCAACTTACGCAAGAGTACTTGGGCCAGGGGACACATTTGGTTTTTGAAGCACCACTATTCAAAGAAGTTTTAAATGCTGATACTTATTCAAAAGGAAAAGGTTCAACAGTAACCAAAGTGATCGACGGTTCCTTAAATAATTTTTCATTAAATGGGATAGCTGGTGTAAGTAATATTGGTAATGATATTGATTGGTGCAGTCATCCTTTTGCTCAGGCAAATTGGTATGCTTTAGGCAGGCTATGTTGGGATTATGAGCTATCTTCTGCACAAATTGCCGATGAATGGATCAGGCAAACATTTACTAATGATCCGGCGTTTGTAGAGCCGGTAAAAAAAATAATGTTACAATCACGTCAGACATTAGTTAATTACATGACGCCACTTGGTTTAGCTCATATTATGTATAACGGCCATCATTATGGCCCTATGCCATGGGGAAATACTTTAAATCGTCCTGACTGGAACCCTGTATATTATCACAAAGCAGATTCATTTGGAATTGGATTTGACAGAACATCTAAAGGAACAAATGCGTTATCACAATATGCTGTTGAAGTGCAAAATGAGTTCAATGATATCAATAAATGCCCCGATGAATATTTATTATGGTTTCATCATGCAGCATGGGATCATAAAATGCATTCAGGAAGAACTTTGTGGAATGAGCTCTGCTATAAATATAATGCAGGAGTTGATTCGGTTAGATCTTTCATTAAGCAATGGAATAGTTTAAAAAAACATATTGACGAAGACAGGTTTAAACAAATAGATCAATTATTGAACATTCAATTGAAGGATGCCATCTGGTGGCGAAACGCCTGTTTGCTTTATTTTCAAACATTCAGTAAAATGCCAATTCCTTCTCAATATGAAAAGCCAGATAAACCATTGGAATATTATCAAAACATCAGAATTTTATATGCCCCGGGAACTAATTAAGAAAAAATTAAAAATCATGACAACCCAAGCAAAAAGAGTGGCTATTGTTACAGGTGGCGGATCTGGTATCGGATTAGCTATTGCAGAAAAATTTACACAAGCAGGCATCGAAACGATCATTGTCGGCCGTGATGAAAACAAATTAAAGAATGCAAAAGAAAAATTGGGTGAATATTGTTACCCGATGACTTGCGATCTAAGCGATCTCAAATCTATTCCTTCTTTTATTGGCGATGTGATCAAAAAATTCGGCCAAATAGATATCCTGGTAAATAATGCCGGTATCAATATGAAAAAAGAATTCCAGGATGTGACTGATGAAGATTTTCAAAAAGTAATTACAACGAACCTGACCGCTGTGTTTGCAGTAAGCCGTGAAGTTGTAAAACAAATGTTGGCGCAAAAAAGTGGCTCTATTATCAATATAAGTTCAATGGCGGCGCAATATGGTTTGCCAAAAGTAATTGCATACAGTGCAAGCAAAACCGCGATCGATGGAATGACAAGAGCTATGGCGGTTGAGTTATCACCGAAAGGAATTCGTGTGAATGCAATTGCGCCGGGCTTTATTATCACCGATATGACGGACAAAGCGCTGAACAGCGACCCTGAAAGAAAGGCAAAAGTATTTGGCCGTACTCCTATGGGCTATATGGGACAGACATCGGACATTGGTGATGCCGCATTGTTTTTAGCAGGCGATGCTGCAAAATATATTACGGGTGTTGTATTACCGGTTGATGGCGGTAATAGTATTGGTTTTTAATTTTTGTTGACGGGCTGCATCGCTCCGATTAAGCTTTTGTTGCATGTTTATCCGGAGCGATGCGAAGGACTCTTTTCAATTACAGAATTTCTATTGAGCAATGAAACGAATTATTCTGATCATATCTTTTTATTTAATCGGATACAGTAATATCATTGCGCAATTTGTATCTGAAACCAAACATCCAAATTCGATTTCCTTAGCAGGAGCAGTCATATATGTTGACGAAAATGATTTCACTCTTGTAAAGAAGTCTGCCGAACTGTTACAGCAGGATATCGAAATGGTAACTGGTAAAAAACTTCAATTAGTAAATAAATTTCCTTCATCATCTATAGCTATTATTATTGGTTCTCTTCAAAAATCGTCCGGCATTTCTAAATTGCTCAAACAGAAAAAGATCAATGCAAAAAACATAAGCGGCAAATGGGAAGCGTATCAATTACAATCGTTGCCAAACGCCCTCGTGATTGCGGGCAACGATAGAAGAGGAACTGCTTATGGAGTTTTTGAATTCTCAAAGCAGATCGGTGTATCTCCCTGGTACTGGTGGGCAGATGTTCCAGTGAAAAAGAAGAAAGAAATTTTTGTTAATAGCAATGTTTTTATAACCGATGCACCTAAAGTAAAATATCGCGGAATTTTTATTAATGATGAAGCGCCGGCATTTTCTGGCTGGACCAAAGAAAAATTTGGCGGCGTTAATCATTTGGTCTATGAAAAGGTCTTTGAACTCATTCTTCGATTAAAAGGGAATTACCTCTGGCCCGCAATGTGGGGTAATGCGTTTAATGACGATGATACGCTGAACCCAATATTGGCTGATGAATATGGGATCGTAATGGGTACCTCGCATCATGAACCGATGCTGAGAGCCCAACAGGAATGGAAACGATATGGAAAAGGCAAATGGGATTATGACAGCAACGAAGTTGTTCTCAAAGATTTCTGGGGAAAAGGGATAGAAAACATGGGCTCACATGAAAGTATTGTCACTGTGGGTATGCGTGGTGATGGCGACAAGCCAATGACTGAGGGAACAGCTACTGCATTGTTGGAGAGAATTGTCACTGACCAGAGAAAAATTCTTGAAGAAGTAACAAAGAAACCTGCCAGTAAAACTCCTCAGCTATGGGCTTTGTATAAAGAAGTACAGGATTACTATGATAAAGGAATGAGAGTGCCAGATGATGTCACCTTATTATTATGTGATGATAATTGGGGTAATATTCGCAAGCTTCCAAAGCTTAATGAAAAACCACGCAAAGGTGGTTATGGAATTTATTATCATTTCGATTATGTAGGTGGCCCAAGAAACTACAAATGGCTAAATACAAATCCGATCCCGAGAGTATGGGAACAAATGCATTTAGCTTATGAATATGGAGTAAGACAAATATGGATCGTGAATGTGGGCGATATCAAGCCAATGGAATTTCCCATTTCATTTTGGTTCGATTATGCATGGAATCCGGAAAAGATAGACGCCGATGATTTGCAAAAGTACACTGAGCAATGGGCTGGGGCACAGTTTGGGAATCAATATGCAAAAGAAATTGCGGAGATAATTTCAAAATACTCTAAGTACAATGGAAGAAGAAAGCCTGAACTACTCGATGCAAATACATATAGTTTGGGTGATTATGACGAAAATGGTGATAGCGAATTTGGAACCATTGTAAACGAATACAACGATCTTTTGGCTTTTGCTGAAAAAATTAATAACGGGTTGTCTCCTGAATATAGAGATGCTTTTTTTCAATTAGTTCTTCATCCGGTAAAGGCTTGTGCAAACCTGAATGAGATGTATTATAATGTTGCGCTTAATCGTGAAGCGTATAAAAGAAAATATGCAAGTGCCAATGATTATGCAGATAAAGTAAAACAGTTTTATACGAATGATTCATTGATCACCAGTCAATATCATCAATTGAAGAACGGGAAATGGAATCATATGATGGATCAGACACATATTGGTTATACGTATTGGCAGCAACCACCGCGGCAAAAAATGCCTGATGTAAAGTATATTTCTAAGGATTCTGTAATTAAAGAACCAGGAAAATATAGTTCACTTGTTGGAATATCCAGTGTTCCGTCTGACGCTAAACATAATAGTTTTTATGAAATCGTAAAATATATTGCAATCGAGGCCTCTCATTTTACAAAAGCTGTGGATACAAATGGAATTACCTGGAAAGTATTACCAGATCATGGAAGAACCGGCGATGCAGTAACAGCATTTCCTGTTACAGCCCCTACTCAAAAGATCACAGCGAACCTGGCACATCTTGAATATGATATTTATACCGACAGCCGGGATAGCTTGAAAATAAATGCCTACTTCTCTCCTTCTTTGAATTTTCATAATACGGAAGAAGGGCTACAGTATGCGATTTCTATTGATGATGAAGCGCCACAGATCATTAGCATAAATAAAGAAGACAGAAATACAGGAGCAGGTATATGGAACAAATGGGTTGGCGAAAATATTATTATCAAAACCAGCCGGCATAAAATTTTTCAACCAGGAAAGCATGTTGTGAAATTCTGGATGGTGAATCCCGGAGTTGTATTGCAGAAATTGGTTTTGGATTTTGGCGGAGTTAAACCAAGTTATTTAGGCCCACCTGAAACAAGAACTATCAAGTAGATAAAAAAACAATTGACATGAAAAGAAATATTTTGTTTTGGATAAGTGCTGTCGTGATCTCAGTTACTTTCATTTCCTGCAGCAGCAGTAAAAAAGTAACAGCATCTGGCGCTGCCACACTAAAGGAAGCATACAAAAACGATTTTTTGATCGGCACTGCCCTTAATTCCCAGCAAATAGAAGAAAAGGATTCCAATGCAGCCAGGCTGGTTCCAGAGCAGTTTAGTGCTGCTACGCCGGAGAACATAATGAAAGCAGAGGTCATTCATCCGCAATGGGGAATTTACAATTTTGAGCTCGCTGATAAAATGATTGCCTACGGGAAGAAGCATAATATTCTTATCAACGGTCATACACTCATCTGGCATAGTCAACTGCCGGCTTACGCAAGAAATATTAAGGATGTTGATTCATTTAAAACTTTTTTTAAAGATCATATCACTACGATTGCCAGTCGCTATAATGGCAAAATATATTCCTGGGATGTTGTGAACGAAGCATTAAATGAGGATGGCACTATGCGTAAATCAATTTTCCTTGACAGACTTGGAAGTGATTTTGTAACAGAAGCATTCCGTTTAGCACAGAAAGCAGCTCCGGATACTAAATTGTATTACAATGATTATAATATCGAACAACCAAAGAAAAGAGCCGGTGCCATTGCTATAATAAAAAAGATACAGGCAGCTGGTGTACGTATTGATGGCGTGGGTATCCAGGGTCACTGGCATTTGAACAAGATACCATTGAAAGAAATTGAAGAAAGCATCCAGGAATTTTCAGCATTGGGAATAAAAGTAATGTTTACTGAACTTGATATTGAAGTGCTGAAACGCGATTTCCAGGGCGCCGATGTAAGTCAAAGAGTCGCCTCAAATCCGGAATTAAATCCTTACGTCAACGGTTTACCAGATAGCGTACAACAACAACTGGCAAATGACTACGAAAGTTTATTTAAACTCTTTTTAAAATATAAAGATAATGTTACACGTGTTACTTTCTGGGGAGTGGCTGATGGCAATAGCTGGTTAAATGGCTGGCCGGTAAGAGGAAGAACAAATTATCCTTTATTATTTGACAGGCAATACAAGCCAAAACCTGCTTACTACAAAGTCATTGGGCTGAAAACAAAAAAGAATACGGAACAACAGAAACCTTTCTGATAAATTTTAAAACCACAACATGACAACTGCTTCACAGAAACTATCGGTATTTGAAAAGATTGGCTATAGTTTAGGCGACCTTGCTGCTAACCTGGTTTTTCAAACGCTGGTTACTTACCTCGCTTATTTTTATACTGACATTTATGGGTTGAAAGCTAATGATGCTTCTGCAATTATGTTAACGGTTGGTCTTATTGCAGCATTTGGGTTTAACCCGATCATCGGTGCTATTGCTGACAGGACGGTATCACGCTGGGGTAAATTCAGGCCATGGATATTGTGGACAGCTGTTCCACTTGGTGTCATTGCATTGCTTGCATTCAGTACGCCGGATTTTTCATATAAAGGCAAATTGATCTACGCAGCAGTAACATACACATTGCTGTTATTATTATATGCAGCCAATAACCTTCCATACTCTGCATTGAGTGGCGTTATTACCGGCGATATGAAGGAACGGAACAGTATGTCTTCTTATCGTTTTGTTGCTGTCATGTTCGCACAATTTTTTGTACAGGTGTTTATGTTGCCAATTATTGAATCGGCTGGTGGCGGAGACAAAGCAGTAGGTATTGAAAAGGTAATGACCTGGTTGGCAATTATTGGAACTGTTATGCTCCTGATAACTTTTTTTACTACCAGGGAACGTATTGTTCCAAAGCCTGAACAAAAATCAAGCTTAAAAGAAGACCTTGGCGATCTGTTTAAAAACAGGCCCTGGGTGATCATGCTTACCTTGACAACCCTGGTCTTTATTACACTGGCAATGAAGGGTGGTTCTTATGTTTATTATTTTAAGAACTATGTTGACAAAGAAAGCCTGACAAGTTTTATAATGCCGATATTAAATGCTCTTTCAGGCGTTGGTATAAATTTCTTTGGTGAAGATCCGGTATCTGCTGGTTTTGGATTGTTTAATGCTGGGGGGATTATTTTTATGATCGTCGGTATTACATTGTCAAAAAGATTTGCGGATAAATATGGAAAGAGAGATGTATTTGGCATAAACTTATTCCTTTCCACTTTATTCATACTCTTTTTCTATTTCTTCCCGTCAAGATCTGTTGGACTGATGTTCGCCTCGCAGATATTACATGGTTTCTTTTACGGACTTACAATACCATTACTATGGGCAATGATCGCCGACGTGGCAGATTTCAGTGAATGGAAAAATAATCGTCGTGCTACCGCCATAATTTTCTCTGCGATGATGGTAGGATTAAAAGGTGGTTTAAGCATAGGCAGTGCGTTATTGACGTGGTTATTAGGCCTCTTCAATTATGTTCCGAATAGTGATGCGGTTCAGTCGGCGACAACCATACAGGGAATAAAATTGTTGGTAAGCGTTTTTCCGGCGATACCATTTTTAATTGGTACAGGTCTGTTATTTTTTTACCAGATAAATAAAAAAATGGAAACACAGATCGAGACTGATCTGAAACAACGACGAGCTGCTTAACTTATTAGTTATGATCTAAACCTTATAAGATGCCTGAAGACCCGATCGATTATATTGACTTTGATGATTTGAACCGAAGAGCCATTTCTCAGCCTTTGGTCAAACATATTTACACAGCTGATCCATCAGCACATGTATTCAATGGTAAAATTTATATCTACCCATCGCATGATATAGAGAATGATATTCCTTTTGATGACCTGGGAAGTCATTTTGCTATGGAAGATTATCATGTGGTATCAATGGATACCCCGGGCGGCGAAGCAAAAGATAATGGTGTGGCGTTACATGTGAATGATGTGCCATGGGCTGATAAACAATTGTGGGCACCTGATGCTGCGGAGAAAGATGGAACATATTATTTATTCTTTCCCGCAAAAGATTATGCTGGAATATTCCGAATTGGTGTAGCGACAAGTTCATCACCTGTAGGGCCTTTTACGCCCCAGCCCAAAGCCATCAAAGAAAGTTTTTCAATTGATCCTGCTGTATTCAAAGATGATGATGGCAGTTATTATATGTACTTCGGCGGTATTTGGGGTGGACAATTGCAACGTTGGAGAACCGGAACATTTAAAGCAGAAGGTGAAGGTCCCTTGGTGCATCTGCCAGAAAATAATGAACCAGCTTTATGTGCAAAGGTTGCCCGTTTGAATAATGACTTACTTGAGTTTGATGAAGTACCAAAAGAGGTGGTAATCACGGATGAAGATAATAAACCATTACTGGCGGGTGATAATGACAGAAGATTTTTTGAAGCTAGTTGGATGCATAAATATAAAGGCAAATATTATTTCTCCTACTCTACCGGTGACACTCATTATTTATGTTATGCGATTGGTGATAATCCATACGGGCCATTTAAATATGGAGGAAGAATCTTAAATCCTGTAATAGGCTGGACTTCGCATCATTCTATCGTCGAGTTCAAAGGAAAATGGTATTTGTTTTATCATGATAGTAGTTTATCAAAAGGTATTACCCATTTGCGTTCGGTTAAAGTAACAGAAATAACCTATGATAAAGGAGGAAAAATACAAACAATAAACCCATACAGATAATTTCATCAGACTTGAAAATGAAAAAATTAATTTCAATCATAACATTACTCGTTGCTTTGAATGTTTCTGCACAGGATTACAAATCATTTCCGATGTGGGATCCTTCATTGCCAATAGAAACAAGAGTAAATGATGTAGTAAGTCGTTTGACCCTGGAAGAGAAAGTAAAACAAATGCTTAATGCAACACCAGCCGTGCCGCGTTTGGGCATTCCTGCTTACGATTGGTGGAATGAAACATTGCATGGAGTAGCAAGAACCCCGTTTAAAGTAACATCATATCCGCAGGCAATTGGAATGGCGGCAACATGGGATACAATTTCATTGTATAGAATGGCCGATTATTCCGCATTGGAAGGAAGAGCAATACATAATAAAGCGATGGAATTGGGGAGAGAGAAAGAAAGATATTTAGGATTGACATATTGGACACCGAACATCAACATCTTTCGCGATCCCCGCTGGGGACGTGGCCAGGAAACCTATGGCGAAGATCCTTTCTTAACAGCAATGATGGCCCGTGCATTTGTTCGTGGCTTGCAGGGTGATGATCCGAAATATTTGAAAGCAGCGGCGTGTGCTAAACACTTTGCAGTGCATAGCGGGCCCGAACCATCAAGACATGTTGATAATTTTAATCCCACAACTTATGATCTATGGGATACCTATTTGCCTGCCTTCAGAGAATTGGTAACAAATGCAAATGTTGCCGGTGTGATGTGTGCCTACAATGCAGTGAATACTCAACCTTGTTGTGCAAATGATCTTTTGATGAATGATATTTTGCGCAAGCAATGGAAGTTTACTGGGTATGTAACCAGTGACTGCTGGGCGATCGATGACTTTTTTAAATATCATAAAACGCACAAAGATTCGGTAACAGCTGCGGTGGACGGCGTTGTTCATGGTACCGATATCGAATGTGGTACTTCGGTTTATTATACATTATATAACGGAGTAAAAAGCGGTTTGATAAAAGAAGAACAGCTTGATGTTTCATTGAGAAGATTATTTATGATCCGTTATCGTCTAGGCATGTTTGATCCTCCTTCGATGGTGAAATATGCGCAAACACCCTCATCTGCATTGGAAGCCCCGGAACATAAAGCACTTGCTTTAAAGATGGCGCAGCAATCAATTGTATTATTAAAGAATGACAGGAATTTATTGCCACTGAGTAAAAAAATAAAAAAGATAGCAGTGGTCGGTCCAAATGCGGATAATGCTATTTCTGTACTTGGTAATTATAATGGAGTGCCATCGGAAATAGTTACTGCATTACAGGGAATAAAAAATAAGCTCGGAAAAGATGTGGAAGTGATATATGAAAAGGCATTGAATTTTACCAATGACACTTTATTGGCTTACACAGATGTAAGCAGGCAATATGCAATTGGAGAAGGTACACCCGGTTTTAGGGCAGAATATTTTAATAACACAGAACTAAAAGGTGACCCCATCGTACAGACAGAAAGCAATCTTGATCATTCCTGGCAGGAAGGCGAAGCAGTGATTGGTAATATCAGGGCTAATAATTTTTCCGCTCGTTACACTACCTATTACTCGTCTGATAAAGATGGAGAGATAACTTTTGAAATAGAAGGTGACGATGGATATAAATTTCTTATCAATGATAAAGAAATTTATAATTCATGGTTGCGCAACCGTTGGGGAGCAAGGCAATATCGCCAGAAAATTGTGAGGGGCCAGCAATATAAAATAGTAGTGGAATACTGGCAGGGAGAAGGTAAGGCCAATATAAGATTGAGGGCTGGGAATTTTGAACGGTTCAATATGAATGCATTTCTGAACCGGATCAAAGATGTAGACGCTATCATTTATGTAGGTGGAATTTCTCCGCAACTGGAAGGTGAAGAAATGAGAGTTGATTTTCCTGGCTTTAAAGGCGGTGACAGAACTTCTATTTTATTACCACAAATACAAACCGATGCGATGAAAGCTCTGAAGTCAACTGGCAAACCTGTTGTATTTGTAATGATGACAGGCAGTGCCCTTGCTATTCCATGGGAGGATGAAAATATTCCTGCGATCATCAATGCATGGTATAGTGGTCAAAGTGCCGGCACTGCAATTGCGGATGTTTTATTTGGTGATTATAATCCCGCAGGAAGATTACCGGTAACTTTTTATAAGAGTGACAACGATCTGCCGGGCTTTAGCGACTATTCTATGAACAACAGGACCTATCGTTATTTTAAAGGTGAAGCGTTGTATCCTTTTGGTTATGGTTTGAGCTATACAAGCTTTAGATATGATATGTTGAAAATTCCTGCGACATCTGCAATCGGTAAAAATGTGACTGTAAGTGCCAGAGTGACTAATTCTGGAAAAATGGATGGTGAAGAAGTAGTACAATTATATATATCACACTTGGGTATTCAACACAAAGCGCCTTTAAAAGCATTAAAAGGCTTTCAACGGATTCCTTTGAAAGCAGGTGAAAGTAAAACTGTATCTTTTACACTTACTCCAGAGCAATTATCATTGGTGAGTGAAGATGGGAAACTGGAAGAACCAAAAGGAAAAGTTGCAATAAGTATCGGCGGTGGCCAGCCTGATATAAAAAATAAAACAACAAGTAACGTTATAAAAGGGAGTCTTATTATTAACTAAACTAACTGTATGATAAAAAATTTCAAGAGAATATTCCTTTTTATTGGTGTGGCATCAGCATTAAATAGTTATTCACAAAATGAGATTGTATTAAATGCTGATAAAGGAAAAGAAATCATCAATAAAAATATCTATGGTCATTTTGCCGAACACCTCGGGCATTGTATTTATGGCGGTTTTTATGTCGGTGATACTAACAAAACGATTCCGCATAAGGATGGTGTAAGATTAGACGTGATCGAAGCGTTGAAGAAATTAAAAGCGCCGGTGCTTCGTTGGCCCGGTGGATGTTTTGCTGATACCTATCATTGGAAAGACGGAGTTGGTCCAAAGAAAGAAAGACCTTCAATGCTTAATGTTTGGTGGGGAAATGTAAAAGAGGATAACAGTTTTGGCACGAATGAATTTTTAAATATGTGTGAGTTGCTTGGCGCCGAACCATATTTGAGTGGGAATGTCGGAAGTGGAACACCGCAAGAACTTTCGGATTGGGTTAAATACACTTCACATCCCAATGGCAGTAGCCCAATGACTGATCTCAGGCAAAAAAATGGACGACCAAATCCGTGGAATGTAAAATACTGGGGACTGGGAAATGAAGCCTGGGGTTGTGGTGGTAATATGAAGGTTGAATATTATGCAAATGTTTATCGCCAATACGCAACATTCATGACGAACTGGAACAACAGTGATCGAATATATCGTATTGCATCGGGTGCATCCGATGCAGATTATCATTGGACGGAAGTATTGATGAAGGAACTACCGGCAAATATGTTTGATGCATTGGGCTTGCATCACTACTCAGTTATTAACTGGAGCAAAAAAGGTTCATCGACAGATTTTTCTGAAAGAGAATATTTCACGACAATGCAAAGAGCCCTACTGATGGAGGAATTGGTGACAAAGCATAGTGAGATCATGGACAAATATGATCCGCAAAAGAAAAAAGCATTGGCGGTTGATGAATGGGGTGGCTGGTATGATGTGGTACAGGGAACGAATGGCGCATTTTTATTTCAGCAGAATACGATGCGGGATGCAATGATAGCTGGCGCGACGCTGAATATTTTCAATAATCATTGCGACCGGGTGAAGATGGCCAACCTTGCACAAATCATTAACGTCTTGCAGGCAGTCATACTGACCAAAGAAGAAAAAATGATCCTCACTCCTACCTATCACGTTATGGAAATGTATAATGTTCACCAGGACGCAACATTACTACCAGTGAGTGTGACCAGTAACAAATATATTCTTGATAAAGACACATTGAATGCGATCTCCGTTTCAGCATCAAAAGATAAAAATGGAATAACTCATGTATCGCTGGTAAATATTGATGCAGCAAAAGCACAATCTGTTTCTATAAATATAAATGGTGCTAATTATAAATCAATAACGGGAAGAATTTTAACATCGGACAAATTGCAGAACTATAACAGTTTTGAAAGTCCGAATAAAATTGTTCCTGCAGTTTTTAATGGCGCACAGCTCAATGGCTCAAAACTTAATTTAAACATACCACCTTTTAGTGTGGTGGTTTTAGAATTAAAATGAATAGAGTGAAATAATAATTATTGTGAAAAGGAAACGTCAAACGTGAAAAAGATGTCTCACGTTTCACCTTTCATATTTGATGCAAGCTAAATAGAATTACCGAACGCTGAAGTGTGCGACGCAACAGGCGATGCTATGAAAATCCAAAGCTGACAACATAAAAATATTCATCACAAAACTTAGCAAGATGAAAAAGAATAAGCAATCCCGTCGTGAGTTTCTTAGTAACTCGATCAAAGCCTCAGCATTACTGGCAATACCTTCAATAGTGCCTGCAAGTGTATTTGGAAGAAATGCGCCAAGTAATCGTATCAATGTGGCTGCAATTGGTACCGGGCGCATTTCACGTACTCATGACATACCGGGTGTATGGCAATATGATTATGCGCAGATAATGGCTGTTTGTGATCTGGATTCAAACAGAGCTGCAGAAGGGCAAAAACTGGTGAATGATTATTACACCAAACGTGATGGTAAACCCTTTAATGGAATAAAGATGTACACGGACTACCGTGAGTTGTTACAGAATAAAGATATTGATGCGGTGCTGATCAGTACGCCAGATCATACACATGCAATGATCGGTGCAGCGGCTGCCCGGGCTAAGAAACATATTTATATGCAGAAGCCGGCATCACTGACGATCACTGAAGGAAGAGTGATCGCTGATGTAGTTACAAAAAGTGGGGTAAAATTTCAAATAGGAAGTCAGCAGCGAAGTACTGAACAGTTTCGTTATGCGGCAGAGTTAGTTCGTAATGGCCGCATTGGAGAATTGAAAACAGTTTATGTTGGTTTGCCCGGCGATCCTCCCGGTGGAAATAAAACGGAGATGCCTGTTCCGAAAAATTTAAACTATGATATGTGGCTCGCATCAACTCCTGAAGTTTATTATACTGTTGATCGTGTGCATCCACAAGTTGGTTATGACCGTCCGGGCTGGTTACGTTGTGAACAGTTTGGTGCTGGCATGATCACGGGTTGGGGAGCACATCATATCGATAGTGCACATTGGGGAATGGGAATGGAACGAAGCGGACCTGTTGAGATATGGTGTGATAAGGTTGAATTTGCGACGGGTGGGTTGTGGGATGTGCATGGCATTTTTAAGACAGAAGCAAAATATGCCAATGGTGTTATGATGATCGTCAGCAATGAATTTCCAAATGGAATAAAGTTCGAAGGCACTAAGGGTTGGGTGTTTGTTTCAAGAGGAGATTACCAGGTTACAGCGAGTGATCCCACAAAACCGGGTGAACAAGCAAAGAAAATTGATTCAAGTGATCCTAATATGCTTACATCAGTGATCGGTCCAAATGAATTTCATTTTACAGTGAGTAAGGAACATCATGGCAACTGGCTCGAAGCGATAAGAGATAACAAAGCGACGATCGCACCTGTGGAAGAAGCACACCGTGCATGTTCGGCCTGTTTGCTGCATCATATTTCACTGAAGCTGAAAAGAAAATTGAATTGGGATCCCAAAACAGAAAAATTCAAAAATGATAATGAGGCAAATGCGATGTTGAGCCGCAAGCAAAGAAAAGGATATGAGACTGCCGCGTAGTATTTTTATTTGGTAATCGGCATTAGTAATTCTATTGATCGTCCCTTGCGACGCTCCGTTCAAGTTTCTGTTCAACATTGAACTATTGCGTCGCAGTTCACTCTGAGCTTGTCGAACGGTCGCACACTTGTACAGTTAGTTCTTTATTCAGCTTTTGAACCACGGAGACACAATGACACAAAGAGACACAGAAACGCTGTGAATCACCGCGGCTCCGTGGTTAAATAAACAAATTTTATTATGAATCAGTTGAAAAGGCTTCAAACGCAATTCCTCTTTTTAGTAACGATCCTAATGATGAGTTGCCAGTCAGATAACAAAGAACAAGTGGAAACAAAAAGCCAACCTGTACAATTAGTTACTCTCGATCCCGGGCATTTTCATGCAGCATTGGTTCAAAAAACAATGTATGATGATGTCGATTCTGTTGTCTATGTATATGCACCCGAAGGCAATGATCTGAAATTACATTTAGACAGAATCAATGGATATAACTCAAGAGCTGGATCTCCGACTCACTGGAAAGAAGTTGTTTACACCGGCAATGATTTTTTTGAAAAGATGATCGCTGAGAAAAAAGGAAATGTCGTTGTACTCTCAGGAAACAATGCGAAAAAGACAGAATACATTTTGAAAGCATTGGAAGCTGGCTTCAATGTTCTTGCCGATAAGCCAATGGCCATTACTCCTGAAGATTTTGAATTGCTGAAGAAAGCGTTTGACGAAGCAAAAGAAAAAAACCTTTTACTATATGATATAATGACGGAGAGATTTGAGATCAACACGATTCTTCAAAAAGAATTGTCAATGATCCCTGAAATATTCGGAATGTTAGAAAAAGGAACTGCTGAAAAGCCTGGAGTAGAAATGACCAGTGATCATAATTTTTATAAAAATGTTTCCGGCAATATAGTGGTAAGACCTGCATGGTTTATGGATGCGTCTCAACAAGGAAACGGCATTGTAGATGTCACTACACATTTGGTTGACCTGGTTCAATGGGAATGCTTCCCTGCAACGAGTTTGGACTACACAAATGACATTGCGATAACATCTGCGAAAAGGTGGCCGACTGATATGACAGCGACTCAATTTAAAACGATCACTAAGCTAAATGAGGTTCCGGCTTTTATTGAAAAAGACAAACAAAATGATTCATTGTTGAAAGTTTGGTCGAATGGCGAGATCAATTACACCATAAAAGGCGTCCATGCCAAGGTGACCGTAGTTTGGAGCTATCAAACTGAAAGTGGAAGCGATACGCATTATTCGATCATGCGGGGAACAAAAGCAAATTTGGTCATCAGGCAGGGCAAGGAAGAAAATTACAAACCAGTATTATATATAGAGCCAATAAAGAATGATGCAGCATTCCAAGCTATCGTAGAGCAGCAGTTTTCAAAAATTAGTACAAAATTCCCCGGCGTTGAATTATACAAGCTTGCTAAAGGATGGAGCATTAAATTGCCAGAGAAGTTGGCAGAAGGACATGAATCACATTTCGCAGCCGTCACGAAAAATTTTCTTGAGTATTTAAAGAATAAAAATATGCCGGCCTGGGAAGTACCCAATATGTTGGCAAAATATTATACCACAACTAAAGCGCTGGAAACTGCTTTAAAGAATAAATAATGAAACACACGATCGTATTGCTTTTGCTGGCGTTCACTGTGAATGCTTATGCGCAATATCCTAAAGTGGATATTCCCGGATCAGAAGTTAGAAAGATCACATCAAAAATTGTTTCCGGACAAGAGTTTGAGTTGCAAATAATGTTACCAGGAGGATTTAAAAACAGCAATAAAAAATATCCTGTCATTTATTTAATGGATTCACAATGGGATTTTCCATTGTTAAAGTGTCTTTATGGGGAGCATTATTTTGATGGCTTTGTTCCAGAACTGATCGTTGTTGGTGTAACATGGGGAGGCGTCAATCCTAATCCTGATAGTTTGCGTGCAAGAGACTACACTCCGACAAACGAAACACGATTACCACAAAGCGGCGGAGCTGATAAGTTCCTTTCATTCATGAAAGATGAATTGTTCCCGTTCATTGAGACAAATTACAAAGCAGATAAGAATAATCGTACGCTGATGGGTTGTTCTCTTGGCGGATTATTTACTTTATATACTTTATTTACTCAACCAGAATTATTCACCGGCTATGCCGCAGCAAGCCCTGCAGTTGGTTGGGGCGGTGAGGTGTTATATAAATACGAAAAAGCTTTTGCAGAAAAAAAATTATCAAAACCAGTGCGGGTTTATATGACGGTTGGTGATGTAGAAAGAGGCAGACCAACATTTGAAAGATTTGCAGCACAAATGGCAAGCAGGAATTATGCATCTGTAACTCTCAAATCAAGAGTGTTAGAAAATACAGGACATTCGGGAACCAAAACTGAAACTTTCAGCAGAGGAATGCAATATGTATTCGAAAAACCAAAGTTAGATCTCGATGCAGCAGTGTTGAATAAATATATTGGTTCATATCAATCAGCTAGCGGGAACAAGGTTGATATTAAGAATGAAGATGGAAAGCTTGCTTTGTACTTTTCTCCCAACAATAAATATGTATTGTATTCAGCAAGTGAAACTGATTTTTATGCTTCATCAGAATTTTTCAATTTGGAATTTAAGAATGAAGGTGGCAAACCAAGCGGATTCCAATTTAACAGGTATAATAACTCCCAGTTCATGACTAAAATAAATTAGGATGAAAAAAATATTCTTCTTTCTTTTTACAGTGATTGCTCTCAGGTCGACGGCACAAAAGAATGATTCATTGTTATCAGGCGTTTATTACTGGAATAAATTAGAACCAATTAAAGAAGATACAAGAGTTAGAAGACAAGTACTGGAAGGGAAAACATTTGCTCTTGAGTATTTTGAAATACATGCTTCGACATTAGAACCAGGCAAAGCCCCTCACCCACCCCATACACATGCCGATCAGGAAGAGTTGATGATCGTAAAAGAAGGACAGGTTAAGATCACTATTGCTGGACAAAGTAAAATTCTTGGCCCCGGAAGTATTGCATTCGCTATGCCCGGAGATGAACACGGAATAGAGAATGCCGGCAAGACAATAGCGACTTATTATATTTTAAAATACAAAGGAAAATTGCCAATGGATGCCGGTAGTTCTTTTATGGTTGACTGTAATGAATTGAAAACAAATAATACTGGAAAAGGTTACAGAAGAGATTTCTTCAACAAAGCGACATCACAATTAGCTCAATTTGAAATGCACACAACGTCATTAAACAAAGATTCGGTAAGCCATGCACCACATACTCATGTGCAGGAAGAGATCATTTTGATAATTCGCGGAAATGTAACGATGCATATTGATGGAAAATTATATCCTGCATCGGCTGGCGATCTTGTATTTCTTTCATCGGGTATTCCACATGCATTACTGAATACAGGAAAAGAACAATGTGAATATTTTGCTTTTCAATGGAGGAATTGATCACCACAAAAACCGCTTGCATGAAAAAAATAACATCACTATTCTGCCTAATGTTTTGTTTAACATTTTTAAATGCTCAACAAAAAACCGGAATGTTTGACGGCAATGAAGATGTTGGCAACCCCGCAAAAAAAGGATCTGCAACTTATAATACTGAAACACAGGAATACACTATGAGCTGCGGTGGCAAGAACATGTGGGCAAATGATGACCAGTTTCGCTTTCTCTGGAAAAAGATCAAAGGCGATTTCATGATAAGTGCTACTGTTCGCTTTATTGGAAAAGGAACAGACCCTCATCGTAAGATCGGCATCATTGCAAGAAATGAATTAACTGCAAACTCTCCTTATGCAGATGCATGCGTACATGGTGATGGATTAACATCGTTGCAATCTCGTCATGCAGATACTGCACAGACAGTACAAATAGTAATGGCATCAAATAAAGCTGTTAACATAGAACTGCAACGTGTTGGAAACACGTTCACTTTTTCTGCAGCAACACCAGGAGAAAACTATAAAACTACCTCTAAAGATCTTACTTTAAACGAAGAAGTATATGCCGGTCTTTTTATTTGTTCGCATAATGAAAATGTAGTTGAGCAGGCTGTATTCAGTAATGTTCGTATCATCATTCCTCCCGCTAAAGATTACAGGCCTTATCGTGATTATATCGGCAGTCATTTGG
>Ga0207641_10000850_pt1 | contig 32370 bp, 21 predicted proteins | sample KBSSwiS62_FD_184306 | JGI IMG/M metagenome (GOLD analysis project Ga0207641, IMG submission 184306) | Switchgrass rhizosphere microbial communities from Kellogg Biological Station, Michigan, USA - KBS Switchgrass S6-2 (SPAdes) (version 2) | ecosystem: Host-associated > Plants > Roots >... | reverse complement strand
CCTTTCTTCAAAGGAAAATTTTTGATCAGCAGAGAAGCTTTTACTTAATTCTTTTTCAAAAAGCAAAACAGAATCGGCTGCCTTTGCACTTTCCAAAACTATTTGCCAGATAAAATCTGCCGGGTTTTTTATATAGTTGGCTTTGCCAATAAAAAAATCCCATTCTTTTTCAGATAATAATTCGGGGACACGGCTTTCCCAAAAACCATGAATGCCTCGTTGATCTGTCAGCTGTCCGTTATGATTACTGTTTGCATGCAAGGGAACATGTGCATCGGCAATGTAGTGACCGATTTCAGCGGAGAGTTTTAAAATTTTTGCCTGTTGTTTTTCTTTAAAAGCCTCCGTGAGTTTATAAAGCATTGTTTGCACCCACCAGGGAACAATGCCATATTCCATTAAGGAATCTTCAGAAAATTTTGCAACGGCATCATTCCATTTCCTGGGTAACTCTGTGTAGGGATAGCTCCCGTAATGATCGATATCGATATAATGTCTTGGCCCTTCCTGGGCTATTGCATAACGCCGCATATCCGGGTCAACCGCATGCTCTGAAATAAAATCAATGTTGGGTTTATACAATTGCATCATTTCCGGCGGCAACAAAAAAACAGCAAAGTGATTTATTTTTTTATGGCCATAAAATCCCCAACAAAAAGCATGAAGTGAAATAAATGAGAAAATGATGAATAATACGATTTTTCTCATGAATGATATATGAAATGATCAATTCAATTCTTTTAACTCTGGCTGTTTCTCAGCGGTTAGATCAACTACACCACCGGTTACTGCATACTTCATTGCTTCGCCAGAAGAGATGTTGTTGATCTTTTTTACTTTACCTCTTGGTAAAATATAAAGTTGACCAGCGAAATTATATGCTTGCGGAACATAAACGGCTACATGATCAGCCCCCATTTCAAATTTGTGCATTTCCTCATCAGTAAGAAAGCCTATGATCCAAACATCTTCTGCAAAAACATTTGCCAACACTGCTTTATTAAATCTTTTTTTATCACCTGCAAATGCTTCAAAAAAATCACGGGTGCTGGTATATATGAACTTAATGCCCGGGGTTTTTTCTAACCAATGGTCAAAAAGATTGAAAAGCTTTGATTGGATAAAAAATGAACTCAAATAACCGATCGTTATTATTGCACCAAGTATTATCAAAAAACCAAGACCATAATTTTTTACCTCATAGCGTAATACATTTCCCTGCGGATCTTTAACCGCTTCACGAAATATTGGCACCCAACCATCTACAGTGGAAATAACCCAATAAATAGAATAAATAGTAATTGCTAACGGAGCAATTATCAATAAACCCTGAAGGAAATATTGAATGATCTTTTTCCACTTAAAAGGCTCTTTTGGAAGGATCTTTTTAAACGCTCCATCATTTTCCATAGCTCAAATTTAGGACAAAGAAAAATGGACGGACGGCAAAATATCCGGACGGAAACTTTGGCAACGTAAAAAGTTTCCTTAGTTTTGTCGCCCCGAAAGCAATTGGGATTGTGATTATGGAAATACAAGAAAGAATAAGGCAGAAGGCGGATGAGTTGTTCAGACGTTATGGTATCCGTTCGGTGACTATGGATGAGATCGCGACGCAACTCGGTATGTCAAAAAAAACGATTTACCAGTATTATACCGATAAGGATCAACTGGTGGATGCGGTTGCAGTAGATGAAATTCATTATTCACAGGAATGTTGCACGAGAGATGCGGCTGTTTCGGCAAATGCCATTGAAGAAATATTTCGAGTTATGGAATTTGTTGAGATCATGTTTAGAAACATGAACCCTTCTATGCTGCATGACCTGGAAAAATATCATCCCGGGGGCTTTAAAAAATTTCTTGAACATAAAAATAAGTTCCTCTATGAAATGATAAAGAAGAACATTGAAAGAGGAATAAAAGAAGAGTTATACCGGCCCGAAATTGATATCGAGATCATGACACGATACAGACTGGAAAGTTTGATGCTGGGATTTAATGCAGACTTATTCCCTTCTTCAAAATTCAATCTTGCGAAACTTCAGCAGGAGATCCTTGAACACTTTTTATACGGGCTTGCCACCTTAAAAGGCTACAAACTCATTTTAAAATATAAGCAACAACGATTAAACAGATGACCTATGAGATATTTAACGAAAACCATATTGATCGCTTTGATCCTCGTAAACCTTTTCCCGGTAACTATAAAAGCGCAGCAACCGCAATCGCCGCAGCTTTACCAGATCACCGCCAAAGATGCGGTGGATCTTGCATTTAAAAATTTAGCGGATATAAAAAATGCAAAGCTTGATTATAAGACAGCCGAAGCAAGGAACAAAGAATTTACCGGTCTTGCATTACCCCAGGTAACGGGTTCTCTGCAGGGAAATCATTACCTGACCTTGCCCTTGATCCAATTCCCTGATGGATCAGAGATCCAGATATATGATGTATTGAGACAGGAAGGAGTAAAGGATGGATCAGGCAACCCAATTACCAAAACGGGTGAATTTAACTATCGCAATTTTAGTTTTATAACACCATGGAATGTGAATGCAGGTCTTAGCGTAAATCAATTATTATTCGAGCCTCAGGTGTTTGTAGGATTACAGGCGAGAGACGAATTGCTTGTTAACAGCGATCTGCAATTAAAAGTAACTGAAGAAAGAGTAAAAGAAACAGTATATAAAAATTATTATGCTGTTTTAATAGCACAGAAACAACTGGGATATATAGAGGAGAGCATCAAAAGATTGGAAAAGCTTGTGCATGATCAAAATGAAATGTTTAAGAATGGTTTTGTTGAAAGACTGGATATTGATAAAACAACTGTTAACCTCAATAATACAAGAACATCTGATATCCAGCTTCGTACTGCACTAAGCAACGGGGTTGCTGTATTAAAGATGAATCTTGGATTAACACAGGCGGATAGCCTTTTTTTAAAAGATACCTTAAGCTCCGATGGTATAAGGCAAGGAATTCTTGAGGATGATTTTAGTTATGAGAACAGGAATGAGGTAAAGCTTTTGAATAGCGCCATTAAGCTGCAGGGTTATGATATACGCCGTCATAAGTTATCTTACTTTCCAACAGTATCTGCTTTCTATAATTTCCAGGAAAATGGTCAAAGACAGGGCGGAGATGTTTCGGGCTCCCAGCCCTGGTTTTGGTATAACACCAATCTCGTTGGTATTAATGTGAGTGTACCCATTTTCGATGGCTTTCAAAAGAAGAACAGGATCAGGCAGTCCGAATTCACATTGGCAAAAGTTCAGAATACGCTTGACATGACTAAAAAGAGCATTGACATGGAAAAAACGGTTGCAAGAAACTCACTCATCAATGCAATAGTTGCCATGGATGCACAGGAAGAAAATATGAAACTAGCAGTTAAGGTCTATAACTCAGTAAAGACAAAATATGAACAAGGAGTTGGTTCAAGCTTTGAATCGTTGCAGGCTGATACAGATCTGCAACAGGCACAGTCAAACTATTTCAGGGCAATGTATGAAGCAGCTCTTGCCAAAATTAATTACCTGAAAGCCCTTGGAAAATTATAACACAATACATAAACTATTTAAAATAAAACCGGAAACCATGAATAAGTTTTTGATGATCCTGATAACTGTAACTGCAATGGTCATCACATCATGCAGCGACGGAGCAAAAGAAGAAAAAGGAGATTTGAATGATAAGAAAGTAAAGCTTGAAAAGCTGAGGGCGGATAAAGCAAAATTGGATATAGATATAACAAAGCTGGAAGAAGAAATAACAAAGCTTGATCCATCCTCAAAAAACGATAAGGCAAAATTGGTTTCAGATGCCCCCGTAACACAGCAGGATTTTACTCACTATATAGAACTGCAGGGAAGAGTTGATGCCACTGATGTAGTGATAGTGACGCCAAGAGGAATGCCTTCACAGGTAACAGAGATCCATGTAAAAAGAGGAGATATGGTGAAGAAAGGACAATTACTCCTGAAACTTGACGATGCTATCATACTTCAACAATTAGCAGGATTAAATACGCAATTGGAGTATGCAAAAAACATGTACAACCGTACAAAAAATCTTTGGGACCAGGGCATTGGAACAGAAGTACAATTAATAACTGCAAAAAATTCTGTAGATAACCTGGAAAAACAAATTGCCACTGTGAAAGAAAATTGGAAAACAACTTTTGTATATGCTCCCATCAGTGGAACTGCAGATGTGGTAAGTATTAAAGCTGGTGAAATTTTTAATGGCGCTACACCTACTGGTCCGCAAATACAATTGGTGAATACGAACAGCATGAAAGTTGTAACCGAGGTTCCGGAAAATTACCAGGAAAGAGTAAAGAAAGGATCACAACTTAAAATTTCAATTCCTGATGCAGGAATTCAGAATATAGATGCCGTGATCTCTGTAACAGGCGCCAGCATTGCCAGTACCACAAGGGCTTTTTTTACAGAAGCAAAAATTCAATCATATCCGGGTTTACGATTAAACCAGGTGGCGCTTGTACATATAAAAGATTATTCTGTGCCAAACGCAATTATAATACCTGTGAATCTTGTTCAGTCAGATGAAAGCGGAAAATATGTGTATGTGATAGCGAAAGAAGGTGAAATGATGAAAGCCAGGAAAAAAACTGTAAATGTTGGAGAGGTTTATAGTGGAATGATTGAAGTGAAGGCCGGCTTGACTGCAAGCGACAGGATCATTACCGAAGGTTATCAGTCTGTTTATGACGGACAAACAGTAACGACAGTAGCAAAATGAGTTAGCTGACAATCAAATTTATTTTATGAATGTTTTTGAACAAATAGTACATAAGTTTAAACAGTTTAAACCAACGAGCTGGAGTATTGATAATAAAACTGCCATTTATATTATTGCAATTCTTATCACTGTATATGGGCTTGTTAAGTTTAACACGATGCCCAAAGAACAATTCCCTGATATAGTAGTGCCTACTATTTCGATCGCTACTGTCTATGCCGGTAATTCTCCCAAGGATATAGAAAATCTTGTGACAAGGCCAATTGAAAAACAATTGAAGGGGATCAGCGGCGCGAAAGTGAATAAGATACAAAGTACTTCGCAAACAGATTATAGTTTAATTGTTATTGAATTTGATACAGACGTAAAAACAGAACTCGCAAAGCAAAAAGTGAAAGATGCGATCGATAAAGCAAAAACAGATCTGCCTAATGATCTTACATCTCAACCCGATGTGCAAGAGTTTGCATTTAGTGAAATGCCGATCATGTTTGTAAATATAAGTGGCGATTATGATGGTATAAAGCTGAAAGAGTATGCCGATAAAATGCAGGATCGTTTTGAAGAATTGGGAGAGATCACCCGTGCTGAAATTGTTGGTGCACCGGAAAGAGAAATTCAGATCAATGTAGATCCCTATAAAATGACTGCTGCAAGAGTAAGTTTTACAGATATTGAAAACGCTGTGAGTCGTGAAAACAGGGATATTACCGGGGGACTGATCGAAGTTGGAAATATGAAACGTACTTTAAAACTACGTGGACAGTTTGCGAACGCCTTGACACTGCAACACATTGTAGTGCGAAGCAGTGCGCAGGGAGCCACCGTTTATTTAAAAGATATTGCGGAAATAAGAGATACAATTAAAGAGACAGAAAATTTTGCACGGCTTGATGGCAAGAACGTTGTTACACTCAATATTGTAAAACGTTCTGGAGAAAACCTGATCAATGCTGCTGATAAAATAAAAGCAGTAGTGGCAGATATGCGGGTTAAGGATGAGTTACCTAAAGATCTGAAAGTTGTTTTTACCGGCGATCAAAGCAAACTAACTAAAAACTCTTTTAATGATTTGGTGAATACGATCGTGATCGGGTTTCTGCTCGTATTGATCATTCTTATGTTTTTTATGGGTGTCACGAATGCATTCTTTGTTGCATTGAGTGTGCCATTAAGCGTATTTGTTGCTTTCTTGTTTTTACCTGTTGCAGATGGCATTATCGGAACCAATGTAACCCTAAACTTTATCGTGTTGTTCGGATTACTTTTTGGATTGGGAATTATCGTGGATGATGCTATCGTTGTAATCGAAAACACTCACCGCATTTATAGTAATGGTAAAATACCAATTGCACGAAGTGCCAAGGAAGCAGCAGGTGAGGTATTTATTCCAGTACTTGCTGGTACAGCTACCACGCTGGCTCCGTTCTTTCCATTATTGTTTTGGAAAGGACTCATCGGTAAGTTCATGATCTATTTGCCAACCATTCTAATACTTACTTTGGCTGCATCATTAATAGTGGCCTTTATATTTAACCCTGTGTTTGCGGTAAGTTTTATGAAGCCGGAAGGCAAGGAATTTGAAAAACCCAAACATAAAGTTTTTACCAATAAATGGTTTTTAGTATTTACCATCGCCGGTATTTTGCTTCATCTTGCCAGCAGTCCCGGTTTAGCAAACTTCTTTTTGTTGCTTGCTATCATGATGGTGCTTAATGCTTATGTTTTAAATGCGGTCATCCATGCCTTTCAGAAACGTGTTTTGCCTGCGTTGATGAACAGTTATGAGAAAATGCTTCGATGGGTATTAAAAGGAGTGCGGCCAGTGATAATGTTTGCTTCACTATTTCTCGTTTTTATTCTTTCAGTCGTGTTTCTAATGATGCGCGGAAATAAAACAACTTTCTTTCCAAGCGGTGATCCTAATTTTATTTATGTGTATCTGAAATTACCAGTGGGTACAGATGTAAAATACACCGACAGTATTACCCGGATGTTGGAGAAAAGAGTTTATAAAGTTTTGGAAAAGGAAAAACCGGGCACAGAAGGAAGCATTGTTGAAAGTATCATTACCAATGTGGCGGTAAGTGCCAATAATCCCAGGGATAATAATCGGAGTGTGCAACCTCATCTTGGCAGGGTGCAGGTTTCTTTTGTAGAATACGAAAAAAGGCATGGCGTGAAAACAAAACCTTATATGGATCAAATAAGGGAAGCATTGAAAGGAATTCCTGGCGCCAGTATCGAAGTGGCGCAGGAAGACGGAGGGCCACCCACAGATCCGCCGGTGAATGTGGAAATAAGCGGTGATAATTTTGAAAATATTTCAAAGACAGCAACCGAACTTCTGAATTTTCTTGATACTAATAGGGTAAACGGAATTGAAAACCTGCAATCCGATGTTGACCTAAATAATCCCGAGATCACTATCAATGTTGACAGGGAGAAAGCAATGCTTGAAGGATTAAGTACTGGCCAGATAGGAATGGAAATAAGAACAGCTGTTTTCGGAAAGGAAATAAGTAAGTTGAAAGATGGAGAGGAAGAGTATAAGATACAATTGCGCTATTCAGATCTAATGCGCAATAATATTTCTGATCTGATGAATATGAGGATTACGTTCATGGATATGAATACCATGCGGGTCAAATCTGTGCCGATCAGTGCAGTTGCTTCAATAGATTATACAAGTACAACCGGCGCAGTAAAAAGGAAAAATGTAAAACGAACAATACAGTTGCAAAGCAATGTACCCGATCCTACGATGGTGGCTAAAGTGAATGCAGATCTGCAAGTGGAAATAAATAAGTTTAAAGAAAAGGCCAGAATACCTGCGGATGTTTCTATAAGGCTGAGTGGACAAAGTGAACAGGAATTGGAAACACAGAAGTTTTTAGGCACTGCCTTACTCATTGCGCTGGGAATTATTTTCTTAATTCTTGTGTTGCAATTTAACAGCATGAGTAAACCTTTTATTGTAATTACAGAAATTTTCTTTTCAATAATTGGTGTGTTGCTTGGATATGCGATCACAGGGATGACGATAGCTACCATTATGTTGGGAGTAGGTATTGTAGGCCTGGCAGGTATTGTTATTAAAAACGGGATTTTATTAATTGAGTTTACTGACGAGTTAAGAGGAAGAGGTATGAGAACAAGAGAAGCTGCGATCCAGGCAGGAAAGATTAGGATCATCCCTGTATTACTTACAGCAGTTGCTACGATTCTTGGTTTGCTCCCGCTGGCTGTTGGTTTTAATATTGATTTTATTTCCCTGTTTCAACATCTGGAGCCTCATATCTTTTTCGGCGGAGACAGCGTGGTATTCTGGGGACCATTGTCATGGACAATTATCTTCGGACTCATCTTCGCCTTTTTCCTTACGCTGATGATGGTGCCTAGCATGTATATAATTGCGGAAAGACTCAGAAGACCTATGGAAAGATTTTATGGAACCAGGTTCATTGCCCTGCTTGGTTTCCTGGGCCCTTTCTTCTTTATTTTCGTGGGACTCATGTTTTTAGTAAAGAAAATTCAGGGCAAACCTGTTTGGATGGGAAAATTGAAGCAGCGGAAATAGAATTTGCGTTGTCTAGATTGCATAGTTGGTTTTATTCCGCCTCTGGCGGGGCCCGCCGGGTACTCTTATCGGGCAGGCAAGGTGAAAATAAAAAGCGACCCCCTAAATTCATTCTGACTGCTTATGTATACTCGGGGGTCGTTTTTTTATGCCCTTTTTGTACCTGGGTAATAAAACTACTTTACTTCAGGCTTGCTGTTCAAAATTTTAAGAGAGAGCTATTTTACTTTAATAATTTAAAGACGGCTTTATTTACTTGATCAGAATTTGTTCCGATCATCAGTTCAAAATCTCCGGGCTCTGCTACCCATTTCAGATCAGCGTTGTAAAATTTAAGATCATTGATGCCGATCGTAAAAACAATTTTTTTGCTTTCGCCTTTTTTCAAAAATACTTTTTGAAACCCTTTTAACTCTTTTAAGGGTCTTGTAATACTTCCCACCACATCTCTTATATATAATTGTACTACCTCTTCTCCATCATAATTGCCATTATTTGTAACAGTAACTGATGCGGTAATTTTTTCGCCGGCCTTCATTTCTTTTTTATCAATAGAAAGATCGGAATAAGAAAAAGAAGTATAGCTTAAGCCAAAGCCAAAAGGAAACAGGGGAGAGTTGGGTACATCTAAATAATTTGATTGAAACTTTGGTGAATTAGGCGCTGAGGGCCTTCCGGTATTTTTATGATTATAATAGATCGGAACCTGTCCCATGTTTCTTGGAAACGTTGCGGATAATTTTCCTGAAGGATCATAATTGCCAAACAATACATCAGCGATCGCATTACCGGCTTCAATACCTGCATGCCATGTAACGATCATCGAAGTTGCCCACTCATTTTCTTCGGTCAATGCCAGCGGACGACCAGTCATTAAAACAACTATCAATGGTTTTCCCGTCTTTGATAATGCCATTATCAATAGTTTCTGACTTTCAGGAATTGTAATATCAGTACGGCTTGCTGCCTCGCCACTCATTTCAGATGCTTCGCCAACTACTGCAACAAGAACATCAGATTGGTTGGCAACATTCAAAGCTTCTGTTAGCATTTCTGCAGGATTACGTTTATCAATATCGATCCTTGTTCCAAATACATTTACCTTTTTTGCAAATAAAGTATCATCAGAAATATTGGCGCCTTTTGCATAAAGAATATTTACACCAGGACCGCCAACATTTTTCATTCCATCCAGAACAGGTATTGACATTTGCGGATCACCAGACACAGCCCATGTGCCCAGCATATTGTTTTTATCATATGCCAATGGTCCGATCAAACCGATCGTTCCTGATTTTTTTAAAGGCAGTGCCTGGTTATTATTTTTTAATAAGACAAAAGTATGAGCCGCAATTTCTCTTGCTTGTTTTCTTCTTTCTGCTGTAAGAACTTCCCGCTTCATTCTTGCTTCATCTATGTATCGGTATGGATCATCAAACAAACCGAGTTTATATTTTGCTTCCAGGATCCTGCGGCAGGCATCATCAATTTGTTTTTGCGTTACTTTTCCTTCTGCTAATGATTTTTTTGTAGTTGTTAAAAAACCTTCGCCCACCATATCCATATCAAGTCCTGCATTCAAAGCCAAAGTAGACACAGTTTGCAGATCACCCATACCGTGATTGGTCATCTCATTCACTGATGTATAATCTGAAACAACAAACCCTTTAAAGCCCCATTGTTTGCGAAGCAGATCGGTCAGCAACCATTTATTACCTGTTGCAGGCACACCATCTATTTCATTAAATGAACTCATTACACTTCCAGCACCTGCTTCAATTGCTGCTTTATAGGGGGGTAAATATTCATTGTACATTCTTACACGGCTCATGTCTGTAGTATTGTAATCACGACCGGCTTCTGCAGCGCCATATAATGCAAAATGTTTTACACAAGCCATCAATGTATTGTTCTTACTTAGATCATTACCCTGGTAACCTTTTACCATTGCTTTGGCAACTTGCGAACCTAGGTAAGGATCTTCTCCACCGCCTTCAGCAATCCGGCCCCATCTTGGATCACGGGCAATATCAACCATTGGTGAAAATGTCCAGCACAATCCGTCAGCTGTTGCTTCGATAGCAGCCTCCCTTGCACTATGCTCGATCAATTTCATATCCCAACTTGCTGATAACCCAAGCGGGATCGGCACAGTGGTTTTATAACCATGAATAACATCCGAACCGAACATCAACGGAATCTTTAATCGTGATTGTTCAACAGCAAGTTTTTGCGCCTGTTTTATTTTATCTACACCAATTACTCCAAACAAACCACCCACTTTTCCATCTTTAATTTTTCTTTCAACATCTGTACTTACGACGGAACCGGTTGGTATGCCAGAACCGGGAGTCAATAGATTTAATTGTCCGATCTTTTCTTCCAATGTCATTTTTTTCATCAATGCATCAACAAAGGGTTTCATGTTTGCATCAGGCTTTTGCCCAAAAGCAGTTAATGATACAAGCAAAATGTTGATCAAAAGAATTCTTTTCATCTGTATAGTTTTAGTCTTTGAGTAAATATGGTTGTATTTCTTTTTGCCAGATAGTGTAACCTTTAGCATTCATATGCAGGCTGTCATCTAAAAATATTTCAGGAATTGGTTGACCTTGTTGATTTAACATTTTCTGATAAACATCGATATAATGGGATTCACCAGGGTCACCACCAAAGCTATCACCTTGAAATTTCATGAATGCTTTGATTTGCATATTGACCTCCCTCATTTTAGAAAACAAATGTCTGCGACTTGGACTTGGTTTCAAAGAAATGAAAACAATAGAGATTTCAGGAAATCTATGTTTTATGTCAGTGTAAAGAATTTTAAAACGCCCAAAAACAGTTTGTGCAGTTACAGTATCAGAAGACGCAAGATCATTTTCACCACAATAAATAATTATTTGTTTTGGCTGGTAAGGAAACACAATATCATTTACATATCTTATCTGATCCAATAAGGTAGAGCCCCCAAAACCTCTATTGATAATTGTATAACCTGGAAAATAGTTTTGTACATCAGTCCATTTGGTAAAAGAAGAACTGCCAATGAACAGAATAGAATTTTTTGGCGGAAATGAAACAGAGTCTTGTTTTTTGAAATTCTGAATATCTTTCCAGAAAGGAGGAAGTTCTGCTACGGGTTTGTTGTCCTTTTTACTATTTGTGTTACATGCAGCACAAAAGAAAATAAGTATGTAAAAAATGTATTTCATTTTACTTCTATGATTTTTGATCTTTCGGAAACGCCATTTTCGTTAATGGCTTCGATACAGTAATAATATGTCTTTTGTGAATCCATCGCCTTCATCCAATATTCATTATTTGCATGTATCATGATGCTTGTATAAAGTTTGCCAGGGTCTGAGCCATAATAAATATTATAGGCGAATGCATTATCTACCGGTTTCCATTTTATGAAAGCGCTGCGTTTATCTTTTTCAGTTCGTAGTACAATAAATCCTTGCACTGCATCCGGTTTTGAACCATTCCCATTTCCAAATACACGTAAACCACTTATTGCAAATCTGCCAGCAGGCATATGAATGTTTTCAAGCTTGATAAATCTTGCCTGCACTGGTTGTGATAGCTCTATATAATCATGTGGTACATCTTTTTTATTATTGCTTTTATCAACTAATACATTCCATTTCTTTCCATCAACTGAATAATAAAGTTTGTATTGATGATAAAGACCCAATGTTTTTCCTAAGAAAATTGTGTCTATTTCCTTTGGAAATGACACATCCTGGTCTGCATAGTTGATCTGTATTGCATTTACAGTAGAAATATTACCAAGATCTGTTTGTATCCATTCTCCTTTGTCACCAGTTGCTGCACTCCAATAAGTTTTTATCAATTCATCAACCGCATTATTTGCGTGATATCCTCCCAGTGTAGAAGATACTTGCACTGGTTTATTATAATTCAGTAACATCCATCCGGTAAAATATTTTGATTTGCCACTGATGCCATAGTCGGAACCTGCAGGAATAGCATCGGGCAGATAATGAGGGTAATCACCAAATGTAGTGTTGCACCACATCACATCGTCTTTATCAAATCCTGTTGGCCATATGCCAATTCTTCTTTCAAAAGTATTTTTTACTGAAATAACTGTTGTGGAAACATGCCAATAATTTTTATACTTGTCCTGGAAAGTAGCACCGTGGCCAGCACCACGAACAAAGCCACCCAATTTTATGCTTAGTGGATCTGATTGAGGAAATATTTCAATTCCATCAAACAATGGTTTGCTACCAACTACTACACCATCTGCATAGCCACTAAACTCGGTACCAGGTGCACCATATTGAAAATAATATTTTCCATTGTGTTTTGTCATCCATGAGCCTTCCATAAATGGATCTAAAAAAGTATTATCCATGTGTTCACCAAATCGCTGCCACCCATAACGCCATTGCTGCAACAGGTACATAGGAGTACGTGTGCCAATTGGTTTGAATGTTTTCCTGTCCAGCTCAATACCATATGTTGGATAAACATTACTACTGCCATTATACATATATAATCTTCCGTCATCATCGGTAAAAAAAGCAGGATCCCAGCCACCGATCTCAAACGAGTCAACCAATGGTTTCCATTCATTGGCTTTTGGATTTGTACTCATCCAGATGGTGAACTTGCTTGTATATGTTGAACCAAAAACGACCATGGTATCACCAACAATTCCGATTGCGGGAGCACAGAGTTCATCATACACCCCTGCATTCCATGGCCTCAAAAACTTTTTTGAAACAAAATTCCAGTTAAGCATATCGCTGCTCCACCAATAACCCCATTGATTGGTGCTGAATAAATAGTAATCGTTCTTGTATAAGACTATCACAGGATCGGCTGTTGCACGATGACGACCCCATTCAGAAAAATTAGGAATGGGAGTGTAGCCATAATCTATATTGATGGGGTTGCAGTAAGTTTTTTGTTGTGCCGGTAATTGGCTGTTTATAAAAAAGCATAATAGTAGTAATGCTGATGAACGGAGCGTCGCATGAATGCTTAATCGAAGCGTTGAAGCTAGTAACATAAAATTTTCTACTTCTTATAATTAAAGATCATTTTATCTAAACTAAAATTTCCGGGACCAGTGAAAAAGAAAACCAGGGCAAGTAAAACAAACAAAAAAGGATGCTGATCCTCATACCAGATTATTCCTTTACCAAGAAAAAAAGTGATGTAACACATTACGCCAATGATCAGCAAGCAGGCGATCCGTGTAAATAAACCGAGTACGAATAAAGTGCCGGCGATGAGCTCTGACGCTTTCCCGCTGTATACCATTAACTTTCCGTTTGAATTTTTGAATTGATCCCATTGCAGGTATTTATTTATTATTGCTTCATTGAAAATTTCACATCCATGATAAATAAGAAATGCGCCGACTGCACATCTTACTAAAGTAAGACCGGTTGTTTGCCAAAGGGGATATGGTGAAAAGAAAATTTTCATTTAAGCGCTTTGTCTTTTTCTTTTTCAAGAAAGTTGGCATTCTCATCAATAGACCCTGTATCCCATTTTAACAAGGCCTCATCGGGAACTATTTCTACGGGAACGGTGCTGGATTGTGATGGCTCGTTGTATGGAATATTCGCTGCACGATTATAAACAGATATCAGTGACCATCTTGCTGTGTCAGATGTGTTAGCTTCAGAACGATGCAAAATGTTCGAATGAAAAAATAAAGCATCTCCCGCTTTGATCTCAACATATGCCAGTTCCATTGTTTTTAAAGCAAGGTCAACATAATGTTGCGATGCACCAACCTGTTCACCTGCAAAGCCATGTTCGATCCTTCCCATTTTATGTGATCCTTTAATTACCTGCAAACAACCATTTGCTTTATTTGCATCAGTGATTGCTATCATCACCGACATCATTTGCTCCGGTAGTAAAAACTCGTTCTTGTACCAATAGCCATAATCCTGGTGCCATTCCCATGCTCCTCCTACTTTTGGTTCTTTTTGCATCAGCTTGCTATGAAAGTGACAAACTGGCGAATCGCCTTCCATTAATTCATTCACCGATGCGATCATCCGATTGCTTCTAGTAAGCAATCCATAAGTATCGTTACCGGGTTTATACCAAAGTGTAAGCTTTGTTTTTTTTCCCGTTTGATCATTCAGATCAAATGCATGTTTGCGCATTACACCATCTTCAAATGCGATGTCCTGGAGTTTTTTTACTTCTTCCTTACCTAAAAAATCTTTTATTACCAGGCATCCATCTTTTTGATAGGTTGCGATTTGTGCTGCTATTAATTTAAAGTTTGTCATAACACAATTATTTTATCGCGGGTGAAGTAAATCCCAATTTCTTTAAACCATTTTTTATTTCAGGGCAACTCATAAATAAATTCCAAAGCAAACCAGTTCTGTAATTTTCAATCATAACAGGTATTGGTCCCTGGTCAATTGCTAAATATTTTACAGGAAACCAGTTATTGGTTTCACTAAATGCATCATAAAAGCCATAAGGTCCCCATAGTTTGTCATTCATATCATAATACCAATGTTTCAATGCGGCCATGGATTGTTTTGGAGAATAAGGAAAAGATGATAAGGCCGCCGTTGGCGTTATTACTCCAAGGTCATTTTTTTCATCCGGGGCATGTGCCGCATAAAATTTATTAGAGTAACTGGCCGTCAGGCCCCAATTATTTTCACAATAGCCTTTGTATTTTTTTGGATTATTTACACACCATGTATAATTAATCAGTGTCTGGTTGGTGTTTTCTTTCCAGTAATCTGTATACTGATCTTTTAACCCACGAGGATCTAAACCAAGATATGAATACTGCGACCAGAATAATGGAGCTCCATTGGGAGGATTACCCTGGTAACGCAACTCTAATTGATATCCCAATGCAATATGCGGTGATTTTATTTTGCCACTATCCGCCCATCCTTGATGATATACTTCTGCAGGGACGCCATGCAGTGGCGATGATGCAGCAAGCACATACATTATTAAACATTCGTTGTATCCACGTACGGGAAAATTCATTTGCCATTCATATTCAGGACTCCAATGCCAGTATAAAACATTTTTACCATTGCGAAACCAATCGAATTCCACGGCATTCCATAGTTTATCTATTCTTTGCGCCAATTCTTGTTCTTGTTCATTTCCATCTTTGAAGTATTGACGAACACAAAGCAAACCCTGCAACATATAAGATGTTTCTACCAGGTCAGCTCCATTATCTTTTTTGCCAAATGGTTTTACTTTTCCTGTTTCTCCATTCCACCAATGTGGCCATGCACCATGAAAACGATCTGCTGTTTCTAAGAAATGAACAATCTTTTCCAGGCGTTGCAAACCATCCTCCCTTGAAATAAATTTTCTTTTCATAGCAACGACCAAACTCATTACACCAAAACCACTTCCACCACTGGTAATTATGTTTTTATCATTCTCAGGATAATTATTGTCCGTATGAAACCTTTCGCGGGCCATGCCGCTCACTGGTTCGGCGCCATCCGTAAAATATTTGATCGTTCGCCATTGCACTGAATCTAATAATGCAGAATCGGAAACCGAGGATTTACTAAAAGCAGCTTCCTTTCTTTGTTTTTGTGATGTACAACTATTAATGATAAATAGTATAGCAGCAATGGAAACAAATCTCAACATGGGCCAAAAAATTATAATTTAAAAACACTCAGCTTCCCGGCGAACACATCTTTTATTTTATTACATAAGTATTTATAGAATGTGGTAATGCAGTCGTTTCTGCTGCTTTTCCATTTATCCATAAAAGGAAAGGCGTTTTGATATTTTTTTCATTCATTACAACCACAACAACTGTTCCGTCTTCGTTTTTAAATGCAGTCGTAAGTAACTGGCTGCGACTGGGGCTGCTGATAATTCTTTTTGCTCCTGGTTTTATGAATTTTGAAAAATGTCCTATATAATAATACGAATTCATATAGATCAATTGACCAGTTTTTGTATCTGCATGAACCGGTGCATAACAAAAATTCTGAACATGGTTCGGGCCGCCGGTTTCGTCGAGTAATACATTCCAATCAGTCCAGCCCACAGCACCACCGTTAAAATCATTGATCATAGATTTACCGTAACGTTCACCCCACTTCCAATCATTAATTTGTTGCATATTAAAAGGTCCGTTGCATCCTTCTGTAAATAGTAATGGTTTATCAGGAAAGGCATCATTTACATTTTTCAAATTGCTAAACATTTGTTCGCCACCACTCCAGTCTTCGTACCAATGAAACCCAATACCCCATGCATATTTCGACACCTCGGGATCATTAAAATAAGTTTCTGCCCGCTGATAGATGAGGTCACGATTGTGATCCCACATGATTATTTTTTTGTCAGCTAAACCTTCTTTATGCATTGTGGGTCCTAAAAAATTCTTTAAAAAATCTTTTTCTTCATCTGCAGTATAGAGACAGCTTTCCCAGGTTTGCGTTGCCATTGGTTCATTTTGAATAGAAATGCCCCATATTGGTATGCCTTCTTTTTCATACGTTTTAATAAATTTTGTGTAGTAGTTGGCCCAGCTTTGATAAAACTCGGGATTCAATTTTCCACCATGTAAAATATCATGACTGTTTTTCATCCATGCCGGCGGACTCCATGGGCTTGCAAACAAAGTAAGTTTCCCACCTGCTGCATTCATTGCTTCTTTTATAAATGGGATCCTGTATTTTTTATCATGATCGACATTAAATGATTTTAGATCTTTATCACCATCAGTAACATATGTATACGTATCGCTGCTAAAATCACAACTATGAATATTGGTTCTTGCCAATGTATAACCGATCCCACTTTCTTTATCATAATATGCCTTGAGAAATTCCTGTTGTTTGTCTTTTGGCAATTTGGAGAATGTCTCTGCAGATGCATCCGTTAATGCGCCACCTATTCCTAAAAATGATTGATAGGTTTTGGATGGATCAATAAAAACTGATATTTCGTTTTCAAAAGGTTGACCTTTTTCTTTGAACTCAAGTTCGCCTGATGAAGCAAGACGTAGATTAGTGCTATCAGCTGTAGTATAAACAAAAACTTTTTTTCCTTCAACTGAAAATGCGGGAGCGGTTTGTGCAGATTCATTTTTGGTTTCTGTACATGCATACATAAGGAGAGCTAAGCTCACGTAGATGATTTTTTTCATTTGATCAAGCATTTTTTGAACAGTGATAACAATATTATAGTTGAAATTTAATACTTATTTGAATGGTGATTAAGTGATAAGAAAATGAATCTGCGCCAGGGAAAACCATGGTGTCATCCGTTTTTGACAGCCAACCATAATCAACAGCACGATAAAGTCGTCTGTCTCATCCGGTTTATATTTTCGAATCTGTTTGCAATTGATAATGAAAAAAAATGCCGCATAAAGTTGCGGCATTTCTATATAATATTTAGAATTAGTTGCCTCTTCTTTCCAAAACAGAAAGAGCCGAAATTTCTATTGGTGTAAGGGCCTTGTTATAAATCCTTACTTCATCAAGCATGCCCGAAAGATATCCGGCCCAAGGCTGATCAGTTGCGCCGGAAGTGCTGCTTGGTATCGTCATAAAATGAAGCGCACCAAAGACTATTGGCCCAACATTAGCAAATTGTGCTGCTAACGGTTTTGGTGTCCCGGTTTTAGTAGATACTAAAGAACCATTCATATATGCACGTACTACGCCTGCGGTATCATATGTGACGATGTAGTTAGTCCAATTATTAAATGCAGTCGTTGACGTCTGAGCTCCGTTAATATCAGACTGATAGTTTGCCGGCGTGTTGTTGTTGTTCCTGAAAATAGTTTTAAACACAGCAGTACCGGCTGCACCGTTATCCAGAAATATATTCACGTTAGCCCAAAACTCTGTTGTATGACCAATGCTGACCAAGCCAGTAGCACCAACATTTTGAGGTGTGTTAACCCAAAAACTAATTGTATAAGCTTTCAGATTTTTAACCGCATCGGAAGGTGCTGCTGTGGCATATGCCTTATTGGCGGCGGCTGCACCCTGCAAGGCCTGGCCTTTTAAACCGGGTGAAAATGTCATTCCTTTAAAGAAATTAAATAGAGGCGTAAAATATATCGGACGCAGGAAGATCCTAATCCTAATGGGCTCAATTGAGAACAAAATGGCACAATCGGGTACAAATGGCATCTGTAGCATGAATTTAGTACGGCTTTACTACGGGATCACCTTTGTATGGATTGTTTGTTTACTCCTCATTTATAATTTTATTATGAAAGCAGTATTTCGGCACACTTAACTTTGATAAAATTTTTTATAAAAATGAGTACAGGTACAAGAACTAATCATGAAATTGATTATAAAATCTATGGGGAAGAACTGCAGTTCGTGGAAGTTGAGCTTGATCCTAACGAAACAGCCATTGCTGAAAGCGGCGCCATGATGATGATGGATGACGGAATTGAAATGCAAACGATCTTTGGAGATGGCAGCCAGCAACAGGGCAGCGGATTACTCGGCAAATTAATGAGTGCGGGAAAACGTATTCTTACCGGCGAAAGCCTTTTTATGACTGCTTTTACTAATGTAGGTCAGGGAAAAAAGAAGGTGAGTTTCGCAGCTCCTTATACTGGTAAAATAATTCCGCTTGATCTGCAGGAGATAGGCGGCACGATCATCGCTCAAAAAGATGCATTTCTTTGTGCAGCTAAAGGAGTAAGTGTGGGAATTCATTTTCAAAGAAAACTTGGGACCGGAATTTTTGGTGGTGAAGGATTTATAATGGAAAAGATACAAGGTGATGGCATGGCTTTTTTGCATGCTGGCGGATATATTCTTGAAAGAAATCTTCAACCGGGCGAAGTTCTAAAAATTGATACTGGTTGTATCGTTGCTTACACGCCTTCTGTTTATTTCGATATCGAATTTGTTCGTGGAATAAAAAATGTGGTGTTTGGAGGTGAAGGATTATTCTTTGCTACACTACGCGGACCCGGAAAGGTATGGATACAATCATTACCAATAAGCCGCCTTGCAGGAAGAATAGTTGCGTATGGAACGTATAAGCGCAAAGAAGAGGGGAGCATACTTGGCGGATTAGGGAATTTGTTGGACGGTGATGGCTTATAAAATTTAAATTAAAAAAGCGTCCAGATGATTTCGGGACGCTTTTTTATTACTCATATGTTTTTTGATTAAAAGGCTTTCACTCCTTTCACTTTTCCATCTGTATCAAGCTCCACAACTTCGTAACCAAGTTTTTTCACGCCTTCAACTGTTTTCGCTTTATCACCTACAAGCAGAATATTCATTTTTGAAGTGTTGATCCATTTTTTAGCCAATGCATCGATCTCTGCTTTTGTCATGTTGGCTAAAATTTTATTTTGTTGATCAACATAGTCTGCAGGTAGATTATATTCAAGCATTCTGCCAATAAATCCTGCTTTTTGGAAACCAGTTTCATAGCTTAATGCATCTCTTTGTCCCAATGAATTCTTCATAAATGTTACTTCCTCTTCTGTAATTCCGGTTGCCGCATAATTTTTCAATTCTTTCATTACTTCACTCAAAGCACTGTCTGTAGCTTCTGCTTTAATACCTGAACTGAATTCAAAATCGCCGCTGTATTTATCTGCATTGAATGCAGTGCGGGCACCATAGGTCCAGCCTTTATCTTCACGAAGATTAATATTAACACGGCCATTGAAACCGCCGCCAAGCGCAAAGTTCATCAGTCTTGTTCTGTAAGATTCACCGGTGGCATCCCATTTCAATCCAGTATTATAGCCAACACGGAATTCAGTTTGTGCCGCTTTCGGAAAATCTACCATATATACTTTTGTCATATCAACAGGCTTTGCATCAGGAATAGATGGCAATTCAATCTTTTTGTTTGGTAAATTTTTCAGGAAAGAAAGTTTTGGAATGATCTCATCTTGTTTGATATCACCCACTACTACGACGTTCACGCCCTGGCTGGTCATATAATTATCGTAATAAGATTGTACATCACTGAGTGTAAAATTCTTTACTGTTTCTTCATCACCATCTTCCGCTACACCAAGAATATGTTTGTCGCCATAATTAACTTTTGCAAAAACTGCACTGGCTACTGTTGCTGGTTGTGTTTTTGCAATTTTAAACCCTTCTACCGTTTGTTTCTTTATTCTTGCAAATGCATCTTCAGTGAATTTTGGATTAAAAATCTTTTCCTCCAGCAATTTCAATGTAGGGTCAACATTCTTTTTCAATGACTGGACAGAGAAAGTAATTCCATCAAGGCTGCTTGATACATTTATAGAGCTGCCTAATTTTTGTAACTCACGACTCATCTGCTCAGCGCTGTAATTCTTTGTGTCCTCATTCATCATATCAGCAAAGAATGAAGCAATACCGGCTTTATCCAAATGATTTGTTTGCAATAAATGCCCACCTGGGATCTTTATGCTTAATGTTACAGTTGGCAATTCAGTATTTTCTGTGCCGATAGCTCTTATACCATTTCCAATATCTGTTTTCCAGAATGCAGGAACTTTTACAACAGGGTTCGTACCACTTGCAGGTGTTTTGCTGCGGTCAAACTTATCTTTTGCTTTTACATATTTCAAACCATCGTATCCATAATTTGGAGCTACGTAACCTTCTTTATTTATAACAAAATTGTCCGATGCAGTTGTCAATTTATCTTGTTCTTTTGGCAATACACTTAATACTACTGGATGTCTCATTCTTATATATTGATCGTACACTCTCATCACATCTTCTTTCGTTACGGATTGATACATTTTTATCAGCGTGCCGATCATATTAGGATTACCGGTCATCGTTTGAAATTGCGCTAACTGCGATACTTTACCTGCTACACTTTGCAAACTATTAATAAGCTGAGCTTCTATTCCGCCTTTAAATTTTTCTATGTCCTCATCAAGAACACCTCTTTTTTCAAAAGCTTCTAATGCATTTGTCAGCGCATAATACATAGAAGAAAGTGACTTGCCAGGGTATGGGGAAACCTGGAAAGTGAACTCACCTGATAATTCCGATAACTGGCTGAATGCGTTTGCTTGTAAAGCAATTTGTTTTTTTACCAATTCCTGGTATAAAATAGAGTTGTTTCCCTGTCCTAATATTTGTGCAAGACAAGCTAAAGCTCCCATGTCTTTATCATAAAGTGGAACAGTTGGGTAAGATTTGTAAAGTCTTGGTACCCGTGCATAATTATCAGTATAAGAAACAAAGCGATGGCTGCTAACTCCCGGAACCATTGCAGGCATGTCTTCTACTTTTGGTCCACGGGGAATTGCTCCAAAGTATTTTTCCACCAACTTCACAACTTTTTTTGGATCTACATCGCCACCAATTGTCAGCGTTGCGTTATTTGGTCCATACCAACGAAGAAAAAAGTTTTTCAGGTCATTTACATTTACGCTATTGAGATCTTCAATATAACCGATCGTCAACCAACTGTACGGATGACCATAAGGATACATATTCTTTGCAATAGCTTCCTGGGCCAAACCATAAGGACGGTTATCATAATTCTGACCTCTTTCATTTTTTACAGTCGCTCTTTGTACCTCAAACTTTGGTTGAGTGACTGCATCGAGCAGGAAACCCATCCTGTCTGCTTCAAGCCAGATCATTTTTTCAACCTGGTTGCTGGGCACTGTTTCAAAATAATTAGTGCGGTCGCGGTTAGTGCTACCGTTCAATGTACCGCCGCTTTCTGTTACAATTTTAAAATGTTGTTCATCACCAACATGATCACTTCCCTGGAACATCATATGTTCAAAAAAATGCGCAAAACCTGATTTACCAATCTCTTCCCTTGCTGATCCGACATGGTAGGTAACATCAACATGTGCTACAGGATCGCTATGGTCTTCATGAATGATCAGTGTCAGGCCATTGGAGAGAACGTATTTTTCGTAAGGGATAACTAACTCGTCTCCTTTCTTGGTTACCTTTTCTACAAGTTTTGTCTGGGCAGCTACCATTCCGCTGAAAAAGAGAAATACGAAGGCAGCTATAAATAGTCTTGGTTTCATAAAAGAATTTTTAGAGGAACGGAAAGATAAAGAAATCCGCTTGTCAATTGACAGCCGTTTATCAATTTATATGGTATAGCACAACAGGGTATTTTGAAAGGGTTAATTCTTGCTAAATCAGCTTGAACTATTTCAACTTACCTTAACTTCGCAGACCTAATTTTTACCTCAATGAGCCGTAAACAGGAAACTCTTTCAGACGTAGTAATAAAATTTGCCGGCGATAGCGGTGATGGTATGCAGCTTACTGGTTCTCAGTTTACCAATAACACTGCCATGTTGGGTATCGACCTTGCAACTTTCCCGGATTTTCCTGCCGAGATCCGTGCGCCACAGGGTACATTACCTGGAGTTAGCGGGTTCCAACTTCGTTTTTCCAGTAACCCGGTTTTTACTCCCGGCGATCTTTGTGATGTGCTGGTAGCAATGAATGCTGCTGCTTTGAAGTCGAATCTTAAGCAAATAAAGAAAGGAGGAAAGATCATTGTCAATACTGATGGTTTTGATGCAAAGAATCTACGTCTGGCAAATTATAAGGATGGGGTGAATCCGTTAGAGAATGAAAGCCTTGGTAATTATGAAGTGATAAAAATGGATGTGACCAAGATGACCAGAGAGGCATTAAAAGATATTTCGATGGGGATGAAGGAAAAAGATCGGGCAAAAAATATGTTTGTTCTTGGGTTCCTTTTCTGGATGTATAACAGAAGTATGGATGGCACCATCGGGTTCTTAAAAGAGAAATTTGGCAAAAAAGACGACATACTTAATAGTAATATTAAAGCATTACAGGCTGGTTATAATTATGGTGATACAACCGAAACTTTTACTACTACTTATAAAGTGGAGAAGGCAAAGATGGAAGTTGGTGAGTATCGTTCTATCATGGGTAACCAGGCAGTGACGTTAGGATTGATCGCTGCTTCGCAAAAAAGTGGCTTGCAATTATTCCTCGGTTCTTATCCTATCACTCCGGCATCTGATATTCTTCATGATCTTGCTAAGTATAAAAATTTTGGAGTAAAAACTTTCCAGGCAGAAGATGAGATCGCCGCGATCACTTCTGCTATTGGTGCAGCATATGGCGGAAGTCTTGGTATAACCACATCTAGCGGACCAGGAATTGCATTGAAAGCAGAAGCAATGGGTTTGGCTGTAATGCTTGAGATACCATTGATCGTTATAAATATTCAGCGTGGAGGTCCTTCTACAGGATTGCCAACGAAAACAGAACAATCTGATCTGCTGCAGGCATATTACGGGAGGAATGGCGAATGTCCTATGCCAATAGTTTCAGCTAGTACACCCGGCGATTGTTTCAGTGCGATCTATGAAGCAGCAAGAATTTCAGTGCAGCACATGACGCCGGTAATATTTTTAAGTGATGGTTATATTGCTAATGGTGCTGAACCATGGCGATTTCCGAAAAGTGCAGATCTGCCTGCAATAGAAGTGAAGTTTAAAACTTCGTTGGGTGAGGGCGAAGAACAATTGATGCCTTATAAAAGAGATGAAAAACTCGTTCGTCCATGGGCAATACCGGGCACACCGGGTCTTGAACACAGGATTGGCGGATTAGAAAAAGAAGATGGCACTGGTAATGTTAGCTATGATCCCGATAACCACCAGCACATGGTGAAAACCAGACAAGCAAAAGTTGATAAGATCGCTGATCATATTCCTTTGCAAACAATTGATAACGGCCCTGAAAAAGGAAAAGTGCTTGTGCTAGGTTGGGGTTCAACCTTTGGTGCAATAAAAAGTGCAGTTGCTGAATTGTTAGCGGAGGGAAGATCTGTAGCACATGCACATCTTCGTTATATGCGTCCTTTCCCAAAAAATCTTGGTGAGATTTTGAGAAATTATGAAACTGTAATAGTTCCCGAGATCAATAATGGTCAGCTTATAAAAATTATCCGCGATGTTTATTTTGTAGATGCAAAGGGATACAATAAGATCATGGGAATACCGATCACAAAAACTGAATTGGTGGAAGAGTTGAAAAAGTACGTATGATCATTTGAAATGAATAAAAAGACCATCCAGGCAAAGTCGGGATGGTCTTTTTTATTTTAGTAGTTATATTTTTTATTGGGCATAGATCTCGGTAGCACCCGGCATCAGAAAAGCAACAGTAAATGCGATCATGGCTGCGATCAACCCAAACATAAAAATGTTGTAAGCTATTCTAAGATATTTATATTTTTTTGCCAGCACTACGCCAAGGAAATAGGTATCCTTGATCATACTGCTGTATAAATAATTTTTATCAGACAACAATTCAGTCATTCCCCAATCATAATCCGCGTAGCCCATTTTATGAAAGTTTCCAAAAAATAAAAGATTCGTTTTTTTATCGGCTATATCTTCTTTGGTAAATTTTCCAGAAGTAATATTCGGCCGGGTGGCAAGTATGCTGAATACCATTGATACAACACAAATTGTTACCAGGATCGTAAAAGGGATCTGCAGATAAGTATCGGTTTTCAGCTTATCAAAAACACTACTGATCATTATTGATAATATAATGGCATTTACAGAGATCAGGATGTTGGATTTGGAATCGGCCATCCCGCTAAGTGTATTCTGACTTTGTGCTACGATCCTGAAAACAGTCGAGATAGCTCTTTCCGATTGTGATTCTTTTTCCTTTTTCTTTTTTGCTTCTTCTACTTTTTTTTGTTCGTCATCAGTTAGGCCTTTGTCTTTTGTTTTATCTTTTTGATCAGGAGAGGAAGCTTTTGCTGCCTTGCCGGTCTTTTTATCTGGTTTTTCCTCACCGTTCACTTTTTTATTAAGCTCTTCAAGATAAACCTGCTTTAAAGGATCAAGATTATCTTTAGCATATGAAGTAAAATAGTTGTGTTTTGTCAGGAATTCTATATTCTTTTTCCTCCAATCCTTTTTTGACAGATCCATATTCCCAAAATCATTCAATTCTTCACGAAGCAATTTATTTTTTTCTCTGAAATCACTTGTGCCGAGGTGAAACAGGTCGGCGTCACAAATAATTTGCTCAATAAGTGAAGTAGGGTTTTGAGGAAGCCTGGTAGCATTTATACATCCCACTACTTTATTGATGATGTTTTGATGTAATTTATGTTCACTTAAAAATTTTGTTGCCAATTCAATACTTAGATTCTCATGTCCAGCAGCCTGTCCGCCGCTATACCCCGTATCATGAAACCATGCAGCCAACAATAATGCAAAACGATCTTCATCCTCGAGGTGATAGTATTCGGCCATTGTTTCGCTGCCAGCTACCACTTCCTGGGTATGTTGTAATGTGTGGAAATGGATAGTTTTATTAACTTTATTGATAAACAGATCTGAAACAAAATCCTGCGCTGCAGATAATATCCTGAATTGTTCTTCGGTCATAAGAATAAAGATATATTTTTATAAATTTAATAAAGATAAGCGATGCAAAGATTTAAATTTTTAGCCTGGCCATTTTATATTGTCTGCGTTCTTTTCTTTTTTTTGATTAGTTGTAAGCCCAAAAGATTTATCTACAAATCTCCTGCTCATTATAATTTTTCAACAGTACTTAGAGATAAGCTTGATCTGAAGATAAAAGAGATCTCGGGAATTGTATGGGACAATCAAAATGATGAATTTATTGCCCATAATGATGAGAAGGGGATCATTTTTTACCTGGACAGGGATACCAAGGGAATAAAAAGACAATTTGTTTTTAGCGAAACAAAAGGGGACTATGAAGACATTGCTATGGCAAAAAAAGATATTTATGTTTTACGAAGTGATGGTAAATTATTCAGAATAGTTACCGACAGTACGGGCAAACAAAACACTTTTGACGCTGGCCAGTTTCAATCATCAGGAAAAAATGATTTTGAAACATTATACTATGATGTAGAAAGAAAAGCATTGGTGATCCTTTGTAAAAATTGCAGCACTGATGATAAAAAAGTTGTGAGTGCTTATGCATATTACCCGGATTCGATCGGATTTGACACTAAAGCACTTTTTACGATAGATACTAAAATTGTAGATTCACTGTCCCCAAGGCCTACATCAAGATTTCAACCATCTGCTGCAAGAATACACCCGGTACTTAAAAAGCTTTTCATTCTTTCATCTGCAAGCAATCAATTAGTAATAACGGATCTTAATGGAAATATTGAAAACGTTTATATGCTTGCAAAAAATTTATTTCCCCAGGCAGAAGGCTTGACTTTTAAAAGTAATGGTGATATGTATATTTCAAATGAGGGGGTAAGTTCCAAAGCAGAGTTATTGAAATTTCCTTATATACAATAGCAAATGGAAATTCTATTTCTCCAGCCCTTCTGCTTTTAATGCTCTTCTTGCAATGTATTTTTTCTCAATGCGATGAATAAAATTGAGTGATAATACCAGCCAGATAAATCCAACAGCAATCCCTGCGATCACATCACTGGCGTAATGAACTCTTAGATATACTCTGCTGAAGCTGATAAGTAAAATAAATAGCACAAAAAAAATAGTCAATAATATTTTCAGCCATTTTTGTTTTACCTCGTGCCAGACTACGAAAATAACAAGGCCGTAGAATACGACGCCTATCAATGCATGCCCGCTGGGAAAACTATAACCATCAACTTTTTCAATTACGGGAATATTGGGCCTGGCTCGTTGGAAAGATAATTTCAGAATGAATTTTAATAAAAGACTACTTAGCGCCAATGCAGCAATACGAATGGCAAACCATTTTTTTTTCTTATAAAGAAAATATGCAATCAGTAAGATATTCAATGGGATCAGCGCATCATGTTTTCCAAAGAAGGTAATAAAATTCATGAAGCGGGTGCGGTCAGGAGTGATGTAAGGTCGTAATGCATCGAAAACATCATCATCAAATACAAAATTCTTCAAAATAAAAATTTCCCTGGCTGCATAAATAAAAACTATCATTGCTAAAAGCAGCAGGAGCACAACTAAAAACTCAATTGTAAATATTGAAAGCCAGGCTTGCTTTTTTTTTATTTCCGTATTCATGTGATCAGCAGTGATCAGATTTTTAATGCAAATAATTCAAGATTCTCATTTTTCCCTTTCAGGTCCACTTCTCCCATGCTTTCGCTTTGCCAGTCTTTCATTTCAAGTATATCAATAATATCTTTTGACACCAAAAATTTTTGATTCAGATCGGTGCAGGCACTCCGTATTCTCGATGCTGTGTTAATAGTATTGCCACTCATCACCAATTCTTTTTTTGAAATACCTACCTGGCCGACGGTGACAGTGCCCATATGCATGCCTGCTTTATATTCGGGAACAATGTCATAATTACTGGTAAAAACATTGTTGTTTATATTCAGGATCTTTCTTGATTCTATCAATGCATTGATCGCTTTTTTTGCATTTGCTTTTGAGCTGGGCCACCAGGCAACGATCTCATCGCCTACATATTGATAAATGCGTCCATCATGTTCCATGACGCCGGCTGAAATGCAAAAAATAAAATCACGAATGAACTCGAAATAATTGTTCCCTAATTTTTCTGCTATGGGAGTTGAATTACGCAGATCTATAAAAACAACTATTCTTTCTTCTTCCCGAGGTCGCAAATATTTTCCCAGGAAAATAGCTAAGAAAACACCGGGAGAATATTTTTCATTTACTTCTATTGCAAGTTGAGTCCATATATACAAAATCGTCCACTCAGCCATTTTCGGAAAGATCCATTGTGTTCTGAAAGTGTTTTGCAGAAATCTATTTATTGCTGCATCAAAAGTGCGGTGTCTTATTATTAATTCAAACGAGATATAAATTAAAAAGCTCATGATGAGCCCGGCAGCAATAAGAATTAAAGTTTTAAGAACAATATGTATCCACGGTGAAGAGTAACGAAAGAATCTTCGCAGTACAGAAATAAGCAGGAAGCCTATTACAAAACTTACCAATAATACATTCACTTCACGCAGCAAAATCGCCTTAAAAGTATTAGCGCCTGCTTCCTGGTATTTAAATGAAAATGAGTCAGTGGTCATTTGTATAAGGAAAAGGATAAAATCAGCGAGTGTCCAGCTTAGTGCAATAATTATGATAATGGGTAATCTTCGTTTGTTTACGACAGACCCGCTTGGTACTATTAGCTTTGAAATACTCATGGATGATAAGTAGCAACTACTCTGCCACCAAGTTGTTTTGACCGATTGTAGAAAAACTTACCGTTCCAAATACTCAATAGCTCAGGTTTATTTTAGTTCCCAATACAAAAGTGAACATGTTTTCCTTGCCGGAAAATCCAACTGAACCAGAGATCATGAACTTGTTATAAGGGACGAAATAAAATCCACCTCCATAAGCCGAGTGCCACCTTTTGGAATTCTCACCATCAAGCCACACACGACCTATATCATAAAAACCGGTAAGACCAATAGGGCCCGGAATGATATAGGATTTCAAATTGAATAATCTATATCTTAATTCCGTACTCGCATATAGAGTTGATTTTCCAAGATACCTGTTAGCCCGAAAGCCATGTAAATTATTATTACCGATAGCGGTAGCCTGGAAAAATTCAAATGTTTTGTTGAAGATCTTGCCTCCGCCAAATGAAACAACGCCTATCAATTTTGCCGGATCACTCAGACTTGCATAGATCGTCATGTCGGAACTGATCTTTGTGAATGTTTTGCTTGTTTCGGTAAGTCCAGCAGTTGAAAGAAGCTCATTTTCCCAATGTACACCGCGGGTTGGAAATACTCCATTATTCGTATTATCAAAATACATAGCCAGTTTCGCTCCTAAATAATTTTTTGAGGTATACACCTGGTTAGAATCAAGATGTATTAATGAAGGATCGCCCAATATATTATCAGAATTTTTAGAATAGTTATTGGAGTAATGTAGAAAATAAGGCCCTGCCATTAACTGTAATCTTTCAAAAACACGTTGGCGAAATAATATTTGCAGTTCAGTTAATTTGAATTGAGTTTTATAAAAGTCATAATTTTTTTCGTCACTGATCTCCGTAGTATTACCTAACCCAAAAAAATTATTTACTTCAGGCACCCCAACTCTGCCTTTTAAAAGGAGGTCGATATTATGTGTGATATGATTGAACTCGCCATCGTACTTGAACCGGTAACTTTTTGTATTGAATGAGTGAAAGACCCCAAATTTCTGATCTGTAGCATACGGTTCATTTCGAAATCCATAGGTGCGTTTTGCAAAGCCAGCACCAAGAATAAAGCCATCGTCGGAATTAGCACCGATCAGAATTCTTGGAAATTCACTTGTATTGTATTTATAGCCAAGAATACTATAAGAATTTACTGGTGGATCTTTTGAAAAACGATTTTTGGTGTGGCTTGTATGTTGAATGTAATTGCCTTCTATATTCATATCATAGATCAGGTTTTTTACATTGCCGCGTATATTAAATGTATCATTTCCTTTTCCGCCGATGATCCGCATTTTTATCCTTGACTTTGCATTTTCATCAATATCAAAAACATCATTATCGCCGAGGCCATACAATCTTATTTCACGGGTATTGGAAGGCTCAAAGATTCTGTCATACATCAGGAAACTTGTGTCATTCCCGTTTTCTCTTCCATATACTCTTACCTGCAATCCTTCTCCATGATTACTCACTTTAAAATATTCTTTTTGATTACTGCCTACCACATTCACTTCTCTTGAAATAAAACGGTAATAAGTCATCCCTGCTTTTGTCAATGCATTTCTTCGGTTTGCAAGCTTATCAGAAATAACCTTGCTATCCATAGGATAAATTTCAGCAGGTAATTTTTTGACAGCGGTTGCAATTACACTATCTGTGATTTTTTGTTGCACTTCAGCAATTGTTTTTTCCCATTCTTTTTCATCAAGGTCTGTAAGAAATAACCGGTCAAAATCTCTTGCCGTATAATTGAACCAGTTTACCTGTGGAATATCTTTTCTGAAACCTACCAGGAATGGCAAAAGTTTTTTGCTGCTTCTTTTTAGCAACAGACCATCAGAATAAAAAAATGCCTGGTCCCTGTCGCGGGGGATTGGGTAATATAATTTTCCTTTACCTGTATCACTGGTTGCCCATTTCCATTGATCCAAATTACGATCAAAATCCCCGATGATAATATCCAGCAATCTTGCTCTTAGTACAGCAAACTGGTCAGCCCTATGATCATTTTCTTCGATCATGTCATTGAAAACTTTTGCAGTACTTTTTGAGTTGGAGCCATCCAACGAAGGTTCTCTTTCTTCCAATATGCAAACTGAATTTTTAAATAATGGCTGGTAATATCCAAGAGCCGGATCATCAGGCACAAAAAATAATTCCGGGTGAGGAACTGCAATATTCAATGCCTTCGCCAGGTCAGGAATAGCAAGGGGTGCATAGGGATGAGATGCAGAGTTAAATTCCCTGATAAGATCCGGTGCTATGGTACCTCTGTATTCTGGTGGCAAAGCTCCCAATGGCAGTTTATCAACGGCACGTAAAACCCATTCTTTACCCGTCTTTTTTTCTTTTAAATGTAATGATAGTGTTTGCTTACTGCCACCCATGCCAGTGGCTGTAAATCCACCTCTTTCTTTATTGATATTAAAAACTTTCATGTTCACAGGTGTTGTCCATTCAGGACGATAATTCTGACCGAGCATCATCTTCCTGAACCCACTGACGGGCTTATATCTATCACTTGCAGAAATGTTGACAGTATCTTTGTATTTTATATTAGTAATGTTAACCTCACGTTTAGCAGAATCACCCGTTGGTTCAGGAATAGAAGAGAAATTTAATAAAGTAGTGCCGAAAGAATTTCTTACAGAATCTGTAACCGTATAAAATGAAACGGTCACATTTTTATTTGTCGATACTTCCATTACTGCAAACCCCCTTTCTTGTGCTGCATACAAACTATTCTTCCCTTTCGAAACCCTGTTTGTCTTAGAACCGCCACCACTCACTATATAATTATAACTGCTATCCCTTATCAATTGCAATCCATGATCATGTCCCGCTACAAAAACAACATGCGGATGCGATTTCACAGCATCTGTTACCTGGTTTATCATGTTTGCATAATTCGGATGGCTAAGATCCTGCGGGGTGCCAAACACACTTCTTGCAATTGGATAAATGGATCCAATAATAGGAAGAGGTATATATAAGTTTGGTTTTATGTCAGTCAATGGAAAAATATGCTGCTTCAATTGAAAGTTACCACCATGCACACTATTACTTTTGAATGGATGATGGCTTGCAAGCAGCACCAATTTTTTTGAATTGCGGGTGACCATGTCTTCGATCTGGGTCAATAATTCCTCATTCGTTTTGCAATTACAATCGGACTCAATGCCTGGTTTATCGTAGGTATGTATCCACCATTGACTGTCAAAAATTATAACCGTTACATCATTTCCAAGATCTACTTCTACTGGCCCGGGACAGCCATCTTTGGGATAGAAACTAACGTTGGGTTTATTTAATATGTCAACATACACTTGCTCACGAATAATGGTTTCGTATCCATCTCTTGCCCCATTGTTCCAGTCATGATTTCCTGGGATCATGATCACACGGGCCTGGGTACCTTCTACAACAGATAATTGAGAATCTAAAACTGCTTTGGACTGCTGGTATAGGGCCGACTGATCGTCGGGTAGGCCACTATCATACAAGTTATCACCGAGAAAAATTACGGTGGTCTTTTTATCAAGCTTTATGAATTGTTTTATAGCTTCTACTACTGGATGTCTTCCGTTAGTTAGTTCACCGGCATCACCAACAAGTATGATGCGCTGACTGATAGTATCAGTTTGTGCAGTCAATGAGAAATGAAAGCCAAGAAGCAGGAAAATATAAAGCCCGGTAATTTTTTTCATTGCCATTTATGAATGTTGAGCCTGAATTAAGGGATTGCATAAAATACTAACCTTATTGCAATCAATCAAAATCTTACTTAAAAAACCATGCCGTTGATCAACAAAGCCGTCAAAAGCAAGTCTTTTATAAGCAGGGATTCACGGCATAATTAAA
>Ga0207641_10000848_pt1 | contig 32501 bp, 26 predicted proteins | sample KBSSwiS62_FD_184306 | JGI IMG/M metagenome (GOLD analysis project Ga0207641, IMG submission 184306) | Switchgrass rhizosphere microbial communities from Kellogg Biological Station, Michigan, USA - KBS Switchgrass S6-2 (SPAdes) (version 2) | ecosystem: Host-associated > Plants > Roots >... | reverse complement strand
CCCCGCCGGACAGCCCGACGCCCTTGCCGAACGACACCATCAGGAAGGTCACCCGGCGCAGCGCCTCGTACTCGTCCGCGAACCGGTGGCCCCCGTTGCCGTAGACCATGAAGCCGTTGGCGTCGTCGGCGAAGCTGATCGCGCCGAACTCCTCACACAGCTCGACGATCTCGCGGATCGGAGCGATCGTGCCGTCGGCCGAGTACACCGTCTCGAAGCCGACGAGCACCCGCCGGCCGCGCAGCGTCTCCAGCAGCTCCCGCAAGTGGGCGACGTCGTTGTGGCGGAAGGCGAACAGGTTGCGGCCACGCTCCAGGCCCTGAGTGCCCTTCCAGACGCTCCAGTGCACGTGCCGGTCGAGGACGAGCACCGCGTCGGTGTTGTCCACGCTGGCCCGGTCGTCGAACGAGAACCGGGCGGTCATCGCGTTCACGAAGCCGACGTTGGCCAGCAGGCCGGTGGCGAAGGTAAGCGCCTTCTCCCTTCCGGTGATCCGCGCGACCAGCGCCTCCAGCTCCTGGTGCGGCCGGGAGACGCCCTGCACCAGGCGGGAGCCGCCGACGACCAGGCCGTAGGTGGCGGCGGTCTCGGCGAAGACCCGGCGCACCTCGGAGTCGTGCTGCCAGCCCAGAATCCCGATGCCGGCGAAATTGATCATCTTGCGGCCGTTGATGCTGATGACGGCGTCGTTGACGCCGTCGAGCTCGGGGGGCATCACGAAGTCTCCGCTTCGCCGGGTCGCGCCCACCCAGCCGGAGAAGCCCCAGCTCAGCAGAGCCGGAGCCGCGGACGTCGTCGTCACGATCGTGCCTCGTTTCGGAGCATGCGGGTGAGGTCGTGGCTCGCGCGGGCGGGTCGGACGGAAAGCAAGCGGGCGGATCGGCCAGGCAGCGAGTGGTCGAGACAGGCGATCCGTGGGCGGGCAGGTCGGGCAGGCAGCGGCCGGGCGGATCGGGTCGGGCTGGATGCTGGTAGGTGGGTGCGGACGGCCGGCGCCGTCACAGCAGCGCGCCGATCCGGGCCTCGGCCGCCGCGGCGGTGACGCCGAAGTCGGCCAGGTCGTACCGGTGCGAGCGCACGCGGGCGTCCTCGGCCAACACCGCCTTCATCGCGGGGCGGACCGCCTCGGGCAGCTCCCAGCCGAGGTGGCGGTAGATGTCGGCGACGACCGCCAGCGGGTCGGCGGTGAACGTGTCGAACTCGACGTCGTAGAACTTTGCCGGGTCGTACTTCGCCCGGTCGGCGGCGAACGTCGCCAGGGCTCGCTCGGCGAGGTCCAGCAGCGCGGGCCCGATCGCCGCGCCGTGGAACGTCGCCGATACGCCCCCCGCGAGCCGGCTGACCATGCTGCACGCCGAACCCAGCACGGCGCCCGCCGGCCGGCGGTGGGTCACGATGACCCGGGCGTCGGGATACGTGGCGAACAGCGCGTCGAGGCACGGCAGGTGGCTGGAGGACTTCAGGATCCACCGGCGATCGCGGCCGTTCAGACCGATCAGCTGCAGGTTGCGCCGGTGCCGCCGATAGGCGCCGGTCCAGTCCTGGCCCGCGAGCCACGCCGAGTACGAGGGCACGGACGCGGTGAACTCGAAGTACGCCGAGAGCATCGACTGGCGGGTCAGCAGCCAGCACTCCTCGACGCCGCCGGGCGTGCGGTCGTGGATGCCGCGGTAGTCGGGGTTGCGCGCGAAGAACCCGTCGACGCCCTGCGCGGTCAGCTGGAAGACGGGGTCGGCTGGCCAGTCCGCGAGCGGCGGCCGGGGCTGCGGGGCGTAGGTGAGCCACAGCTCGAGGCCCTGGTTGGCCGGGTCGGCGGTGAGCAGCCGATGCAGGGTGGTCGTGCCGGTGCGCGGCAGCCCGATGATGAACACGGGACGGTCGACGGGCACCTCGGCGTGGTCGGGATGCTGCCTGAAGCCTGCCTCGCTGAACAGGCGGGCGGCCAGGATGCCACACAGCTCGTCGCGGATCAGGCGGACGCCGTCCGGCGTCAGGTCGGCCTCTTTCTCATAGGAGGTCAGGACGACCTCCAGGCCTTCCAGGTAGTCGGGCGGTCCGAAGTCGGAAAGGCCGGTGATCGCGGCGGCCGCCGTGTGCAGTTCGTCGGCGGAACCGATGGTGTCCATTGCGCCTGCCCCTTGTCCGGGTTTTCCACTGGGCCGGTTGGCATTTGCCCCTGAGCCGCGAGCTGCCCGGTCGGCGGCTCGCCACGGTGCGAGCCGCCGACCGGGCCGGCGCGTTGCCTGCGTGTGTCTGGACCGGCCGTCCAGGGGCCACCGGCCGGCTCGGTTCGGGTGGTCTCAGGTCGGCAGGTCGGTGAACGCCTCGGCGAGCAGGCGACGCTCGGCCGCGGCGACCGTGACCGGCCGCCCGGCCGCGATCCCGCCGTCGACGCCGATGTCCTGGCCGGTGACGAACGACGACGCGTCCGAGGCGAGCCACAGTGCCGCCGCGGCGACGTCCGTGACCGAGCCGGCCCGCCTGATCGCCTGGTGGTCCGCCAAGGCGCTCGCGAACAGCGGCTCCAGCGCGGACGCAGTCCGGTCCGCCCGCTCGGCGTCGACGCCCGCGTTCTTGGCGAAGATGCCGGTCGGGATCGGCCCGGGCGAGATGCTGTTCACCCGGATGCCCCGCAGGCCCAGCTCGACAGCCGCCGACCTGGTCAGCTGCAGCACACCGGCCTTCGCCGTCGAGTAGCTGAGGTCCGACCAGCCGGCGCGGTGACCGCCGATGCTGGACATGTTGATGATGCTGCCCGACTCGCGCGGGATCATGATCCGTGACGCGTGCTTGAGGCCGAGGAACATCCCGCCGGCGTGCACGGCGAGGGTGTCGAGGAACGCCGCCAGGTCGGACTGCGGCAGCGGCAGCGGCCTCGCCACGCCCACGCCCGCGTTGTTGACCAGCACGTCCAGGCCGCCGAACTCGGCGACGGCCGCGGCCATCAGCGCCTCGACCTCGCTCTCGACCCGGACGTCCGCCGGCACGAACCGGGCTCGCGGGCCCAGCTCGGCGGCGAACGCCTCGCCGACGTCCTTGCGGCGCCCGGCGAGGACCACCGACGCGCCGGCGGCGACGAACACCTCGGCGATCGTCGCCCCGATCCCGCTGGTGGCGCCGGTGACCACGGCGACCTTGTCCTGGAGCACACCCGGCTGGCCGGCAAGCACGCCCGGCTGTGCGTCCTGAGCAGCCGTCGTGTCCTGAGCACCCATCGGGCTACACCGCCTGGCTGGCGGCCGGGGTCCGGCACGCGGCGACGAACCTGGTCAGCTCGTCGACGCGGTCGCTGCGCGCGTCGACCGCGCGGTTCAGGACCCGGATCAGGTGCTCGTAGGCGTCGGTGTGGTCGTAGTGCGCCGCGTCGGCGATCTTCAGCGCCCACCGCCAGTAGCCGCGCATCGTGTCGGCCAGCGGCATCCGGAAGCCGGCGATCACCTCCCGGATCGGGTCGACCACCCGGTCGCCGTAGCGGCGCAGCGTGCGTTCCACCAGGTCCGCGAAGAAGGTGAAGTGCCGGGCCTCGTCGCGGCTCAGCCGGTTCAGCACCTCCACCAGCACCGGGTCGCCGACGACGGCGCGCAGCTGCTGGTAGTAGATCTGGGTGGCCTTCTCCTGGACGAGCGCGTAGGCGAACAGCGAGACGCCGTGCTCGAGCGGCGAGGTGAACGTCTTGCGCCCCTCCACGGCGAGCTCGGCGCGCAGCTTCGCCGGCTCGGACAGGCCGGCCGCGACCTGGTAGGCGAACAGCGCCCGGGCGTGCGCATCCTCCTCCTCCGCCCAGCGGACCGTGAAGTGGTACAGCTCTCGGTTGTGGGTGAACTCCTCGACGTCGACCGACTCGTCGAGCGGGAACCGCCGGGCGTAGAGGCCGAAGTAGCCCGGCAGGTGGTCCTCGATGTAGGTGATGAACTGGACCGCCGAGCGCTGGCCCTCGGTGAGCCGGCCGGCGTCGGCCCGCGCCCAGGCGAAGGCCGACTCGACGTCCCAGCGGCGCTCGATCGGCGACGAGCGCATGAAGGTGTCGACGGCGTCGGCGACGTCGGCGGGGGGCAGCAGCGGCCCGGTGGCCTGGCCCACCGGCTCCGCGGCAACCCTGGGGTCGCTGTTGACAGTCATGTCCGTCCTCCCGGAGCGGCGGTGGGCCTCGCCCGAAGGGGGCCCGCAGGGGCGCGGTGGTGCCTCGGCCGGAAGTCCCGGTAGGCCCTGGGTCTACCGGGACTTCTGGCAGACGAGCGCGTAGTGCTTGGTGGTGTAGCCCCAGCCGGCGTTCGCGACCTCGAGGTAGCGGCGCAGGGTGGCGAACATGCCCGGGGAGATCTCCTCGATCGCGTCGGCGTTCTCCTCGACGTTGCGCATCCACTCGTCGATCGTGCGGCGGTAGTCGTCGGTCAGGTCGTCGACGCTGACGACGGAGAACCCGGCGTCCTCGGCGGCGGCCACGAGGTCGGACAGGGGGCGCATGTCGCCCCAGCCGAAGATCGAGTTGCGGACGAACTCCAGGCCGACGGTCTTGTCGAACGTCTCCCGGGTGGCCGCGTTGCGAAAGCAGCTTTCCGAGACGTAGTACCGGCCGCCGCGGCGCAGCATCGACCGGGCCCGGCGCATGACGTGCGCTAGGTCCGGCATGTGGACGATCGAGCCGAGCATCGTCACCGCGTCGAACAGGCCGTCCGGCAGAACGGCCTCCTCGAAGTGGCCCTGGACGGTCTAGACCCGCTCCGCGACGCCCAGCTCCTTGGCCTTGTCCGCGATGTAGGCGTGCTGGTTGCCGGCCGGGCTGATCCCGACGACGCGCGTGGCGTACTTCTCGGCCATGAACAGGATGAGCGAGCCCCAGCCGCAGCCGACGTCGAGCAGCCGGTCGTCCTCGGTCAGGCCGAGCCGGTCGGCCACGAAGTGCAGCTTCTCCTCCTGCGCCTCGGCCAGCGTGAGGCCGGGCTTGCGGTAGTAGCCCGAGGAGTACTTGCGCCTCGGGTCGAGGAACAGCCCGAAGATCCGCGGGTCGAGGTCGTAGTGCTGGTTGGTCGACGACTTCTCGACCTCGACCGGCCCGTCGGTGACAGTGGTCATACGGCCGCACCCTCGGACAGCGCGCTCGCCAGGACGGCCGCGACCTCCCGGACGGTGGAGGCGCCGAAGACCTCCTCGTCCTCCAGCTCGACGTCGTGGTTGCGCTCGATGCGCGCGATCACCCGCAGCACCTTCACCGAGTCGGCACCCTCGACGGCCCGCAGGTCGGTATCCGGGGTGACGGACTCGGGCTCGACGCCGAGCTCCTCCGCCACGATCTTCGTGATCTCGCTGATGAGGTCGTCAGTCGACACGGGCATGGAATTCCTCCACAAGAGACTTCGAGGTGACGGGGGGCGCCGACGCTTGTGACGGGACAGCGGTTCGTGGGGCGGGGACCGCCGTGGACAGGGCCTGGCGCAGGCTGTCGAGCTCGGTCGTGGCCAGCGACATGCGGGCGCTCGCCGCGTCGAGCGAGACGGTCTGGAAGCTGGCGGTCGCCGTCGCGACGAGGTCGCCATCCGCCTGGCGGATCTCGGCCTCGGCGTGGAAGAGCCGGCTGCCGCCGTCCCGGACCCGGGCGACGCACTCGTAGCGCCCACCGACCAGCACCGGCAGGACATAACGCAGTCGAATCCCGGTGGTGAACGGGATCTCGCCGGTCCGCAGGACGATCAGGTTGCCCATGATCTCGTCGGCGACCACGCCGAGCAGCCCGCCGTGGATGACGCCGGGGTAGGACTCGTGCGTCCGCCCCAGCGTGAACACCGTCCGCAGGCCACCGTCGTGCTCGGTGAACCGCAGCCGCAGGCCGCTCGGGTTGTGCGGCGAGCAGCCGAAACACCGGTAGTCCGGCAGGACGTACCACGGCAGGCCAAGGTGCTCCTGGCCCAGGTCCTCGTGGCCGAACTCGTCCCGGCCGAGGTGCGCGTGGCCACGCTCGTCGTCGAGGTAGCCCTCTCCGAGGAGAGCCTGGACAGCGTCGTCCTCGACCGTCATGCCGCCAGCGCTTCCGCGAGCCGACGGCGGACCCGGGCGTTGGAGCTGACATCCATCCCGGTCAGTGCGCCGAACGCGCGGCGGATGTTGTCCTGCAGCTTGTCCAGCTCGCCCGTGGTGGCGACCCGCTCCAGGAACATCTCGAAGGCGGTGTCGATCGTCTCGTGGTCCTTCAGGGCGACCAGCTCGCTCTTGAACACCCCGACCGGGTGCTTGATCCGCTGCTCGCCGGTGTAGACGTGCAGGGTCTCCAGCACCGAGGGCAGTTCCTCGGGGTGCTCGGCCAGCCGGCGGCGGGCGAAGTGCAGGAACTCCCGCGCGTGCCCCGCCTCGTCGATGCTGGCGTTGCTCATGATCCCGCGGAGCACCGGCTCCTCGACCCAGGCCGCGACCGCCCGGTAGATGTGGTTGACGGTGAGCTCGGAGATGATGTTCGTCGCGAGCGTGGCGCAGGGGGTGGTGCCCGGGTCGTACGGCGCGCGCATCGCCTCGACCGCCGCCGGCTTGACCTGCTCGCCGACCGCGTTCAGCCAGGTCCGGAAGGCGAAGTGGTGCTGGAGCTCCTCGTAGCCCCAGATCGCGACGAACGCCGAGAAGTCGTAGTCGTCGAACTCGTTGTAGAAGCCGTGCTGCGCGGCGATCGAGTTCGCCTCGCCCATGACGGCGCTCTTGGCCATCGTCACGTACTCGGGGCGGACGAGGTCCTTGCGCACGTCGTCCCACGGCACGTCGGCGAGGCGCCAGTGCTTGCGTTCGTAGTGGTGGAAGACGTCGAAGCTGTGCATGTGAGATGTCTCCTGCCGTGAGACAGGCGGCCCGAAGGGCGCCGCCGGGATCGGGGCCGAGCGGTCAGGTGGTCGGACGGTCGGGCACGCGGGCGGTAAGGACAGACGGGCGGTCGGGGCCACGGAGTGGTCAGGCGTCGAGGCTGGCGGTCTGGCGGGTCAGCTCGCGGGCCGCGAGCCGCTGGAACTTCCCGCTGGAGGTGCGCGGCAGGTCGTCCGGGGCCACCAGGTGCACGGCGACGTCCGGCAGGCCGAGCGCGACGCAGACCGCGGTGCGCAGGTCGGCGGCGAGCCGGGCCCGGTCGGCCGGGTCCTCCAGCGCGCTCTCGCCGACGACGGTGATGCTCTCGGCGCCGTCCTCGCTGGTGTCGGCGAACGCGACGCAGCGGCGGCGGTGCAGGCCCGGGGCGTCCCGGATCACGCTCTCGGCGTCCTCGGGGTAGAAGTTCACCCCGCGCACGATGATCATTTCCTTGCGGCGGCCGGTGACGTACAGCTCGCCGGCATGGAGGAAGCCGAGGTCGCCGGTGCCGAGCCAGCCGTCCGCGTCCGGCACGGGGACCCCCGGCGCGCCGGGGGCGGTGAGGTAGCCGGCGGTGATGGGCTCGCCGGCGATCTCGACCTCGCCGATCTCACGGTCATGTGCCGGGCGGCCGCCCGCGGCGACCACCCGGACCCGCACCCCGCGGACCGGCCGGCCGAGCGCGGGCAGCCCGCGGGCGCCGGCCGCGTCCCGGGGGACGTCGACGGCGACGCCGTCGGTGGCCAGCCGGTCGCGGTCGACCCACAGCGCGCTCGGCACCCGGCCCAGCGGCGGGAAGGTCACCGCGAGCGTCGCCTCGGCCATCCCGTAGACCGGCAGCATCGCCGACGGCGCGAACCCGGCCGGGGCGAAGTGCTCGACGAAGCGCTCCAGCACAGCCATCGGGATCGGCTCGGCTCCGTTGAGCGCGACCCGCCAGCGGCGCAGGTCCAGCTCGCGGACCTCGTGGCGCCCGACGGCGTCGGTCATCGCCTCGTAGCCGAAGCTCGGCGCCGGGGAGATCGTCCCGCCGACGGCCGCGAACTGCCGCAGCCAGCGGGCCGGGTCCTTCACGAACGCGCCCGGCTGCCAGACCGTCATCGGAATGCCGGCGAACATCCCGGCGAGCGTCCCGAACAGGCCCATGTCGTGGAACATCGGCAGCCACAGCGCGCCGTGGTCCTCGCCCGGCTGGATGGCCAGGCCCTCGGCGATGGCGGTGAGGCCGGCGAGGACGTTGCGGTGCGTCAGCCGCACCCCCTTGGGGGCGGCTGTGCTGCCCGAGGTGGACTGGACGACGGCGAGGTCGTCCGGCGCGGCGGTGGGCAGGCTCGGCGACGGCCCGCCGGTCGGCGCGGTGAGGCTGCCGACGGGGATCAGCTCGACCGCGCCGAGCACGCCGGCCAGCCGGCTGGCGATCCCGCCGAGCTTGTCGTCGACGAGGATCCGACGGATGTCGGCCGCGGCGAGGATGCCGGTCAGCCGGCTGGCATAGCCGGCGAGGTCACGCGCCGAGGTCGGCAGCGGCAGCGGGGCCGCCGCCGCGCCGACGCCGACCGTCGCGAACAGCGCGATGAGGAACTCGGGGCTGTTGCGGCTGAGCACGCCGATCCGCTCGCCGCCCTCGACCCCGCGCCCGACCAGCGCGCCGGACGCGGCGGACGACGCCGCGGCCAGCTCGCTGACCGTGAGGTTCCGGTTCACCGACGGGAAGGACAGCGGGCTGGCGGGATCTGCGGCGACGACCGCCGCCAGGCCGTCCGAAAGGTTGCCGACACTGCCGGCGAGCATCTGCACGCTCCTGTCTCGCGGGGGCGGGTACGCGGGGCGGCCACCGGGGCCGGCCGCCGCGGCGGGCTGTTGCTCGGTCGAGGCCGCTTGCCGGTCAGGGGCTGGCCGGCTGCGCTGCCGGACGTCAGTCGGCGCTGCCGGTGGTGTTCACCAGGAGGGTTCGCAGGCCCCGCAGGGCCGCGTTCGGCCGGTACTCCAGGTCGTCGGTGACCAGGGACAGCTCGCCGCCGCGCCGCACCAGGGTGCCGATCGCGTTCTCGGCCTGGAGGCGGGCGAGCGGCGCGCCGAGGCAGTAGTGCACCCCGAGCGCGAACCCGAGGTGGCGGCGCGCGGGTGGGGTCGCCGCGTACCGGGTGATGTCGAAGGTGTCCGGGTTCTCGAACGCGGCCGGGTCCCGGTGCCCGGAGGCGCTGAGCACGACCACGCCGTCGCCCCGGCGGAACGGGTGCCCCGCGACCGCGGTGTCGGCCAGCGCCACCCGGGTGACGAACTGGGACGGCGGGTCGTAGCGCAGCATCTCCTCGACGGCCGCGGGCATCAGGTCGGGCCGCTCCCGCAGCAGCGCCAGCTGGTCGGGGTGGCGCAGCAGCGCCAGGACCCCGTTCGTGACGAGGTTCGCCGTCGTGTCGAGGCCGGCCGCCAGCAGCAGCGCGACGAGCTCGATCACCTCCAGCTCGGTCAGGGCGCCCTGGTCGTGCTGGACCGCGACGAGCCGGCTCACCAGGTCGTCCTGCGGCCGGGAGCGCCGCTCGGCGATGAGCCCGAACAGGTAGGCGCCGAGGTCCCGGGCGCTCGCCGTGCGGACCACTATGTCCGCCGGCGAGAGCAGGTAGTCGGGGTCGGTGCCGCGGGCGATGCCCTGAATCCACGTGACGAACGAGGGAGCGTCGGCCGTCGGCACGCCGAGCAGCCGACACATGACCTCGACCGACAGCGGCCGGGCCAGGTCCGCGACGACGTCGAGCCCACCGCCCGCGAGCGCGTCGTCGACGAGCCGGTCGACCGTCGAGCGGACGAACGGGACCTCCGCCAGGCTCGCCCGCGGGGTGAAGGCCCTGCTGACGAGCGAACGCAGCCGGTCGTGGTCGGGCGGGTCCATCCCGAGGAACGACCCGCCGGGGACCTCGCTGGGCGGGACGCCGGGGCGGAACGGGTTCAGCCCGTCGCTGTAGCCCCGGCCCCACTCGGCGCCCTGCAGCACGGTGTGGCAGCCCTCGTAGGTGGTCGCGAGCGTCACCCGGGCGGCGCCGAGGCGGACCGGGCAGAACGGCGCGGTCTCCCGCAGCGCCCGGTATCGGGGGTAGGGGTTGGGCCGGTGGACGACGTCGAAGGCGTCGAACGGGACGGTCTCGGCGCCCGGCCCCGCGGGCCCGGCCGGGCCCGCGGGGGCGACGGGATCGGCCGGGCCGCGCACATCCGTGTCCGCGCTGGTCACCGTGCGCTCCCCGCTGGCTGACGGGACGCGCCGGCGCGCGCACACGTGGGAGGCTTCACCATCGGGCCTGCTCTCTCGTCTCGACGCTGCCGTCTTGGGCGAAGGAAAAGGCGGGGTCAGGCCTCGAACCGGACCGGCAGCTCGGCGATGCCACGGACGACGACGTTCGGCCGGTACGGCGGCGGGTCGGCGAGCAGCGTCATCTTCGGGGCACGGCGGGCGAGCTCGCGCAGCATGCACTCCATCTCGAGGCGGACCAGCGGCGCGCCGATGCAGTAGTGATGACCGACGCCGAAGCCGAGGTGGCGGGGAACGGCCGTCGTGTCGGCGTACCGGGTGAGGTCCAGCCGGTTCGGGTCGGGGAAGGCCCGGTAGTCCCGGTTGGCCGCGGCCAGCAGCAGCAGGACGCCGTCGCCCTCCTTGAAGCTGTGACCGGAGATGTCGATGTCCTTGACGGCCTTGCGGGTGGTCGCGTGCGACGGGCCGTCGTAGCGCATCAGCTCATCGACCGCGGCGAGCGCCAGGTCGGGGTTGTTGACCAGGACCTGGAACTGGTCCGGGTTGCGGACCAGCGAGAGCACCCCGTTGGCGAGCAGGTTCACCGTCGTCTCGTGCCCGGCGATCAGGAGGACCGTCAGCGTGGCGATCATCTCGCCGGTGGTGAGCCGGTCGCCCTCGGCCTCGACCTGGGCCAGCGCCGTGATGAGGTCGTCCTTCGGCCGGGCCCGGCGCTCGGCGACCATCTTCTCGAAGTAGTCGCGGAAGTTCTGGGCGCCGTCCGCGCGGCCCTTCAGCTCGGCCGGGGTCAGCATCGTGTCGGGGTCCAGGCCGCGGGCGACGGGGGCGGAGTTGTCGCGCACGAACGGGAGGTCCTCGGCCGGCACGCCGATGACCTCGGCGATCATCGCCAGCGGCAGCGGGTAGGCGAGCTGCTCGACGACGTCGACCTCACCGGCCGCCAGGACGTTGTCCACGACCTCGGTGGCGACCTGCTCGACCTGGCCGCGCAGCGTCTCCAGGCCGCGGGCTGTGAACGCCTTGCTAACCAGGCGGCGCAGCCGGGTGTGGTCCGGCGGCTCCATCCACAGGAACGAGGCTGGCAAGTCCGAGCCGTCGCTGTCCGGGTGCAGGAACTCCGGCTCCGCGGCGTGGCTCCACGCCGGGTCCTGCAGAATGGCGTCCACCTCGGCGTAGCGCGTGACGATATGCAGGTTGTAGGGGCCCGCGACGAACGGCCCGGTCTCGCGCAGCACGTCGTAGGCCGGGTACGGATTGTGCCGGTGTTCAGGCAGGAACGAGGCGAGGATCGCCTCGTCGACCGACAGCTGGCCGACCGCGGGCGCGGCGGGCGCCGGCGCGATCTGGGTTGTCGTGGTCTCCACGTGCGGTTCCTCTCGTGCGGTTCAGACGGCGGGCACGGGACGGGTTGGCGGGCACCGTTCATCCGGGCGCTGCCGTCAGGCATTTCACGAAGGCCCGGCTCGCTTTTCTTCGTTGCCGCGGGCGGTTCACCGTTCGGATCGGCGACGGGTCGTTTCGTCGCCGTTTCTGACCTGGGCGGGGCGCCCTCCCCGCCTCGTCGAGTCGGGAAAGGATCAATAGACCGGGTACGCTCACAGAATTCGGTCGACAAAGAAGTGGGGTGGCACAGGAGGTATTCCGCACACGGGGCCCGACTGCCGGGGCACCACACTGGCGCAGGGCTTTCTGATACCCCGTCGACCTGAGAAGAGTCTCTGTCGCGCTCCGGTTCACAGTCAAGGCCAACCGGCCGATGCAATAGATCGATCGCCGAAACGGAAGCAGCCCGGACGCCGACCGGAAAGTAACACGAGGGTAAAAGGTGCTGGCTAAGAGTCGGACACCCAGGAATTAGTGGCGAAGACCACTCCGGCGTCCGCGCCGGTCAGGGATTGTTTCCCGCCACGCCATCGGCCGGACGAATACCGGCGCTATTCCGTTTGGGCCGCATTTCCCTGGCACGGACCGAGGAGAGGCGCGTCACAGGCTCGGTCGGGCCGGGATACGCCGAGCAGCGGCCGATAACGCGGTCAGAACCGGAGCGTGCGACGCGCCGCGGCCTGACCCCGCGCCTCAGGCGGCCCGGGCGAACGGCCCGGGCCGCCCGCCTGGGCGACGGCGTCGGTGGCTAGATGCCGGAGCCGCCGGGGCGGGGGCCCGCGCCGAGGCGGACCCCGCTGTCCTGGTCGAACAGATGGATGCGCTCGGCCGGCACGCGCACCCGGACGGGCGCTCCGACGGCGGGGACGTTGTCGATGCCGCGCAGGCTGACAGCCCACTGGATGCCGTTGCCAGGGCCCACGCAGGTCACCACGGTGCCGTCCCCGGTGAACTCGACGACGTCCACGACACCGTGCAGCACGATCCCGGGCTCGCCGGGCACCGCCGGCTCGCCGGCCCGCGCCGGGCCGGCCTGGTCGGCGAGCGCCACGGGCGCGGGGCCGCCGGGAGTTGGGACGCCCGCCGGCCCAGCCAGGTCCGGGCCCAGCGGCTCAAGCAGGCCGTCAGCCGGCCGCCAGCCGAGCAGCACCGGACCGGCGGCCGTAGGCAGCCGCGCCGCCAGGCCTGGGCCGGTCAGGATCCGGCCGTCCCCGACCGGCGTGACCGCGTGCAGGTTCATCGGCGGGCTGCCGAGGAACGTCGCGACGAACGTGTCCGCCGGGTACCGGAACACGTCGGCGGGTGGCCCGGACTGGACGACGCGGCCGCGGTTCATGACCACGAGGTTGGTGCCCATCGACAGGGCCTCCAGCTGGTCATGGGTCACCAGCACGACCGTGTTGCGCAGCTCCCGGTGCAGCCGGACCAGCTCGGCGCGGGCCCGCTGGCGCAGTTGGGCGTCCAGCGCCGAGAGCGGCTCGTCGAGCAGCAGGACGGCCGGGTGCCGCACGATCGCCCTGGCCAGCCCGACCCGCTGGCGCTCCCCGCCCGACAGCTGGCCGGGGAGCCGGCCGCGCAGCTCGCTCAGTCCGAGCCGGGCGCACACGTCGGCGACCCGGCTGGAGATCTCGTCGCGGCGCGGCCCGCCCCGCCGGTCGTGCTTCGCCGCGAGGCGCAGGCCGAAGGAGATGTTGCGCTCGACGGTCATGTGCGGGTAGAGCGCGAAGTCCTGGAAGACCATCGCCACCCCGCGCTCGCCGGGCGGAAGGCCGGTCACGTCGGTGCCCTCGATGAGCACGCTGCCCCGGTCGGGAGTCTCCAGACCGGCGATGACCCGCAGCCCGGTGGATTTCCCGCAGCCGGAGGGGCCGACCACGACCGTGAAGGAGCCGGCCGGGATCGCGAGGCGCGGCACGTCCAGCGCGTCGCGGGGCCCTCCGTAGCTCTTGCCGATGCCGGTCAGCGTGATGCCGGCCGGGGATGCCCCGGCCACTTCGGCCGCCTGGCCCGGCTCGGTCCCCGGGTCGCCCGTCGGGCCGGCCTTGGTCGTCTCGACGAGGTAGGTCATCTCAGTCCGCTATGCATGAAGGCGTCGGTGACGCGGCGGGAGGCGAGGAAGTAGACGACCACGATCGGCAGCGTCGCCAGCATCGAGCCGGCGAGCAGCGGACCGTACTCCGGGCCCTCCTGGGTGAGGAAGAAGGCCAGGCCGGGCTGGATCGTGGCATGGTCGATGTCCGGGGCGGCCAGCACCGGCCAGAGGTACTCGTTCCAGGCCGTGATGAACAGCAGGATCGAGACCGCGCCGAGCGCCGGGCGCAGGATCGGCAGCAGCACGAGGCGCAGCACCTCGAACGGCCGGGCGCCGTCCAGCGCGGCCGCGCCGAGGATCGTCGGGGAGACGGCCCGGACGTGGTCGCGCAGCAGGATGACGGCGAGGCCGGTCCCGAACAGCTGCGGCAGGATCAGCCCGGGCAGCGTGTTCCGCCAGCCGAGGTGGGAGATCATCAGGAACAGCGGGATGACCAGCGACTGCGGCGGCACCAGCAGGGTGATCGCGACGATCGCGGTCACCGCCCGGTGCGCCCGCGGCGGGAAACGGACCAGCGCGTAGGCCGCGGGCACGGCGATCAGGAGCTGCAGCAGCGTGACGCCGGCGGACATCACCGTCGTGTTCAGCAGCAGTCTCCAGACCGGGAAGTCCTGGGTGGCCACCCGGTAGTTGTCGAGCGTCGGCGGCAGCGGCAGCGGGTTCTCGTCGAAGACGCCGCCCGCGGTCTTGAACGACGTCGCCAGCGCCCACAGCACCGGCAGGACCATCACCGCGACCGCGACGAGCAGGAAGGCGTGATGGCCGGCGGTCCCGACGGCCCGCCGGGCGCGGCGGGATCCCGGGCGCCGGCCGGGACTCGGCCCGGTCACCGTGTCGCGCGGCCCGCTCGTCCCGTCGCGCGGTGGGGACGCCGGCGCGATCTCGCTAGCCGAGGACACTGGACCTCTTCCCTTGCCGCCTGCGAGCAGCCCCGACCTTTACCAGGCGACGTGTAAAGGGAACAGGTTCACCGTTTGTCCGTCGAGCGCCCAGCAGCCCGAGCCCCAGCACCACGGCGAGCGCGGCCGTGATGACGACGGCGGCGGCCGAGGCTGTGCCCGCGTCAAAGAAGGTGAAGGCGTAGGTGAACAGCCGGTAGTAGACGTTGTCGGTCGAGCCGTCCGGGCCGCCCTGGGTCAGCACCGCGACGTTGGCGAAGATCCACGGCCAGACCACGACCAGGGACAGCAGGCCGAGCAGGACGATGGTGCGCCGCAGGTGCGGCAGCACCAGGTGCCGGGTGATCTCCCCTTCGGTCGCGCCGTCGAGCCGCGCGGCCTCGATGACGCCGCGCTCCAGGTTGGCCAGCGCAGCGCCGAACAGCAGCACGTTGAGGGCGACGACCTTCAGCGAGGTGATCAGCACGATGGACCACAGCGCGCTGGACGGGTCACCCAGCCAGTTGCGCGGCCCGAAGCCGAACCAGCTTCCGACGACGTTGACCAGCCCGGACAGTGGGTCGAGCAGGAACTGCCAGGTGATCGCCGAGGCGACCGGCGCCAGCACGACCGGCAGGAACAGCAACGCCCGGTAGACGGCGCTGGTCCGGCCCGGCCGCTTCCACAGCGCGATGGCCAGCGCCATCGGCACCACGGTGGCGAACGGGAGCATCCCGGCCGCGTAGAGGAGGGTGTTGCGCGCGGCGTGCGGGAACTGGGGCGCCTCGACCAGCCGCTGGTAGTTGGCCAGGCCCAGCCACGACGGGTGCGGCGCGGTCAGGTTCCAGCTCATGAAGCTCAGCACGCCGGTGAACACGAGCGGCCCGTACACGAACACCAGCAGCGCGACGAGCAGCGGGCTCAGGTAGAGCCAGGGGCGGGCGCGGTCACGCGCCCGCCCCACCGGAGGAGCGTGGCGAGTTCCACGCTCCTCCATGGCCACGGTCTCAGAAGCCATCGTTCTGGGAAGCCAGCCGACTTACTTCTGGCCCAGGACGCTGCGCACCTGGGAGGCCACCGTCGACAGGGTCTTCGCCGGGTCGGCTCCCCGCAGCACGATCGGCTCGACCGCGTCATCCTGCAGCGCGACGACGGCCTGGCTCGCGTTCTTGCCGGCGAAGGACCGGTAGGGGCTGACGTTGTCGAGCTGCGCCAGGGCCGGGGACAGCAGCTTGTTGGAGGCGAAGAAGGGCTGCAGGTACTTCGGGTCGGTCGCGAGCTCCGGCCGCAGCGGCAGGTACCCGATCTTCGAGGTGATGATCGTGAAGCCCTCTGCCGAGGTCAGGAACTTGATGAACTCCCAGGCTGCCTGCTGCTTGTCCTTGTCCTTCGACAGGACCGCCAGGCCGGCACCCGAGTACGTCGGGGCCGCCGGCTTGCTGCCGAAGCTTGGGAAGCCGGTCGTGCGCAGCTCGAACTTGCCGGTGGACGCCTTCTTGATGCTGGCCAGCGCGGCGGTGCTGCCGACCAGCATCCCGAGCTTGCCGGCCGCGAACGCGGCGACGGCGCTGGTGGCGGTGATCGCCGGCTGCGCGCCGGAGGTGGTCAGGTCCTGCATGGCGGACAGGGCGCTGACGGCCGCGGGCTGGTCGAACGACGGCATGCCGTCCGAGCCGATCTCCTTGCCGCCGTTGCTCGCGATCACCGACTGGGTCAGGTAGTCGGACTTGCCGGAGTCGACGACCGCGAAGTAGGCGCCCTCGGCGTCGGCCTTGCTCTTGATGGCGAGGGCGTCCGCCTTGACCTCGTCGACCGTCGTCGGCGGCTTGTTCGGGTCAAGCCCCGCCTTCTTGAACAGGTCGGCGTTGTAGTAGATCACCGGAATGGAGATCGTGTACGGAACGGCCTTCACCTTGCCGCCGACCGCCACCGCGGACAGCAGGTGCTGGTTGAAGCCGGCCATCGACGTGTCCCAGTCCGACTTCGTCGGGATGTCCTGCACGGGGACGATCGGCAACAGCTGGTAGGCGGCGGCCATCTTGCTCCAGCCGATCTGGGCGACGTCCGGCGGGTCGCCGGCGGCGGTGTCGGTCTGCAGCTTGGTCAGCACGTCTGCCGCCGCGACGCCCTGCGGCTTGACGGTGATGTTCGGGTGCTCCTTCTTGAACGCGTCGAGCAGGGCCTGCGTGCCCTGGCCGCCGATGTCCGGAGTCCCGTAGTTGTACGACAGGAAGCTGATCGTGACCGGCTTGTCGGTCGCGCTCGCGGTCGCGGCGGCCGTGTCGGATCGGCTGGAACCGCCACAGGCGGCGACGGCGGCCAGCGCGGTCGCGGCGACCAGCGCGCCGGCCGCGGTTACCGACCGCCTCAGCCGGTGAGCCAGGCTCTTACGGTGCATAACGGGTCCCTCCCCCGGGACGTACGTCAAAGGTCCGGCCGGGGGCGGCGAGGTGCACCGGTCCCCGGTAGGCGCGCTCGGCGTCGGCCTTGCGCGCCTTCAGCCAGGTCTCGTCATCGGTGATGAAGTGCGTCAGGACGAGTTGCCCCGCCCCGGCCGCGGCGGCGGTCTCGCCCGCCTCGGCCGCGCTCAGGTGGCCATGGGTGGTCCCGTCGGGTTCCTCGAGGGTGGCCTCGCAGAGGAACAGGTCGATGTCCCGGGCGAGGTCGACGAGGGCCGGCGTCGCCGTGGTGTCCCCGGTGAAGGCAAGGGACCCGTCCGGGCTCACGATGCGGGACCCGCAGTTGGGCAGGGAGTGCTTCGTGCGGTGCATGGTGATCGTGCAGTCGCCGACCGTGAACGTGTCGCCCGGCTCGTACTCGTGTACCTCGAAGGCGACGTCGAACGACCGGTCCAGCATCGGCACCGTCGGGACCGGGAAAGCCGAGGCGAGAATCTCGAGCCGTGCCTTCCCCCCCGCCGGGACGTACAGCGGGACCGCCGGCCATTCCATCCGGGCCGCGTCCCGCAGGGTCGGAAAACGCGCCGGGTCGCGCAGCCGGCCGGAAAGAAGCGTCTTACCCAGGGTCAGCAGGTCATAGCAGTGATCCGCATGCAGATGACTGATGACGATCGCGTCGAGCTCGCTCGGGTGCGCGACAGCGCTGAGCGCCAGCGCCGCGCCCGGCCCGCAGTCGAGCAGCAGACGCGCCGCGCCGGTCGTGACCAGATAGCACGAGCTGGCCTGGCCGTCAGCAGGCATTCCCTGACGACAGCCCAAAACCGTTAGCAGCATACTGAGCCTTTTCCATCGTCGCCGCCGGCCCGGGCCTGGCTGGGCGAGGTCTCGGTGAGATGGTGAAGGCTCAACGAGCCTTCTCCATCATCAATTCCTGTCAAGTCAGGGCCCCCTCCGCCCTCAGGTGCGGCGGGAAAAGGATCGCTGGCCCTGGTCTCAGTCAAATCGGCGGCCACCCCGCCGACTTCGGAGGAAATGATCCCAGTGCAGGTACCCGACTTCAACAAGAAGACTGTGATGGAACGATTGCGGATTCGAATTCGATGTGTTCACCTGCCGGTCGCCAAGGTGTCATACCCGAGTCCGCCTTCGCTGTCCTGACCGGGTTAGGGGCCGGCCGACCGGCCCGACCCGCGGAAAGATGGCGCACCATTGCTTTCACATCACGCGACACAAGGTGGCGCGATGTGGCGTGACAGGGTGCCGCGGCGCGCGGCGAGTGACGGTGTAGCGAGTGACGGTGTGATGAGGCGATGACGGCGCGGCGCGGTCGGCACACGGCGCGGTCGCCTGCTCGGGCCCGTGTGCCGGCGGACGCGGACGCCTGGGTTTTGGCACGGACGTCGTATGGCGTGCCGCGGTCGGGCGCGGCCAGGGTGGGGTGGCCGCGCCGGCGGGGTCAGGAGGCGCTTCGGCCCTTCGCGCGCCGGGCGCCGTCGGTCTGCTGGACGGGAATGCGCAGGGGCCGTCCACCGAGCGGTGAGGGGATCGGGTCGGCGGCCTTCAGGCTGGTCAGGAACGCGGTCACGGCCGGCTGGAAGTCGGGCCGCCACACGGCCCGCACGTCGACACGGGGCACCGGGTCCACGATCCGCATGGCGACCAGGTCCTCGGTCGGCCGCCGCGGCCGGGCGTCGGAGATGAAGGCGACTGCCTGCAGGGCCTCCACCATGACCGCCGTCGACCCGGCGTCCTCGACCTCGGCCGCGACGGTGAGCGGAATCCCGCACCGCTCGGCCGCGGCGAACACGGCGTCGTACATGGCGGGGCTGCGCTCCCGGCGCAGCAGCACGATCGGCTGGTCGGCCAGCTCGCGGAAGGCGACCTCCTCACGGCCGGCCCACGGGTGGTGGCGGGTCACCATCGCGGCCAGCGAACCGGTCGAGACCTGGCTGGTCAGCAGGGGCCGCGGAGGAATACCGGAATAGACGAGCGCGACGTCGATTTTGCCGTCCGACACGGCCGACAGCTGCGGGCCGCTCAGGCCCTCCCACAGCGTCGTGGAAAGTCCCGGGAAGTCCGTCGACAGCCGGCGCAGGGCGGGCCGCAGGACCTGTTGGCCCGCGGCGAAGTTGAAGCCGATCGTGATCTTCCCGGCGCGGCCGGACGCCGCCTCACGAGCCGTGTCGACGGCACGCCTGGCGTGTTCGAGCACCTGCTCGGCCTCGGCGCGGAACGCGTGCCCGGCCGGGGTGAGCCGCACGTCGTGCGAGGTCCGGGCGAGCAGCTCCACACCGAGGTGGCGTTCGAGACGCTGCAGCTGCTGGCTCAGCGCGGGCTGGCCGATGAACAGCTTCGCGGCGGCGCGGCCGAAATGTCGCTCGTCGGCGACGGCCAGGAAATACACCAGGTGCCTGAGTTCCAGCTTGGTCTCCATCACCCCTCCCGGGACGGGACTGTAGACAGGCCGGCGCAACCGCAGATGAATCGCACATGGAGAGAAGCTGGATTCCTGACGGGCCGACGGCGGGGCGTGTTTCTTGTCTCATTGCCGAGTCATGCGGGTCGGGCGGTTGTTTTCGGCAGCAGTTGCACGAGCCCGGCGACGAGGAGGCTCAGCCCGGCGAGCACGAGCAGGCAGCCGCCGAAGGCGCCCGCGATCGAGGCGCCGGAGTGCCGGGCCGCGACGAAGACCGCGCCGATCAGCGCCACGCCCACGGAGTTGCCCACCTGCTGCGCGGAGGCGAGCACTCCGGACCCGGCGCCGGCGACCTGTGGGCGGACGCCGAGCAGCACCCGGGACAGCAGAGGTCCGGTGACGAGGCCCTGCCCGGCGCCGTCGACGGCCATCGGCAGCGCGACCCACAGGATCTCGCCGCCGGTGCCGTGCGCGCGCACCACCAGCCACAGCCCGAGCAGGCCGGCCGTGCGCAGCCCGGCGCCGAGTGCCAGCGCCTGGCGCCCGAGGCGGGCCACCAGCCCGCCGCCGGCCACCGAGGTCAGCAGGAACCCGGCGCCGAGGGCGCTGAAGACTGCCCCGGCGCGTAGCGGGCTCAGCTGCCGGCCGTCCTGGAGGTACAGCGCGAGGACGAAGAACCAGGACGCCACCCCGAGGTAGAAGGCGACGACGTTGACGAGGCCGGCGGCGAAGCCCCGCTCGGTGAACAGCGCCGGCGGCAGCAGCGGGCTGCCGCCGCGGGCGTCGATCCTCCGCTGGGTCGTGACCAGGACCGTGAAGAGGACCGCGGCGCCCGCCAGACAGACCCACGTCCACCACGGCCAGCCGGCATCCGGCCCCTCGGCCAGCGGCAGCACGACGGCGACCAGCCCCGCGGTCGCCAGCCCGGCGCCGACCAGGTCCAGGCGGGGCGCCGCGCCGTCGGCCCGTCCAGCGGGCAGGTGACGCCCGACCAGCAGCAGCGCGGCCACGCCGACCGGCACATTCACCAGGAAGCAGGCGCGCCAGCCGAGGCCCGCGAGGTCGGCGGCGATCAGGGCGCCGCCGATGACCTGCCCGCCGACGGCCGCGCCGCCGAGGGTCAGCGCGTAGCAGGAGTACGCCCGGACCCGCCCAGAGCCGTCGTAGGCCAGGTTGATCAGCGCCGACACCTGCGGCACCAGCGCCGCCGCGGCCAGGCCCTGCCCGACCCGGGCGGCCACCAGCGCCGGCAGGCCGCCGGCGACCCCGCACAGCACGGACGTCACGGTGAACAGCGCGAGGCCCCAGGCGAACATCCGGCGGCGGCCGTAGCAGTCCCCGAGCCGGCCTCCTGTGATCATCGCCGCGGCGAACGCGAGGTTGTAGCCGGTGACCAGCCACTCGACGCCGCTCGGGCCGGCTCGGAAATCTCGCTCTATCGCGGGAATCGCCGCATTGACGATGAAGACGTCGAGGACCACCATCGCCGTTCCCGTCAGGACGACGGGCAGGAATGCACGGCCGGTCGGCCGGCTGTCGGGATGTACCGTGCTCGGGTCGTGAATAGCGGACGCCGTCGCTGACATTCTCCCATCATCGCGAGTGGCCACCGGGCCGTCGCGGCGCGCACGGAATCCGACTGGATCGATCGCGGATCGGTATGCGGGTGTCGTCACAGGGCGAAGACACGGCGGGCATTCCCGTCAAGGAACAGTTCACGCGCCTCGTCGTCGAGCCCGAGGGACCCGAGGTGCTCCAGCGCCCGCTCCGGCGTGATCATCGGATAGTTGGTGCCGAAGAGGACCTTGCGCCGCCCCCGGCCGCGCAGGTACTCGACGAGCTCCGCCGGGTAACGGCGGGTGGTGTAGGCGCTCGTGTCGATGAAGACCCGGGCATGCTTGTCCGCGACCGCGATCATCTCGGTGGTCCACGGGTAGCCGATGTGGCCGCAGACGATCGTCAGCTCGGGGAAGTCCAGCGCGACCTGGTCGATGTACGGGATGGGCCGTCCCGTCTCCGACGGCCGCAGCGGCCCGGTGTGGCCGACCTGCGTGCAGAACGGGATGCCCAACTCGACGCAGGCTGCGTACAGCGGGTAGTAGAGCCGGTCGGTCGGCGGAAGGCCCCACAGCCAGGGCACTATTCGCAACGCCACGAAGCCCAGGTCGGCCACGGCACGGCGCAGCTCCCGGACGGCGGCGACCGGCCGGGTGAGATCCACCCCGGCGACACCGCGCAGCCGTCCCCCGGAGGCGGCGACGAAGCCCGCGACCTCGTCGTTGCTGATCAACGGCCCGCCCGGCCCGTACCAGGCGGCAGCCAGCCCGATCTCGACGTCGGCCGCGGACAGCGCGGCCACCGTCGCCGCGACGGGCGGCGCCTCGGTGACCATCTGCTGGCCGGTCCACCCGCGCAGCGACGCGAACATCTCGTGGTTGAGGTGACGCACCGTCGGATGCTGCATCCACGCGTCGATGACCGGCATGATTCTGACGTCCTTTCTCCCGGCCGCTGCTTCTCTGGCCTGCGCTGTCATGGTCATTCTCCGGGCGGCGACCGGGCCGGTTCAGAGAATGTTCACCAGGTCGTACTCCGGCTGATTGCCAATGTCCGCGGCGCGGCGCGATGATTCCGGTGCATCCGCGCGAGAGAGGGACAAGACGTGGCAGGAACGCCGCAGGTTGTCTTCGACGCTTTTCTGCCAGAGCACCGGTCGAACCCCTATCCGCGATACGCGGCCGTCCGGGACAGTGCCGCACTGTACCCGATCAGGCCGGACATTCTCATGGCGACGCGGTACGCGGAGTGCTCGGCGGTCTTTACCGACGCGCTGTGGGGCCATGGCTATGAGGCGGGCATCAACCCGTTCCGCCCGGGGGTCGAACCCGACGACGTGCCCGGGTCGATGGTGCGGATGGACCCGCCGAACCACACCCGGGTCCGCGGCCTGGTCAGGCGGGCGTTCGTACCGCACGCCACCGAGGGGCTGCGGCGCCGGGTCCAGGGCCTCGTCGACGCGCTGCTCGACGCGGCGATCGAGACCGGCGAGGTCGACCTGATGGCCGCGTTCGCCCGCCCGCTGCCGCTGACCATCATCGGCGACCTGCTCGGCATCCCGCCCGAGGACCATCCGGCCGTCCAGGCGTGGTCGTCGGAGATCGTCCGCGGCACCGACCCGGACCTCCTGCAAGGAGGTCCGGGTCGGTGCCGCGGACGCGAGGCGATGCTGGAGTTCGAGGCCTATTTCGCGGACCTGATCGCGCGGCGGCGTGTGCGGCCCCGCGAGGACCTGCTGACCAGGCTGGCCGAGGCGGAGGACCGCGGCGAGCTGTCCGGCCGGGAGGCGCTCGGGCTCGCCTCGGGGCTGCTGGTCGGCGGCTACGAGACGGTCTCCGATGTGATCGGCAAGGGTGTGGTCGCGCTACTGCGCAACCCGGAGCAGACAACGCGCTGGCTCGCCGACCCGGCGCTCGCCGGGCCGGCGGTCGACGAGCTGCTGCGCTACGAGCCGCCCGTGCAGTTCACCCACCGGGTCGCGCTGGCCGAGCGCGAGGTCGCCGGGCACACGTTCGCCCGCGGCGAGGGCATCGTCGTCCTGACGGCCGCGGCCAACCGGGACCCGGCCGTGTACGCCGACCCGGAACGCCTGGACATCACCCGGTTCGCCGGCCGCGACCCGGCGCCGCGCCACCTGTCGTTCAGCGGGGGCCTGCACTTCTGCCTGGGCTCACACCTCGGCCGCTTGGAGACCCAGCTCGCGGTGGACACGCTGCTGCGCCGCGCCCCGGGCCTGGCGCTGGCGGGCGAGCCGGTCTGGCGGGACACCGTCGCCATCCACGGGCTGGAGTTCCTCCCGGTCCGACTACGCGACTGACCGCCCGCCGCCGGTTCCAGCCCAGCGCATTCGAGGGAGCCTCATGAGCCTGGACGAGACCGCCACCGCAACCGCGACGACGGCCCTCGCGACCGAGACCGCGGCCACCGGGGGCGTCGCCGGTGTGGCCATCGCGGCGGCCCGCTTCGACGCGTTCGCGCCGGAGCACTGGCCGAACCCCTACCCCAGGTACGCCGCCGCCCGGCAGGCCGCGCCGCTGCTGCCCACGTCACTGGGCGTCCACCTGGTGACCCGCTACGAGGACTGCGCCGCGATTCTCCAGGACGACACGTGGAGCCACGCTCACGAGGCGAGGCTGTTCCATCCAGGGGTCGACCACGTCGACCTTCCCGCGTCGTTCCTCTGGATGGACCCGCCGGACCACACCCGGCTGCGCGGGCTGGTCAGCAAGGCGTTCACGCCACGCACGGTCGCCGGCCTGCGGCCCCGCGTCGAGCGGCTGGTGCGCGACCTAGTCGACGCGATGACCGGCGCCGGCGAGGTCGACCTGGTCGCCGCGCTGGCCTACCCGCTGCCGCTCACGATCATCGCCGAGCTGCTCGGCGCGCCGGCCGAGGACCACCCGGGCCTGCGGCGCTGGTCGGGGGCGCTCGCTCGCGGCTTCGACCCGGACCCGCTGCTGTCGCCGGCGGAACGCGAGGCCCGCACGCGGGCCGCACGCGAGTTCGTCGGCTACTTCCGCGAGCTGATCGCGCGGCGCCGGGCCCATCCGGCCACCGACCTGATCAGCGAGCTCGCCGTCGTCGAGGAACGCGGCGACCTGCTCACCGAGGAGGAGGTCCTCGCGACCTGCGTGACGCTGCTGGTCGCCGGGCACGAGACGAGCGTCAACCTGGTCGCGAACGGCATTCTGGCGCTGATCCGCAACCCGGACCAGTACGCGCTGCTGCGCCGCTCCCCGGCGCTCGCGGGACCCGCGGTCGAGGAGATGCTGAGATACGACTCGCCGGTACACCTGACGACGCGGGTTGCCCGGGAGCGGACCCGGGTCGCCGGGCACACCTTCGAGGCAGGGGACGGGGTCGCCCTGCTGCTCGGCTCGGCCAACCGGGATCCGGCGGCCTTCCCAGAGGCAGAGCGGTTCGACATCACCCGGTACGCGGGCCAGGCGCCGGCCAGGCGTCACCTGACCTTCAGTCTCGGCACCCACTACTGCCTCGGGGCGCCGCTCGCCCGACTGGAGATGCAGGCCGTGCTCGGCGAGCTCGTGCGGCGCGGGATCACGATGACCACCCGCGAGGACGCCCTCGCCTACCGCCCGAACCTGGTCCTGCGCGGCCTCGCCAGCTTCCCGGTCCACTTCGGGTGACCCGGCCACCCGGCCGGCCCACTGTGGCGCCATCCCGCGCCGGTTCTTCGTCGATCAGCGACGGGTAACGTGGCCCGCGTGGCGACGCCGGCGGCTTCCGACTGGTCGTGGCTGCGCGCCGCGGCGCAGGCGCTGGCGATCGACGCCCTCGACCCTTTCCAGGTCGCTATAACCTGGGACCAACTGGACGAGTGGCTCTAACGGCGGTCGCGGCACTAATGGCAGCTCAGTCCGGCTTGCTCAATCCGGCTTGATCGGGTCGAGCCCGGCTGCCCGTCGCCGCGCGCACCCGGCGGCTGGCCACCAGCGCGGGCACCTGTTCGGCGACGCGTTGCAGAATCTCGCGCAGCGCCGTCCGTACCCGCACGTCGGCGATCAGCCCGTCCGGACCCACGGCGTCCCGTTCCACGGCGAGGTGTATCGGGCTGGGCGTCACGACGTTCGCGCCGAGGTAGCCCAGCACGGTGGCCAGGGTGGCGTCCGCGCCGCCGCCGCGACCCTCGGCGGCCACGTTCACCCAAGCCACCGGCTTGCCGTAGAGCTCGCCGCCCCCGACCGTCCAGTCCAGCAGGTTCTTCAGGCTGCCAGGCAGCGTTCCCGCGTACTCCGGCGTGCAGAACAGCACCACGTCCGCGGCGTCGACACTCCGCCTCAGCTCGGCCACCTCCGGCTGGGCCGGCTCGTCATCGCCGGGAACGAACGCCGGCAGCCGTGCCAGCCCGTCGTAAAGGTCGGCGGTGACGCCGTCGGGCGCGGTGGCTCGCGCCGTACGCAGGACGGCTGTATTGGTCGAGCCGCGCCGCGTACTGCCGGAAATAAGCAGAATCCGCACCTCGGTACCCACCCGCCGCGCCCCTTTCGCGTCTCAAGCCTCCGGGACAGCCAACGCGGACGCCGAGGCACTTACTCCGGACCAAGCCGTGCCGCCACGAGGCTGGCAACCGTCGCGAACCACCTGACCCGCCATCACCGTGACCGCTACGGCTGACTGTCTTCGCCCTCGACGAGGTCCGCGAGCTCTAGGCCGACGGCCTCGCGTACACCGTCGAGGGCGGCCTGGTCCGGCGGGCCGCCTCGACAGTCGAGATCGCCAATCCGATCTACCGCAGGTGGCGAGCCAGGAGACCGACCGACGCCTCGACGTCGTCGCGGTCAGCCACTCCGGTCCAGCACGTGGACCTGGCCTGACAGTGCACCCCTTGTTCCCCCTTCGGGCGGCGGACCGGCCTGACCTTTGACTAGAAATCTGTGCGAAGATAATCTGTGCGAAGATGTTCTGCCTGAGGAGGTCTCCCTATGTGGAGCTATGAGCACAGCGTCATGACGTCCGCGTCCCAGGAGTCCGTCTGGCGGCTGTGGGCGGACGTGGCAGGCTGGAAATCGTGGAACGCGGACATCGAGACGATCGAGGTCAGCGGGTCGTTCGAGGCCGGGACCGAGATCGTCATGAACCCCGACGGCGAGCAGCCGGTACGGCTACGGCTCGTTGAGGTCGTAGCGCCCTCGCGGTTCGTGGACGAGGCCGACCTCGGCGAGGTCGTCGTCCGCACAACCCACCAATTCGAGGGAATCGACGCGGAACACGGCCGAGTGATCTACCGGATGGAGATCACAGGCCCGACGGCCGACCGGATCGGGCCCGAACTCGGCCCGGCGATCTCCGGAGATTTCCCGGAGACGATGAACGCGCTGGTGCGCCTCGCCGAGAAAGGATGACAGACCGAGCGTGGCGCTGCATCCCAGCGAGAGCCCCGGCTACCTGCTCTGGCATACCACCCTGCGCTGGCAGCGGGCCGTGGCAGCGGCGCTGGCGCCGCTTGGCCTCACCCACGTCCAGTTCGTCCTGCTCGCCTCCGTCTGGTGGCTGAATTCGCAGGGGGAACAGCCCAACCAGCTCGCGCTCGCCGCGCACGCCGGAACAGACGTGAAGATGACCTCTCAGGTCCTGCGCACCCTGGAAGCCAACGGCCTGATCGAACGCGAGACAGACCCCGCCGACAGCCGGGCCAGGCTGCTGCGCATCACGCCCAAAGGCGGCGGACTCGCTCCTCGCGCCGTCGCCGCCGTCGAGCAGGTGGACGCCGACTTCTTCCGCGCCATCCCCACCGACGATGCTCTCCGCGTGCTACGCCTCCTCGCCCGCCCGCCGCAGACCTGACGGCACGTGAACCTGTTCAGCGATGCGGGCGCCGCCCTCCTCGGCCGAGTCCCATCCGGTGTGACCGCGCGCTGGAGACGTTTCCGATGACCGCGCCGCGCGATGCGCGAAGTCTGTCCAGCTCGCTACCGGTCCGCGGCCGCCGTGCGGACGGCGAGGGCGCGGCGCAGGTCGTCGGCGCCGTCGGAGGCGGTCCGGCGCAGGCCGGACGGGACGTCGGTGCGCGCCGCGAACGCCTCGGACCACGCCAGGGTCTCGGCGCTGACGGCGAGGGCCGGGAAGCACAGGCCGGCGAGGGTCGCCAGTGACATGGTGCCGCGGAACGCGGCCGTCGCCGGCAGATCGTCGAACCAGCGCCGCGCGTACGGCGCGGCCAGCTCCTCCTGCCCGGCCACCCAGATGCCGCCGGCCAGCGCGGACAGCTGGTAGTGCGACAACGCGCTCGCCGGGTCGACGAGCTCGGCCCACGCCGCCGCCTTCGCCTCCGGGTCGGGGCGCAGCGCCCGGCAGCGGGTCGCGTGCACCAGACCGGACGCGGTGCGATCGGCCGCGTAGGCGGCCTCGATCGCGGCGTCGGTGAGATCACCGAGAGCGGCCCGCCGTTCCAGCACCAGCCAGCTCAGCTCGTCGTCGACGGTCAGCCCGTCGAACGGCTCGGCGCCCCGCCGCCAGTCCCGCAGCGTCTCCCGGTCCTCGGTGAGGCCCACCCAGCCGCGAGCCGCGGTCAGCTGTGAGCTGCTGGCGGCTGCCGCGCCGGTCAGCAGCGCCCACGTCGCGTCGGCGACGGCCGCGAGCGCCGCGGCGCGTTCCGGGCCCGGCGCGAGGTAGACGGGCAGGGCCGCGGTGATCCAGGGCAGCAGCCGCGCGGTGACGACGTCGAGCTCGACCGGCAGCCCGGCGACGACGGCCCGGGCGGCCAGCGCCGGCGCGACCAGCCCGTCGGCGAGGCCGGTGCGCAGGGCGTTCCAGGCCGCCGCGCGGGCCGTGGCGTCCGGGGTCGCGGCGAGCACGGCGGGAAGCCGTTCCCAGTGGTCCAGGGCCAGCCGGATCGTCGCCCAGGTCTCGTCGCCGGCGTTCGGCAGCAGGATCTCGCCGGGTCCCGGCGCCGGCAGCGCGATCGGCTCCCCGCCGAGGACGACCCGCGTCCAGGTCTCCCGGTTCGCCGACTCCCCCGCACACCCGGACAGCACGGCGACGCTCAGCGCGTGCGGCCGGTCAGCCGCTGGCCCGAACAGCGGCGGGTGGCGCCGCAGCACCGGCCCGTCGACCGCGCCAGCCGCGCCGGCGCGGGCGCCGGTCTCGACAGCGATGACGTCGACCCCGGCGCGGCGCAGCCACTCGTCGGCCCACCGGGACAGGTCGGCACCGGTGGGTGTGCCGGGTCCGGCGCACGCCGACCAGGACGCGAGCAGGTCGGCGAACGTGGCGTTGCCGTAGGCGTGCGAGCGGACGTGGTCACGCAGCCCGCCGAGGAACATCTCCTCGCCGAGGTAGGCGGCCAGCTGGCGCAGGACGCTCGCGCCCTTGGCGTAGGAGATGCCGTCGAAGTCGTCCAGCGCGGCGCGGGCGTCGGTGGCTCCGTTGCCGGCGACCGGGTGGGTGGTCGCGCGCCGGTCAGCGGCGTAGCCCCAGCTCTTGCGCGCTGCGGCGAAGTCGGGTCCCGCCGGCAGGCCCGTGACCCTCGGGGTGACTCGGCGGGCCAGGTACTCGGCGAACGACTCGTTGAGCCAGAGGTCGTCCCACCAGCGCATCGTGACCAGGTCGCCGAACCACATGTGCGCCATCTCGTGCACGATCGTGTTCGCCCGGGCGAGCAGCTCCGACTCGCTTGGCCGGGACCGGAAGACCAGCTGGTCGCGGAAGGTGACGCAGCCGGGATTCTCCATCGCGCCCCAGTTGAACTCGGGCACGAACGCCTGGTTGTACTCGCCGAACGGGTAACGCACCTCGAACAGCTCGTGGAACGCGTCGAGCGAGTCGGCAGTGAGCCGCAGCAGCCCGGGCGCGTCCCGGTCCAGCTGGGCTGCGAGCGAGCGCCGGGCATGCAGGCCGAGCGGGATGCCGTCATGCTCCCCGCGCACCGAATGCCACGGCCCGGCGACCAGCGTGACGAGGTAGGTCGAGATGGGCTCCGTCTGGGCGAGACGCCACGTGCCGGGCGCCTCCCGCGTCGCCGCGCCGTTGCCGACGACCGTCCATTCCGGCGGGCACTGGAGCCGCAGGGCGATCCGGGCCTTCAGGTCGGGCTGGTCGAAGCAGGCGAACCACCGCTTCGCGTTGTCGATCGACGACGTCGCGCACAGGTAGACGCCGTCGTCCGCCGGGTCTACGAACCGGTGCAGGCCCTCGCCGTCGCGCGAGTACCGCAGCCGTGCCCGCACGGTCAGCTCGTGGCGCCCGCCCAGGCCCCGCAGCGCCAGGCGCCCGTCGCCGAAGGCACTGGCCGGCACCGGCGTGCCGTCGAGCACGGCCTCGGGTGGGTCCTCGGCGGCCAGCTCGAGGAACGTCTCCGCCGCGCGAGCCGTGAACGCGATCACCGTTGTCGAGGTGAAGAAGTCGCCGGGCCCGGTGAGGTCCAGCGCGATCGTGTAACTCTCGACGGCGACCGACTCTGCCCGCCGCCGCGCTTCGGACCACGTCAGCGCCGCCATCGGACCACTCTAGAGGCGCACCCTCGTGGCGCCGCAGGGCCCCGAAGCCGCCGCGCAAGGCACGGCGCCGGGTGGGCGCGCTCAGTACCCCGGCTGCCACTCCGTCGGCTGCGCGCTCCGGCCTCCCCCTCGCTGCGCTCCGGCGAGACCTCCACACGCCGCCTCCTGCGTGTCAGTACCCCGGCTGCCACTCCGTCGGCTGCGCGCTCCGGCCTCACCCTCGCTGCGCTCCGGCGAGACCTCCACACGCCGCCTCCTGCGTGTCAGCGCCTCGTGCTGCCGAGCGGTCGACGCGGGAAGCCGCGGGTGTCGCGCGGCGCGGTGTATGGCTCGGCGCCGGGCGGGTAGCCCGCGGCGATCGCTCGCTCGCGGGCCAGCTCCGCGTCGAACTCCAGCCCGAGCAGGATCGCGAGGTTGGTCAGCCAGAGCCAGACCAGGAAGATGATGATCCCGGCCAGGGCGCCGTAAGTCTTGTTGTACGAGCCGAAGTTGGCCACGTAGAAGGCGAACGCCGCCGACGCGAGGGCCCAGATCAGCAACGCGAGCACGCTGCCCGGCGTCAGCCAGCGGAAGCCCTGGGCGCGCACGTTCGGCGCCGCCCAGTACAGAATCGCGATCATCAGGACGACCAACGCGACGAGCACCGGCCACTTCGCGTATGACCAGGCCTCGACGACGCCATGGCCGAGGCCGAGCGCGTTCGCGGTCTGGCGCGCCACCCCGCCGCTGAGGACCACGATGACGGCGCTCGACGCGGCCAGCAGCATCAGCGCGAGGGTCACCGCGATCCGCAGCGGCGCGACCTTCCAGGCCGGGCGGCCCTCCGGAACGTCGTAGACGGCGTTGGCGGCCCGAATGAACGCGGCCACGTACCCGGAGGCCGACCACACCGCGCCCAGCAGGCCGACGACCGCGAGAACACCGCCGGTCCCGGAATGGTCGCGGACGCTGTTCACGGCGGCGGTGACGACGTCCCGGGCGGAACTGGGCGTCAGTCGCTGGAGGGTGTCGAGGACCGACGCCGTCGCGGAGGCGCCGAGCAGGCCGAGCAGCGAGACGAGGACCAGCAGAGCCGGAAAGATGGCCAGGATGGAGTAGTAGGTCAGCGCCGCGGCCCGGTCGGACAGCCCGTCCGCGGTGAACTCGTGAACCGTTCGGCGCAGCACCGCCCACCAGGACGCCGGGCGCAGCTCGCCGAGCCGGTCCGGTTCGGCCTCCTGGACGGTCTCGTCCGGCCCCGTTCCCACCGCCAGTTCGGTGGGCTGCCGGCGCCGGCGCCTGATCGAGAGCATGGCGGCGCATTACCCGGCGTCGCCCCGATAACTCGGCGTATCGTCGCGCTGAGCGCGCGCCGGGACCGCCGCGCGGCGCCCGCTACGGTCCGCGGTTGCCCGCCAGGTTGCGAGGGTGCTCATGTCCGACGTCTCGATGATCATCGACGGGGAGCGCCGGGTCGCGCCGTCGGCCTTCGACGTCGTGAACCCGGCGACCGGCGCGGTGCACGCCGACGCGCCGGACTGCACCCGCGAGCAGCTCGACGAGGCGTTCGACGCCGCCGCCAAGGCCTATACCGACTGGCGCAAGGACGAGAGCGCGCGGCGCACCGCGCTGCGGGAGGCCGCGGCGCTGCTCGCCGCGTCGGCCGACCGGATCGCCCCGGTGCTGACCGCCGAGCAGGGCAAGCCGCTGAAGGCCGCGGCGATGGAGCCGCTGGCCGCCAGCAGGTGGCTGAAGTACTTCGCCGACCTGGAGACCGGCCGCGAGGTCATCCAGGACGACGCCCGCGCCTACGCCGAGGTGGTGCGCCGCCCGCTCGGCGTCGTCGCCGCCATCACCCCGTGGAACTTCCCGATCCTGCTGTCCTCGTGGAAGATCGGCCCCGCGCTGCGCGCCGGCAACACGATGGTCCTCAAACCGTCGCCGTTCACCCCGCGCAGCACCCTGCTGATGGGCGAGATCCTCGCCGAGGTCCTCCCGCCCGGTGTCCTCAACGTCGTCTCCGGCGGCGACGAGCTCGGCCGCTGGATGACCTCCCACCCGGTCCCCCGCAAGATCAGCTTCACCGGGTCGGTCGCCACCGGCAAGCACATCGCCGCCTCCGCCGCCCCCGACCTCAAGCGCGTCACCCTGGAGCTCGGCGGCAACGACGCCGCGATCGTGCTCGACGACGCCGACCCGGCGGCCATCACCGAGAAGCTCTTCCGCGGCGCGTTCGACAACAGCGGCCAGGTCTGCTCGGCCATCAAGCGTCTCTACGTCCCCGAGTCCCTGCACGACGACGTCGTGGACGCGCTGGCCGCCCGGGTCGGGGCGGCCAGGGTCGGCGATGGGATGGACCCGGCCTCCGAGCTCGGCCCCGTCCAGAACCGGCCCCAGTTCGAGCGGGTGTCCGGCCTCGTGGCCGAGGCGCTCGCGGGCGGCGCGAAGGCGGCCACCGGCGGCGGGCCGATCGACGGGCCCGGCTACTTCTTCCAGCCGACGGTCCTCACCGGCGCCACCGAGGGCACCCGGATCGTCGACGAGGAGCAGTTCGGCCCGGCGCTGCCCGTCATCTCCTACCGTGACGTCGACGAGGTCGTCACCCGCGCCAACGCCACCATGTACGGCCTGTCGGGCTCCGTCTGGTCGGCCGACGTCGACCGGGCTGGGGCCGTCGCCGAACGCCTCGACTGCGGCACCGTCTGGGTGAACACCCACGTCGCGCTCGGGCCGCACCAGCCCTTCGGCGGCTTCAAGTGGAGCGGCGTCGGCGTCGAGAACGGCCCTTGGGGCCTCGCCAGCTTCACCGAAACCCAGGTCCAGTACCGGGCCAGGAAGTAGCCCCGGGCGGCCGCCCGGTCACCACCAGCCCCGGCGCCGCGCCCAGTACAGCAGCGTCCCCGACATCACCGCCATGACGATTTCCACGCCGATTTGACGCGGCGCGCCCCGGCGACCGCGGCCCCGCGGACGACCGACCGCGGCTAGGTGCCCAGCAGCGGGAGGATCGGGAAGGAATGGCCCTGCCAGATCAGCCGCGACGGTTCCTCGGGATAGGCGGTGACGGTGTCGGCGGTGTCGAAGATCCGGGTGAGGCGCCGGTCGGGGTCGTAGGCGGGCCAGCCCGGGTCGCCGTGGGTGGCGAAGGCGGTCCAGGCGGCGCGCATCCGCGCGGACAGCGCCTCGGCCTCGGGGCCGGGGGGCTGGCCGAGGAGCATCGCGGGCTGGCCACTGGTGAGGTTGCCGAAGACGAGCGGCACGTCGAGGCCGTGGCAGGC
>Ga0207641_10000846_pt1 | contig 32521 bp, 26 predicted proteins | sample KBSSwiS62_FD_184306 | JGI IMG/M metagenome (GOLD analysis project Ga0207641, IMG submission 184306) | Switchgrass rhizosphere microbial communities from Kellogg Biological Station, Michigan, USA - KBS Switchgrass S6-2 (SPAdes) (version 2) | ecosystem: Host-associated > Plants > Roots >... | reverse complement strand
AAGCAGATCGAAGATCGCAAGCTGCGTGAGCAGACGCTCGATGCGGTCTTCAATGCGAAGACCTGCATCGCGCACCGCGCACATGTGACGGATGCCATCAAGGATCAGATCATCTCGCAACTCGAGACCGCTGGCCTGATCAACCCTGCTGATGCGACCAACATCACCGGCGGCGTCAAGGCCGGTATATTCCCTCCGGTTCGCAATGACGGCAGCAGCTGCCCGCAATTGCCCCTCACCGTCGATGCGACACCTGGCAGCAACTTCGGCGGCCACCACTCCTACCCGGGTGGACTGGCGGTGCATGAGTCATTCAACGATCAGAGCTCCATCAACTTCGCCGACACCTATCGCGGCGAATACGGCCAGCTCGGCATCGCGCGTCTGCCCGTGGCTGAAGGCCTGAGCTCACGCCCCGAAGACCATTTCATCAACCAGGACATCATTCTCGCCGCGCCGATCTGGCACGACTGGGCGAAGATGATGGTGTTCCAGTGGAATGCCGACGGCACGGAATTCACCGAGTTGAATTTTGGCGGCAATGGCACGACGGATAATTCCGGCGGTGCCGGTGATTCCCGCACCGGTGGACACCACATTCTGGGCATCGCCGAGTCGATGGCCCGTGGCTTGTCGCCTGCGTTTGTGATCACTCAGGCTTCGGCCCACTCTGCTCCCACGCTCGGTAACGAGTTCAAGGTGGTCAACTGGCTGCGTGCCGCCGCCATCGTGGCGCGCCTCGACCCCGTCGCGAAGGGCTACCTGGTGCAGGACGCGCAGGGCAAGTTTCGCCTGCCGCCCCTGTTGAATCTGGGCGAAGGGGTCGACCTGCCCTCGCAGGGCCAGACGAACCTGCTGATTGAATACCAGATCCACAACCTGTCGGACGCGGACTTCAACAACTCGATCCCCGCCGTCACGGAGACTCAGGTTCTACTGGCGCAGCTCGCACCGGCCTACGGCTACGATGCAAGCAACGTGGTAGTGTTCAACACCAGGTTCCGCAACGTCGTTTATGCGTACCTGAGCCCCGAGCGCCTGGAGATCCTCTACACCAACGGTGGATTGCCGGCGGTGAAGAAGGAAATCGACAAGCTCCAGCGCCTGCGGCTGATCTGACCCACCGGGCTTCCCAAAGGGGTGTGGCTGCCTCGCACGAGGCACCCGCCCCGGCTCAGCCGCCCAACGGGCGCAACAGTGCCCGTGAAATAATATGCCGCTGAATCTCGCTGGTGCCTTCCCAAATTCTCTCGATACGCGCATCCCGCCAGATGCGCTCCAACGGCAGATCCGACATCAACCCCATGCCGCCATGGATCTGCAGCGCCTCGTCCGCAACCATCGCAAGCATTTCGGTCGCCTTCAATTTGGCAATGGCCATATCCATGTCCGTTGCCGTCCCTTGATCCATCTTCCAGGCAGCCTGCAGACACAGCAGCTCCGCTGCCCGCAACTCCATCGCCATGTCAGCCAACTTGAAGCTGATACCCTGGAACTTGCCAATCGGCTGCCCGAACTGAACCCGGTCCACGGCCCACTGCGTCGCTAACTCCAGCGCCCGCTCAGCTCGCCCGAGGCAAGTAGCCGCCACCTGCAATCGCGTCGCCCCGAGCCAGGTATTGGCGACATCAAATCCCTTGTGCACCTCGCCCAACACAGCCGACCGGGGCACCCGGCAGTTGTTGAACTCCAGGATGCTGTTCGTATAACCGCGATGAGAGACGTTCTTGTACCCGTCCCGAACTTCAAATCCCGGCGTCCCCATGTCCACGAGAAAGGCCGTGATGAGCTTGCGCTTGCCGCGCGACGACTCTTCCTCACCGGTGGCAACAAACAGGATGACGAAATCGGATTCGTCGGCATGGCTGATGAAATGCTTGGTGCCGTTGATGACGAAGTCGTCACCCTGCTGTACGGCAGTCGCCTTCATGCCCCGGACATCCGAACCCGCCTGAGGTTCGGTCATCGCCAGGCACTCCGTCCTCTCGCCACGGACCGTCGGCAACAGATAGCGCTCGCGCTGCGAACCCTCACACGCCAACAGAATGTTCGATGGCCGCGCTACACAGCTCCAATGCAGAGCATAGTTGGTACGCCCCAGTTCCTTCTCATAGAGGATCCAACTGACCGTATCCAACCCTGCACCACCCACCTCCGTGGGCATGTTGGCGGCGTACAGGCCAGCAGCAATCGCTCGAGTGCGCAATTCTTTGCGCAGCGAAGGGTCCAACCGCCCCGTCGACTCGACCTGCTGCTCATACGGATACAGCTCGTTCTCGACGAACTCGCGGGTCGTTTTGACGATGAGCTGTTGTTCTTCAGTCAGCGAGAAGTCCATGAGGACACCTTTTTCGATGGAACGGCGATCGTGTCCTGCGCCCACGTATGCAGCAGTTGCAACTGCAGACGTAGCTGTTCCACCTGTTTCGCAGCAGGCCAGTCGCTCTGGCTGGCCACCGCACTTGCAGTCACGCCGTTGATGAACGTCACAACCGACCGGAGCACCTGCTCCCGCGTGGCGGTATTCAGTTGCGCCCAGATTTCCCAACCTTCCGACAAACAACGCTCAAACAAACGCATGTATTCCCGGTGAACCCAGGCGTTGATGCGTTTCAGCTTCTTGTCCGCGGACACCTGGCCCCAGAAAGCGGTCCAAAACGCGCACTCGATAAAGCGGTGCTCGTCGATGGGCAATGCCTCGGAAAGCACGGCCAGAAGATCCGTCGAAGGCTTCGTCAACCGCTCCTCGATCCTTCGCAGGATGAGTCGCAAAGCGGCGATGATGATGTCCTGCTTCGTATCGAAGTAGTGGGCCACCATCCCCGTTGTATAGCCCGCTTCGCGAGCGATCCGGACGATAGTGGCCTGATCGAAGCCATTTTCAGCAACGACGCGGCAGGCAACCAGTGCGATCTGATCGCGGCGCTCGTCATGGTTGACGATTTTGGGCATGAGACGCTCCCCTTAGCTCCGGGGCGCCCCGACGTGGCGTCCCTTTTGTTCCGGGATCGCGAGATCCGCATGCGATGCACGGATCGCATCCAGCCTCGAAAAAACCTGCGAATCCATGGGCGAGGCCTTTCCTGCGCGCGTATCCACATGCAGGTAGATCTGCTCTCCCGTCGCGACGACGGCGTTGTCGCGGGTCCGGCGTAGGTGATGAAAGAGATGGACGCGCTTATCGTCGACACTCAGGAGCTGAGTAGTCACATACAAACCTTCCAACGCTTTGGCTTCGTTGAGATGACTGACGTGGGTCTCAACGGTGTACATAGCTCGATCACTCTTGCGATACGCATCATCAACGCCTACCCGGCGAAACAATGCATCGGTTGCGTCACCAAACACCTGGAGGTAACGCGAATCGGTCATGTGCCCGTTGTAGTCCACCCACTCAGGGCGCACCTGTGTTTCAACCAGACGTAATGGCGCTTCGTCATAAGCACTGGCGCGCGCGGCAGCATCGTTATACAGCCGCTCCTCAACTGAGCGCAGCGTAGCGCCGGCACCGAGGTTGTACTTCCGAAGGACCTGTTGGATGTCAACGAGGTAATCATCGCGCAGCCTTTCCAGCTCACGAATCGAACGGCCGGATGCCTGGGCCTGTGTGCCATCGACCATCTTGTCGATGAGGCCTTCCGTCAGCTCCGGCGCCTCGAGCTTCGTCCACGGCCACTTCAGGCAAGGCCCGAACTGACGCAACATGTGACGCATGCCGGGCTCGCCGCCAGCCAGGTGATAAATCAGATTGGTCCCCATGCCAGCCCAACGCAGGCCGGGTCCGTAGATGATGGACTCGTCCAGCTCACCAGTGGTAGCAACGCCATCGTTCACCAAGTGCAAGATCTCGCGCCAAATGGCCTCCTGAAGGCGATCGGTGAGGTGACCGGGCACCTCCTTGCGAACATGCAGACCATGCATGCCGATATACACGAAGAACTTCCGTGCGGCTTCGATAGCCTCGGCGCTGGTCTTCGTACCCCCCACGAGCTCAACCAGAGGCAGTAAATAGACAGGATTGAACGGATGCGCCACGAGAAAACGCTCCGGCGCAATCATGTTCTTCTGCAGATCGGAAGGCATCAGACCCGAGGTACTGGACGCAATGATGACATCCGCAGGCGCTACGCGGCTGACGTCCGCCAGTACGCGCTGCTTCAATTCGAGCTGCTCAGGAATGTTTTCCTGAATGAAATCCGCCTGGCGTCCCATGGCGAGCAGATCGGTGGTGAACGTCAGTTTGCCCTTCGGCGGAAGGGGCGCGAATGTGAGGCGCGACAAGGCGCCTTCCGCGTTTTCCACGGCTCCGCGGATCCAGGCTTCCATTTCCGGCTTGACGTCGGCGGCAATGACGTCAATGCCGTAATGTAATGCGCGGGCCGCCCAGCCTCCACCGATGACACCAGTGCCCAGAAGACCGAGTGTTTTGACCTGTCGCATAGCCCTTGGTATCCGGATTCGCTTTTATAATGTTGACGTCATAATATAATAAAAAAGCTCATGGGGTAAGCAATGGCCAGCGGCATGCGACGGGCAACGGCACATGAGGTTCGCTCTCCCGAGGCGGTTCGCTGATGGCGGGCCGGCTGATTGAGACGCGATCGATCGACTATGTACCGCTCGCCGAGCGCCACGGAAAAGTCTGGCACCTGTGGCCGGTCTGGTTCTCAGGGGATGCTCACCTGGCAACGCTGGCGGTCGGGATCCTGGGGATCACGCTCGGCGGCAACCTGCTCTGGACTTCCATCGCCGTCATCGCAGGTTGCGCGCTCGGCACATTCTTCATGGCGTTCCATTCCACGCAGGGCCCGCAACTGGGGCTGCCGCAGATGATTCAGTCGCGCCCGCAGTTCGGCTACACGGGCGCGTTGCTGGTGTGGGCAGTCGCATTGATTGCGTTCATCGGCTTCAACGCCTTCAACCAGGTGCTGGCCGCGCAGACGATCCACCAACTTTCGAGCTCGATTTCCGCGACATCGCCCACCACGATCGTTGTATTTGCGCTCGTCGCCATGGCGGTCGCCATCGTCGGGTACGACACGATACATCTGGCCCAGCGGGTGTTTGCGTATCTGATGATTGCGCTGCTGACGGTGTTTTCGGTGGGGGCCGCTTTTCTCCTGAAGCTGCCTCCCGAGCAGTGGGACCCGTCCGGTTTCAAGGCCGTGCCCTTTCTCACGGAGCTGTTTGCCGCCGCCTCCTACCAGCTCTCATGGTCAATTTACGTCTCCGACTATTCGCGCTACCTGCCGAAGGAAGTGGGTGTCCGTGCATCCTTCTGGTGGACTTATCTCGGCGCCTATATCGGTGGCACCTGGATGATGCTCGTGGGTACCGTTGCAGCAGCAGCGGCTCCGAAGTTGGATGTCGCCGCGGCGATGGAGAACGCGGCTGACTCGATCATTCCCGGCTTCGGGCCCATCCTGTTGACCGGCGCCCTCCTCGGCCTGATCTGCATTACTTCGCTCAATTTCTACGGCGCCTCACTCACGCTGTTGAGTGTCGCCGATACCTGCAAACCCCTGGAATGCACCGCCGGCAAGCGTATTGCGAGCCTCGTAGTCGCGGGAATCGTGTCAACCATTCTGGCGCTGAATGCCTCCGGCGATTTTGTCAGGCAGTTTGGTGATCTGCTCGCCGTGCTGCTGTATCTGTTCACGCCCTGGACCGCCATCAACCTCGTTGATTTCTACATGGTGCGCAAAGGGCACTATTCCATCCGCGAGATCTTCAATCCGCGCGGCATGTACGGGAAATGGAACTGGCGCGGGCTGATCGCCTACTTCATCGGTTTTGTAGTGATGATCCCGTTCTTCAGCACGGGTCTGTACATGGGGTCGATCGCACGCGCCCTGGGTGGCGCCGACATCGCGATGCTGGTGGGACTGCCCGTGGCGGCCATCGTGTACCTGATCGCCTGCCGGTCATTCAACATTGAGCACGACCGGCATTTGGCTCGCACGGCCGATCTGGGGCTCGAGTGAGAGACGCCGACGCCGGGTCTCTCACTCGTTGACCAAAGATCAAGCTCGCGCCACGACGTCCGAGTCGAGCTCATCCGTCCACTGCAGGTACGACGGCCGCTTGCGGCGATACTCGACGACGACCGGATCCGACAACTTCCAACGGCGCGGCAGCGCGTATGCGCGCGCAATTCTTACAAGCTCCTGCAGAGTTTCTTCGTCCTGCAGAGTCATCTTTTCATCCGAACCGGTCCAGCGCTGGATGAAGTTGGCGCGCGTGGCGAGCTCCTTGCGGAAACGCTCAACATAAGATTGCCGCGGGTGGGTGCCGGAACGGATCACCGCCTGGTCGGCATTGCGCACGAGCTCCTCGAGACAACCATCCGTGAGGCGAATTCTCACATTGGCCGAGTCGAGCTCCTCGCGAAGCCAGCGTAACCCCGTCCCCTGCGCCCGAAGTATCAAGCGAACAACGGAATCGAGCCCTTTCATGACATCTTCCCCTGATCAGTTCCGAGTATGTGGCTGTGGCCGCCTGCGCCGTGGATGTAGCTCAGATACAACAGACTTCTGTCGTGCCTTGGCGACATCACGCGATCGTGCACTGCAGCTTGCACAGCTCGTGCCAACCCAAAAACTGTTAAATACACGTTAAATCGAAGCACTCCCACGCTGTATAGAGTGGCGATGCGCTGCGAAGATCACAATGCGGCCAAGGCCCTCCGGCGTTGTAAGGGCGCATCAGCCGCGCGGCGTATTGACAATTAGACCGTCGCAGAGGCGACCGGCCAAGTGACTAAAGTGATGTGGGTCGGCTGGGGCTCGAACCCAGGACCAATACCTTAAAAGGGTACTGCTCTACCAACTGAGCTACCGACCCGAAGAAGTGAGCGAAACGACAAAGCGCGCCGCCCGGACGGGGCGCGCATCATACACCACGTGGCGCTGGTGTCAGCCCTTTGGTGCGTTCGCCGGAATCCGTTTCAACCGATCCGTTGCCAGCCGCGCGGCATCACTGTCCGGATATTTCTGCGTGACCTCTTCCAGCGTCTTGCGCGCATCGGCGTAACGCCTCTGCTCATACTGCGTAAACCCGAGTTTGAGCGTTGCATCGGGCGCCTTCCGCGACTGCGGGTACTTCTGCAGCACCGTACGAAACGCCGTGCCGGCGTCATCGTAGGAGCGTGTCACGTAGTACGCCTCACCGAGCCAGTACTGGGCATTCTCAGCCAGCGGGCTTTGAGGATACGAGGTGAGGAAATCCTTGAATCCGGTAATGGCAATCGAATAGCTGCCGGCCTTCAAAGCGGAGAAGGCCTGAGAATAGACCGACTGCTCGACTGACGACGCGCCTGCGCCGCCCGCCGGCACATCTGTACCACCCGGGCCGGAACCGGCCGCTGCGGCCGCAGCAGCGCTGGCACCCGAAGCCGCGCCAACTGAGCCAGCCGCGTTAGCCGCGTCCGAACCGCCTCCGGCGCCAGCCGCCCCGCTGCCAACCGCACCTGCGCCCGGCGTGCCGCCCGAGCCATAACCGCCAGCGGCACCACCAGCGCCGTTGTTAGCGTTTGCTCCCCCGCCAATGATTCTCACGGACGCCGAAGAAGCCAACTGCTTCTTCATCTGCTCGTTGCTGTTTTCCAGCTCATCGATGCGGCCCCGCAGCCGACGGGTCTCCGCCTGAACCGAATCGAGGTTCTGTGCAAGCTGCACCAGGCTCTGGTTTGACACGACCCGCTCGATACGCGCGACGCGGGCTTCCAGATCGTTCAGCTTGATCTGAACAGGATCTTCCTCCGGTGGAGTGGAGGCGCATCCTGCCAGCACAGCAGCCAGAGCGACATTAACTGCAACAGCAACGGAGACAGGTGGCAGCTTGCTCATGGAAACGTCCTATCGTTGTGGCTGTGGCTGCACGGGAGCAGCCTGGCCGCCAGGGCCGAGATACACGATTTCAACGCGGCGGTTCTTTGACCACGCTGACTCGTCGTTACCGACCGCCGCCGGACGCTCCGCACCGTAGCTAACGGTCGTGATCTGTCCTTCCGACGCACCCTGGAGCATCAGGGCCCGGCGTACGGATTGCGCACGGCGCTCACCGAGGCCGATGTTGTATTCGCGTGAGCCGCGATCATCCGTGTTGCCTTCGAGGCGTACGCGAGTGCTCGCATGGCTGGCGAGATACTTCGCATGGGCAGCCACCACATCATTACCCTCACCTTTGATATCGCTGCTGTCGAAATCAAAGTAGATGACGCGCTTGGCCAGCAGGCCACCCTGAGGGCCAGCGACATCTTCGTCCGACCCGACGTTGCCCGCATTGGCGGCATCCGCGTTTGCGCCCGAAGAATCGGCTCCGCCGTTGGCGCCCACCTCTGTTGACTGTGAGGCCCCTGGCTTCGGCTTCTTGCTTGCGCAACCACCGGCACTGACCAACGCAGTAGCCAGCATCAGAACCATGAGTATTTTTCGCATACCTATATCCACCCTTCCGCCGGTAATACGGCTCATTCAACGCCCACTATTGAGCGAACGGTCCCCAGGCGGGTTCCCGCACCTCGCCCTGCTCCGATTTCAATCGCAGTCCGATCAGTCCATCCACCGAGACGGTCGCCAGGATCCCGCGGCTGCCCTCGCGCTCCGAAAACATGATTGTACTGCCGTTGGGCGCAAAGCTCGGCGACTCATCCAGGTGTCCCTTCGACAACACCCGGAAAGTACCGCTGTTCAGGTCCTGGACTGCGACACGGTAGTTGCCACCGTCCAACGTCACCACCGCCAGCTGATTGCCGTCCGCTGACACACGGGGACGCGCGTTGTAGTTGCCGGTGAATGTAATGCGCTTCGGGCGATCGCCCTGGTTCACGCCAATTCGATATACCTGCGGGCCACCTGCGCGATCCGAGGTGAAATAGATGAACTTGCCATCGGGCGACCAGGTCGGCTCCGTATCGATGGAGGGATCGTCGGTAACACGCTGGAGATTCTGCGTCTGCAGCTCGAGGATATAGATATCCGGATTGCCGCTGCTGCCACCCAGGGTCAATGCCAGCTTCTTCCCATCCGGCGACCAGGCCGGCGCGCCGTTGATTCCCGCGCGGGCCGATACCTGACGCCGCTCGCCTGTCCGCACAAACTGCACGTACACGGCTGAACGTTTGTTCTCAAAGGACACATACGACAGCCATTGCCCGTCCGGGGACCAGGACGGTGACATCAGGGGATAGCGCGACTCGAGCACCAGCCGCTGATTCTCACCATCGGCATCGGCCACAATGAGCTGGAATTTCTGCGCTGGCGGCTGCCCTTCAACCGACACGTATGCGATACGGGTGGCAAATGCTCCGCGAATACCCAGGATCTTTTCGTAGACGACGTCGCTGACACGGTGTGCAGCATTGCGGAGCGCACCAGGCGTTCCAATGAAACGCTGGCCGACAACACGCTGCCCGGTCAATACGTTCAGCAAATCGAAGTCCACCGCGAGGTTACCGCCGTCCATCGGCACGACCCGGCCGACGACGATGTAATCCTCACCAGCATTTTTCCAGTCGCTCATCACGACCGCATTCGGCTGCGTCGGCGTTGACGGCATGTTGGTCCGCGGCAGGGCTCGAAAACGGCCGCTGCCCTGCAGATCGTGTTCGACGACCTGAGCGACATCCAGACCGCCGTCTCCGGCAGGGGCCTTGGCGAACGGCACGATGGCCACCGGCACGGGATCAGCGACTCCGTTGGTGACCTCGATCTTGAGTTGCGCCCACGCGGTCGAGGCGCAGCCGACAGCCATCAGGGCGGCGGCGATACAGGCAATTGGTTTGTTTGGTCTCATGGCTTACTGTTGAAGTTTGACATCAATCCGGTCTGAACGTGACTTCCAGATCGCGCTCAAACAGCGACGGGTCCGGCGGCGGCGGCAGCGGCGAGGCGCGGTAGGCCGCGGCTTCAATGGATTCACGCACGGCCTGGTCGCCGTTGCACGATTCAACCTTGGCGCTCAATACCTGGCCTCCCGGGGCCTGTGTGATATGCAACACGCACTGGATACCCTGCCGCGCCGACGGCGGCCGCAACCAGGCGCGCTGCATTCGAGCCGCAATCTGGCCTACCCAGCTCGCCAGCGCACCGCTGTTACGCAACTGGTTGGCATGCTCCTCGGCCGCCATGCTGTTACGCAAATCGGCCTCGCTTTCCTGCCGCGCCTTCTCGTCAGCGAGGCGCTGCGCTTCCTCCGCCTTTTTCTGCTCGGCGAGCCGCTTCGCTTCGGCGGCCTTGCGCTCGGCTTCGGCCTTTTCGGCCGCCTCGCGCTTGCGCTTCTCCTCAGCCTGGCGCTGGGCCTCCTGCTGCCGCTTCTGCTCGTTGATCTGGTTCTGCTTCTCCTGCGCCTCGCGCGCCTCCTGCTCCTTCTGCGCCTGCTCCCTGGCAGCCTGCTCCTTCTGAGCCTGTTCCTTGATGGCCAGATCCTTTGCGGCCTGTTCCTTTTCGGCTTGCTCCTTCGCAGCCTGCTCGCGTTGCGCCAACTCCTCCGGAGTCGGCTCCGGCGGCCCCGTAGGCTCAACTGGCTCAGGTGGCTTCGGTTCCGGCGCCGGCGGCGGTGGCTCTGGCGCGGGTGCGGGCGGCGTCTTTATGGCCGCTGCATTGACCGAACGCGAGTCAACAACAGTCCCCTCGATTGCCAGCGTCGGAGTCGGTGGCGGCGACTTGTGATACGTCCAGAATCCATACGCCAAAGCCGCAACCAACGTGCCGTGCAGAACCACGGATAACGCGATTGAGACCCAACGGTCACTGGTACGCTCGAGCATGAAGCGGTGTGAGCCTCGTCAGTGACCGCGACGGGTTGGCTCAGCGGGCAGCGGATCGGTAATAAAACCGACCTTTTTGGCTCCCGCCTTCTGCAGGATGACCATGGCCCGGACCACCATCCCATATTCGACATGGTTGTCGGCCTTCACCAGCACCGGCAGCTCAGGGTTGCGCTGCAGCGCAGCCTGGGACCGGGCCGAGACATCGGCCGCGGTCAGCGGTTCCTGAGGATTGCCACCCCCGATATTCATATACAGCGCACCTGCGCGGTCCACCGACAACACCAGCGGTATGGCGTTTTTGAGCATTTCGGGGTCCAGAGGTTCCGCTCCCGCCTTGGGCAGGTCGACCTTGATCCCCTGTGTCAGCAACGGCGCGGTGATCATGAAAATGATGAGCAACACCAGCATGACATCGATGTAGGGTACGACGTTGATCTCACCCATCAGACGCCGCCCGCGTGAGACGCTTGCCATTGTTTGGCGCTCCTACGCTAGGCTCGTTGGCGCCGCAGCCGACGCAGCGGAGGTGGGCGTCCCATGTCCGCGCGTCGCATGTCTCTGGAGGATCGTCGAAAACTCCTCCGTGAATGCGTCGAAGCGAATTTCCAACCGGCCCACCTGGTCGGCGAAACGGTTGTAGGCCACCACCGCCGGGATAGCGGCAAACAGGCCGATGGCCGTCGTAATGAGTGCCTCCGAAATACCCGGAGCCACCATCGCAAGTGTTGCCTGCTGGACATTACCCAGTGATGAGAACGCACTCATGATGCCCCACACGGTGCCAAACAAGCCAACGTAAGGGCTGGTGGATCCAACGGTAGCAAGGGTCGCGAGGCTCGCCTCCAAGCGGTCGATCTCCTTCAGATGCGCCACGCGCATCGCACGCCGCGCACCTTCCAACAACTGATCCGCGGCAATGGTCCCCTGCTGTCGAAGCCGGGCGAACTCGCGGAATCCGAACTCGAAGATGCTGGCCATGCCGGTCGTGCCGCCGCGCTGCTCAATTGCGCGATACAACTGCGCAAGATCACCGCCCGACCAGAAGCTGTTTTCGAACTGATCGGCACCGCGGCGCGCGCGACTGATAATCAAGCGCTTGCGGAAGATGATGGCCCAGGATGTCAGTGAGGCCAGCAGCAGAATGCCGATGACAATCTGGACCGGGATGCTGGCCTCGACGACCAGCTTGATGATGGACAGCTGCTCACCCATTCAGAAGGGCTCCTCGGGCGTTCGTCAGAAAGTCCGGCAGCCGCTTGGGCCGCAGGGTCCGTGCGTCGATACACGCGACGCGCACACTCGCCTCCACCAACAAACCTTCCTTGGTCGGTTCCACCTCCGCCACGCCGCGGTAGATACGCTGCGTGAAGCGGACAGTGGCAGAGCCTTCAATGGCCGGCTCACAGGTCGTGACCAGCTCATCGTCGAGTTTGGCCGGGCGTCGGTACTCGATGTTCAGACTCACCACTGCAAACAGAACTCCGGGATCCTCTGCCAACTTCAACTGCGAGAACCCCAGTGACCGCAACCATTCGGTTCGGGCTCGTTCCAGGAAGCGCAGATAGTTCCCATAGTAGACGATGCCGCCGGCGTCGGTATCTTCCCAGTAGACGCGTGACGCCCACCTGAACGGGGTCACTTATTGTCCTCGAAAAGCTGCATATTGGCGGCGATTCGCTCGGGTGCCTTCAGCCCGAAGTGCAGATACGTGGCACGGGTCACCATACGACCGCGCGCTGTCCGCACTACGAACCCCTGTTGAATCAGAAACGGCTCGACGACATCCTCGAGCGTACCGCGCTCGTCCCCAACCGCCGCCGCGATGCTGTCGATGCCGACAGGACCCCCGTCAAAACGCTCGATGATCGTCGTCAGGAATTTGCGATCCAGCGTGTCGAATCCCAGTGGATCGACTTCCAGCATGTTCAAGGCGGCATCCGCGATCTTTTCGTTGATGCTGCCATCTGCTTTGACCTGCGCGTAGTCGCGCACCCTGCGCAACAGTCTGTTGGCGATCCGGGGTGTGCCGCGAGAGCGCTGCGCGATGCGTCGGGCACCGTCAGCGTCGATGGGCGCGTTGAGAATGGAGGCCGAGCGCACGACGATCCGTTGAAGATCGTCCACGCCATAAAACTCCAGGCGCTGCACGATTCCAAAGCGATCTCGCAAGGGCGAGGTCAGAAGGCCCGCTCGCGTCGTCGCCCCCACCAGAGTGAAGGGAGGCAGGTTCAGCTTGATGGAGCGTGCAGCCGGCCCCTCGCCGATCATGATGTCGAGCTGGTAATCCTCCATCGCGGGATACAGTACTTCCTCCACAATGGGTGAAAGTCGATGGATCTCGTCCACGAACAGAACATCGCGGGCCTGCAGGTTCGTCAACAACGCCGCCAGATCGCCCGGACGCTCGAGCACGGGCCCGGAGGTCTGCCGCAGGTTGACACCCAGCTCGGCGGCAATGATGTTGGCGAGAGTGGTCTTACCGAGTCCCGGGGGACCGAAGATCAACACGTGATCGAGCGCCTCGCCACGTTGACGGGCGGCGCCGATGAAGATTTCGAGTTGTGTCTTGACCTGCGGTTGACCAATGTACTCATCGAGGCGACGTGGACGGATGGCGCGCTCGACGGCGTCCTCCTCGCCCTGGACCGCTCCGCTGACTACCCGCTCTGCTTCTGACTGCACCATACAAACCTTCAGATCGCGCCTTGGAGCGCGCGCCGGATCAACTCTTCAGTGGAGTGTGTACCGGGACCTGCCGCCTTGAGCAAGCGCGTTGCCTCAGCCGGCTTGTAACCGAGAGCCACCAGTGCGCCAAAAGCCTCGGCTTCCGGGTTTGCGCCCGGCGGGCTCGCGACGGCGTGAACTGAGGTTTCAGACGGCGGCCCGAGACGGTCCTTCATCTCGACAACGAGGCGCTCCGCCGTCTTGCGTCCAATGCCGGGTACCTTGGTCAACGCCGCGATATCCTGATTTTGAACGCACAGCGCAAAGGCCTCCACATTGATTCCCGAGAGCAGCGCTAAAGCGATTTTCGGACCCACACCCGATACTTTGATGAGACTACGAAACAGCCTGCGCTCAGCGTCCGTCCCAAAACCGTAGAGGATATGCGCGTCCTCGCGAACCACGAGATGCGTCAGGAGGAAAACCTCCTCACCGACTGACGGCAACAGGAAGAACGTGGACATCGGCGCTTCGATCTCATAGCCGACTCCACCAACCTCCACCATGAGTTGCGGCGGCGTCTTGGAGGCGATTCGGCCGCGGATGGATCCGATCATCGGGACGCCAACTGATGCAATCGGCGTGTGTGCGCATGACACACAGCTATCGCCAAAGCGTCCGAGGCGTCCGGGGAAAGCTTCTCGTCCAACTGCAGCAACGTTTTGATCATGTGACCCACCTGCGCCTTCTCCGCAGCGCCTGACCCCACCAGGGCAAGCTTGATGGCGCGAGGCGCGTATTCGAACACAGGGACGCCTTCAGGGACTGCACAGAGTGCGGCCCCCCGGGCCTGCCCCAGTTTCAAAGCGCTCTCCACATTGCGGTTGACGAATACCCTTTCGACCGCAATCTCCCCGGGACCATGTTCCGAGATCAGTTCCGTCAGCACCTCGAATATCCGCCGCAGCCGGTCAGCGAGCTCCAGGCCCGCCACCGCGATACAGCCGTGGGCCACATGCTTGTAATCGGCGCCGCGGCACTCGATGACGCCGAATCCCGTCCGCCGGGAGCCGGGATCGAGCCCGAGTATCTTTACATTAAGAGGCGGTACATTGAGTGCCGGCACGGGACTGGGCCGTGCCTCAGCGACACGGACACCCGACGACGCGCCCGGAGCCAGGCGACCCTCAGCCAATGTACTGACATCAAGAGCGCGCCAGGACCTCGTCCGGTATCTCGACATTTGTATAAACGTTCTCTACGTCTTTCAGGTCTTTGAGGGCTTCGATCAAGTGCAGCATCGCCACCGCCGCCTCCCCTGTGAGCGGAACCGTAATCGAAGCACGCCAGGTCACATCCGCGCTGGCCGGGATAAACCCCGCGGCCTGCAACGCCGCGCGCACGGTGTCGAAATCGATTGGATCGGTCAATACTTCCAGCGGAGCTGGTATCACGTCCTCCGCGCCCGCTTCCAGTGCAACGGCTGCCACCCGGGCCACGTCGTGTCCGGGGGGGAAAGTCAGGCGTCCCACCTCATTGAACAAATAGCTCACCGCTCCGCGCGCACCGAGATGGCCACCGTGCTCGCGCACGATCTGACGCAACTGCGCAATCGTGCGCTCACGATTGTCAGTGCGGCACTCGACAATGAGCGCACCGCCGCCGGGGCCATAGGCCTCGACGCGAATTGTTTCGAAAGCTTCCGGCACCGAGGTTTTATCCGCGCGATCCGTCAGGCAGCTAAGCTTCGGCGCCGCCAGGAAAAACAGGCAGGTATGATAGCTGCAAACCGCTCCAGGCGACATGCCATGCGGCCCCGCCGACGCTTTTGAACGATAGCCGCCTTGGAGACTATTCAACTCTGTCCGCCGCCGATTCGCGAATCGATCGCTCTGACACGGAGCGCCATCGAGGAGGCGACTCAGCTACCGCCTGACCGGCTCGCTCTCGGTGCCGAGGCGGCGGAGGTCATGGGCGCCCTGACGGACGATGCAGAGCTCGCTACAGCGGTGCTGGCCAAACCCGCCGTCGGTTTGCCCGGCATCACGCCGGAGAAGCTGGCTCGTCTGATCGGCTCCCCGGCGGCGGAGACAGCATTGGCCCTGGTGCGCCTGGGCGAGCTCGGGCTGCCCCGGGACTGGTCTCCGACCCAAGGGCTCGACTCCCGTCAGGCAGAGACGCTTCGGAAGATGCTGCTGGCGGTAGTGAGTGATCCACGCCTCGTGCTCGCACGTTTGGCCGAGCAACTGGTCGAACTGCGGCACGCGCGCGCATTGCCACCTGAGGAACGTGAGCGACTGGCCGTGGAAACTCGGGCGGTGTTTGCGCCGTTGGCCAATCGACTCGGTGTGTGGCAGTTGAAGTGGGAGCTCGAAGACCTCGCGTTCCGATACCTCGATGCGGATGAATATCGGCACATCGCTGCCGCCCTCAATGAACGCCGCGCCGATCGTGAGCGCTATATCGAGGAGCTTTGCACGAGCCTGCAAGCGGAGATGCGCAAGGCCGGGATCAATGCCGAGGTGTACGGCCGGCCCAAGCACATGTACAGCATCTACCGGAAGATGCAGCGTAAGCATCTTGCCTTTGACCAACTGTTTGATGTGCGCGCTGTGCGTGTCGTCGTGAGCTCAATACCCGAGTGCTACGCGGCACTGGGAGTCGTGCACGGGTTGTGGCACTACATTCCTGGCGAGTTTGACGACTATGTCGCTACGCCGAAGGGTAACTTCTATCGCTCCATTCACACCGCGGTCATAGGTCCTGGCGGCAAAAGCGTGGAAGTGCAGATACGTACCCGTGAGATGCACGAGCACGCGGAGCTGGGAGTAGCGGCACACTGGACGTACAAGGAAGGCGGTGCGCGGAACGCGCAGTACGAACGCAAGATCGAGTGGGTTCGAAAGCTGCTGGAACCGCAGGACACTCCCAGCGATGAGAACGATCGCAACTTCCTCGAACGCATGCGCACGGAGTTGTTTGAGGACCGGGTTTACGCGCTCACGCCGAAGGGTGAAGTCATAGATCTGCCTCAAGGGGCCACTCCTCTCGACTTCGCGTACCAGATCCACACATCGCTCGGCCATCGTTGCAAAGGTGCCAAGGTCAATGGGCGCATCGTGCCCCTGACATACACTTTGAAAAACGGTGAGATCGTGGAAGTGATCGCGGGCAAACTGGAGTCCCCGAGCAGGGACTGGCTCGCTCCGGAGCAGGGATACCTCGGCTCACCTCACAGCCGGACCAAAGTCCGTGCCTGGTTTCGCAAGCAGGAGGAGGCCGCGCAACCGCCGGTGGCAGCGTCGGCCGCCGCCGCGCCGACTGTTGTCGAGCCGGTTGTTGCGCCTGTTGTTCGTCGCCGCGCACGCCGGGCTGTTGGCGGAGCGCCGGTTGACATCGAAGGTGTCGGTGACCTGCCGACAACTCTGGCCCGTTGTTGCGCACCTCTGCGCCCGCAGCCCATCGCGGGTTACGTAACATTGGGCCGTGGCGTCACGATCCATCGCGCCGACTGTCCCAGTCTTGCCAGGATGCGCGCCTCGCGACCCGAACGGGTGCTACAGGTTGAATGGGCGTCCGATTCTGCTGAAGGTCTCGTGGTGCAGATTTCCGTGACCGCCTACGATCGCCGGGGACTCGTTCGGGATGTGACTGATGTCTTGGCGCTCGAACGGCTGAGCATCGAGGCTATGACAACGACTACCGATCGGGACGCCGGGACGGCCCACGTCCTCGCAACAGTTTCCGTCACCGATCTGGAGCAGCTCGCGCGCCTGTTGCGCAGGCTCGCCGGCGTGCCAAATGTGACGCATGCACGGCGTGTTCACTGAGTGGTGCGACACACTCAAAACCTGTGCGCGCTGGCCAACACTGTGTATCTGGCCAGAATATGGAAACCGTGACCTGCCGCTGAGCCTCATGGAAGGCGTCCGGTAACATTTGCCGCATGCGTGTGCTCGTTGTCGACCAGGATTCCGCCAGCAACTTGGCGATCACCCGATCGCTCCGGGAGCTTTACACTGTCGACTGTGTAACCAACAAAGGCGACTGCCTCGACCTGCTGCGTTCGAACACGTTCGAGGTCATCGTGGCCACCGAACGGTTGGAAGACGGCTCGGGTCTCGAGCTGTTGGGCACGATCTCGAAGAAATGGCCCTCGGTGTTGCGGATTTTCGCCGCCGATCGCCAGCGGTTGCAGTTGTTGCGTGGGCGGCTGGGGCCGTTCAATATTTTTCAGACGCTGTCCTACCCTATCGAGGCCGAGAAGCTGATCGCAGCGCTCGAGTTGGCCGCTGCCGCTGACCAACAGGTTGAGGAGAGTGAAGAGACGCCGGCGGAGGAGCCTGTTGCGGAGACTCCCAAGTCGGATGATTTTCAGGATTTGGAGCAGTCTGACGAGTTTTCCGAACCTCGGTTTGCGCGCGCGGGTCGCGCGGGACCGATGCAAGTTACTTCCCTGGGCGCCGGACGGTCATCCGCGCGCGGTGCGCCGGCTAGCCAGTCGCGGTCAGGCGCGAGTCAGTCGCGATCAGGTGTGGGGCGCTCGCAGTCAGGTGCGGGCCACTCGCAGTCAGGCGTGGGGCACTCGCGATCGGGCGCGGGGTCGGGCTCAGGCGTGGAGCCGCGGTCGTCAGTGCCTCCAATGCGTTCTCGTTCTGCTCCTGCGGAGAGCGCATCTGGCCCTGGTGGCTCTGGTGGAGCGCGCGGCGCACGCGCCCGCGGTGTTGAGTCGAACAACCACGCCAATGACCTGGCAGCGAAGTTTCCTGGCTCGGGCACCATCGGGCCACGAAGGAATGCTGGTGGCGCGGCAACCGCCCGGTCGACGTCAGCTTCCAGGGGCGCCTCAGCGTCGAGGAGCACCTCAGCTTCGGGCGGTTCTGGCAGTTCGGTCGGTTCTGCGTCATTCGCAGGCGGCTCGCGCGATTTCAGCTCACGCGAGGACAACCCACGCAGTGGCGGCCCACGCAGTGGCAGCCCACGACGTGCTGGTTCCGGTGCCGCCGGGAAAGCGCCTCCGGTCAGATTCCCACCGTTGGAGCGCACGCCCCCTCTCGAGCGCACTCCTCCACTCGAGCGAATCCCGCCGTTGGAGCCGCCACAGGCGCGCGCTGGTGGCGATTTCTCAGAAGCCGCCGCGATGGCCCGTGCCGCGCGTAGCAACTACGAGGCAACTTCGGACGAGTTTGATACGAAACGCCTGGCAACGATGATCGGTGGCGGTGTTGCCGTCGTTGCTGTCGTGGTGTTCCTGGGTTTCAAGATGTTTGGCTCGAAGAGCGAGGCACCCAGGGCTGCGCCGCCGGTGGTCGCTCATGCGCCGGAATATCCGCGTGAGGTCACGGACCTCGTTGCGCAGATTGAAGCTGCTTTCAAGGCGGATGATTTCAAGACGGCGCGAGCCGATGTGGATAAGTTGCGGCAATTGTCGCCTTCGCATCCGCGGTTGGATTTCTTCGACGGCTTGTTGATCAGCCGCGGCGACGCGGCTGGCAGGAATGCCGCAGCCAAGGGTGCGAAGAAGAATGGCTCGAAGTCTGGCGGGTCTTCTGCGGTCGCCAAGGGCGATGCCGCTTCTGCGGCCTCGACCGGAGCCGCCCGGGCTGGCGCCGCAGGCGCAGCTATGGGCGCCAGCTCTCACGACGCTGGATCCGGTGCCTTGGTAGCAACCGCGTCTGGCAGCGCTCGCCTGGCTAACTCCGCTGCCGCAAGCGCGCACGGCGGCGAATTGGGCAGCGCTGCGGCAACCGAATCAACGGGTAATTCCCGCTCGTCCGTTGCCTCTTCCACAGGCGCCGGGACGACCGCCTCGACAGGCGCATCGACCGCCGCGACGGCCGATCCGTCTTCGTGGCTCGCCCCCGAAACGCCGGTGGGACTAACTCGAGCGAGCTCAACCTCCTCCGAAGGCGCTCATCCGGGGGCTGCTCCGGCGTCTTCAACCCTTTCGTCCTCTGCCGCTAGCCCTGCCGCCACTGCTAGCCCTGCCGCCACTGCTGGCCCCGGCGCCACTGCTGGCCCTGCGGCCACTGCTGCCCTCGGCGCCACTGCTGGCACCGCGACCGCTGGCCCTTCTGTCGCAGCGGCAACACCTGGCGACACGGCGGCTAGTGCATCAGCGGCGCCAACGGCTACACCGTCGGCCCCTACATCCGCAGCGTCGGCCCTTGCATCCGCAGCGTCCGCGCCTGTGGGTGAATCGACTCCTGCCGCCGAACCGACGCATACGCCCGCTCCGGCCAGCCACCACCGCAGTGGTGGTGAGCCGCCGCCGGTGGTTCAGGAGGCCAAGCTGATCCGCCGAGTCAACCCTGACTACCCCTCCGCGGCCAAGAAGGAAGGGATTGTTGGTTCGGTCGACCTCGAAATAACGGTTTCACCGCAAGGCGTCGTTCAAGACGTCTCCGTTATCCGGTCCGCGCCGTCGGGAATGTTTGACAGGTCGGCCGTTGATGCTGTGCGGAAGTGGAAATACGATCCGCGCTTCGTTGACGGGTTAGCCTCGCAGGCGCACGTGAAAGTGCATCTGGAATTCGGCCCAAACAAGTAATCCCGGCCGTCGCCCTCGGAGCACGCTACCCTGCCGACATGGCCGCCCGCGCTGCCACCATGGCCGCACGCTGCCGTCGTGGCCGCCCGCGCTGTGCCGTCGTGGCCGCTCCATGCTGCCGTCATGGGGTCGCCCTTTACCGTGGTCGTCGGGAGCTGCGGGCCCCACTCCGGTACGCGCTCGTTGCCTCACATGACTTGGCGCATAGCCGTCGCCTGAATCACCCTCGCCACTTCCGCAACCTCAGCGCCGACTCCAACTCGCGTCGATAGAACGGACGACACTGGCAGACGCGGATCCGCCATCCGCCACGTTCGCTTCGCGCTCAATGCGCGTCTAACAGCGCTACGATCTCCTGCATGTTGCGGCGCTTAGCGGTGTCGAGCGCGTCAATGCGGTCCTTGTTGCGGACACGGGTGTTGGCGCCGCCGTTCAACAGCACTTTGCACACGTTTGCGTGACCTTCGCGGACGGCGACTATCAACGCTGTGTTGCCGGCGTTGTTCTGTTCGTCGACGGTGGCGCCGCCTCCGACCAGGACGGTAACGAGTGCGGCGTCGCCGCGGGCGGCGGCGGAGATGATTGGGGTGTCGCCGGCGTTGCCTTTGGCGTTCGGTGAAAGACCCTTGCGGATGAGGTGCTCCACCATGCCGGGACGGCCCGCGCGAACCGCGGCGAACAATGGCGACTGTTGTTTGCGGTTCGAGTCCACGGGCGCGCCAGCGGCAAGCAGGCGGTCTGCGATTTCTTCGGTCCCGCTGTCTGCGGCGAACCAAAGCGCATCGCGCCCGGTCTTGTCCGCCTGTTCAACCTTGGCGCCCGCCCCGAGCAACAGCTCCATGATCTTTGAATCCGAACCCTCGGCAGCCACCATCAACGCAGACGTGCCGTTACCCGATTGAAGGTTAACGTTTGCACCGGCGTCGATCAGGCGTTTGACGGCGACTTCGTCATGTACTCGGGTAGCCCGCAATATCGCGGGTTCCTCAGTGTGCCCTCGCGTGTCGGGCGACACGCCCTTCTGCAGCAGCGCATCGAGGACGTCGAGTTCGCCATGAGCCGCAGCATAGCCGAGAGCCGTTTCACCGCTCTCGTCGAAGTGAGCAGGATTTGCACCGGCCTTCAGCAACGGAGCAATAACGGCGGACGCGCGGTACTTTGCTGCCACCAACAATGGCGTATCCCGTTGAGGGGTCGGCTCGTCCGCACGAGCACCGCCGGCAAGGAGGTCTGAAACCAAACGCGCTTCATTGCGACTAGCCGCGATGGCGATCGGTGGCCAGCCTTGATAGAGCTCACCGCCGCGCGTGGGATCAACTCCACCGCCTTCGCGCATGACAGAGGCCTTGAGATGCCCCGTGGCGCCTGCCTTCTTGAGAGCCGCGATCGTTTCCGGATGGTCGTTCTTTGAAGCCACGTCGACGACAGTCCAGCCATCCGAATTCGATTGATCGATCGCCGCGCCACCTGCGATCAGACGTTGAACATGGTCAGTTCGACCTACACGGGCAGCGTAGAACAGCGCAGTGTCACCCACACTGTCCTTCTTGTTGATGTCCGTGCCGGCTTTCAGCAGTCCATCGAGAATGCTGTCGTTCTCGGCTTCAGCGGCAAGCATCAACGGCGTGACGCCGAATCGATCCGCGTGGCCCGTGTCGGCGCCGGCCGCCAGCAAATGTTGGACGGCAACCAGGGACCCGCTCATCACCGCATATTGCAACGGTGTACGGCCAAACTCGTCGGCATTTTCGATGCCGGCGACCTTGATGAACACGTCGAGCGTCCTCTCGTCACCGTGACGAATCGCCCAAACCAACAGCTCGCGCGCCAGCACAGTGTCGCCCTTGGCGTCGCGCGATGGTGCCAATGGCAGTGAATGGGCAGCTCTCAGCTTGATGGCAGTGGGTTCGCCTTCGCTTGCCGCGCGTGCCAGCCACGTTTCCGCAGCGGTGCGGTCTTGATCAGCGCCATCAGCCAACAAACCCGAGAGCGCCAGAGCAGCTTCAGGGTGTGACTTGGTGGCGGCCGCTTCGAGCCAGCGACGTGCCTCGGTTGTTGATATCTCCGGGGCGACACCGCTCGCATAGACGAGGCCCAGCAGGTACTCGGATTCAACGTCGCCCTTTTCAGCGGCCCTGCGCAACTCCTGCATGGCGGCGCCAAATTGCTTCGTACGCAGGGATGCCTTCGCTTCCGCGGTCGGCGCGCTGTCAGGCCGGTGGCGCATAACAGTCTTGCCCCTGACGCGCGTCGGCTCGTTAGCTGCAGCGTCCGGCGACTTATGATGTCCAGGCGTAATTTTCGCCGCCAAATCCTTCACGCGGGTGCCAATAGACTTGTGCGCCTTGGAAGTGTCCGCCACCGGAGGTGGGGGCACCGCAGTAACGGTGTCGGCTGGCATTACCGCAGTCGCATCGGCCGCGGTCTTGCGTCCGGGCGTAATTTTGGCCGCGAGGTCCTTCATGCGGCGGCCGATGGACTTCTTCGGCTTGGGAGCGTCCGTGTTTGTCGACGCGGTTGCCGTCGACGGTGCCGAAGCGCTCGGTGCAGCGCCGATTGGACCGCCCATCGTCGCCGGCGGCGGCGTAGCGGACTCATTGGCATTCGTAACTCCGCCGGCCGTGGCAACTCCGCCAGCGGCAGTGCCACCACTGGCAGCAGCGTCCGTCCCGGACTTGTGATGGCCCGGCGTTACTTTCGCAGCGAGGTCTTTGACGCGGGCCTTGAAGGACTTGTGCGGCTTGGCACCGTCCGTAGTCGATGACGGCGCCGTTCTCATCATCTCGCCAGACGCAGCCGCGCTTGTGGCGGTCTGCGCTGAACGGCTTGGGGACCTTGGCGAAGCAGGCACAGGCGCCTCTCGGGGCACAGCTGGCACGGCAGCCTCACCAGGCACGGCAGCCCGGCCAGACACGGCGGGCTCAGGCGACACCGCGTGAGGCGCATCGACCGAAAATTCGGGTTGTGGGCTCGCCTGCGGCGCGGCAGCCTTCGTCTTGGAGTGCTTCTTGCCCTTCGCCGGAGCCAGCGACGAAGGACTCGGTACCGCATCTGCCGACGCGTCCGTAGCCGAATGCATCGGCGCCGATTCGTTCTGAAGCGGATCATGCGCGGCAGGACCGCTTTGGGCGGCCGCGTGCGCTACCCAACCTGACGCAACCGCCACCGCGGCAAGTTGCCGCCATCCTTTGCTCAGCTGAAACAACCTCATGCCGTGCCGTACTTCGTCTGAACCTGCACCCCGACATTTTTCAAAAAGTCGGTTGGCACGATGCCGCCTGCCTGGACGATCACCACTTCATTGGGAATCCGCATGAGCTTGCCGCTCTGCTCCATCACCACCGCGTCGTGCGCTATCTGCCGGACCTCCGAACGCAACACAACGTGCAGGCGACCGGTTCGGCGGGCATTTTCGAGGCGCTCGCGGTTGCGGGCTTTGGCACGTGTGAACGAATCGCCGCGGTAGGACAACGCAACTTTGGCGTTGGTTGATTCAGCGATGCTGCTGGCCGCTTCCAGCGCGCTATCGCCTCCACCCACCACCAGCACCCGCTGGCCTGAGTACTGTTCGGGATCAATCATCCGATACACGACCTTCGAAAGCTCCTCGCCAGGAACACCCAGCTTGCGAGGCGTGCCGCGGCGCCCGATGGCCAACAATACGGAGGATGCAGCGTATTGACCTTTGCTCGTGCGGATCAGGAATCCGCCGCCACGGGGAGTAATGCTTTCCACCCGCTCCCGGTACCGGATGGCAACGCCGGTCTTGCGCTCGACGTTCTGCCAGAACTCCAGCAACTCTTCCTTGGAAGTCTGTGTGATCTTCAACTTGCCGATGATCGGAACCTCAACCGGCGAAGTCATGACGAGCTTCGCGCGCGGATACTGAAACACACAGCCGCCGAGAGACTCCTGCTCCAGGGTAACGTACTTCAGTCCCAGGGACATCGCGGTCAGCGATGCAGCAAACCCGGCGGGTCCCGCGCCAACAATCACGACATCCACCATGCCCTGGCGCCGCTGCCGCCGATGCGCAATGGCTTCGATGGCCTCGGTGCCCTGGACGAGCGCATTGCGGATGAGGCCCATGCCGCCCAATTCGCCCGCCACAAAAATACCCGGGACGTTGGTCTCAAAATCGGGCGACAACACCGGGATGTCGATGCCACGCTTCGCTGTCCCAAACACCAGGGAGATGGCGTTGACCGGGCAGGACGTTCGGCACGCTCCATGTCCGATGCAATCGCCCGCGTTGATCAGCTCCGCCTTGCCGTCAACCATCCCGAGAACGTCGCTTTCCTTCTCCGGGCAGGCCTTGACGCACTCACTGCATCCAACACACAGGGAGGCGTTGATTATGGGATGGAGCGAGACGGGCTCGTTGAGTCCGGCACGCTGTGCCTGCACGTGTGCCTCGCGGCCTTTGACCGCGATTCGGCGGCGCCTGGCAACCTGCCAGGACCACACGATCAACAGAGGAATGAGATAAATGACCCACCAGGCACTCATTGACGCAGATCACATTTCTTGGTGTACGGCACATGCGCTTCGCTGCCACAAATTACCCTTTCAAATCATCACGGCATAGACGTCTGTTCACACAGACAGCAGCGGTGGAAGTTAGTGTGAACTGATTCGCAAATTGCCCGCGTCTGCGAACCGCGACGCGTAGACGCTTACCTCAACTCACGTTACAACTGTTCCGTAGATATTCCTTCGACTTAACTCAGGGCTTATGTCACCCCGCGATTCTTTTTGGTTTCTTGCCGGTGTGCTGGTCGCGGTTGCCATCATGGTGACCGTGCGCGCCTGGCTGCGTGAACGTCCAGCACTGGGTGAGGCGACCGCCGAGAGCGGTGCCAGGCGCCAGCCTATTCCGTCATTCGCGGTGCCCGTCGCCGCAGGTCTGGCGCTGGTTGGAGTTGCACTGGGAATTTACTTCCTGTTGGGCTCGCCGGACTCCATCGCCTCATCGCATGCCACCACGGCAGCAGCACAACCGTCCCACGACACGCAGATGGGCCAACAGCCCTCACCAACCGCGGGATCCCTGGACGACGTCACAAACAAGCTGGCCGTTCGCTTGGCGACGCAAGGCGGCTCTGACAAGGACTGGGAGCTCCTGGCGGAGTCGTACGAGTACATGGGGAAGGCAGCCGAGGCAAAGGCGGCCCGATCTCACGTAGCGTCTGCGACCCCCACGGCCGCCAGCTCAACAGCCGAAGGTCCCACCCAGGCCTCCGGTGACCAGATAGCGGACATGGCCGACGCCTTCGACAAGCCACCACGCATTATGACAGTGGCCAACACCACCGCGGGTCACGCCGACGCGGCCTCAGGGCCCGCCACGGGCAACGCGCCGACCAACACATCCGCCCCCGACTCTGCCGCCAGTGGCACACACAACGCCCCGGCGGCCTCCGGAACGGGCAACGCCGAGATCTCCGGCACGGTTGAAATCACCTCCAAACTGGCCCGCCAGGCCAAATCCGGCGCCACCCTTTTCATCTACGCCAAGCAGCCAAACGCCCCAGGCCCTCCCCTGGCCGTACTGCGCGTACGGGCCGAGCATTGGCCGGTCACCTTCACGCTCAACGACGGCAACGCCATGGTTCCCGGGCGCAATCTCTCCAACGCCAACACTGTCCAAATTGAGGCACGCATCTCGAAAAACGGTGATGCGCTCCCCGCGAGCGGCGATCTTGTTGGAAGTGTGACCAGTGTGAATCCACGTGACGGCCATCCCGTTAAGATTTCCATTGATCGAGAAATTGGCTGAAGTCTCATGCAGCAGGCGCGCTCACGATTTTCAACGGAACAGATCATCTTCGTAGGCGCGGCCCTGGTGCTGATCGTCGGCATTCAGCTGCCGGTGGCGCACTACCTCAGCCCCAAGAGCGGCCTCGGCTACGCGATCGGCATCGTGGGCGGCAGCATGATTCTCCTCCAACTGATGTATGCCGTGCGCAAGCGGGTCCGTTCGCTGCGCTGGCTCGGCAGCGTCCCCCGTTGGTTTCAGACCCACATGATGATGGGAATCATCGGCCCGGTCTGCATCCTGATCCATTGCGGCTTCAGCCTCGGCGCCACCAACAGCAACATCGCGCTGTTCTCCATGTTGACCGTGGCCGGCAGCGGCATCTTCGGGCGCTACTTCTATTCGAAGATTCACCACGGCCTGTACGGCCGCAAAGCCACCCTGTCCGAGTTGCAGGAGCGCGCCTCCGAGCTGCGTGAGCGCTCCACCAAGCTTCTGATGATGCCCGAGCTGGCCAATCTCGTCGAAAACGAGGAGGCGCGTCTGCTGGAGGTCGCCGAATGGAATCCAGTCATGATGATGTTCGCACCGACCACCATCGCACTGCGCTACTCCGGCGCCCGCTCGCGGCTGCGCCGCTACGTCCGAGCCGCCATACGCGTCACAGCCCAGCGTCACAAGGCAGTCGCCAAACAGAGCGATCGATTCGAGCGTGTAGCATTCGACTACGTCGCGAGGAGGATGAAGGTCACACGGGAGGTAGTTGAGTTCCGGATCTACGAGAAGCTGTTCTCCGTATGGCACGTACTGCACATGCCGTTATTTCTCATGCTGATAGCCGCCGGCATCGTGCATGTGATTTCCGTGCACGTGTACTGACCCTCAGCAGCAGTACCGCATGTTCAGCTCGAGGATCCTGGCGAAGGCGCTGTTGTTGGTGTTGTGCGCCTGGCTGTTCACTCCGGCCGTCCACGCCGCGAACATCGAAAAGCTCATCATGCCGGGGCCGGTCTCCAAGGCCCACGCCAAGATCGAAGGCGAATGCAGCAATTGCCATGACCGTGCCAACCGCGAGCGCCAGACGGCACTCTGCCTCGATTGCCACAAAGACACTGCCGCCGATATCAACACAAAGACCCGTTACCACGGACGGATGCCCCAGGCAGCCACCGGCCAATGTCGTGGTTGCCACACCGAGCACCTCGGCCGCGACGCTGACATCAACAAGCTCAACCAGGCTGGCTTCACACACGACCTGACGAATTTCCCGCTGAAGGACGCGCACGTGGCGGTGGCCTGCACGGGATGCCACAAACCCGAGACGCCTTATCGGAAGACGCCCTCCACCTGCGTCGACTGTCACCGCAAGGACGACATACACCGCGGAAATCTCGGCACCGAATGCACGAAGTGCCACGACGCGAAGAGCTGGCAGAAAAACACTTTCGATCACGAGAAGACCGACTTCCAGTTGACCAACAAGCATCGCGAAGTCCCCTGCGCCGCATGCCACGCAGGCCAGCGTTACAAGGGAACGCCCAAGCAATGCGTTGCCTGCCACACGCCGGATGACGTTCACAAGGGCAGCCAGGGCACGCAGTGCGCCAATTGCCACTCAACCGCCGACTGGGCCTCGCAGAAGTTCGATCACGCGCGGGAAACCGGCTTCCCCTTGAACGGCAAGCACGCCCGGATCGGCTGCGGCGACTGCCATCGCAGCGGCAACCTGAAGGACCCGATCCCGAAGGATTGCGTCGGTTGCCACAAGACGGATGACAAGCATGTCAGCCGACTGGGACCCGTCTGCTCCGACTGCCACAACAGCGATGTGTGGAAGGTCACCAACTTCGACCACCTGCAGAAATTCGAGTTTGCCCTCGAAGGCGCGCACGCCAACCTGGACTGCCACGTGTGCCACACCAATGTGGTCAAGGACCAGAAGCTGGGCACCCAGTGCATCGACTGTCACAGAGCAGACGAGCCGCATGGCGGCACCCTGGGCAAGAAGTGCGAGCAATGCCACACCGCAACGAAGTGGCCGGAAGTGAACTTCGACCACGATCAGTCGAAGTACCCGCTCGTAGGCCTGCACGTGGTCGTGACCTGCGGCCAATGTCACACCACGCAGCGCTTCAACGACGCGCCAAAGGAATGCGTGGGTTGTCATGCCAAGGACGATGTCCACAACGGCGGCCTGGGTAAGGACTGCGCCGAGTGTCACAACCCGAACGGCTGGAAGATGTGGGATTTCGACCACGCAACCCACACCCGCTTCCCGTTGCTGGGCGCGCACGCAAAGACGGGTTGCGCCGATTGCCATATCCGCCCTCAGAACATCGTCAAGCCCTCGATGATCTGCGGTACGTGTCATTCGAGTAACGATGTGCACCAGGGACGCTTCGGGAAGGAGTGTCAGCAGTGTCACAACACGACTACTTTCAAACGCCCGCGGACGAACTAAGGAACAGCGCTCATGGTCCGGGGACAAAAAATCATCGCAACCGCACTCTTCCTGGCGCTGGGACTGCTGTTCTTCGTGCTCATGACGCCCCACGCCAAAGCGGTCCAGCGTACGCAGTTTGACCACCTGACTACCGGGTACGAGCTGCGCGGGTTCCATCGCGATCTGGCCTGCGAGTACTGCCACTTGCAGGGTGTGTTCAAAGGTACCCCTCGCAACTGCGTGGGCTGTCACTCGCAGGGCTCACGCGTAAATTCGACTCCCCGACCCGTGACACACGTTCTGACTCAGGACAACTGCGAGGCTTGCCACACGCAGTACAACTTCCTGCCCATCGTCCGCATGGACCACCTGCAGGTGCGGGGTACCTGCTTCAGTTGTCACAACGGCGTAAAGGCCATGGGTAAGAACCCGGGGCACATCGCGAGCGACAACAACTGCGGTGCGTGCCATACGACCAACGCATTTACCCCGGTCCGCATGGATCACAACAACATCGCCATGGGAGCCAAGTTCGGGACCGCAGGAGGCTCAGGCGCATGTCGCACCTGCCACACGGGTGTTCGCGCGGCAGGTCTACCGCGCAATCACGTACCCACGACCCAGGACTGCGGATCGTGCCACGGCACCCTGTCGTGGAGCCCTGCTCGCTTCAACCACACGGGACTCGCCGCCAACTGTCAGTCGTGTCACAACGGCGGCGCCGCGACCGGCAAAGTCGCCAACCACATGACGACCTCGCTCGACTGCTCCACGTGTCACCACTATCCGAATTGGTCGATGGTGACCTTCACACACACATCTGCCGAGTACCCTGGCGAGCACAAAGGCGTGCCCGGCTGCACCGCCTGCCATACCACCAACACGGACAAGGCCACCTGGCAGTTCGCGGGATATCGTCCGGGTTGCGGTGGCTGCCATGCCAACTCGTTCAAGCCCGAGGCGCATCAGAAGACCGCCGAGGGCCTGACCTACAACATCAGTGAGCTGCAGAACTGCACCGGTGCGTGTCACGTCTACACCGATGCCAAGCTGACAACCGTCTCCAAAGCCCGCCCTGCTGGCCATCACAAGGTGACCGACGGTGCGTTCCATTAAGGCTGTGCGCTACATTCCGGCCGTCCTGCTTGGCGCGCTCGTCGCGCTCGCGCCCGGTCTTGCCGGCGCGCAGATGCGGGGCATCGGCGTACCGCAGTTGCAGCCCCAGGGGCCGTCCAAGCTGATTGATGTCATTGATATCGACGAGCGCGAGTCGCAGGTCGACATCACGCTGCAATTCAACTGCTCGCTGCACTACGCCGGCCATGCGCCTGCCAGCCAGGGACCGGAAGTCAGACTGCGGCTGCGGGTTGATCGCGACTGCGGTGTGACCGGCAACCTCGCCGCCAGTGGCGAGATCACCACGGAAATCCCGACGATTTCGGGACCCAGAGGCATTATCGCCTCAGCTCGCCTGGAATCGTCCCTGGGCGGTGAAGTAACCCTGACCCTCACATGGGCCAAACCCGAATCCTTCGTCCTGGCGCAAGGAGCCAGCGCCACCGGCTTGCGCATCCGCCTCCTCAGGTCCAAGGACGAAAAGTCGCGGGTGCTCGTCACCGAACGAGGCGAGACGGCCAGCAATTACGCCATCAATCTCGAATCCCAACGCACACCGTTCGATCCAGGTGCGGTTGAAACAGCGACCAAGCGCCTGCAAACCAAGGCCTTTGTGTCAGAGGTCGAGACCGGGGGCGAAAAATGGTACCGCCTGCGCGTCGGCCCATTTGATCAGCGCACGGTTGCCGAGGGCGTGCTGCGCACCGCCAGCAAGGACTACCCGAGAGCCTGGCTCGCGGTCGGCGACGACTCCATCACCAACGATCCCAACGCCGCCTTCGCGGAGCCGCCGCTCCCACCCGTTGAGCAGATGGGAATCGATCCATCCCTGGACCCGGGTCAGTTGAAGAGCCTGTTGGACCAGGCACGCAAGGCCATGCGTGCCCGTGACTATCCGCAGGCCGTGCAGGTCCTGACCAAACTGCAGCGCCAGCCGGAATTTCCCGAGCGCGCCGAAGTACAGGAGTTGTTGGGACTGTCGCGCGAGCGCTCGGGAGAGGTCGCCCAGGCCAAAGCCGAGTACGAGGAATACCTGCGACGTTATCCCAAGGGACCCGCTGCCGAGCGCATCAGAACGCGGCTGCGCATCCTGCGGGCCGCCTCGGTCGCGGGGCGCACCGGTGGATTTGGGAACACTGAGAATGCAGACCACGGCTGGAAGCTCTCGGGCGGTGCCTCGCAGTTGTTCCGCCGAGACAGCTACGGAACCGATCTGAACGGACCGCTGACGGCCACGGTCGTGGAAAACGCCATCTTCACGGATGTCGACCTGTTCGTTCACAAGGACGGCGAGCGCTTCAATACCGACCTGCGTACCAACTTCGGCTACGCCAAGAACTTCCTGCCCCGCGATATCAACGGCGCGACGGACCGCGTGCGCCTCACGACCGCATACCTCGACCTGAATGACAAGCTGTTGGATCTGCGCGGGCGGATCGGGCGCCAGACCACCATCAACGACGGCAACTTCGGCATCTTCGATGGGGCCAGGGTGGCTTATCGCTTCCTCCCCTCCTGGACGATACGGGCCACCGTGGGCCTGCCGGTGGACAACTCAGGGGACGGCATCGAAACGAACCGCAAGTTCGAAACACTGGCCCTGGACTTCGCGCCCGCCCTCTCCCATTGGGACACCAGTGTCTATGTAACCCAGCAGCGCAATGACGGTCTCAAAGATCGGCAGGCTGTGGGTGCCCAGGTCCAATACGCGCGCCCCAACCTGTCAGTAGTCAGTTACGTTGACTACGACACGGGCTACCAGTCCTTGAACGCACTGGTCCTGCTGGGCACCGTGCAACTGCCCGCCCGCTGGCAGCTCACCATGGATCTGGAGCATCGCAACGCCCCATTGATCTCGACTGAGAACGCCCTCATCGGTCAACCGTTCACGACCGTCGCACAGTTGCAGAAGGTCTTCAGCGCGGAGCAGATCTTCGATCTGGCGCGCGACCGTACGCCCGTCCTCTCGACCTACTCACTGTCGGCGCTGAAGCAGCTCGGCGAGCGTTGGCAGACCATTTTTGATGTGTTCTATACGAAACTCTCGGACACACCCGCTTCAGGCGGCGTTGAGCAGTTTACGGGCACAGCGGGCAATGAGATCTCGTACCAGGCGCAGTTGCTCGGCTCGAGCATCCTGCGGCAGAACGATTTCAACCAGGTCGTCGTCCGGTACGATACAACCCCGACCTACAACGTGTTGGGCTGGCAGTTCATTTCACGTTACCCTGTGTTTGGCGCGTGGCGTGCGGGCCCGAGATTCCTGTTCCAGCGCAGGGTCACCAATACCGGCTTTACCTCGATCTTCTATGCTCCTTACGGGCACATTGACTACCAGCGGCATGGTCATGTACTGGAGATCGAAGGCGGGGCCGAGCTGGGCAAGAACCCCACGGGCCTCGAGATCGGCAACACGACGCGGCTGTTTGTCAGCATCGGCTACCGAATCAACTTCTGATATGCGAAACCTCATTCCCATACTCGTGGCTCTGAGCCTGCTGGCGGGCTGCAAATCCCGGCCGCCGCGGCATCCGAATGAGTTCCTCGATCCCGTCACCGCCGCGATGGTCAGCAGCGTGAACTCGCCGATCATCTTTGCCCGAGCCCACCAGGACGTTGCCGCGAACTCACGCCAGTACGTGAACATCGTTGCCACCAGCATCAACCGACAGGGCCGTTACGAGTACATTCTGCTCGTCTACGTCTGGTCGACAGTGGACGCGCGGCTGGGCGCTGGCGCGCATCCGGGAGAAACGCTAGTGTTCCTGGCAGACGAGCGTGCGATCCGGTTGCAACGCGATGGCCGCAGCCTGAAAGAAGTTGGAATTGCAAAGCCGTTGCTGCGACCTCTGCATTTCCACGGCGCGCCGCGGATCTACAAGACGGATCGCGATACCTTGAAGTTCATTGCTGCGGCGCGGCACGTGCGCCTGCAGCTCGAGGGCGATCAGGATGCTCGCCCATTTGATATCTGGACCGACGGCCGCAAGCAGCTCGGATCGCTCGCCGCTACGAACTAGTTGGAGGCGTTCCATGAAAACGGCAATCGCACTGGCAGCTTCAATCCTGATTTCCGGGGGTACCGCTCTCGCCCAGGAGAGCCCGCGCAACGCGGTGGTAGCTGCGCAGCGAGTGGGTCCTACGAAGCCGGCCAAGGTGGTGGCGAAGAGCCATCAGCCGGTGGGAACGCCCCACAAGGCAAGCTCATTCGCGCCCCAC
>Ga0207641_10000845_pt1 | contig 32537 bp, 35 predicted proteins | sample KBSSwiS62_FD_184306 | JGI IMG/M metagenome (GOLD analysis project Ga0207641, IMG submission 184306) | Switchgrass rhizosphere microbial communities from Kellogg Biological Station, Michigan, USA - KBS Switchgrass S6-2 (SPAdes) (version 2) | ecosystem: Host-associated > Plants > Roots >... | reverse complement strand
CCACCGATCCCGCCTAGGCTGGCCGCGTCCGGACGGCCGACCACCACTGCGCCTGCGAGCTCCGAGGGGACGTGCACGAAGTGACCCGCATCGTGATCATGGGTGGAGGCCCCGCCGGGTACGAGGCGGCGCTCGTCGCGGCGCAGCACGGCAGCGACGTCACGGTCGTCGAGGCCGACGGCATGGGTGGAGCGTGCGTCATCCACGACTGCGTGCCGTCGAAGACCTTCATCTCCTCCGCAGCGGTCCGCGTGGACCTGCACCGCGCCGAGGACCTGGGCGTCCTGCTGGACCGGGACACGGAGGGCGTCGACCTGCCGAAGGTCAACGCCCGGGTGAGGGGCCTGGCCCAGGCCCAGTCCGCCGACATCCGCGCCCGGGTCGAGGCCGAGGGCGTGCGGATCATCCACGGCCGGGCGGCCTTCCTGGACGAGACGTCGGGGCGGATGCCGCACACCGTCGAGGCCCGCCACCAGGACGGGACCGTCGAGAAGCTGCCCGCCGACACCGTGCTGATCGCGACCGGCGCCACGCCGCGTGTGCTGGTCTCCGCCCGGCCGGACGGCGAGCGGATCCTCACCTGGCGCCAGCTCTACGATCTCCCGGCGCTGCCCGAGCACCTGATCGTCGTCGGCTCCGGGGTCACCGGCGCGGAGTTCGTCTCCGCCTACGTGGAGCTGGGCTGCCGGGTCACGCTCGTGTCCAGCCGGGACCGGGTCCTCCCGAGCGAGGACGCCGACGCCGCCGCCGTGCTGGAGGACGTCTTCGCCGAGCGTGGCGTCGAGATCCTCCCCAAGGCCCGGGCCGAGTCCGTGGTGCGGGACGGGGACGAGGTCGTCGTCACGCTCGCGGACGGGACGACGGTCCGCGGCTCGCACGCGCTCATGACCGTCGGGTCGGTGCCGAACACCACGGACATCGGCCTGGAGAAGGTCGGTATCGAGACCGACCGTGGCGGGTTCATCCAGGTGGACCGGGTCTCCCGCACGTCCGTGCCGGGCATCTACGCCGCGGGCGACTGCACCGGCCTGCTCATGCTCGCCTCGGTCGGCTCCATGCAGGGGCGGATCGCGATGTGGCACGCCCTCGGCGAGGGGGTGGCGCCGATCCGGCTGCGCACCGTCGCGTCGAACGTCTTCACCCGCCCCGAGATCGCGACCGTCGGGATCAGCCAGCGCGCGATCGACGCGGGCGAGGTCCCGGCCCGCACCGTGATGCTGCCGCTGGCCACGAACCCGCGCGCCAAGATGCGGGGGCTCAGGCGGGGCTTCGTCAAGCTGTTCTGCCGCCCCGCGACGGGCGTGGTGATCGGCGGCGTGGTCGTGGCGCCGGTGGCGTCGGAGCTGGTCCTGCCGATCGCGCTCGCGGTGCAGAACGGGCTGGGCGTGGACGACCTGGCCCACACGTTCTCGGTCTACCCCTCGCTGTCCGGCTCGATCACCGAGGCGGGCCGCCAGCTCATGCAGCACTCCGACCTGGACTGACGTGCTCCGATCGGCATGCGCCGTCGGGCCCGCGGCCATGGTGGAGGAGGTCCTCACGGCGCCCGGCCCGATCCGCGGGAAACCGCCCTCGGGAGCGAGTCCGGCGACCCCGCCTCAGGGGCGGACTCGGGGGTATCCCTGATCCCGGCGGCGCGCGGAACGCGGACCGTGAGACGCATGACCACTCCCGTTCCCACCCGCGTCCCGGTCCTGCCGGTGGTCGCGGCCGGCGTCGGTGCCCAACTGCTCGACGACCTGTTGTTCGTCTTCCTGCCCTCCTTCCCGGGTGCGGCGGCGATCGTCGCGATCGCCTTCACGGCGCTCGCGGCCAAGCTGGTGACCCGGAACCTGCACGGTCAGGCGGTACCGCGCGCCGGGCTGGCGATCGGTGCGGTGTCCGCGGCGTTGGGCCTGTGGATCTCCGGACTCGGCCTCGTCGCCATCTTGGTCGCGGGGATCACGGTGCTCGCCGGGGTCGGGGGTGCGGTGCTCGGCCGCCCCGAGGTCCGTCCCGGCCGCTGAGCGCCGTCCGGACGACCTCGACACCCCCTGGCGGACTCGGCGGACTGGCGGTGGTGGACTCGCGGGGCTTGCCGGCGGGCTGGGGCGGGCACAGCGATGCCCCCGGCGGGACGTGGCCACCGGGGGCATCGGGCTGTGAGACTCAGGCGGCCGACCGCGCCCGGCACGAGGCCAGGGCGCACAGGTCCACGGCGGTGACGTGGGCCGGAGCGGACTCCGCGGGGACCGTCCCCACGAAGGGCCACTCACCGGCGAACCGTTGGGCGTACCAGTACACGAACAGGTAGGACTCGGGTTCGGCGACGAACACCGGCCTGCCGGGCAGCCGGGCCGTCCAGCGCGCGAAGGCGAGCGTCGCCAGGGCCGGTGGCCGGGCGGCCCGCCGGGTGGTGAGCCACTCCTCGGCTCGGGTGCGCCACTCCCGGTGCGAGGCCGGGTGGAGCGTGGCGCCGTGCAGCTCCCGCAGGTTCACGCTGAACGTGCCCAGCGGGTCCCCGGCCGCGGAGTGTGCCGCGGCCGAGAGGGTGAGCAGGGAGTGCGGGCCCGGGATGGGCCCGTCGGTGTGGATGTGCGTGCTGACGTACAGGTCAGGGGGCATGACGGATCCTTGTGCTCGGACTTCGAGGACGTGTCCGCGCCGAGCGGTGCGCTCAGGTCGGACGGATCCGCGGCGCGGTCCGTGGCCGCGTGGCGGAGGACCGGGCCCCGTGGGACTTCACACGGGTGCGTCTCGTTCGCTGTGTACTTGTCCAGTAACGACGACCGGGACGGTCGAACCAGGCGAACCCGATTCAACCGTCCCGGTCGGGGAGCGTCAACGTCCTGCGCGTCAGTCCTTGATCTCACACACGATGGAGCCCTGCGAGATCGTGGAGCCCGCCTCGGCGGACAGCCCCGTGACGGTGCCGTCCTTGTGTGCGGTGACCGGGTTCTCCATCTTCATCGCCTCCAGCACGACGATGAGGTCGCCCGCCGAGACCGTGTCGCCGTCCGACACCGCGACCTTGATGATCGTGCCCTGCATCGGCGCGGTGACCGCGTCGCCGGAGACCTTGGCACCCCCGCCGCCGCCGGCGCGCTTGCGCGGCTTGGCCTTCGCGGCGGCCGCGCCGCCCCCGCCGCCGAAGGAGATGTCCCCGGGCAGCGAGACCTCGACGCGCTTGCCGCCGACCTCGACGACGACGTTCTGCCGCGGGGTCTCCTCGGAGCCCGCCTCGGCCGCACCGGTGAACGGCTCGACGGTGTTGTTCCACTCCGTCTCGATCCAGCGCGTGTGGACGGTGAAGTCCCCCTCGCGCTCGGCCGTGAACGCGGGGTCCGCGGTGACGAGCCGGTGGAACTCCAGCACGGTCGCCATGCCGGTGACCTGGAACTCGGCCAGCGCGCGGCGCGAGCGCTCCAGCGCCTGGTTGCGGTCCGAGCCGGAGACGATCAGCTTGGCCAGCAACGAGTCGAACTGCCCGCCGACGACCGAGCCCGCCTCGACACCCGCGTCCACCCGGACGCCGGGGCCCGCCGGGTACGCGATGGTCTCGACGGTGCCGGGAGCGGGCAGGAAGTTGCGGCCCGCGTCCTCGCCGTTGATCCGGAACTCGATGGAGTGCCCGCGCGGCTCCGGGTCCTCCAGGACGTTGAGCTCCAGGCCCTCCGCGATGCGGAACTGCTCGCGCACCAGGTCGAGGCCCGAGGTCTCCTCGGAGACCGGGTGCTCCACCTGCAGACGGGTGTTGACCTCGAGGAACGTGATCAGCCCGTCCTGCCCCACGAGGAACTCGACGGTGCCGGCGCCGTAGTAGCCGGCCTCCTTGACGATGGCCTTCGACGCGTCGTAGAGCGTCTTGCGCTGCTCGTCGGACAGGAAGGGCGCGGGGGCCTCCTCGACGAGCTTCTGGAAGCGGCGTTGCAGGGAGCAGTCCCGCGTCCCGACGACGATCACGTTGCCGTGCTGGTCGGCGAGGACCTGGGTCTCGACGTGGCGCGGCTTGTCCAGGTAGCGCTCGACGAAGCACTCGCCCCGGCCGAACGCGGCCGTGGCCTCGCGGACCGCGGACTCGTAGAGCTCGGCGATGTCCTTCTTCTCGCGCGCGACCTTCATGCCGCGCCCGCCGCCGCCGAACGCCGCCTTGATCGCGACGGGCAGGCCGTACTCCTCGGCGAACGCGATGACCTCGTCCGCGCCGGAGACCGGGTCGTTGGTGCCGGGGACGAGCGGGGCGCCCGCGCGGGTGGCGATGTGCCGGGCGGTGACCTTGTCGCCGAGGTCGCGGATGGACTGCGGGGACGGGCCGATCCAGGTGATCCCGGCGTCGATCACGGCCTGGGCGAAGTCCGCGTTCTCGGACAGGAAGCCGTAGCCGGGGTGGATGCCGTCCGCCCCCGCCTGCTTCGCGGCGCCGATGACCTTGTCGAAGTCCAGGTACGACTCCGCGGCGGTGGTGCCGCCGAGGGCGAACGCCTCGTCCGCCAGCCGCACGAACAACGCGTCCCGGTCCGGGTCGGCGTAGACCGCGACACTGGCAAGGCCCGCATCCTTGGCGGCCCGGATCACCCGTACGGCGATCTCCCCGCGGTTGGCGACGAGAACTTTGCGCAGTGCTGGCACCTTCGGTCTCCTCGTGTACCTTGCCGGCCCCCGTTGCGCCGACGCGTTGGTTAACGCGGAGTCTAGGTGTGCTCAGAGCGGACGCGGAGCGTGGAGCGGTGTGTGATCGGTCATCAAACCGTCAGTGCTGACTGTCGAAGCGGCGGCGCAGCCGCGTGCGTAGCCGAGGTCGCGGCGGGGTGACGCCGTCGTAGCGGTGGGTGCGCTCGTGGTCTCGCAGCTCGCGGAGCGCGCCGTCCGTCAGCAGCCCGCGTTCCCGCGCGACCCTCGCGACGTCCCACCCGTCCCGTGGTCCCCCGACGACGGGGCGTCCGGCGAGCACGGACGCGGCGAACGTCCCCCACCGCCCGCCCAACGCCGCGGCCAGCAGCGGCCAGTGCCGCGCCGCTTCGCCGGACCGCTTGCGCAGCAACGCCTTCCGGGTCACCGCCAACCGGTCGGCGTCGAACCCGTGTGGATCCGGGCCGCCGAGCACGAGCGCCTCGACCAACGCAGCCTGACGCGCAGCGAGCTCCGCCATCCGAGGCCCGACGGTCCCCGGTGCGGATGCGCTCTCAGAGCAAGGGTGTTCGGCGGCCCCCGGTGCGGATGCGCTCTCAGTGCAAAGGGGCTCGCCGCCCACCCCCGGAGCGGATGCGCTCTCAGGGCAAAGGGGCTCGGGGATCCTCACCTCACCACCCCCAGCCCCGCCACCTCCGCGATCTCCGCCAGCTCACTGCCCAGCTCCGCGGCCGGCGGGTGGTTCCCGTCCCGCTCCAGCATCACCGCGGGCGCGGCGCCGCGCTCGCGCACCTCCGCCAACAGCGCGAACACCTCGCGCGGCACGGGATCGACGTGGGTGTCGTGGTACAGACCGTCGTGGACGGCGCCGCCCGCCATGTGCACGTAGGCCACCCGGTCGAGCGGCCATCGGTCCAGCAGCGCCGACGGATCCTGGCCGCGGTTGCGCGCGTTCGCGTAGACGTTCGCGACGTCCAGCAGCAGCCGCGCGCCGGTCCGGTCCAGCAGCTCGGTGAGGAAGTCCCCCTCGGCGTACTCGTCCTCGGGCCAGTCGAACAGCGCCGCGATCGGCTCGAGGGCGAGCGGCACCGGCACGGCGTCCCGGGTGCGGCGGACGGCCTCGACCAGCACCGCGAGCGACGACCGGGTGCGAGGGACCGGCAGCAGGTGCCCGGCCTCGCGGCCACCCGCCCGGACGAACGCGACGTGCTCGCTGACCAGCGGTGATCCCAGCGCCTCGGCGCACGCCGCGAGGTGCGCGACCCGCCCGGGGTCCACCCCCTCGGCGTCCCCGAGCCCCAGCCGGACGCCGTGCGGGATCACGGGCACCCCGCGCGCCCGCAGCTCCACCACCCCTCGAGGCGGAGCCGCGGGCGCGATCGACTCGGCGACGACCTCGCAGAATCCGAGGTTCGGCAGCCCGGCCACGATCCCGCCGATCTCCTGCCGCCAGCCGACGCCGACGCCACCCACCGAGGCGTCGGCCGGAACCGGGGTGGGGTCAGCCGCCGCAGCCACCGCCACCACCGCATCCCCCGCCGCCCCCGCAGCTGCTGCCACCTCCGCCGCAGCTGCTGGACGACCCGCCGTCCCCGCCGTACGAGCCGCCGGACGACCCGCCCCACGCCGCGAGCCGCTGCGCCTCGAGCTCCTCGGCGAACGCGGGCGCCCCCGCCCACAGCGCGCCGACCCCGAACAGGCCGACCCCGAGCGCGGCCGCGCCCGCGCCGTAGGCGACCCAGTCCGGCCGCTCGGCCGGACCGAGCTGGTAGTGCCGCCTGCGCAGCTCGGCCAGCAGCCGGTCCCCGGCGACGGTGCGCTCCGGTGCCCGCAGCAGCTGCGCGACGGCGATCGCGGCCGCGACCAGCACGAGCACGACCAGGAACCCGACCGAGCGTGCGTTGGCGACGCCCGCGACGATCCGGACCAGCCCGAACGCGGCGACGGCGAGCATCCACAGCCCGACCATCCGGATCCGGGAGCGCCGCTCCGGGGTGAGCAGCATGCCCTCGACGGCCAACCGGTCCCGGGTCGCGGTGAGCGCCGCGGCGACGGCGCTGTGGAACTGCAGCCTGCGCTGTCCCACCGGCGACGCGGCGGTCGTATGGATGGCTCGCTCCAGCGCCGTGGCGCTCGGACCGGGCCTGCCCGCGGCCTGCACCGAGCCCCGTCCGGCCGTGACGATCGTGCCCGCCAGGTGCATCGCGCTCAGCGCGGAGTAGACGGCCAGCTCGGGGCCGCCGTTGAGGTAGGCGACGTCCTGGGGTCGCGAGACCCACTCCTGCGGGTCCCGCTGCCGCCGGTCCGCCGCGGCGAGCGCGCGTCGGGCCCGGCCGCCCACGACCAGGACCAGGACGATCAGGACCGCGTAGCACGCCAGGAACGTGGGGCCGCTGATCCCCCAGGTGTCACCTACAGCGGCGAGATCGTGCGGCATGTCGACCACCCCTCGGCGTCAGAGTCCTCGTGAGACTCGTGTGACGAGCACAGGATGGGGCTGGCCCCCGCCACCGCGGAACGCTTTTGACGAAGGCTTAGGGTTCGCCCGCCTTCTCCCACAGGTCCACCGGTGAGACGCCGATCGCGCCGAACAGCCGCCGCACGAGCGGCAGGCTGATCCCGATGACGTTGGACGGGTCCCCGTCGATCCCGTCGACGAACCAGCCGCCCAGCCCGTCGAGGGTGAACGAGCCCGCGACGGCGAGCGGCTCGCCGGTGGCGAGGTAGGCCTCCAGCTCGGCGTCGGTGGGGCTGCCGAAGCGGACCGTGGTGCTCGCGTGCCCCTCGGCGACCCGCGCGATCTCCCCGTCCTCGACCCGCAGGACCGCGTGCCCGGTGACCAGCTCGCCGGTCCGCCCGGCCATCGCTCGCCAGCGCTCCCGCGCGGCGTCCGCGGTGTGCGGCTTGCCCACCAGCTCACCGTCGATGTGCAGCATGGAGTCGCAGCCGATCACCAGCCCGTCCTCGACCTCCCGCGCGACGGTGGCGGCCTTCGCCCCGGCCAGGATCGTCACCTGCTCCGCGGCGGTGGCGGACGCGTGCGCGGCCAGCAGCACGTCCTCGTCCACATCGGACACCCGGACCTCGGGATCGAGGCCCGCCGCACGCAGCACGGACAGACGGGCGGCGGACGCGGAGGCGAGGACCAGGCGCACCGGCCGAGCCTACGGACACGGCCGACGTGGACCGGGAGCGGGACCGTCGCCGAACGGCGTCGACGCCGCGCCGAAGGGGAGATCGGCTCACGGGGTGAGGGAGTCCCTTCGGAGTCTGAGGGAGTTCGTCGCGTCGGGTGGCGGCACCGCCACGCATCGTGGCGGTGTGGTCACCGGACGTCGACCACACGGTCACGCTCCGTCAGGTTCGACGGGTGCTCCCGACGACGGTCTCTACGCTCCCCGTCCGGGTCGGGGAACCCGAGGGAAGGGGAGGGATGGGCCGGCTGCTGGAACTGCTGCCCAAGGGCAACAACCTGGACGGGGAGGCGTTCCGTCGGCGCCATCGGTTGCTCTGCGTGGTGCTGGCCGCGCACGCGCTGCTGCTGGTCATCGTCGGCCTCGCCGCCGGCGTGCCCGCACCCGCTCTCGTGCTCACACCGGTCCTTCCCATCGCCCTCGCGGCGGTGGGCTGGGCGCTGCGCGCGCACCGCAGGGCCGCGGCGTCGGTCGTGACGCTCGGGCTGGTGGGCTGTTCGATCGCGCTGGTCGTGCTGAGCCACGGCTCGATCGAGGCGCATTTCCACTTCTTCGTGATCATCGGGTTCATCGCGCTGTACCAGGACTGGGTGCCCTTCGCCTGGGACGTCGGCCTGACGGTGCTCAGCCACGGCCTGGGCACCACGCTCGCCGCCGACCTGATCTTCAACCACCCTGCGGCGCAGGCGAACCCGTGGCTATGGTCCGGGATACACGGCGTGGCGGTGCTGGGCGCCTGCGTCGGTCTGGTCATCTTCTGGCGGATCACCGAGGACGAGCAGACAGCCCGCGAGGAGTCCGAGCGCACCCTGCTGACCCACGAGATCGAGCATCGGCGGTTCACCTCGGACATGCTCGTGAACCTCGCCCGGCGCAACCAGTCGATGCTGCACCGCCAGCTGGAGATCATCAACCGGCTGGAGGAGGAGGAGCAGGACGCGGACGCGCTCGCCGACCTCTTCGCGCTCGACCATCTCGCGACCCGGGTGCGCCGCAACGCCGAGAGCCTGCTCGTGCTCTCCGGCGAGCAGCCGCCGCGGCTGTGGTCGACCCCGGTCCCGCTGGCCGACGTCGTGCGGGCGGCGATCGCCGAGACCGAGGACCTGGACCGCGTCACCTTCGAGATCGGCGAGCGGCACGCCGTCTCCGGCGCCTGCGTCGCCGATCTCACGCACCTGCTCGCGGAGCTGATCGAGAACGCCGTCCGGTTCTCGCCGCCGGACTCGACGGTCGCGCTGCGGGCGCGGCCGAACCGGCGGGCCGAGGGTGGGCAGGTGCTCACGATCGAGGACTGGGGCGTGGGGATGCCCGAGGACCGGCTCGCGGAGGCGAACCAGCTGCTCGCCACCCCGCGGGAGGTGGACGTGCCCGCCGCCCAACGGCTCGGGTTCCACGTCGTCGGGCGGCTGGCGCGCAGGCACGGGGTGTCGGTCGTGCTGACCGCGACGCCGGGCTCCGGGATCACCGCGGTCGTGATGCTGCCGCGGGTGCTGTTCGAGCCGGGCCCCGAGGACGCCGCGGCCGAGCTCGCCGGACGGTCCGTGGCGACGGTCGGGCGGCCACTCGCCGGGTTCGGCGCCGCGCCGCAGGGGAGGGGCGGGCCCGCCGGGTCCGCGCCGAGGGCGGCGGTCCTCGACGACCCGTGGAAGGGATGGTGGGACACGCCCATCGAGCTCCCGGCGCCCCGCACCGCGGGCGTCGGCCCCACCGGCCTCACCCGCCGGGTTCCGCAGGCGAGCCTCAGCCCCGAGCTGCGTCGCCAGACCGCGATCGTCACCACGCCGGCCCCGCTGCCCGATCCCGACGCGGCTCGAGCGCTGAGCCGCTACCAGCAGGCTCGTCGGGCCGCCTTGGACCTCGAGGGGGACGCATGACACCCGCCGACCCACCCCCTCCCACGGCTGCGACCGCGACCGGGTCGGCCGGGGGCGACCGATGAGCGGCTGGCAGCTCACCGACCTGGTCCGGCGCGTCCCGGGGGTGCACGGCGCGGTGCTCGTCTCCGCGGACGGGCTGTGCCTCGCGGTCTCCGACGGCATCGACGACACCCTCGGCGACCAGCTCGCCGCGGCCGCCTCGGGACTCGCCGGGCTGGCGGCAGGCGCCTCCCGGTTGCTGGCCTCGGGGGCCGTCACCCAGACCGTCCTGGAGATGGAGGGCGGATACCTGCTGGTCGGGGCGATCGGCAACGCGGGCCTGCTCGCCGTGCACACCGACCGGCACTGCGACCTCGGGGTGGTCGGGTACGAGTCGGCCCTGCTCGCGGCCCGGGTCGGGCACAGCCTCGAGCCGGGGATCCGGTGACCGGCCCGATCGGACCCGGCCGGGTGGTCCCCGTGTTCGCCGTGACGGGCAAGCGGACCCGGCCCGCCGGCGTCGAGCTGCCGTTGGAGACGCTGGTGACGACCACGCCGGTCGGGGAGCGGTCCGTCGAGCTGCAGCGAGAGCACGCCCGGATCGTGGCGGCGGCGCGGCGTCCGGTGTCGATCGTCGAGCTGGGCGCGCTGCTCGCGGTGCCCGCCGCCGTCGCGCGGGTGCTGGTGGGAGACCTCGCCGAGGCGGGCTACGTGCGGGTCCATCCGCCCACCCAGGACCGGACGGGCGCGCCGGAGCCCGCCGCGCTGGACCGACTGGTGGAGGGGCTGCGTGCGCTGGCGAGATGAGCTCCTGCCGGTCAAGGTCCTCGTCGCGGGCGGCTTCGGGGCGGGGAAGACGACGTTCGTCCGGACCGTCTCCGAGATCCCGCCGCTGCTCACCGAGCAGCTCATGACGTCGGCGTCGGTACCGGTGGACGACACCGCCGCGGTGCCCGGCAAGGTCACCACCACCGTCGCGCTGGACTTCGGCCGGATCACCGTCGACGCGGGGATGATCCTCTACCTGTTCGGCACCCCGGGGCAGTCGCGGTTCTGGTTCCTCTGGGACGAGCTCGCCCGCGGCGCGGTGGGCGCGGTGGTGCTCGTCGACCTGCGGCGGATCGCGGACTCCTTCGCGGCGATCGACTACTTCGAGGACCGTGGCGTGCCGTACCTGGTGGGGCTCAACGACTTCCCCGACACCGAGGGGCACACCGAGGCCGAGGTCCGGGACGCGTTGGCGATCCCGGCGCACCGGCCCGTCCGCAGGCTGGACGCCCGGGACCGGGCCTCGGTGCTCGGCGCCCTGGTCGCGCTGGCCGACCACGCGCTGACGGTGAGCACGCACTGACGGTGAGTACGGCGCACGCCGTGACCCCCGCGCAGCCGTGACGCAGGCGACGTCGACGATCCCGGCTCATGCGAGCCCGTGCCGGTAGGCGTAGCGGACGGCCTGGGCCCGGTCCCGCAGCCCGGCCTTGGCGAACAGGTGGTTGACGTGCGTCTTCACCGTGGCCTCGCCGACCACCAGCCTGCGCGCGATCTGCTGGTTGGACAGTCCCTCGGCGATCAGCGCCAGCACCTCGACCTCCCGGGGGGTGAGTGCGTCCGGCAGCCGGGTCGGAGCCGACGGGGCGACGAGCCGGGCCGCGGCCGCGGGGTCCAGTGTGGTCTGCCCGTCCGCCGCCGACCGCAGCGCGCGGCCGATCGCCTCGGCGTCCGCGTCCTTGGACAGCCAGCCGGCCGCGCCCGCCCGCAGCGCCGGGACCACCGCCTCGTCGTCCACATAGGTCGTCAACACGACGACGGCGGTGCTGGGATGCTCGGCCCGCACCCGCCGGGTGGTCTCCACCCCGTCCATGCCCGGCATCCGCAGGTCCGTGAGCAGCACGTCCGGGGCGTGCGCGGCGACCAGGGACAGGGCCTCGCCGCCGTCGGCCGCCGCGCCGAGCACGGTGACGCCGGGGAGCAGCCCGAGCAGGGTGACCAGGCCGTCCCGCACGATCCGCTGGTCGTCGGCCAGCACCACGGTCAGGGAATCGTGAGACTGACCCGCCATCCGTCCTCCGTCGGTCCCGCGTCCAGGTGGGCGCCGATCATCGCCGCGCGCTCGGCCATCCCGACCAGACCGTAGCCGCCGGTCCCCGGCTCCGGCCGGTGCCCGGTCACGTCCGTCACGTCCAGCCGCATACCGTCGCCGACGCGGGCGAGCCGGACCGTGACCGGTGCGCCGGGGGCGTGTCTGCGCACGTTGGACAGGGCCTCCTGGGCGGTGCGCAGCACGGTGTCGCCTGCCTCCGGGGTCACCGCGGGGAGGTCGTCGAGGTCGAGCACCGCGCCGGGATGGTCCGCGACGAGCGCGCGCAGCCGGTCGGCGAGGTCGATCGGCCCGCTGCGCAGGGCGTGCACCGCGCGGCGGGCCTCCGCGAGCCCCTCGGTCGCGAGCCGGTGCGCGCGCTCGACCTGGGCGACGGTGTCCGCCGCCGCCCCGTCCCGCTGCAGCATCAGTCGCGCCCCCTGCAGCTGGACGGCGAGCGCGGACAGCGAGTGGGCCAGGACGTCGTGCAGGTCCCGGGCGATCCGGGCGCGCTCGGCCAGCGCGGCGGCGCGGGCGTGCTCCTCGGTGGCGCGGGTGGACGCGGCGAGCGCGAGCTCCTGCTCCTCGGCGCGGCGGATCCGCTCGCGCCTGGTCATCCCGAACACCACCATCGTGACCAGCAGCAGGACCAGGACCGCGACGTCGGTCAGGCTGCGGTGCAGCATCACCGGCAGCAGGCAGCCTGCGGTCGCGAGCCCCAGGGCGACGGCGAACCAGAGGCCGAGCCGGGTGCCCGCCGTCATGACGGCGACGACGCAGAAGGCGACCGGGGCACCCCAGCCCCCGATCGCCGTCGTCATCAGGATCCCGCCCGCGGCCAGCGCGACCAGCCCGACGGGCAGCACCCAGGCCGGCCGCTCGGGCCGCACCGCCGTCACCGTCCAGCCCACGGACGCGAGTACCGCGCCCCCGACCACCATGGCGGTGGCCGTGGGGCGCGGTTGGCCGAGGAACGGCGCGACGAGGAACAGCGGCAGCCACACCAGCGTCGCCGCGATCCGCAGCGCGCTGGGGCGGCCGACGTCGAGGATCACCCCGCGATCCTCGTCCCCTCCGGGGACAGGGCGCCAGCGCGGACCCGCCGCTGGACGACGGCGGCCTGTACCAGCAGGCTGATCCCCAGCGACAGCGCCAGGGTCGACTCGGTGAGGGCGCCGGCGCCGACGGAGGCCGCGAGCACACCCAGCCCCACCCGGACGCCGATGGTCAGCACCCACAGCCCGATGGTGAGCGCGCCACCGCGCTGGTGGAGCACGCCGTCCTTGCGGAACAACCGGATGGAGCGGCCACGGAGCACACCGAGGCCCGCGACCGCCACGAGCTCCACCAGGCTGAGCGCGATGCCCGCGCCGGTGACCGGGACCTGCGCCCGGACCAGCACGAACACCCCGACCGCTGTGATGAGCAACGGGACGGTGTAGGGCTGCCCCGTGCCCACCGGCCGGTCCAGCAGCTGCCGGTACACGACCAGGGCGAGCGCGGCGGCGACGACGACCGCGATGACGAGCGGGTTGCTGAGGTCCATGCCGAAGAGCCTGGTCCGGCCGCTTCCCGAAATCGTCGGCCCGGGAGCCGATCCGGGGTGGAGGTCGCGCCTCCACCCCCGGGTGGACTACCCCGCCACCGCCACCGGCTCGGCCTCCCGGACGGACCGGGCGACGGTCGGGTCGTCGAAGGAGGTGTCCTTGGCCTTGGTGACGAAGTCGTGGCGCAGCTCGGCGTAGCGGTACCGGTCGTCGAACATGTCCCGGCTCATCTCGGCGAGCTCCTGGACCCGGTAGGTCTCCAGCGGGCGACGCAGCTCGTCCGCCTCCCGGGCGGCCCGCTTCGCGGCGAGCCGGGCGGCGTAGGAGTCCGAGGTGGCGAGCCGCACCGCGTGCTCGACGACGGCCTCGTCGAACGTCGGGCGGTCCCCGCCGATCACCTCGTCCACCAGCCCGATCCGCAGCGCCTCGGCGTGCCCCACCGGGAGGCAGTCCCGGGTCAGCCGCAGCGACTCGGCGAGCCCGACCCGGCGCGGGAGCGCGTAGGTCCAGTACTCCGAGCCGGTCAGGCCCATGTTCCGGTAGTGCGGGTTGAGCACCGCGCTCTCGCGCAGCAGCACGGTGTCCGCGCCGAGCGCCATCATCACGCCGCCCGCGCCCGCCGGCCCGCCGACCGCGGTCACGACCAGCTGCGACGTGCAGGTCAGCAGCTCGCGGCAGACGTCGTTGATCGCGTTGATGTTCCGCCAGCTCTCGACGGTCGGGTCCGGCCTGCCCTCGGCCACGTTGAGGTGGATCCCGTTGGAGAACACCTCGCCCGCCTCGAAGACCAGCACCTTCGTGTCCTGGCCCGCGGCGTGCCGCAGCGCGGCGGCGACCCGGTGGCCCTGGCTCGCGGACATCGCGCCGTTGTAGAGGTCCGCCCGCACGATGCCGACGCACCCGTCCGGTCCGACCCGGCGGTACTCGACCTCCCGATACCCGTCCGACGGGCCGGTGGGCCGCTCGAGGGACTCCGGCACCTCGTCCAGGTGGCCGGCGAGCACGGAGGTCGCGGGCAGCTTGATCCCCTTCGGCACCCGCGCGTGCCCGATCCACACCGCCCCGTCCCCGGTGCGGACCAGCACGGCACCGTGCCTGCGCAGCGCGACCGTGCCCGGCGCGCCCGGGGTGGCAGTGCCGCGGTGGGCGTCGAACACCGAGAGGTCCACACCCGCGAGCCGCGACCGCACGCCCGGCGAGCCGTCCCCGGCGCGGATCCGGCGCAGCACGTGGTCGGTCGGGTCCTCCCAGGAGAAGGCCCGGTCGGTCTGCTTCATGGTCGGCCGCAGCGTGCCGATGACCTGCTCGCCGAACGTCTCCACCGGCACCGGCGTGAACGCCGGGTCCTGCGCCTTGGCCACGACCTCGCGCGCCAGCTCCAGCGCGGCGTCCGCGACCGGGCCGTTGTAGACCGCGGACTTGCGCGGCGGCTCGCTCGGCATCGGGAAGGTGCGGTGCCCCCAGATCGGCCCCGCGTCCATCTCCTCGACGGCCTGCAGCGCGGTGACGCCCCACACCGGCACCGCGTCCGTGATCGCCCAGTCGATCGAGGAGGGCCCGCGGTCCCCGAGTGGCCCCGGGTGCAGGACGACGACGCGGTGCGCGCGCCACACGTCCTCGGGCACCCGGTCCTTCAGGAACGGGCAGAGCACGAGCTCGGGGGCGGTGTCGCGGACCGCGCGCCGGATCGCCTCGGCGTCGTGCGAGAGGCGTACCTCGACGTGGTGCCCGTCCTCGCGAAGCTCGGCCCAGACGCGCTGGGTCAGCCCGTTGTAGGACGAACAGAGCAACAGGATTCTCACGCACATCTCCGGGTGTCGATCAGTGGGGGAGCACTGCCGAGCGGGCACGTCGTCGGGCCCGGAGCTCCACACCGGACTCGGGAGGCTCCCCGGTGCCGCACGTGGAACGCCAGGGACGTTACCTCGATGGTGCGGGTTCTTCGCTGAGCCGATCAGCGCACAAGATCAGCTCCGCTCGGAGGTACCTTTCAGCGAGTGAACAACATCGGCCCAGCTCAGACGGGTCTCCGGCGATCTTCCCGACAGCACATCAGCCGCGCTACCTGAGAACGCTCAGTCGCCGAGCGGTCACGACAAGTGGCCCAGTCGCTGAGCCGAGCGGACGAACGAGGGTCTCGGACGGGTGGCGTCGATCACTCGCGGTAGGACCTTCGGCCCCGACCGAAGGGGGCAGCGCGGGCCCCCGCCTGCTCTCAGGAAGATGTGTCCAACGACTCTGCGGAGAGGGTCTCTCGGCAGGCGAGCATCTTCGGCGGCGAATGGTCGCCGCATTGAGCCCGGCGGTCGCAACGTGGCGCCGATCCGACCTCCGTTCCGCCGGATGGTCCTGTCGCCCTACTCCATGATCCGGCTGAATGGTCGCGCCGCCGCGCCGATCGGACGTCCGGAGGGAGGACGGGAGTCCCGCGACACCCTTTCGAGTCATGTCCGCAACACCCTCCGTGTACCTTCCGCCGTCGATGCGTTCCGGCCCCGACGCGTCACGGTCCGTTCGATTGATCTTCGCCCGGCGGACCGTGGCACGGGGTGACGGGACGCGGGCTCCACGAGACCGACCGACCGACCGAGAGGGTGGGTGGCCGAGGAATGACGAGGCTGCTGGAGTGGCTGCCACGCGGCAACACGCTCGACGACGCGGCGTGGCACAGACGCCACCGCCTGCTGCAGGTGGTGCTGGCGATCCACATCCCGGTGCTCATCGGGCTGGGGCTCGGGTTGCGCAACCCCGCGGGGCTGGTGTTGGCCGCGGCCGTCGCGCCGGTCCTGCTCCTGCTCGTGGCCGGGCACTACGTCCCGCGCAAGCGGGTCGCCGCCTCGTTCGTCTCGGCGGGGCTGGTCTGGTGCTCGATCAGCCTGGTCGCCCTCACCGGCGGCACCATCGAGGCCCATTTCCACTTCTTCATCATCATCGGCTTCATCGCGCTCTACCAGGACTGGGTCCCGTTCCTGTGGAACGTGGTGTTCACCGGTGTCTCGCACGTCGTCGGCACGATCTTCTGGCCGACGCTGGTCTTCAACCACCCCGCGGCGCAGCACAACCCCTGGCTGTGGTCCGCCATCCACGCCTTCGCGGTGCTCCTCGCCTGCGTCGGCATGGTGATCTTCTGGCGGATCACCGAGGACGAGCAGAGCGAGAAGCACGAGCTCGGGCGTGAGCTCGTCCGCGCGGACGCCGAGATCGGTCGCAAGCAGTTCACGTCGGACATGCTGGTGAACCTCGCGCGGCGCAACCAGTCGATGCTCTACCGGCAGCTGGACATCATCAACCAGCTCGAGGAGAAGGAGCAGGACCCCGACCAGCTCGCCGAGCTGTTCAAGCTGGACCACCTGGCCACCCGGGTCCGGCGCAACGCCGAGAGCCTGCTCGTGCTCTCCGGGGAGCAGCCGCCGCGCGTGTGGTCGGCCCCGGTGTCGCTGCGAGACGTCGTGCGGGCCGCGATCGCGGAGACCGAGGACCTGGACCGTGTGGAGTTCTCCGTGGACGACCGGGTCGCGGTCTCCGGGCAGAGCGTCGCGGACCTCACCCACCTGCTGGCCGAGCTCACCGAGAACGCGGTCCGGTTCTCCCCGCCGGACACCTCGGTCACCATCCGGTCCCGCCCGCACCGCGCCGACATCGGCGGGCAGGTGCTCACCGTCGAGGACTGGGGTGTCGGCATGCCCGCCGACGAGCTCGCCGCCGCCAACGAGCTGCTGATCCACCCACGCGATGTCGACCTGTCGGTGTCGCAGCGGCTCGGGTTCCACGTCGTCGCCCGGCTGGCCTCCCGACACGGCATCGAGGTCTCGCTGTCCACCACGCCGGGCTCCGGGCTCACCGCGGTGCTCATCCTGCCCGCCGAGATGTTCGTGTCCGACCCGCAGGCGGGCCCGCACGCCGGGATCGGCAGTGGTCCCGAGCAGACCCGGCGCGTCGTCGCGGTGCACGAGATGGCACCTGACGACCACCGGGACCGCGGGCCGGCGCCGGGGCTCCCCGCCACGGTCGCGCCTGCGTGGACCCCGCCGCCCGCCCCGCCCGTCCGTCCGCTCCCCACCCCGGCGGCCCGCACCACCGGGTCGCAGGCGGCCGTCGGCGAGCCCCGACCCGCGCCGCGGCCGACGCCGGAGATCCCCGAGCTCCCGCCGGTGCCGTCCGCGCCGCTGGGGACCGGGAACTGGTCGGGCTGGTGGAACCCCTCCCACGCCGGCGGCAACGGCCACGACCGCAACGGCTACAGCGGCTACAGCGGCTACAGCGGCTACAACGGCTACAACGGCTCCACCGGCAACGGCCACGACCGAAACGGCTCCAACGGCAACGGCCACGACCGCAACGGCTACCGCGGGCCCAACGGGAACGGTCACCCCGGACCCGCCGCCACCGGCCACAGCGGACCGGAGACCGACGTCCACACCGGACACCAATCGACGGCGCGGACCGTCCACACCGGGCCGAACGGCGAGTCCCACCGGGACGGGCGGGCCGCGGCCGAGGCGTCGGACCCTCGCCCCGACGCGGACCGTGAGGCCCTGCCGCGCAACGGCTTCGCCGCGCTCGAGCACGCCGCGGCGGAACGCGCGGACGATGAGCGGTCGCCGATCCCGGCGCCCCGCCCGGCCCCCGCGGACTCCGCGGGCACCGGCGCCAGCGGGCTGCGCCGCCGGGTGCCGCAGGCCTCCCTGGCCCCCGAGCTGCGGGCCCCGGCGGCCCCGGCCGCGCCCGCGACACCCGCGGCGCCCACGAGTCCGAGCCGGGACGCCGCCCACGCGCTGTCCCGCTACCAGGCGAGCAGGCAGGCGGCCCAGGCCGTCGCCGAGAAGCGCGACCCCCAGCACCACACGCTCAGCGACGATCTCGGCGACCTCGCCGGCGACGACAGGAGGACCACCCCGTGAGCACCTCGACCGGCAGGCTTGACTGGCTGCTCGTGGAGTTCGCCCGCGACGTCCCCGGCGTTCGCAACGCCGTGGTCGTCTCCGGGGACGGGCTCCGCCTGGCCGCCTCCCCGGGTGTCGGCGAGGCGCTGGGGGACCAGCTCTCCGCGGCCGCGTCCGGGCTGGTCAGCCTGGCCACCGGCACCGCGCACCTGCTCGGGACCGGCGCCGTCACCCAGACCATCCTCGAGATGGAGGGCGGCTACCTGTTCGTCACCGCGGTGAGCCGCGGCGCGACCCTGGCCGTGCACGCCGACAAGGCCTGCGACATCGGCATGATCGGGTACGAGATGACCCTGCTCGCGTCGCGGGTCGGGCACGCGCTGACCCCGGCGCCACGCACACCGGCGAGTCGGTAGTGCCAATGGAGGATCCCATCCCCGCACCGAGGCGGGCGGGCCGCGTGGTGCCGGTGTACGCCGTCACGGGCGGCCGGACCCGCTCGGCGGGCAAGGAACTGCCGGTCGAGGCGCTCGTGACCGTCACGCACTCCGGGCGGCACGCCGCGGACCTGCAGCTCGAGTACCGCACGATCCTCGGTCTCGCCGCCGCCCCGGTGTCGCTGGTCGAGATCGGCGCCCACCTGCTGGTGCCGGTGGGCGTGGCCCGGGTGCTGGTCGGGGACCTGGCGGACGCCGGGTACGTGGCCGTGCACCTGCCGCAGGTCGGGGGCGACGGCACCCCCGGACCCGAGATCCTGGAACGACTGTTGGAGGGACTCCGTGCGCGATCGGGGTGAGCTCTACCCGCTCAAGATCCTCGTGGCCGGTGGCTTCGGGGTCGGCAAGACGACGTTCGTGCGCTCGCTGTCGGAGATCCCCCCACTGCTCACCGAGCAGGCGATGACCGCCGCTTCGCTCGGGGTGGACGAGACGTCGGCGGTGCCGGACAAGACCACGACGACCGTCGCGATGGACTTCGGCCGGATCACGGTGGACGACTCGCTGATCCTCTACCTGTTCGGCACGCCCGGGCAGTCCCGCTTCTGGTTCATGTGGGACGAGCTGGCCCGCGGCTGCGTGGGCGCGGTCGTCCTGGTCGACCTGCGCCGGGTGGACGAGTGCTTCCCGGCGATCGACTACTTCGAGGACCGGCGGATCCCGTACGTCATCGGGGTCAACCGCTTCCCGGGCTCGGACGTGCACTCCGAGGAGGACGTGCGGGACGCGCTCGCCCTCGCCCCGGAGACCCCGGTGCAGTGGATGGACGCCCGGGAGGCGGACTCCAGCCTGCGGTCGCTGGTCAGGCTCGTCGAGCACGCCCTGGCCCGCACCGCGGTCGCGGGCTGATCTTCACCGCGCGGCGCCCCTGCTCCGGGGCGCCGCGCGGGAGTCTCTCAACCGGGCAGCGCCGAGGCGCGCCACGCGCCCGGTCCGGGCTGCAGCGGACGGCGGATCCCCGCGGCGGGCTGCCCCCACAGGCTGCGGCGTTTCGGCGCGGGAGCCTCGCCCCCGCTCGCGGCGGCCAGCACGACCGTCAGCGCGGCCAGCTCCTCGGGGGTCGGGTCGCCCTTCACCACCCGGAAGAGCGCGCGGCGCTCCTCAGGGGTCTTCTCGTCGAGGTCGCTCACAGCGGGATGTTCCCGTGCTTGCGCGCCGGGCCCTGCTCCCGCTTGGTCTCCAGCAGCCGCAGCGAGCGGCCCACGTACCCGCGGGTGTGCGACGGCGGGACGACCGCGTCGATGTACCCGCGGTCCGCGGCGATGTAGGGGTTGCAGAGGGTGTCCTCGTAGTCCTGCTGCAGCTCGGCGCGCTTGGCGGCGAGCTCGTCGCCCTCCAGGCCCTTGATCTCCTTGCGGTACAGGATGTTCACCGCGCCCTGCGCGCCGGTGACGGCGATCTGCGCGGTCGGCCAGGCGATGTTGACGTCGGCGCCGAGGTGCTTGGAGCCCATGACGTCGTACGCGCCGCCGTAGGCCTTGCGCGTGATCACGGTGACCTTCGGGACGGTGGCCTCGGCGTAGGCGTAGATCAGCTTGGCGCCGCGGCGGATGATGCCGTTCCACTCCTGGTCGGTGCCCGGCAGGAAGCCCGGGACGTCGACGAAGGTGAGGATCGGGATGTTGAAGGCGTCGCAGGTCCGCACGAAACGGGCGGCCTTCTCCGAGGCGTCGATGTCCAGGCAGCCCGCGAACTGCGTGGGCTGGTTCGCGACGATCCCGACCGAACGGCCCTCGACCCGGGCGTAGCCGGTGACGATGTTCGGCGCCCACAGCTCCTGGACCTCGAGGAACTCGCCCTCGTCGACGACGCGGGTGATCACCTCTCGGATGTCGTAGGGGGTGTTCGCCGAGTCCGGGATGAGCGTGTCGAGCTCGCGGTCGGTGTCGGTGATGCCGTCCTCGATGGAGCCTTCGGTGGGCTCCGGCGCCGGGTAGGTCGGCGGCTCGGACAGGTTGTTCGACGGGAGGAAGGACAGCAGCTCCTTCACGTAGTCGATCGCGTCCTGCTCGTCGGAGCCGAGGTAGTGCGCCACGCCGGACTTGGAGTTGTGGGTGCGGCCGCCGCCGAGCTCCTCCATGCCGACGTCCTCACCGGTGACCGTCTTGATGACGTCCGGCCCGGTGATGAACATGTGCGAGGTCTCGTCGACCATGACGGTGAAGTCGGTGAGCGCGGGGGAGTACACGGCGCCGCCCGCCGACGGGCCCATGATCAGCGAGATCTGCGGGACCACGCCGGAGGCCCGGACGTTCCGCACGAAGATCTCGCCGTAGAGCCCCAGCGCGACGACACCCTCCTGGATGCGCGCGCCGCCGCCGTCGTTGATCCCGATCACCGGGCAGCCGATCTTGGCCGCGACGTCCATCACCTTGACGATCTTCTCGCCGTAGACCTCGCCGAGCGAGCCGCCGAAGACCGTCGCGTCCTGGGAGAACACCGCGACCGGACGGCCGTCGATCGTGCCGGTGCCGGTCACGACGCCGTCGCCGAAGGGCCGCTTGGCCTCCATACCGAAGTTCGTGGAGCGGTGCCGCACCAGCGCGTCCAGCTCGACGAACGAGCCCGGGTCCAGCAGCATGTCGATCCGCTCGCGGGCGGTCTTGCGGCCCTTGGCGTGCTGGCGCTCGGCGGCGGCGTCCGAGGGCAGCGCCTCGGCGAACCGCTGGTACAGGTCGGCCAGCTTGCCCGCCGTCGTGTGGACGTCCGGCTTCACGTCCGGGGCGTTCGACGGGTCCCCCATCGGCTCCGTTGCAGCGCTCATGACCTCGGACTCTAACGCGGTGACAGTCAACCGTGACCGTTCTGTGGGCGCGGTCTGCGTCACGTCCGCTCAGTCGCGTCGGCCGGCTCGTTCGGCGCAGCGTTCGGTGCATCGGTCGCGTCCGACGCACCGCCGGGCGCGTTCACTCCCGGAACCGGCCGGAACGGGCAGGGCGCCGGCGATAGGTTCCGGCCGTGAGCCTCCCTCCGACCCCGTTCGACGTCCACGCGTTGCGGCGCCGCCTGCTCGGTCCCGCGGGGCGGTGGAACCGGCTGGACGTCGTCGACACCACCGGGTCGACGAACGCCGACCTCCTCGCGCAGGCCGCCGCGGGCGCGCCGGACCGCACGGTCCTGTTCATCGAGCACTAGACGGCAGGCCGCGGTCGGCTGGACCGCGGCTGGGAGTCCCCGCGCGGCTCGGGCATCGCGGTCAGCGTGCTCTGGCGGCCGGAGGGGGTGCCCACCGAGCGGTTCGGGTGGCTGCCGATGCTCGCAGGGGTCGCGCTGCTGGACGCGATCCGCGCGCTCGCGCCGGAGGTGGCCGCGGGCCTGAAGTGGCCGAACGACCTGCTGCTGGGCCCCGAGGGCCGCAAGGGCGCAGGGATCCTCGCCGAGATGACCGCGGTCTCCGGCGGCGGGCCCGGGGTGGTGCTCGGCCTGGGGATCAACGTGGACGCCGCCACGGGCACCCTGCCCGAGACCGCCACGTCGCTCGCCGCCGAGGGCGCCGGCGTCGACCGGACGGAGCTGCTGGTCTCGCTGCTGGAGCGGCTCGGCGCCCGGGAGGCGGACTGGCGCGGCGCGGAGGGGGACGCGGACGAGTCCGGGCTGCGCGGGGACTACCGCGCAGGCTGCCTCTCGCTGGGCTCCCAGGTCCGCGTCGAGATGCCCGGCGGCAGCTCGATCGTCGGGATGGCGGAGGACGTGGACCAGTCCGGCCGCCTGCTGGTCCTGGAGCCGGACGGCAACCGCCGGGCCGTGGCGGCGGGGGACATCGTCCACCTCAGGCCGGCCCAGCACTAGCCTGCACGGCGTGGCCGACCCGGACGAGCTGCTGGTCGAGGCGGCGGAGCGGGTCGTCCCGCACACCCGGCTGCACCGGTCGATGCCGGTCGCGCCGGTGCTGGTGTACTCGCGGTCACGGATCACCACGGTGCTGTTCCGTCACACGATCCTGGAGCGCATGCTGGGGAGCGGCACCCTCGTCGTCGAGTCCGCGTCGGACGATCCCCTCGAGCTCGCCGACATCCCGGCCGTCGAACGGGTGCACGCACTGCTCTACCAGGAGGTTGCCGACGATGACTGAGCTCCCCATGACGCTGCCGAGCTCGGGCCTGCCCGCGCACGTCACGATCTACGAGGTCGGAGCGCGGGACGGGCTGCAGAACGAGAAGACCGTCGTGCCCGTCGAGGTCAAGCGCGAGTTCATCGATCGGCTGACCGACGCCGGGCTGACCACCGTCGAGGCCACGTCCTTCGTGCACCCCAGGTGGGTCCCGCAGCTCGCGGACGCGGCCGAGCTGCTCGCGGGGCTCGAGCGCAGGCCCGGGGTGACCTACCCGGTGCTGGTGCCGAACGAGCGTGGGCTGGACCGCGCGCTCGAGGCGGGCGTCGACCACGTCGCGGTGTTCGCGAGCGCCACGGAGTCCTTCGCGAAGGCCAACCTCAACCGCACGCTCGACTCGCAGTTCGCGATGTTCGAGCCGACGGTGAAGCGGGCGCTCGCCGAGGGCCTGAAGGTGCGCGCCTACGTGTCGATGGCGTTCGGGGACCCCTGGGAGGGGGCCGTCGAGCCCGCGCAGGTCGCGGCCGTCGGGCGGCGGCTGGTCGAGCTGGGCTGCTACCAGCTCTCGCTGGGGGACACGATCGGCACCGGCACCCCCGGACACGCCGAGGCCGTGATCGACGCCTCCGTCGCCGCCGGGGTCCCGGTCGACGCCATCGCCGTCCACTTCCACGACACCTACGGCCAGGCCCTGGCCAACACCCTCGCCGCGCTGCGCCGCGGGGTCACCACGGTGGACGCCTCGACCGGGGGCCTCGGCGGCTGCCCGTACGCCAAGTCCGCCACCGGGAACCTCGCCACCGAGGACCTCGTCTGGATGCTCGACGGCCTGGGCATCACCCACGGCGCCCGGCTCTCGTCCCTGGTGGAGACCAGCCTGTGGATGGCGGAGCGGCTCGGCCGCCCGTCGCCGTCCCGCGTGGTCAAAGCGCTGGGCGGGGAGGGCTCGGACTAGGGCCGGGGGTGCTCGCGTGAGCCGAACATCCCGGTGAAGCGGGACCGGTAGACCACGTCCTCGCTGCCTGCGGCACCCCGCCGCATCCACGCGCGCAGCGTGACCAGCCCCATCCAGGGCTTCGACGAGGAACGCCGCGCCTCGACGACCTCCATGGACGCGAACAGCTCGTCGCCCGCGAAGACCGGGGCGGGCCAGGCGATCTCGTCCCCGCCGGGCGAGCCGAGACCGTCGGCCTTGGCGACGAGCTCGTCCACGTACAGCCGCATCCACAGCCCGGCGGTGTACCAGCCCGAGGCGGCGAGCCGCCCGAACACCGAGGCCCGCCCGGCGTCCTCGTCCAGGTGGAAGGGCTGCGGGTCGAAGCGCCGGGCGAAGGCGACCATCTCGTCCCGGTCCACGGTCACGGACCCGAGCTCGAACACCCGCCCGGGCGTGAGGTCCTCGAAGGCGATCACGTGGTGGACTGTAGAACGCGCAGCGCCGCGTCGTGGAGGTGGCCGTTCGAGGCCAACCCGTCCCCGCCTGCGAAGCCGGGGACACCGCGCAGGTCCGTGAGCCGCCCGCCCGCCTCCTCCAGGAGCACCTGCACCGCGGCCAGGTCCCACGGGTTCGCCGCGGGCTCGACGGCGAGGTCGAGCACCCCCTCGGCGACGAGACAGTGCTGCCAGAAGTCACCGAACGCGCGGGTCTCCCAACAGACCTGCGACAGCGCGAGCCAACGGTCGATCCCGCCGTACTCCCGGAACGTCTCCTGGTTCGTGGTGGACAGGTAGGCGTCCTCCAGCGCGGCCACGCCGGTCACGGAGATCCGCCGGGCCTCGCCGCCCGGGCGGTCGGACGTCCACGCCCCGTGGCCGGCCCCCGCCCACCAGCGCCGACCCAACGCGGGTGCGCTGACCACCCCGACCCGCGGCCTGCCGTCGACGCACAGCGCGATCAGGGACGCCCACACCGGCATGCCGCGGGAGAAGTTCTTCGTCCCGTCGATCGGGTCGAGCACCCAGCCCCGGCCGGTGCCGACCGCCCCGCCGCCCTCCTCACCCAGGATCGCGTCCCCGGGGCGCTGGCCGCCGATCGCGGCGCGCAGGGCGTCCTCGGCGGCGGTGTCCGCGTCGGTGACGGGCGTGCGGTCCGGCTTGCGGGTGACGCGCAGGTCCTTCGCCCGGAACCGGGGGAGCGTGATCGCGTCCGCGATGTCGGCCAGCTGCAGGGCGAGGGCGAGATCGGCACGGGTGTCCGGTTCCGGCGCGGAGGTGCTCACGGCGGGCCAGCATGCCACCCCCGCCCAGGCATACTCTGCACCCGTGACCACCGTCCTTTTGGCGGAGGACGACACCGCGATCGCGGAGCCGCTCTCCCGCGCCCTGCAGCGCGAGGGCTACGAGGTGAACGTCGCGTCGGACGGCGCCGCCGCGCTGGACACCGTCCGCAGGGGGCACGTCGATCTCCTCGTCCTCGATCTCGGCCTGCCCGGGATGGACGGGCTCGAGGTCTGCCGACGGCTGCGCCCGGACTTCCCCGACCTCCCCGTCCTGATGCTCACCGCCCGCACGGACGAGGTGGACTTCGTCGTCGGGCTCGACGCGGGGGCGGACGACTACGTCGGCAAGCCCTTCCGCCTCGCCGAGCTCCTGGCCCGGGTCCGCGCCCTGCTGCGCAGGCTCACCCCCGAGACCGTCGAGGTCGGCGGCGTGCGGATGGAGCTGTCCGGCCGCCGCGTCCTCGTCGACGGCGAGGAGGTCGGTCTGGCGAACAAGGAGTTCGAGCTGCTGCGGGTGCTCCTGCTGCGGGCCGGGCAGGTCGTGACCCGCGAGGAGATCCTGCGCGAGGTCTGGAACGACCCGGACATGAAGACGTCGAAGACGCTGGACATGCACATGTCCTGGCTGCGCCGCAAGATCGGCGGCGAGCACCGCATCGCCACCGTCCGCGGCGTGGGGTTCCGCTTCAACCACGCCTGATGAGAAGGCGGATCCTGCTCTCCACCCTCTTCGTCGTCGCGGTGACGGCGCTGGTCCTGGGCGGGCCGCTGGCCTTCACCACCTGGCGGCTGGTGGACGACTTCACCCGCGCCGAGCTGATCCAGCAGCTCGAACGGATCGCGGGGCGGCTGGACGACCAGCCCCCCGGCGATCCCATCGACCGCGCCGAGATCACCCTCGCGGTGCCCGCGGACGGCCAGCTCGTCGTGGACGTCCCCGGAGCGCCGATCCAGACCGTCGGCGACCCGCCCACCGGGGCCGTCGTGTCGGAGTCGCTGCCGTTCGGGCAGGGCGGGACGATCTCGCTGACCGAGCCCTCGTCGGTGATGCGCACGCAGCAGGTGCAGGTCACGGTGGTGGTGATCCTGCTCGTGGTGCTCTCCGTCGGCACCGGGGCGGTGGTCGCCACAGTCACCGCGCGCAGGCTCGCGGAGCCGCTGCTGGACGTCGCGGACCGTGCCGCTCGGCTCGGCGCGGGGGACTTCCGACGGGTGCCGCACCGGCACGGCATCCCGGAGCTGGACCGCGTCTCGGACGTCCTGGACACCTCGGCGGGCGCGGTGTCGGACCTGCTGCAGCGCGAGCGCGCGCTGGTCGGGGACGTCTCGCACCAGCTGCGAAGCCGCATCACCGCGCTCACCCTGCGGCTGGACGAGCTGTCCACCCATCCCGATCCCGACGCGCGTCGGGAGGCGCTCGCCGCGCTGGAGCAGACCGAGCGGCTCTCCGAGGTCCTGGACGAGCTGCTGGAGGCCGCCCGGGCCGCCCGGGCCGCCGGGGCCGAGCCGATGGACCTGCGGGTGGGCCTGGCCGAGGTCGCGGACGAGTGGCGGCCCGCGCTGGAGGCGGCGGGGCGCAGGCTCAGGTTCCGCGTGCCGGACGGGCTGCTGGCCAGGGTGACTCCCGCGCGGCTGCGCGAGGCCGTCGGCGCGTTGGTGGACAACGCGATCCAGCACGGGGACGGCACGGTCACGATCTCGGCCCGCGAGGGGACGAGCGCGCTGGCCGTCGAGGTCAGCGACACCGGGGCGGGGGTCCCCGAGGAGCTCGTGCCGCACGTGTTCGACCGGGGCGTGTCCGTGCAGTCGTCGACCGGCCTGGGGCTGGCGCTCGCCCGCGCCCTGGTCGAGGCGGACGGCGGGCGGCTGGAGCTGTCCCGCGCGCGCCCGCCCACCTTCACGATCTTCCTGCCCGCCGCTCGGGCGGACGACGTCGTCGGCCCGCCCCGCCCGGCCGCCAGCCCGCGCTGAGCGGCTACTGACCCAGCTGCTCGGGGAGCACCTGGCGGCGGACGTTCTCGTCCGGGAACACGAAGCGGCGGAAGGCCCACCAGCGGAACGCCATCCCGACCAGCGTGCCCAGGATCTGCCCGGACACGAAGTCCGCGACCTCCTGGGTGAACAGCGACACCTCGGGGGTCTGCAGGTGGAACAGGTAGCGGGAGGCGGCCAGCGGAGCGGAGTAGACCGCCACGCCGAGTCCGCTGACGAGGAAGAAGAGCAGCGCCTCGTGCGACCGCTCGCGCCCGCCCCGGGTCCGGAAGGACCACTCGCGGTTCATGACGTAGGACACGATCGTGGCGACGAGCACCGCGATGATCTTCGCGGTGAGCGGCTTCTCGGTCAGCACGCTGCCCTTGAGCGCGAGGAACACGGCGGTGTCGATGACCCAGGTCGTGCCGCCGACGACGGCGAACTTCAGCAGCTCACGGTGGCGGAAGGCGATGTCTCGGTACGGCTGCGGAATGCGCGCGAGCGTCGATTCGACCAGGGACACTCGCACGATCGTGCCAGAGGGCGGATTCGGACAGCCCTCCGGGGCGGTTCCGTCGCAGGTCACACCGTAAACTCCCGTCACCGTGGAGAACCCCTCACGTGACTTCCCGGTCGTCGGGATGGTCGGCGGCGGACAGCTCGCCCGGATGACGCACCAGGCCGCGATCGGGCTGGGGCAGTCGCTGCGGGTGCTCGCCGTCAAGCCGGACGAGCCCGCGCCGCTGGTCGCGCCGGACGTCGTGCCGGGCGGGCCGGACCTGGAGTCGCTGCGCGCGCTCGCCGTGGGGTGCGACGCCGTGACCTTCGACCACGAGGGCGTGCCGCAGGAGCACCTGCGCGCGCTGGTGGCGGACGGCGTGGCGGTCCGGCCGCACCCGGACGCGCTCGTCCACGCGCAGGACAAGCTCGTCATGCGGCGGCGGCTCGCGGCGATGGGGATGCCGATCCCCGCGTTCGCCGAGATCACCGCGCCTGCTCAGGTCGAGGACTTCGGCGCCGAGCACGGCTGGCCGGTCGTGCTGAAGGCGACCCGCGGCGGGTACGACGGGCGCGGGGTCTGGTTCCTGCGCGCGCCCGACCCCGACCTCGTCGCGGAGCTGCTCGCGGCGGGCACCCCGCTGCTCGTGGAGCAGGCCGTCGAGATGGTCCGCGAGCTGGCCGCCCAGGTCGCCCGGTCACCGTTCGGGCAGGCCGCGGCGTGGCCGGTCGTCGAGACGGTGCAGGAGGAGGGCCAGTGCGTGGAGGTGCTCGCGCCCGCGCCCGGGCTCTGCGAGGACCGCGCGCTGGAGGCCCAGGGCATCGCGCTGCGGATCGCGCACGAGCTGGACGTGACGGGGCTGCTCGCCGTCGAGCTGTTCGAGACCGCGGACGGTCTGGTGGTCAACGAGCTCGCGATGCGCCCGCACAACTCCGGGCACTGGACGATCGAGGGCGCGCGGACCTCGCAGTTCGAGCAGCACCTGCGGGCCGTGCTGGACTATCCGCTGGGGACCACGACGATGACCGCGCCGGTCGTCGTCATGGCCAACGTCCTCGGCGCCCGGATGACCCCGACGATGACGGTGGACGAGCGGATCCATCATCTCTTCGCGCGGTTCCCGCAGGTCAAGGTGCACATGTACGGCAAGGGCGAGCGGCCGTTGCGCAAGGTCGGGCACGTGAACGTGCTCGGCGACGACCTCGCCGAGGCCCGGCGGGTCGCGGTGCTGGCGGCGCACTGGCTCTCCACCGCCGAGTGGCAGGACGGATGGTCCGTGCATTCGGGCCCGGAACTGGGAGGACGGGCATGAGCGAGGGTGCGAGCGAGTCGTCGGCGCGGCGCCGCGTCGGTGTGATCATGGGGAGCGACTCGGACTGGCCGGTCATGGAGGCCGCCGGGACCGCGCTCGCCGAGTTCGACGTGGAGTACGAGGTGGGCGTCTACTCCGCCCACCGCACCCCGCAGCGGATGCTGGACTACGCGACGTCGGCCGCGGACCGCGGGCTCGGCGTGATCATCGCAGGTGCGGGCGGCGCGGCCCACCTGCCCGGCATGGTCGCCGCGGCCACCCCGCTGCCGGTGATCGGCGTCCCCGTCCCGCTCAGGGTGCTCGACGGGCTGGACTCGCTGCTGTCGATCGTCCAGATGCCCGCCGGTGTGCCGGTGGCGACGGTCGCGGTCGGCAACGCGCGCAACGCCGGGCTGCTGGCGGTCCGGATCCTCGCCGTGTCGGACCCCGCGCTGCGGGCCCGCATGGTCGAGTTCCAGCAGGGCCTGGAGCAGATGGTGCTGGCGAAGGATGCGGCGCTGCGGGAGAAGCTCCGTTAATCACGTGGCGAGATCACCTCGGGCGGTCGTAGGGTGGCCGTACACAAGAAGGGAGGTGGTCCGACGTTGATTTCCACGAGGACTTGTGAGGTGGCTGCCCGCTAAAGGCACCACAGGACGAACTCCTGACGGTCGTGGAAGCCGATCGGTGTCGGCGAATCCCCGGCAGTCACCGATGATCCCCGGGCCCGAGCCCAGTCCAGCTCGGTTCGCGTCTCACCCGAGACAGCCCGGGGATCACCCATGTCGTCGGTCGGGCGGGTCCGGGCCCGCCCAGCCGCTCAACTTCGTTCCAGGGTGGCGGCGACGTCCTCGAGCCTGCGGGTGACGGACTCCAGGTCGGCGATCCCGCCCAGTGGGAGCATGTCCGCGACCTTGCGGAAGTGCGCGAGGCAGCTCTCGATCGTGCCGCGCTCCGCCAGCCAGCGGCGCAGTGCCTGGTTGTGGGCCGCGACGACCGCCGCGGCGGTGACGGCGGCGCGCAGATCGCCGTCCTCGACGTCGTGCAGCCGGGCGGTGAGCCTGCGGGTGAACAGCCGCCGGTACCGATGGACCATCGCCGCCTCGCGGTCCCGCAGCGCCGGCACGGCGTGGACCAGCGCGAACCGCTTGCGGGCGGTCTCGGGCTCGGTGAGGTACAGCTCGAAGACGGTCTCGCTCGCCCGCAGCGTCAGCGACAGCAGTGGCTCGCCGGGGTGGGCGGTCTCGAAGACCTCCGCGATGCGGGCCAGGCCCAGCTCGTGGTCGGGGGAGACCGCGTCCTCCTTGCCCGCGAAGTAGCGGAAGAACGTCCGGCGCCCGACCCCGGCGAGCGCGGCGATGTCGTCGACCGTCGTGTCGTCGTAGCCCCGGTCGGTGAACAGGTCGACGGCGGCGCGCACCAGGTCGCGTCGAACCTCGGCCCTGCCCGCGGCCGACCGGCCGCGGCGTGTGCCCTCCGTCATGGCACGGAGGGTAGCAAGAGCGTTGTCTGATGGCACGGCGTGCCGTTAGGCTCGGCGGTACCCTCGGACATCGACGTGTGGAGAACGACATGCAGAACGCCGACTTCGACGCCTACCGGCTGAGCGAGCAGCACGAGGCGCTGCGCGAGGCCGTGCGTGCGCTGGCCGAGAAGGAGATCGCGCCGTACGCAGCCGAGGTCGACGAGCAGGCCCGCTTCCCGCAGGAGGCGCTCGACGCGCTGGTCAAGGCCGATTTCCAGGCCGTCCACATCCCGGAGGAGTACGGCGGTCAGGGCGCGGACGAGCTCGCCGCGTGCATCGTGATCGAGGAGGTGGCGCGGGTCTGCGCGTCCTCATCGCTCATCCCGGCGGTCAACGGGCTCGGCTCGGTGCCGATCCTGCTGTCGGCGTCGGAGGAACTGAAGCAGCAGGTCCTGCCCTCGATCGCGGCCGGTGAGGCGATGATCAGCTACGCGCTCTCGGAGCGCGAGGCGGGCTCCGACGCCGCGTCGATGAGGACCCGCGCCCGCCGGGACGGCGACGACTGGGTGCTCAACGGCACCAAGTGCTGGATCACCAACGCCGGCGTGTCCACCTGGTACACGGTCATGGCCGTCACCGACCCGGAGAAGCGGGCGAACGGCATCTCGGCGTTCGTGGTGCACGCCGACGACCCGGGCTTCGAGGTGGGGCCGAAGGAGCGCAAGCTCGGCATCGCGGGCTCGCCCACCCGCGAGATCTACTTCCAGGACTGCCGCATCCCCGGTGACCGGATCATCGGCGCGGAGGGCACCGGCTTCAAGACGGCCCTGGCCACGCTGGACCACACGCGTCCGACGATCGGGGCGCAGGCGGTCGGCATCGCGCAGGGCGCGCTGGACCAGGCGATCGCGTACGTCAAGGACCGCAAGCAGTTCGGCAAGTCCATCGCGGACTTCCAGGGCGTGCAGTTCATGGTCGCGGACATGGCGATGAAGGTGGAGGCCGCGCGCCAGCTCGTGTACGTCGCCGCCTCGCGGGCCGAGCGCGGCGAGAAGGACCTGGGCTTCATCTCGTCGGCGGCGAAATGCCTGGCCTCGGACACCGCGATGCAGGTGACCACGGACGCCGTCCAGCTGTTCGGCGGGGCGGGGTTCACCAAGGACTTCCCCGTCGAGCGGATGATGCGGGACGCGAAGATCACCCAGATCTACGAGGGCACCAACCAGGTCCAGCGCATGGTGATGGCGCGGAACCTGCTCAGGTGAGGTGCGCCGGCTCGGCTGACGAGCCCGGGAGTTGACGGAGAACGACGGTTCCTCGACCGCAGGCTGACGGAGGTCCTCGGAATGATCACGGGCGCGCACGTCATCGTGTACAGCACCGCGGCGGAGGAGGACCGGGCGTTCCTGCGGGACGTGCTGGACTTCCCGCACGTCGACGCGGGTGGCGGCTGGCTGATCTTCGCGCTGCCGCCCGCCGAGGTCGCGGTCCACCCCGCGGACGCCCCCGCCGCTGAGCTCTACCTGATGTGCGACGACCTCGACCCGGCCGTGGAGGCTCTCCGCGCCCGTGGGGTGGACTTCGCGCAGGTGGAGGAGCCGCGGTGGGGCAGGGTCACGACCTTCGTCCTCCCCGGTGGGGCGCGAGTGGGTCTGTACGAACCGCGCCATCCTCGCGCCACCGGGCTCTGACCTGGCTCGTTCGCGACTGTGAACGCAAGTTCGGCGGGGAGGCAGCCCGTGCGTGAGCAGGAGTCAGTCGGGTCGGAGGTCGCGACGGGCGAAGCGGCCGAGGCCTGCGGTGGTGAGGGCGGCGGCGACCAGCGTCATCACGATCAGCGGCGTCCAGGTCAGGGGCTCGGCGGGCTGGTAGGGCGTGGCCGAGAACGGCAGCAGGCCCAGCAGCCAGGCCGGCAGGTGCAGCGCGTCCCCGGCGACCATGAGGATCGCCGTCGCCGCGAGCACACCCCAGCTCAACGGGATCGCCGGCCCCGGCGACCAGCCGAAGAGCGCGACCGCCACACTCACGAGCACCATGATCGCGGGCCAGTAGGCGAGCGCGGCGAGGGCCAGGACCCGAACCTGCGCGGGATCGGTGCCGGCCCGGGAGGCGCCGAGGAGCGCACCGCCCGCGAGCAGCAGGACAGCCGAGCCGACGGCCGGGATCAGCAGCCGCTCGACGGCCCAGCGGATCCGCGGAACCGCGCCCGCGAGCTGGCGTTCGAGGAGCCCGCTCGCCTCGTCGGCCCGCAGCGAGATGGCCGACTGGATGGCGAACACGGCCGTGACCAGCGCGATCATCCCGACGAGCAGCGACAGCAGGGCCGGCATCCCCGAGCCGCGCAGGAGGGCGGCGACGGGGAGCCTGCGTCGGCGA
>Ga0207641_10000844_pt1 | contig 32550 bp, 33 predicted proteins | sample KBSSwiS62_FD_184306 | JGI IMG/M metagenome (GOLD analysis project Ga0207641, IMG submission 184306) | Switchgrass rhizosphere microbial communities from Kellogg Biological Station, Michigan, USA - KBS Switchgrass S6-2 (SPAdes) (version 2) | ecosystem: Host-associated > Plants > Roots >... | reverse complement strand
CGGCGCCCATTGTAGACACCTGGTGGCAAACGGAGACAGGCGGTATATTAATTTCCAACCTGGCGGGTGTTACTGCAGCCAAACCATCATGGGCTACCCTGCCAATGCCTGGCGTACAGCCATTACTGGTAGACGAAAATGGCAAAGAGGTAACTGAAAAAGGGGAAGATGGATTTTATAAAGGCAATCTTTGTATCAAAGCACCCTGGCCCGGTATTTTAAGAACTACTTACGGAGACCACGAGCGCTGCCGCACCAACTATTTTGCCACCTATGAAAATCTATATTTTACCGGAGACGGTGCATTGAAAGATGAAAATGGCAACTACCGTATTACCGGCCGTGTAGATGACGTTTTAAATGTAAGCGGGCACCGTATAGGCACAGCCGAAGTGGAAAATGCCATTAACATGCATGCCGGTGTGGTAGAAAGCGCAGTAGTGGGCTATCCCCACGATATAAAAGGACAGGGCATCTATGCTTTTGTAATTTTCCAGGGTTCGCACGGAGACGAGAATTCTAACCGGAAAGATATAACTGCAACGGTAAGCCGCATTATTGGCGCTATTGCCAAGCCTGATAAAATACAGTTTGTAACCGGGCTGCCCAAAACCAGAAGCGGAAAAATTATGCGCCGCATTTTAAGGAAGGTAGCCGAGGGGCAACTTGAAAATTTAGGAGATACTTCAACCTTGCTTGACCCCGGTGTAGTAGATGAAATCAGGAAAGGGAAGATATAAAACCCGCTGTTTACATACTGTTTCTCATGGCCTTCAGTTCAGCGATATGATTGCCGGAAATTGTTCTCCATTTCCTGTACTGGCTGTATTCTTTTAGCCAGCCTTTGCAGGCATAGGCAAATAAACCGGTAACAACCATCAGCGCCAGTAATATTATAGCATACTGCCAGCCGGCTAATAAGCTTACAGTTAATACAAGCAACAGCCAGAGAAAATACATAACCGAATAGCTGGCCACAAAAATCCAGCTATAAAAATCTTTTCTGTATACTTTCTTGTCTGCAATCCACCGGGCCGCTAAAACAGGCAGCCCGTTTAACAGCAGGCCTGCCAGGTAAACCGGGAAGCCAATCCACAACAATATTATTTTCCAGAAGGGGAAAGGCAAATTTGCGCTAATTGTTTTATCGGTCAGGCCACCGGCAGATAATGCGTTAAAATAGCCACCGGCCCTTAGTTGCCTGTTTTCAAATTCATCTTCCGGCGCATTGTTAATGGTTTTGCAAATACTTTTTTCACGTTCCAGCTTTTCGTCCGATGCAATTTTCCACCCCGGAGCATTAATGGTAGTATTATTTCTACTAACAATCAGGTACTGCTCTGCAGTTGACAAGCGCCTGTAATCTGCTATGTGCAAGACAAGTTTATTAATTGCCTGGTGGGCCTGCCTGCAAACATGTAATATTGCAACGGCGGGGTTGTCTTCATATTCTTTTTTAAAGTCCGAAAGCCACAGGGCCCTGCCTGCATGTACCTGCACATCTTTTCTGCATTCAACCGGATGATCGTAGCTGATCCCAATGGGCACAATGGGTATATCAAAAAAGAAATTGCCGGCCATCGCAGTATCGAATGCCAGCCTGAAAACGCCTTTTCGGAAAGGCAGTAACTGGTGCTCCACATGGCTGGTGCTTTCCGGGAAAAAAACAATGATACCACCTTTTGAAAGTATCTGCCGGCCCGCTTCAAAGCTGTTGCTGTTGGCACTTAATGTATTTCTTCCACCCTGGTAGCTGTGCACCGGCATCATATGAAACCACCATAGAATTTTCTTAATAAACTTGTTAACAAACACATCGCCCCTGGCAAAAAAATAAGCCTTGCGCTTTAGCAAGATGCCCAGCAGGGCCGCATCCATTAGTGAAGAATTATGATTGGCGATGACAATAACAGGCCCCTTTGAAGGAATGTTTTCAAGTCCGGTCACGTGTATATGCCTGTAAAAAAACCGTAAACCGGTTGTCATTAAAATTTTGGCGAAAGAATACAGCATAAAAAATGTTCCGGCCCCGGCCGGAACATTTTAAAGATAGTTAACCAAATCTTTATGTTTTATACGCGCATTTAATATTTGCTATAAATTGATTGAAAACAACTTTACCGTTGAATAGTAACCTGGGTGCCTACGGGTATTATATTATACAGCTCTTCAATCTCTTCATTTTTAAGAGAAATACATCCATTGGTCCATTGCTGAAAATAATCTACTGCCATATCATCGTGCTGCCATGTGCCATGTATGCCAATGCCATCTCCAAGCCTGGCATTTTTGGGAAGCAGGCCTTTCGCCTTACGCTCGTTAAATTTTGCAATATCTGCTTTCGTAGGATAATCGATCAGCATCATCCTGTCCCATTTTTCATGTATACGTTTAGAAGCAATTTTATAAACCCCTTCCGGCGTCTTTCTGTCGCCCTGCATCATTTTATCATCAAGACTTTTACTGCCCAGCACAATGGGATAAGTAGCGTACCAGCCATCATTATCATACACCCGCAGCTCATAATCTGATTTATCAATGATAATATATGGTTTACCGTTTAATTCATCGTTAAAAAACCGGTGTTTTACAAGTCTTTTATTTTCGTGGACAGTAAAGGCAAGGAAGGCAAGTGCAAACAAAACAGTGATTGCAACAAACACTCTTTTCATGGCTGATATTTTTTACAAGACTGAAAAATGAAAAAACGGTTTAATCTCCAAAAAAATGATATCGCTACAATGCAAATTCCATGCATTAAACGCCCGGTATTATAAGTATATTTTACCATTAAAAGATTTTAAGAGTTTTTTGGCTAACTGCCTTATTAAGAAAGGGTTAACAAAAAAAATATTAACAGCCATTAAAAACTCCGGGTTTTCAGGCTGGTGTATAAAGATTTTCTATTGATTACTTGTTTTAACGGTGGGCTAAACAGTGGCGGGTTAACAAAAAAACAACCGGCATTGTATAAAAACGCCGGTTGTTAACAACAAAACAAATTTTACTTTTTTACCAGTTGCTGAATCTTAAACCAATATTATAGGGTGTTTGATCAAGCCCTTTTTCAAACATGCTTTGCGTGGCCAGTGAACCAAATAATTTTACAGGCCCCAGTTGCAACTCTGCCACATAACTTATTTTAAAAGGCCGAAGGTAAAAATCATCGTGTGTTTTCTGTTTGCCATCTTCTACGGTGATCATTTTCTGGCGTGAAGAGTACAAATATCCTGCACTGATGCCTGCGCTAAAACCAAAAGACTTGTTGTAATAATTATTGGGTGTAAAATTAAAATTCAGCATCAGGGGAACGGTAACATAGTCGGCCGCCAGTTTATTTTTTTTGTAATGCCTGACGAGATCCTCTGTAAAAATATTATTTGCTTTATCATAGTGCAGGGGAGATTCGTACCGGTAATTGTTCAGCTCAATACCCAGCCCGTATTTAAGGTTTACCACATGCTTAATCAGGTTGAGTCTTTGCATAAACAACCAGATATTTACATCTACCGATTTGCCGTTGCGCAGGTTAAATTGCTCTTTGCCTATGCCCGGCGCTACAACACCGGCCGCTACTGCGTTTGTGTAATTTGTTTTATCAGTATAGTTGGCGAACCCAAGATCCAATATCACCCAATTGGTACTTACATTCTGGTTTCTGTGTCTTTCCCTGCTTATTTTAACTGAGCCATCGCCGTTTTCATAATGGCCATCTCCTTTTTTTACAATGATAAGGCTGCCAATACGGATGGTATCTTCTTTTTTTGACTGGTTAATGGTTGTATCTGTTTGTGCCATTGCGCTTAATCCAATACATAGTCCTGCCAGTAATACATACATGTTACGCATAAAAAAATTTTGCTTTTTTAATAAGGTTATCGTACAGCAATTTCAAAACCGCCTATAAGAATGCGCTTATGTTTGCCGTCTTCTTCGTCATTGCTGTTCTTTTTGTTAATCAGCCTGGAGGCTTTACGAAAGAAACCCCGGAGTGAATTTTTGGTATCTACAGAAGTGTTCAGAACTTCCAGGTTGTCATTACCGGTAGTTACTGCCTGCCTGGCAATTGTATTGTTGTCTTCTTCGCCGGCAGTGTTGTGATAGACCAGTTGCTGGTTGATTACTGATTTGCTTGCTGCAGCAGCAATGGCAGTATTTATATCAGCGTCTTTGTCTTCTTTGTTTTTTACTGAAGTTATTACGGACGGTTCCAGGGGCTTATCCGGAATTTGTTCAGTTATTTTGTTCACCACGGCCATCGTTTCATTGTTTTTTTCATCCTTACCCGCATTCACCGGCCTTTCGGTTCGGGGCAGCGTAGCTGTATTTTTCGGTTGCCGGGATTCCTCTTTGCTGCCAGTTGTCACCACCGCTTCTTTTTCCGGTTGTTCGCTTACGGTAGTTAAATCATTTTTCTTTTCACCTGCTTTGTTTAACGATGGTTGCTCCGGAATAGTTACAGCTGATTTGCCTTTTACAATCGCCTGTTGTTTGCTGTCCGTGTTTAACCGGTATAACCAGAATATCCCTGCCAGTAGTAAAATAATTGCTGCCGCCGCTATTTTCCGCCAACCGAAAGGAATTACCCTGTCGTCTTGTTCTTTGCGGTAAAGGATTTCTTTATTTTCAAATACAATACCGGCATCCGGTTCCATTTTTGTTTTTTGTATGAGATCAAATAAGGGCCGCAGCTGCGGATGCTGTACCAGGAAACTTGTTACCGCTGCTTTTTCACTACTGGTCAGTTCTTCATCGGCATATAAAACAAAAAAAGCTTCACAATTGCCGATGGTAATGGTCGATGCATCGTTTTCCTGTTTCATCAATGCTTCTTTTCCGGTAAAAACAATCGTTGTATCCGGGTTTAATTTAAAGTCGCGAAACACCTCCAGTTCCTCTTGCAGGTCGGGGTTTGCAGCAATAAACAGCTCCACATTTTTTCGCTCCGCAGCAGACAGCTCATTGTCTGCATACAGCATAAAAAATTCTTCGTAATTATTTCTGTTGATGTTCATGTTGTTTGTTTAATATTCAGCCTACATCACATTTCCGGGACTTACCAGGTAGCTTTTTAGCTGTGTTCTTGCCCTGAACAGGTACACTTTTACCTGGCTTTCATTTAATCCCGTAATGGCACCTATTTCTTCATAACTATAACCCTCATAATCTTTTAAAAGAATCAGGCTGCGCTGGGTCTCACTTAAAGTGTTCAGCGCCTTTTCCAGTACTTTTTTCAGGTTATTGGGCGATTGGCTGGTTACACTTGCTTCTTCGTTAAATGTCTCTTTAAGCTGGATCCTTTTTACCTTGCGTATATGGTCGATCATCTGGTGATAAGCCACCGTAAACAAATAGGCCTTACTTTTTGCCGCATCCACGTCTTTCCTGCTGCGCCACAGTTTTTCAAAGGCCGTTTGCACAACATCCCTGGCATCTTCTTCATGCCGCAGGTTTTTCAGAATAAAACGATAAACGTTATCTGCATAGCTCCTTACGCATTCATTATAGTCTTTCTCAGTCATAAAAACAGTTCCGGTCTTGTATGGTGTTAAGTGGTTACCAGCAATTTGCCTGAAAAATCATTTTCTATGCCGCTATGCTGCTGCCGTTTCATATTATACGAACAGACTGGCCCAGAAGTTACAAAATAGTTGTAGTTATTTTAAAAATCAAACCCTGCCGCTCGGGCAGGGTTTGATCAATTGATATATGAGGAGTAATTATTGTACTACGTTCAGCAGGTGCCTGGATACAGACTCCCATATCATGCCATCGGCCGTAGTTTTTGCCTGGCTATCGTCGCTGCAGGCGCCGTTTGAAGAACATTCGGTTGTTTGCGCTTCTTTCTGGCCGGGTTTAGCAAACACAAACAAGCCGGCGGTAAATACCGTTACAAGAAGCATAAGTCTGATAAACATTCTGGCTGACATATTCCTGCATTTAAAAGATAAGACGAAGGTATTGGCAAAATGTTACAGGCGGTAGCCAAATTGTATGAAACGTATCTTTAGACCGACAAAACACCCAAAATTACCGGTGAAAATATTGTCCGGATGCCAGTTTGCGGTCAACTGGGCCTTTCCATTACTTTTGCAGTTCTAAATGCACATCCATGAACCAGGCTTTTATACAACGCATCAGCACGGAAGTAGAAGAAATCAGAACTGCCGGTCTTTTTAAAACCGAACGGATTATTACCAGTGAGCAGGGACCCGAAATAGTGGTTAACGGGAAAAGGGTATTGAATTTTTGCGCCAACAATTACCTGGGGCTGTCCTCTCATCCAAAAGTAATTGAAGCTGCCCATAAGGCCATTGATACACACGGTTATGGCATGAGCAGTGTGCGCTTTATTTGCGGCACGCAGGATATACACAAAGAACTGGAACAAAAAATTGCCCGTTTTCTGGGCACCGAAGATACGATTCTGTATGCCGCGGCTTTTGATGCCAATGGCGGTGTATTTGAACCGCTTTTTAATGAGCAGGATGCAATAATCAGCGATGCGCTTAACCATGCTTCTATTATTGACGGCGTGCGCCTGTGCAAAGCCCAACGCTTCAGGTATGAACACAATAATATGGCCGACCTTGAGGCAAAGCTAAAAGAGACCGCAGCCTGCAGAAGCAGGATTATTGTTACTGACGGCTCTTTTAGTATGGACGGCACTATTGCGCAACTTGACAAGATCTGTGATTTGGCCGACAAGTATGATGCTATTGTGATGGTGGATGAATGCCACTCAAGCGGTTTTCTGGGCAAAACGGGGCGTGGCACACATGAATACCGGGGGGTAATGGGTCGTATTGATATTATTACCGGTACGCTGGGCAAGGCATTGGGCGGCGCCAGCGGCGGGTTTACCAGTGGCAATAAGGCAATTATTGAAATATTACGCCAGCGTTCAAGACCCTATTTATTTTCAAACACGCTGGCCCCTTCTATCGCCGGTGCTTCTATAGCTGTGCTGGATATGCTTAGTGAAACTACTGAATTGAGGGATGCGCTGGAATACAATACCATGTATTTCCGCAAAAAAATGACAGAAGCCGGCTTTGATATAAAACCGGGCGATCATCCCATTGTGCCTATCATGTTGTATGATGCGGTGGTGGCACAAAATTTTGCGGCGGCGCTTTTACATGAGGGAATATATGTAATTGGATTTTTTTTCCCGGTGGTGGCAAAAGGGCAGGCCCGGATACGCGTGCAGTTAAGCGCAGCACACCAGCAGGCGCATCTTGACAAGGCCATTGCCGCGTTTACAAAAGTGGGTAAAAATCTGGGGGTTATTGGTCGTTAGTATGTGGGCATTAGCCGGGCTGCCGGCTATGGAGTTCGGACTAACAACTGCTAACTGATTTATTTCCCGGCGATCATACTAATTTCTACGTTTACATTTTTGGGCAGGCCTTTAACGGCCACGGTTTCCCGTGCAGGGAATTCGCCCGAAAAATATTTCCCATAGACTTCATTTACAGTGGCAAACAAAGCCATGTCGCTTAAAAAGATGGTGGTTTTTAGAATATGACTAAAGTCCATACCCGCTTCGGTTAATATTGCCTTCAGGTTGTGCATTACCTGGTGGGTTTCGCCGATGATATCGCCGGCATCGATATTGCCGGTAGCAGGATTGATAGCTACCTGTCCCGAAATAAAAAGCATATTTCCAAACTGAATTGCCTGGTTATAAGGCCCTATAGGCGCCGGGGCACTGGCGGTAATGATTACTTTTTTTTCCATGCTTCAAATGTATATAAAATTTAAGGCTTCCGGTTTTTGGCCGAAATGAAGTTCCTTTGTTGAAATTATTATCAATGAAGCTGGCTGTCATTACCGGTGAGGAATTGGAGAAGGAATTTGCCTCGAAACAGATTTCAGGCTGCGCAAACGTTTGCATTGTTAATGAACCCCAGAATGTGCCTGCAGATAGTTATATTGTTTTTGATTTATTGTTTAAGCACACCCCGGAAAGAGTTTCCCATCTCAGGCAATTCTTGCCGCGGCCGGTAATTATTAACTCGGTGACTGATACCCTGACTGCAGTTGATCAGCCATTTATACGTATCAATGCCTGGCCAACATTTTTGGAAAGAAACATAGTAGAAGTGGCGGCATTGCCCGGCGGAGAAAAAACAATAGAAAAAGTTTTTAATGAACTGGGTTGGAATTATCTGCTGGTTCCGGATATAACAGGAATGATTAGCGCCCGGATAGCAGGGGCCATCATAAACGAAGCATATCATACGCTGCAGGCTAAAGTGAGCACAAGAAGCGAAATCGATATTGCGATGAAACTGGGCACCCATTATCCGTATGGACCTTTTGAATGGAGCAAAAAAATTGGATTAAAAAAAGTTTATGAAATGCTTTTGCAATTAAGTAAAGAAAATAGCCTGTATGAAGTTTCAACATTATTATCAGATGAAGCCAATGTTTAATGAGTATAAAAAGAATAAGTACTAATAACTAGAAGAACAAAATGAACCTGCAAATAATATTTGCTTGCTAAAAACATTTTTAAATTACTTCTACGTATTTGCTTGTATATTTTTTTCGTCATATGAAGTTGGAACCTTGTTGATACATAATAAAAATTAAATAAAATGTTTACTTATTAAGTGTATTAATCAAACAAAATTAAACTTCAATTTTATTCTGCCTATGTCACTAATTTTAAATATAGATACTGCCACAAGCTATGCAAGTGTTTCCTTATCGTTCGAAGGAAAGCTGCTACAGGAGCGGGTTAACGGGCAATCGATGGATCATGCGGCGTGGATACATACGGCCATCAGGGAACTGATGCCTGCTGAAAATCACACTCATCAATTACATGATCTGAATGCGGTAGCAGTAGTAGCCGGTCCTGGATCGTACACAGGTTTGCGGGTTGGTATGGCAACAGCAAAAGGCTTATGCTACGCGTTGAATATTCCATTAATTATTATTAATACACTTAAGATTATGGCACATGCAACCAATAAAGATATTTCGCCATCTCAGCTATTAAGCCCAATGCTGGATGCGCGGCGAATGGAAGTATTTACCGCCTTGTATGATACAGCATTAAACGAGTTGGTCGCACCTTGCGCCATGATATTAGAGGAAAGTTCTTTTTCAAAATGGCTAAACAAACATGAGATTATTTTTTTCGGAAGTGGTAGCAACAAATGGAAAAATTTTGTGCAGCATAAAAATGCAATTTTTAAAGAATCTTTCTATTCACCACAAGACATTGCGCATATCTCAAACAATGAGTTCAGACAGCACAGTTTTTCTAATCTTGCCTATACAGAACCCATTTATCTTAAAGATTTTTACGTACCCAAAAAATTAACTGGTTAATAACTGTTTTTTATCATAAATATTTATAATATGTTTACTACCTCTGCTGAGAACAACGAGAAGAACATTTTGCCATTGCCAAAATCATCTATCATGAATACATCTGTGAACCATTTAATAGTAAGGCAACAAGAAGGGGAACCTATTAAAATTGATTTCTTACAGGTAAAAAAAGCTGCTGTAACGCTAAGGGCCATCAACCATAAACTGAGGCAGCAGATTATGCGTTTGCTGGAAGATCAGCAACGGATGACTGTAACAGAAATATATGTTCAATTAAGGCTTGAGCAATCGGTTGCTTCTCAGCATCTTGCCATTTTAAGACGGGCAGGTATTGTAGAAACATTCAGAGATGGTAAATACATATCTTATTCTATCAATGCAGACAGACTGGCGCAGTTGAACCAACAGGTGCTGGGCATAATAAGTTAACATACAACAGTATTTAGTTACGCGGCTGCCGGGGGGTTGCCGCTTTTTTGTTTTTAAGTACCTTTGCTTAAATTATCAAGTATGTTTATTAAGCAATTGTATACAGGCTGTTTAAGCGAGGCAGCCTATTATATAGAAAGTGAGGGCGAGGCGGCGGTAATCGATCCATTGCGTGATACAGAGGAATATATTCTCCTGGAAAAAGAAAGAAAGGCCCGCATCAAGTATATTTTTGAAACACATTTCCATGCAGATTTTGTTAGTGGACATATTGACCTGGGTCAAAAAACAGGCGCACCCATTGTCTATGGCCCGCAAACTGAAACCAGCTATCCGGTAAAAGTGGCGAAAGACGGAGAAATTTTTAGTTTGGGAAAGATAACCATTGAAGTGTTGCACACACCCGGGCATACATTAGAATCTACCTGTTACCTGTTAAGGGATGAAACCGGAAACCCACACGCAGTTTTCACCGGCGATACCCTTTTTGTAGGCGATGTGGGCCGCCCGGATCTTGCACAGGAAGGCAACCAATTAACCGTAGAAGATTTAGCCGGCATGCTCTATGAAAGCCTCCAAAACAAAATTGTACCCCTTCCGGAAGATGTGCTGGTATACCCCGCGCACGGCCCCGGCAGTAGTTGTGGCAAAAACCTTGGTCCCAACACTTATAGTACCATTGGCGAGGAAAAACAAACCAATTATGCACTGCAGGCACGGTCTAAAGAGGCTTTTATCGCCGCCGTAACCGAAGGACTGCGCGAACCACCGCAATATTTTCCGGTAAACGCAAGAATCAATAAGGAAGGTTATGAGAGCCTGGAAAAATTGCTGGACAAAGCATTGCAGCCCCTGGGTGTTGACGTATTTAAACAAAAAATGCTGGATGATACAGTAATAGTGCTGGATACAAGAGATTCATCTGTTTTTATACACGGATTTGTACCCGGTGCTATCAGTATTGGTCTCGACGGACGTTTTGCAGAATGGGCGGGTATGCTATTGCCCTTTGATAAAACAATATTACTGGTAACAGACAGTGGCAGGGAAGAGGAAACCGCGGTTCGGCTGGCGAGGGTTGGATTTTCCACGGTGTCTGGTTACCTGCAGGGTGGTTTTGCGGCATGGCTGGCGGCGGGAGAAAAAATTGACATGGTTGTAGAAATTGAAGCAGATGAACTGGCCATGGACCTGCCGCACGATAAAAAAATGGTAGTGATAGATGTACGCCGTGAAACCGAATTTGCAGACGGCCACATTAAAGGCGCATTAAATATTCCCCTGAATGATATGACTGACCCGGCCAGCATGGCCGACCTTGACGAAACAAAAAACCTTTACATACATTGCGCCGGGGGCTACCGCAGCATTATTGCCGCATCTTTATTAAAGCGCCAGGGTATCCACAACCTGCACAATGTAATGGGTGGATGGGAAAAAATTAAAGAACAAAAAAATATTCAAACGGCCAAGGAAACCAGTGTGCTGAACTAACTTTATCAGATCCCTCATTGTGTTAGCTGTTAGCTAATGGCTGACTTCGTGGTTCAAAGATTTACTATTCCATTTTTTATAGCATACATTACCAGGCCTACCCTTGTTTTTACATTGAGTTTTTCAAACAGGGCGTCGCGGTACCCGTCTATGGTACGGGGGCTTAAAAACATTTTATCCGCTATTTCTTTATAGGTGAGTTCTGAGCAGGCCAGTTTTAAAAATTCTATTTCCCGGTCGCTTAGTTGTACCAGGTTAGTGGTTCTATTATCGTCGTCATCATCATCGCCTATTTGGCTAATAGTGTGTATCAGCCTCCCAGTCACCATTTCTGAATAATAAAAGCCCTTGCAATCTATAGAGTCCAACGCTGTTCTTAATTCGGCAGGATCAGAATCTTTGAGAATATAGCCTTTTGCCCCCGCCTTAAACATACGAATGATAGCGTTTTCATTGTCATACATGGAAAGCGCCAGCACTTTTACCAGCGGGTAATTTTTTTTTAGCCATAAAGTTGTTTCATACCCGTCCATCTCAGGCATATTGATATCCATTAAGACAATGTCAGGCATAGCGTCGGGCTTTATCAGCTCAATAAAATCTTTGCCGTTATTGGCTTCAAACACAACCTTATACCCGCCAAAACTGCTGATGAGATTGGCCAACCCGTTTCTCAGCAGTACATGGTCATCTGCAAGCGCTACTTTAATTTCTTTCATTGGCATATTATCTATTTTACAGGGTTAGTAACCGGTAGTTGTAACTTAACTGTGACACCCTTATTAATGGTACTGTTCAATTTAAAATCAGTATTGATCATTTTAGCACGGTTGTTCATATTGCGTATACCCAAACCAAAACCGCTGTAGTCCGCCGCTTCCAGTTTACTGGCATCAAAGCCAATACCGTTATCTGCTACCGTTAGTGTAAACTGCTGCGGCTCATACTGAACAAACACATCAATCAATGTGGCTTTGGCGTGTTTGATGATATTATGCAATATCTCCTGCACAATACGAAAAAGTATCAGCTCCTGCTGTTGCTCCAAACGGTACACTTTGCCTTCGGTTCTTAACTCAGTTTCCAAAGTACCGGTTCTTTTTATTAATTCCAGTTCATATTCTACAGAGCGCAGCAAACCCATTTCTATTACATAATCTGCATTTAAGCTCCGCGACAGATCCCTTAAATCCTGGATGGCTTTGCTGATTAAATGTTTGCTGTCGTTTATTTTTTCCTGCAATGTTACGGGTTCATTGGAGTTCATGGTGTTGATATTCAGCTTGGCAAGACTCAGTACCTGGCCAATATTGTCATGTATTTCCTGGGATATATTTTTCAGGGTTTGCTCCTGAATTTCCAATTGGGTTTGGAGAAGGGTTTGGGTAAATTGAGACTGAAGCTGCCTTTTCTCTTCAATATGCTGAAACTGTCTTTTTTGATACCTGAATAAAAACAACACAAAAAAAACAACCAATGTCATCAAAAGGATGGTTCCGGATATTACTAGCCCAAATATTTCTGATTTGGTTTCAAATTGCATATAAACCCTATAATGAATAAAAAATATTGAATAGCGGCAAATGAATAGACCAGGGTGGAAATCATATAAGCAGACTTATCAATTCTTGTCTCCAGTATATAATTTATCGCGCCCATGTAAAAAAAACTCCCTGAAAAAAAAAGCATATTACCCAATGTAATCCAAAAAAAGGGAATTTTATGCAAGGGGATTATTTCGCTGGTATCCAATAAGCCTCTTAAATATTGCACAAAGTAAAAAATTACTATCGCGCAGCCAATCATGTAAGTATAGGTATTAAATTTCCAGAAGCCCTGGATAAAAAAAATATTTATCAGTGAAAAGCAGGAAAATAATACCAGTAATTTATTCTGATGAGAAAGAATTTTCTTTTGAATGATGGCTTTGTTGTAAATGAGGCTGAGACATATTATTTCGAAAATGGTTAGCAGGTTATATATCCAATGATTGCTTTTATGCAATTCTTTAGAATATATCCAGGCTGCAACTTCTGTAGAAAACATTACTATTAAATAGACGCCCACCAAATCAAAATCTCTATTTGCCCTGGCACTTACAATCGCCCAGATTATGATGGCAGCAAAATTTATATAGAGATATAAAGAAATTGTCATAGTCTGCAGGCAATATAAAGATAGCTATATAAAAACAGCAAGCTTTATGAAATCAATTTTCTGGTTCTATATTAAGTTGCACACCCTGGCATGGCTGCGGCGGCGGGCATATAAAGCAGTGAGGGTCGCCGCTCAGCTCCAATAAACTAAAATTTTGTGTTACCATTACCCAATCATCATTCCCGGTCTGGTCGTCATTTCCTATCACCCCTTTTTTGGTTGAAATCAATATTAAGTTATGGACACTTTTATGGTCACCGAAATTTTCGTCGTCTATAACCCCATAGTATAGCCTAACTCCCGTTGCAGCAGGATTTTTTTCAAATAATTCCATTATTTTGTCCTTGCTAATCCAGACAGCCCTGGAATCTGGCTTAAGGTGCTGAGCAATGAAAACATATCTTTCATGCTTATACCTGTCAACCAGGGCCTGCAGGCCCTCAACAGTAACAAACAAACTGGCAGAGTTCCCATTCAAATCAATTTTTCTTGGCATAAAGTAAAAGTTTAGAGGTTTAGAATAGTTTTACTAAATTATTGCTTCACTTTTTATCTTCAGCCGGGGTTTGAACAAAACCGCTATTTCTTTCCTCAAAACCGTGAAAACACCTGTTTATATTGGGTTATTATACCCTTTTTACTTATTGTTAAATGCTGAATATTTGCTGCAGGTAATTAAACAGGCGGCTATTTTGCTAATCAGGTTTCATTAACCATTAAACCTTATCTATTTTTGAAACACCGATTAGAAGGTATGCCCGCGCGGCAATAAAAAAATGTGTCTGCCTGTATTGCAAATGCATAAAAACCTGCTGGTATGAGGCCAAAACACAAAAAAGGAATATTTTCAGACGATTCCAATTTCTCCCTTTTTTACAAAATACCATCCGACCCAGCCGCAGGTTCACCTGAAATACTGTACAATTATTACCAGGACAAAATAGGTTACCTGCAAGTACAATTAAACAAGCTAACCTTATTGGAACACCCCTGCCAAATACGGTCGGTTTGCGCCAGGATTATAAAAATGAGAAAGAAATCTTTGGTGTTGGCCCGTAAATATAAATATTTGCATAACAGACCTTTAAAACTCATAAATCAAAAGCCCTGCATATAAGGCCTGCCAGTATTAATTATTATCTTCCACATAGCCAAATTTGGGGGCCTGCACTACTTTACCATACTCTTTCTTCCATTCATGTTTCCACCTGTTATGGCTCCAGAGATACAAGGCGGGATGTTGCCGGATATTTGCCTCCAGCGCGTGCGCATATAAGCGGGTTAGTTCACCATCGGGCATTTGGCCGGCATTGTCTGTCAGTAAACTTGCTTCCAGGTGGTAGTGACCCCGGTGTGGCTTGCTGAGTGCCACAAAAACAACCGGAAGATTGCCCAGCCGGGCTCCCCTTTCCGGTCCTTTTAAGAAAGCAGTGGGCGTATTGAAAAATTGAATCCAATAACTTTTTGCGGGATGAGGCGGGCTTTGATCTGCCATCAGCGCCAGTGCGTACTGCTTGTGCCGGAAAGGCAGCATGGCCCGGCGCATGTCATTAAATGGTAACAGTACCGACCCAAAACGCCGGCGGAGATGCAGAAATAACCTGTCGAATATTTTATTGCTGAGCGGGGAATAAGCCGCCAATAAACTGTATGGGCCCCTCAACGTAACAAAAGCATTACCCCATTCCCAGTTAAACTGGTGACCAAGTAGTATATGACAGCAACGACCCGATTTATAAATGGCATCTATTGCCTCCAGATTAGCGGTTATACGTGGCCGTATCATTTTGCCTGTAATACCCAGCAACTTTACTGCTTCCATCCAGTTGTCCCAAAAATTTTTGTAGAATTGCTTCGCTATCATCTTTCTTTCTGCCGCGGTTTTTTCCGGAAAGGCAATGGCAAGATTTCTATAAACAATTTCTTTGCGGTAACCGGCAATATAGTAGGTAACAAAATATAAAAAATAAGACAACAGGTACAAAACACGCAGCGGCAACAGCGACAGAAGGTATAATATTCCAAAAATAATATAATACATTGCGTAAACTTGTAATTACCCGGTTCAACAATTTATAAGTCGTCTTGTTTAAAACAATAAAAAAAGACTTATAATTTTCTTATACAAATTTACGCCGGCTGCTTAATGCCCGGTAGATAAAGATAAACCGGTGTTGGAAAATAACACCATCATTTCATTAGCTGCGCGATGGTCTTCCGGTATTGGCCAGAACAAGCCCCGGAATGCCAGGGCGCTTTTTTACCCAGGGAACGCGCGAAAAAAAAGCCACAGATTCGCAGACAAATCTGTGAATTTGCGGCACCAATATCTTATTAATTGTCATTAACTAAATAACAGCCGGCACGGGTACCGGTTGCTCAGAACAAACCCAGTTGGGCGCATATTCATTTTTCCAGGCGTGCTTCCAGCGGCGGTGGCTCCATAAATAATTGGCTGGATTTTTACGTATACAATCTTCAACATACCGCACAAACAACTGAGTAAGTTCGCCCTCGGGCAGACTATTGGGCGCCGTTGTGGCCAGGGTGGAGGTAAAATGATAGTGGCCCCTTTTTGTTTTATAAAAATTAACAAAAACAACGGCAGTATCTTTTAACCGGGCACCCTTTTCCGGACCTGCAACAAAGGCAGTAGGCTTGTTGAAAAAAGACAGCCAGTATACGCTATTCAGGTTGCCCGGGTTCTGATCTGCCGCCAGCATCAGCGCATAAGGCGATACCGCCAGTTCGGCAAAACCAGTTTTAAATTTTGTAGCGGCGATTAATATTGTTCCGTATTTTTTTCTGAGGTTATAAAAGAATGTATTCAATGGCTTATTGCTGATGGGCATATATACACCCAGGAATTTAATATCGACACTTCTCACTACCGTCCACTGTACCAGCTCCCAGTTAAAATTATGCATGGCGTGCAACTGGATATTTTTGCCGCTCCTAAGGGCTTCCTCAATGGCGCCGTAGTCGCCTGTAACTCTTCTCATTGACCCTGCAGCGCTCATCGATAACATCTTTACTACTTCTATAAATGTATCCGTAAAATTGTGGTAAAATGCTTTCGAAATTTTTATTTTTTCCTCTTCTGTTTTTAAAGGGAATGCAATACCGAGGTTGGCCATTACCACATCCCGGCGGTATTTAAGTACATAGTACAGCAAACCATAAATGGCATCACCGATTAAATACAATAGCCTTAATGGCAATAGCGACAACAGGTAAAGAAAACCATAAAGAACATAATACATGGCGGTATAAAAATTAGCAACCGTTATTTTATAAGTTACCGGCAATTCCGGTTTCATCAAATTACTATCTGCTTCCGGACAAATAAAGCTAAGGGTATATTATAGAACAGCCACGCCCTTACAATACAATATTTTGCACCATTTCGCTTTTACCCGGATAATCGGTATTAAAATGCAGTCCCCGGCTCTCATGCCGCAACTGTGCGCATTTTACAACCACATAGGCTACGGTTATCATATTGCGCAACTCACAGAGCTGGGGAGATACCGTAGTGGCCTCATACAATTGTTCCGTTTCCTCCCACAAGAGGTCAAGTCTTTTCATAGCCCGTTGCAAACGTATATTGGTACGCACGATGCCTACATAATCGCTCATCAGCAACTGCAACTCTTTTAAACTCTGGGTAATTAGAATCATTTCTTTTGGATGGGTGGTACCATCTGTCCTCCAATCGGGCAGGTTATTGATAAAACCCAACCCATCAATTTTTTCCGCTGCGTCTACATAAGCGCGGTGCCCAAACACCATGGCTTCCAGCAGCGAATTACTGGCCAGGCGGTTGGCGCCATGCAAACCGGTGCTGGCACATTCTCCGGCAGCATATAAATTAATTATAGAAGTCCTGCCCCATTCATCCGTTTTAATGCCACCGCAACTATAATGCGCCGCGGGTGACACGGGTATCATCTGTTTGGTAACGTCTATGCCCAGACTCAGGCATTTTTCATAAATATTGGGAAAGTGATGAATAAACTTTTCTTTATCCATATGGCGGCAGTCCAGGTATACATGTTCCGTACCTGTGATCTTCATTTCACTGTCTATAGCCCTGGCCACAATATCACGTGGCGCCAAATCCCTGCGGGCATCGTAGCGTTCCATAAATGCCTCGCCATTTTTATTGCGCAGGATGCCTCCGTCTCCGCGTACAGCTTCTGTAATCAGAAAAGCCTGCCCACCAACACCCGCTTCATACAGCGCAGTTGGATGAAACTGGATAAACTCCATATTCTCTATTCTGCCTTTTGCGCGGTACACCATGGCTACGCCGTCACCAGTAGCAATAGAAGGATTGGTGGTAGTCCGGTATATTTGTCCATTGCCTCCTGTTGCCAGCAGGGTAATCTTTGCCGTTATTTTTTCAATATGGTTGTTTTGCAGGTTAAGTGCATACACACCATAACAGGTAATGTCTGGTGTAGCCTTGGTTACCAAAAAGCCAAGATGGTGCTGTGTAAGTATGTCCAGCACAAAACAATGCTTTATTATCTCAATATTTTTTTGTTTGGCAACGGCATCTACCAATGCACGTTCCATTTCCCTGCCGGTAACATCTTTGTGGTGCAATATCCTGTATTCGCTATGGCCGCCTTCTTTGCCCAGCGAATAGTCACCATCCTGATCTTTATCAAACTGTGCACCCCACGCTATCAGCTCGTGTATTCTGTCAACACCTTCTTTTACTACTATTTCTACGACGTGCCTGTTACACAGACCATCGCCCGCTATCAGCGTATCTTCAATATGTTTGTCAAAACTGTCTTTTTCATTGTCCCATACGCCCGCAATTCCCCCCTGCGCATATTTGGTGTTGGTTTCGTCTGTTCTGGTTTTTGTAATCACCGTTACCTTTTTGCCGGGATAACGCTGTGCCATTTTTAATGCATAGGTAAGCCCGGCAATACCTGAACCAACTACTAAAAAATCTGTCTGAATCATATGCGTTCTATATTAACATCCGCCTTAACGGTATTGTTTTCAATTCGTCCATTCAATCCTTATTTTCTGCAGCAAGATACAGCAAAGAACCTTTTGTTATTGCAAACTGGGCAAGGCCATAGGTTAGCATGACGGATATACCTGCCGCCGTAAAAGGATGATAAAATTTGTTTACTGCCAGTAATGAATCTGAAGCAACAAACAAAGCGGCACCTGTTACACAATAACGGGCCGCCTGTTGCCTGTTTTTACCAAAAGCATGGGCTGCAGTTACCAGCATGGTTGCTATAGTAACAGCATAAACTGCAACCGGAATTTTTAAACTGCCAATATGCGGATACAGGAATACAAATAATGACGCCGCATACCCTTCCGCTGATATTAGTATAAGAAAGTTCAATTTTTTTGTTATTTCCCTGCTCCGTACCTGCATAAAAAACAGGATATACAGCACATGTGCCAACAGGAAACTGCCAAGACCGGCCATAAACCAGGTGGGGCTTTCCATCAGCAAAAAAATATCGCCCAGACATGAAAAAAATAAAGCCGCTGCTATACCATAGCGCAGCGGCGAAAATTTAGCAGATGATGCCATAAACCACAAAAACAAAAAACACATCAGCAGTGGCTTGGTTATCCGTTGTACATCAATATTGTGCAGGGCGATAGCTATCAATTGCGTCAGCAAATCTGCAAAAAACAAATAACGCCAGTATTTGATGTTCATCGCACCCATTAATATTCTATGTCAAGCGCAAGCAGTTCCGGGTGCTGAAACGTTTCCATTAATTCGGTTTTAAGCGTGGCTGTTTTTTTATCATCGCTGAGTGTTACTTTGCTGTTGCTCACTTTTTTTATGGGCCTGGGAAGTTTTACCGATAAAGTATAATCCATATCGCCCAGCATACTACCCATTTGTTTTAATTCGTCCAGCTTCATGGCTTGTGCAAATGCATCGTACCGTTCTTTGTTTACCTTACGGCTGTACAGGCCATCTTTAACCGAAATATCGTATATGGAAGCTATTTGTGGCATATTCTTATCGTTTCCCTGTTCGGTTTCACCGCCTTTTGGCAAATTTTTTCCCATGCCGCCAAACAAATTTTTTAACCCGCCGTCAGAACTGTTCAGACTGGCATATAGTTGCTGCAGTTTATCGGTAGAAGTAAAGGGGAAACTCATATCAAATTTCCCGATGCTTTCTTTAACATTCATAACAACATGCACTTTCCCATTGCGTAATAATTCCTTTTTATCGGCGGGCACGTCTTTGGCGGTATCAATATAATCTTTCATGAACATAGTGGTATCGTATGCCCTGTCCAGTCCATCTTTTGCCAGGTCGGTTTCGCCGCCAAAACTTTTGGCCATTTCCAGCAGTTTGCTCAGGTCGCTTTTCATTACCAGGGTACCACTGCCATTTGATTTAATCTCCAGTTCTTCGCGGGTATCTGTGCAGGAAATAAATGCCACCGGAAGCAGGAGCAATAAAAGCAAGCGCAACTTTTTCATATATCTATTTTAAAGCAAGGTAAAAAAATTATTGGCAAACCGCCTGGTAATGTACTGTGAAAGTCTGTGTATGCCTGGGCTGCAGCATTAGCAATCCTATTTTATTGTTAAAAGCATTTGGCGCAGCACTCAGGTTTTCGATGGCGATGCTTTTGCGGTGATCCGGTATATAAATCTGCAGAAAAGGATAGTTTTCGTCCGGAAATAAATTCAATTGTAATCCGGTTGTTTCATTCAGCAAAGAGCAGGCTGCCCGGCTTTCATCATCGTTCAGTACAAAACAATTGTCGAACTTAGTATTGCCAATGGCTTTGGTTTCGTTGAATTCATTATACGGCAATAGCCGGCCCGTTGGCACCAGTTTTTCATCAAATTCAAGCATTCCATTGGCGCCAAAATAAAGCAGCCAGTCGTCTGCGCGGCCACCCATAGTAAAATAAGGATGCCATCCGTCTGTCATGGGTATGGGTAAATCATCCAGGTTAATAATGGTGGTTTCTACGCGCAGCATGTTTTGCGGCAATAAAGTATACCGTATTTCGCAGGTATAATTAAACGGGTAACCATCATCTTCTTCTTTATAGTGATACTTAAAAGCGGCACTGGCTTTTTGCTCATCAGAAAAAGTTGCTGTTTTCCGGAACGGCTTATTATACAGTAATCCATGAATGGCGCTTCCGTCTGCAAACTTTTTTTCAAACTCAAATTCTTCGCCATCATACATATACTTACCGCCGGCAATGCGGCAGGCAAAGGGTGAAAGTTTGCTGCTTTTGAAACTGGTGGCCAGTGATTTTTCTATCTCTCCGGCATCGTTATAATTGTCAATAATGTTATGGGAGCCATTTCTGGTTTCAACCGTAAACGCATGCAGCATAGCACCATAATGGGGCAAAACAGCTACCTGAGTACGGGTGTTGGGGTCTGTAAGTATTACCTGCTCCAGTCCATTTTCTTTAACCGAAGAAACAATAAATTCCATCATTCGTTTTGTTTACAGTGAAATCCGGCCTTTAGCTTTTAGCTGTTAGTTGAATGCAGGGCACGGATAATTTTTTATCTTTCTTCAATACCGATAGTTTCTTTACCGATCGCAAACGCTAACAGCTATTTCCTAACGGCTTCCCCCGGCTCTATCCAGGCTTCATTTTCTCTCAGCAATCCAATCAATTCACCGACCGCTATATCGCTGTCTACATTTCGTTTTACTATCTCTTTGCCTTTGTATAAAGTAATTTTTCCGGGTCCGCTGCCTACATATCCGAAATCTGCATCGGCCATTTCTCCAGGGCCATTTACAATGCAACCCATAATAGCTATTTTGACACCTTTCAGGTGATTGGTTACTGCACGTATTTTTGCAGTGGTTTCCTGCAGGTCGAACAGGGTTCTGCCGCAACTCGGGCAACTGATGTACTCTGTTTTAGAAATACGGGTTCGCGTTGCCTGCAAAATAGAAAATGAAGTATTATTAATGAACTGGTGGTTGCTTTTGGTCTCCAGGTATGTGCGGCCGCTTACTTTGGTGTTTACCAGTTTTGAAGGATCGTTCATCAGCCAGATGCCATCGCCCATACCATCTAAAAATAAAGCGCCGGCTTCTGCAGAAAAATGAATTAACTGGTCATCAATATTATCATCATGGCTTTCTACTGCCAATATTACCGGGCATTTAATATTCTGGTTCATCAGCTCCATAATAAAACGGCGTACAGAAGGCATGGTATGCCCGTGAGAAGACCAGATGCACAATACCACCGTATCGTCTTTCCGTATCTTCTGTAATATTTCATTGGCATCGGCGCTGCTGACGTCAACAGAAACAAAATTCAAAACGCCCGAACGTTCACTGTGCATAAGGTAAGCAGCCCCCATGTACAATGGAAAATATTTTGTTTTATCGGGCTCGGTAAGCCATGTTTCATAATCACAGATTACTTTTAATGTTCCCGGTAATGCAAAACCCGGTTTTTTTCCGGCTGTATAAATATAATCTGCGGCGCCATCGCTGATATTCCATTTATCCGTTGTTTCATTGTACGTATAGCCCACTGCCTGCAGGTCCCGGCGGCTGATGTCTGTAGCCTGCATAAAATCTGCTATTACTACCGGCACATGCTTTTTTCCTATATTGCTTACTTCAAAGCTTTCCCGTCTCGTATAGGTAAAGGGAGACCAGGGTATCTTTTCAATGGGGGGTATAGCAGTTTGACCGGCTGTTTTTCTTTCTCTTTCATTATAGCGTTTTACCAGGTCTTTGCATACCGGTATTTCAAATTCCGGATCTTCGGTTAATGATACCCGTATGGTGTCGCCGATGCCGTCTTCCAGCAGGGTGCCGATGCCAATGGCAGATTTAATTCTTCCGTCTTCGCCATCACCTGCTTCTGTAACACCCAGGTGCAAGGGGTAGCAGGCTCCAAACTCCCTGTCCATTGTTTGCACCAGCAGCCGGTATGCCTGCACCATTACCTGCGGGTTACTGCTTTTCATGCTGAGAATAATATTGTGATAGCTTTCGCTCCTGGCAATACGCAGAAATTCCATGGCACTTTCCACCATGCCATTGGCCGTATCGCCGTAGCGGCTCATGATGCGGTCGCTCAAAGAACCATGGTTGGTGCCAATGCGCATGGCCGTTCCGTATTCCCTGCAAATTTTCACCAGCGGTGTGAACCTTTCATGAATGCGATCGATTTCTTCGGCATATTCGGCATCGGTATAGTCTATTTGTTCAAATTTTTTCTTGTCTACATAATTGCCGGGGTTTATCCTTACTTTTTCTACAATCCTGGCGGCAATTTCTGCAGCATTGGGGGTAAAATGAATATCTGCTACCAGCGGCGTGGTATAGCCTCTTTTGTGCAACTCATTCTTTATGTTGAGCAGGTTCTCTGCTTCGTTTTTGCTGGGGGCGGTAATACGTACCAGTTCTGCCCCCGCTTTAATACAGCGGATGGACTGCTCCACCGTGGCCAGGGTATCCATGGTATTGGTGGTGGTCATGGTTTGTATACGGATAGGATTGAAATTGCCCAGCAGCAAATCCCCGATTTTTACTTCCAGGGTTTTGAGGCGTTTATAGTGAGTAAGAGAAGGACAGTATAACTGCATGATAAGCTGAAATTTAAGTAAAGCACAACGGTCCGGGCTATTTACCATACCTTAAAAACGGGCCTGTTGCGGCTATGGTAAAACCCTGTGTTGGCTTAACTACAAAAATAACAAACCTTGCCGGCAGATGGTTAATAAATCTGTGTGAAGCTTTTTTCAAACCGGGGGAAGTTGTTTATATTCATTTTATAACTTTTAAAGATTTCCTGCATCGTTCTGCTCAATTAAACAGGATAAAACCCGTGTTATGAAAAAAATAGTCACCACGCTTACGGTACTCGTTATCTGCGTATCCGCTGTTCAATTGTACGCACAGCCATTTACACCGCAGGTGGCTGCATTTATTAAAGTTCCGGCGGGTACCATTGCTTTAACAGATGTAAAAGTGATTGATGGTACCGGCGGACCAGCAAAAGAACACCAGGCAATCCTTATACAAAACGACCGGATTACTGCTACCGGTAATGTAAAAGATATAACGGTGCCTGCAGGTGCAACGGTCATTAATTGTACTGGCAAAACGGTTATACCCGGCCTGGTTATGCTGCATGAACATCTATACTATACCAGCCCGCTGAAAGATTTTTTTAGTTTAACAGAACTGCCTTTTTCATTTCCACGCATGTACCTGGCGGCCGGTGTTACCACCATGCGTACCGGCGGAAGTATTGAACCGCAAACAGATCTCACGGTAAAACGCATGATTCTGGAAGGAAAACTTACAGGCCCTGATATAGATGCATCCGCCCCTTATATTGAAAGGAAAGGATTTGACATTCCTTCGCTCAATGTAATTAAAGACACAGCAGAAGCCGCGTTGTCGGTTGCTTTCTGGAGTGCAAAAGGCTGTACTTCTTTTAAGATGTACATGCACGCAACCAAAGAAGACCTAGCAGTGGTTGTAAGGGAGGCGCATAAACGCGGACTGAAAGTTACGGGACATATTGGTGCCATGACTTACCGCGAGGCCGCAGCGACCGGGATCGATAACCTTGAACATGGCTTTATGGCAAGCACCGATTTTGTGACAGATAAAAAAGAAAATGAACTGCCGCTGAATGCGCGAAAATCGCTCACCGATCTTGATGTAAACAGTGCGCAAATAAAAGATCTGATTCACTTTCTCATCAGTAAAAAAGTAGCGCTAACTTCTACTTTGCCGGTGTTTGAACCTTATACAGACAGGGAAATTGTTCATGGTGGCGGGCTGGATGCCTTACTACCCGAAATAAAAGAAGGGCTTATTGCGCAATGGACTCAAATGCAGCATAAAGATTCTGTGTCGGTGGGTTTGTTTAAAAAAGAACTGGCCTGGGAGAAGCAATTCTACGATGCAGGAGGGCTATTGGTAGCAGGAACTGATCCAACCGGAGCGGGCAGAACCATTGCCGGCTACAGCAATTACCGTGAAGTTGAATTACTGGCAGAAGCGGGTTTTACCGCATCTCAGGCAATAAAGATTTGCACACTTAACGGGGCTGTTTATCTTGAGAAAGCAAAGGATATTGGCACGGTTGAAAAAGGGAAAAAAGCCGACCTGGTATTGATTGACGGCGATTTGGAAAAAAATATTATGGACATCCGTAAAACTGCCATTGTTTTTAAAAACGGAGTTGGGTTCGATTCAAAACAACTATTTGAATCAGTAAAAGGAAAAGTGGGATTGTATTAGGATATGGCCGCAGATTCACAGATTACCGGGCGGAAGTTTTAAAACTCAATAAAAAACCGTTAATGATAAATCCACTGTCTGTTTTTCGGACCTTATCGTAAAATAAAAAATCTGCGAATCTGCGGCGTCACTACCTCTATTTCATGAAAATATTCCTGTTGTTTTTTCTTTTTCTGTTCATCGCTGGCCCAATCATTGATATGGCCGCAGATTCGCAGAATACCGGATGCAAGTTTTCAAAGTTTAATAAAAATCAATTGATGACAGACCAGCTGTTTGTATTCACCCATTATCAGAAAATAAAAAATCTGCGAATCTGCGGCAATCACTACATTTATTTCATGAAAATATTCCTGCTGCTTTTTCTTCTTCCAGTTCATCTGCTGGCGCAACCATTTTCTTCCGCAGAAATTAACCGCTGGGAAACCCAGGCAAAGCAGGTTAGTATAATCCGCGACAACTGGGGCATTCCTCATATATATGGTAAAACGGATGCAGACGCCGTATTTGGTTTGCTCTATGCCCAATGCGAAGATGATTTTAAAAGGGTAGAAATGAATTATATTGAAAAGTTGGGCCGCATGGCAGAGGTAAAAGGAAGATCGGTGTTGTATGATGACCTGCTGATACGCCTGGTAATTGATTCTGCCGCCGCCGTGGCTGATTACAAAAAAAGTCCGGCCTGGCTGCAAAAACTTATGAATGCATTTGCCGATGGCATTAACTATTACCTCTACAAAAACCCTTCCGTTAAACCCGCATTGCTGCACCGGTTTCAACCCTGGTATCCTTTGCTGTGGACCGATGGAAGTATTGGAGCTATCAATACAGCCGGTATCAATGAAACAGAATTAAAGAATTTTTATAGCGGCGGTAATGAGATAGCGGTTGTAAAAAAAGAGGAGGAAGACCCAACAGGCTCCAACGGATTTGCGTTTTCACCCCACATAACGGCGTCGCACAACGCTATTTTATATATTAACCCGCACGTCACGTTTTATTTCAGACCCGAAGTACAAATGGCAAGCGGCGAGGGCCTGAATGTATATGGTGCCGTAACCTGGGGCCAGTTTTTTGTTTACCAGGGTTTTAATGAGCACTGCGGCTGGATGCATACTTCCAGCGCCGTTGACATAGCAGATTTGTATGAAGAAAAGATAACAAGGAAAAACAATGGTTTGTTTTATGAATACAACCAATTGCAAAGACCGGTCATACAGAAAAAAATTCAGTTGCTTTGCCAGGCGGCGGATTCAATGCAATCCACCACCATTACTGCGTTGTTTACGCAACATGGCCCTGTTATGGCAAAACGAAATGGCCGCTGGCTGAGCGTAAAGGCCAATAACCGTTCGGTGAATGGCCTTATACAAAGCTGGCAGCGTACCAAAACAAAAAGCTTTGCTGAATATAAAAAAGTGATGGGGCTGCTGGCCAATACCTCCAATAACACGGTATATGCAGATGCGGAGGGAAATATTGCTTACTGGCACGGCAATTTTATTCCGGTAAGAGACACCAAATACGACTGGTCCAGACCGGTAGACGGGACCACCAGTGCCACAGAATGGAAAGGCCTGCACACGGTTGACCAAAGTGTTCATATCTACAACCCTGCCATTGGCTGGCTGCAGAATTGTAATTCCACACCCTATACCGTGGCCGGCAGCAATAGTCCAAAAAGACAAAACTATCCGGCCTATATGGCGCCTGATGGTGAAAATTTCAGGGGTATTAATGCCGTAAGGGTTCTGGCAAAGGAAAAAGCATATACTATTGATAAGGTAATTGCGGCAGGTTATGATACTTACCTGGCGGCATTTGAAAAGCTGGTGCCGTTATTGGTAAGTGATTTTGAAAAAAATGTTCCACCCGCGGATTCATTATATACACAACTGGCTGCGCCCATTGCTATTTTAAAAAACTGGGACTTCAGGTGTGGTGAAAATTCTGTGGCCACCGCATTGGCCGTTGAATGGGGACAAAAGCTATTGCCTGCCATCAATAAGGCCGCGGGCGAAGATGAATATAGTGTTGTTGACGCTGTTAAGCGGATGGACAAGTTTATAGCCACTGCGCAGCCTGCCGTTTTATTAAACGCCCTGGCAGATGTAATCAAAGAACTGCAAAATAAATTTGGCGACTGGCAGGTCAGTTGGGGCAGCATCAACCGGTACCAGCGTATTTCGGGGGATATCGATCAAAAATATGATGACGCCCAGCCGAGTATTCCTGTTGGTTTTGCTTCTTCTGTTTGGGGTATGCTGCCTTCCTATACGGCGCGCTATTATGCAGGCACCAAAAAAAGATACGGGGTAAACGGCAACAGTTTTATCTGTGTGGTTGAATTTGGTAAAAAAATAAAAGCCCGGTCTTTACTGGCAGGCGGAGAAAGCGGCGACCCCCATTCAAAACATTTTAATGATCAGTTACCGATGTATGCAAAGGGCGCATTTAAAGATGTTTTGTTTTATAAGGAAGATGTGATGAAACATGCTGAAAAAACATATCATCCCGGTGAATAGATTGCCGCAGCTTCGCAGATTATTGGCCACCAGGCAGGTATTGGTTGTAACATGCTTTCTGCAAAAGAATTTATTCTGTGCATATTATCGTTCGTATATTAGGGCCGCATAAAATAAAATGTATGAAACATATTATTACTACCGCCGCCTTATTTTTTGTTTTGTTGATTGTTAGCGCCCAAACCAATATTGGTCTTCAGTTATATAGTTTCCGAAACGAGTTTAAAACGGATGTACCGGGCACATTAGAAAAAATCAGCGCCATGGGTATAAGACAAATTGAAGGGGGTGGTACCTACGGGCTTCCGGTGGACGGATTTAAAAACTTGCTGGCCAAAAACAAATTAACGACCATCAGCGTAGGCGCAGATTTTAACCAACTGGATTCGAACATACAGGCTGTAATAACCAACGCAAAAACATTTGGCGCCAAATACGTAATGTGTGCATGGGTGCCGCACAACGGTGCATTTACCATTAATGATGCCAACAAGGCCATTGCCGTTTTTAATAAGGCTGGAAAAAAATTAAAAGAGAATGGCATCAGTTTTTGTTACCACGCACACGGCTATGAATTTGGCCCTTATGAAAAAGGAACCCTGTTTGATTACATGGCCGGTAAAATGAATCCCACCTATGCCAATTTTGAAATGGACGTATTTTGGATAAAGCACCCCGGGCAGGAACCAATCGACTTATTAAAAAAATATCCCGGCCGCTTCCCACTCATGCATTTAAAAGACCGTAAGCCGGGTACACCCGGCAACCAGGAAGGCCATGCACCAGACGAAACCAATGTTGTGCTGGGCGCCGGCGATGTAGGCATTGCAGCCATCATGAAAGTGGCCAAAAAATACGGCGTTAAATATTTTTTTATAGAAGATGAATCGCCTCATTCTATGGAGCAGGTGCCACAGAGTTTAAAATTTTTGAAGGGGTTGAAATAATTATTGGAGGCTGGGTGGTTAAGCAATCACAAATCCCTGGCAGGAATCTTTTTAATATTGCCTTTTTTATCCGCAATAACGAGATAGGAGTTCCTGGCCTTGGTTTCGGCAATAACTTTTTTAATTGCGTTGTCAAGAGCAATTTTTATTTTAGGTGAGAGATTCTCTCTTTTTTTTTCTTTATTTATCACCAATAATTATTTTCAATAACTCAAAGTTGGTACTTCCTGAACATTATTCACATTGTTTGCTACCAATTCGTATCCAGATCCGGAATTATCATAAATATACCAGTCATGTGATTCAGCAGCATATCGGGAAAAGTTTAGCAACCCTTTATAGCATCTTCTTTCAATTACATCGTTGGGTATCGAGTGGCGGCCTTTGCTTACCCGTATCGCAACCCTTTCAACAGCAAGTGCAACGCTATTAAGATAAACATAGAAAAGCGTTACTGCATATCCCCGTGACTTTGCTTTTTTTATTAAACTGAGATATGTAAATCCTGACAACGTTGTTTCAAATGCAAAGCTTCCTGATCTTTCTACCATCTGTTCCAGCCGATCCAGCATTCCTGCCTGCTTGTATTGCTACTCCTGATGGATTAAATGGAGATAATCCCCTGGCAATTTCATCCGCATTAATAAATTCACTCGTATTAAAAACATCCGGCAATAGATCATATACTGCAGTTGTTTTTCCTGCGCCATTGCATCCAGCTATAATGTACATTTCGGGCATAATTAATAAGCTAATAACCTCTCTACCGTTTCGCCCAGCCTGGCGCTGGCCATAAAATTCTTTTCCAGTTCTGTATTAAATGGAATGGGTGTATCCAGGGAGGCGCAGCGCAGTACAGGTGCATCCAAATGTTCAAAACAATGTTCGTTTATCCAGGCACTTATTTCAGCGCCGATACCACCTGTAAGACAGTCTTCATGCAGCAGCAATATTTTACCTGTTTTTTCAACAGTAGCCTTAATGGCATCATAATCTAAAGGCAACAGGCTGCGCAGATCTGTAATTTCTATACTGATGTCCGGGTGCTTTGAAGCATATTCAGTTGCCCAATACACAGCGGCCCCATAGGTAATGATAGAAATATCGCTGCCTGCCTGCACCAGCCTGGCCTTACCAATTTCAATTTCATAGTATTCTTCAGATACCTGCCCGCTGACACTCCGGTACAAACCCTTGTGTTCAAAATACATTACCGGGTTGGGATCATTAATGGCTGCAATCAGTAATCCCTTTGCGTCTTCGGCGGTGGAGGGATACACCACTTTTAACCCGGGCGTATGTACAAACCAGGCCTCATTGCTCTGGGAATGAAAAGGTCCGGCGCCCATGCCACCGCCGGCAGGCATCCGGATAACTACATCGGCATTTTGCCCCCAGCGATAATGTATTTTAGCAAGGTTGTTTACAATCTGGTTAAAACCCACCGTTACAAAATCCGCGAACTGCATTTCCATTACGCTTTTGTATCCTTCCAGGCTCAGCCCCAATGCGGCACCAACAATAGCGCTTTCGCAAAGCGGCGTATTTCTTACCCGTTCTTTGCCAAATTCTTCTACAAACCCCTCCGTTATTTTAAATGCACCGCCATACTCCGCAATATCCTGCCCCATCAAAATAAGATGGCTGTGCTGCTTCATGGATTGATGAAGGGCGTGCTTAATGGCATCGATATAACGGAGGTCCGATGTATGATGTCTGATGTATGATGTCTGATGTCCTTCGGCGGATAAGACAGCCGAAGTTTTCGGGTTAGTTGAGTGCTGGGGCGATGGAAATCTGCCGGCGGGTTTCGTTGCAAAACCGGGAACTGCTACTGCGACCAGATCGTTGCTGACGATCGACGTCTCAGGTCTGACGTCTGACGCCTCAGGTCTCACGGTCTTTGCGTATACATCATTCATTTCTTCAGCCGTATCAACCACCATCGCCGCGGCGTCAGATCCAATTTTCAATTCTTCTTCTATATAGTGTTTGATTTCTTCCTTTATTTCATTTGCAGTTTCAACAGTTATTACCTGCTGCAGAATGAGGAACAACTCAAAATTTTTAATTGGATCATCTAATTCCCAGCGTGTAAAGAGTTCTTTGGGTACATATTTGATACCACTGGCTTCTTCATGCCCCCGCATGCGAAAAGTCATACATTCTATCAGATAAGGCTTCTGGTTTTGAATGCAATAATCCCTTACGCCCCTAACTGTGTCATATACTTCAATAATATTATTGCCGTCTATTTTAACACCTTCCATACCGTAACCCCTGGCTTTGTCGATCAGGCTGGCGCAGCGGTACTGTTCATTTACCGGCGTACTTAACCCGTAGCCATTGTTTTCAATGATAAATATTACGGGCAAATCCCACACCGCTGCAGTATTCAGCGCTTCGTGAAAATCGCCCTCGCTGGTACCCCCATCACCGGTAAAAGCCAGCGATACTTTATCTTCCTTTTTTAATTTATGCGCCAGCGCCACACCGTCTGCAATGGCCAGTTGCGGCCCCAGGTGCGATATCATGCCGCAAATACGGTGTTCTTTTGAACCAAAATGAAAGCTTCTTTCGCGGCCCTTGCTATAACCGTCTTTACTGCCCTGCCATTGCATAAACAATTTATGCAGGGGCATTTTCCGGCTGGTAAACACGCCCAGGTTACGGTGCAGTGGCATAATCCACTCATCCGGCCGCATGGCCAGTGTGGCGCCCACGGAAATGGCTTCCTGGCCAATGCCGCTAAACCATTTGGATATTTTTCCCTGCCGCAGTAACACCAGCATTTTTTCCTCGATCATTCTTGGCAAAAGAATGCTTTTGTACATATGCAGCAGTTGCGGGGCCGGAATGTTTTTTCTTTCAAAATGCATAAGCGGTATTACTTCTTCTTATAATCCGGTTCAATAATAACTTCCAGTATATAGGTAAAAAATGAAAGCAGTAAACTAAACAGTAGGGCCCAGCCCAAAGAATCTACCCGGAAACCAGCCACCAGCTTCCCTGCCAGCAAAATGATAATGGCATTTACAATGAAAAGAAAAAGCCCCAGTGTAATAATAGTAATGGGTAATGTAAGAATAACCAGAATGGGTTTTACAAAATAATTAAGCACAGAGAGCACCAACGCTACCATTAAGGCTGTGGTAAACCGTTTTACGCCAACACCCGGCAAAAAATAAGAGGCTATTACCACCGCAGCGGCGATAATAAGTGTTTTAATGATAAAGTTTTTCATGACGACCGTATTACCGGCATCAAATTACAACTAATTCATAAAAATCTGACGGAACAAAATATTTATTGGCCAGTTCCTGCAGGTCATTTGCCGACACAGATTTTATGGTTGCCACGGAATCGTAAAAATAATTTTCAGGCAACCCATTGAGGATAATGTTTTTCCATTTGGCAATAATGTGAAAGGGACCGTCCAAATCTCCCAATACAGAACCCAACATATAATTTTTTACCAGCAGCAGCTCCTCTTCTTTGACCGGCTTGTTGCGCAGTATCTCCATTTCCCTGTATACTTCTTTTATAGTAGCCTCACAAACATCGCGACCCGCTTCGGTGCTAATCATCCAGCCGCTTTCATGAATATGGTTCAATATATAACTGTGGATGCCGTACGTGTAACCTTTGTCTTCCCTTATATTGCTCATTAAGCGCGAACCAAAAAAACCTCCAAACAAATTATTGAGTACGGTTGCTTTGGTAAAATCGGGGTGATGGCGGTTGGGAAACGATCGCAACATGCGTATGGAACCCTGCACGCCATCCTTATCATTTATTACGCGGTATTTCTTTTCTGTAGCCGGTTTTACCTGGTGGGTTTTATCTGTCAGGGTGTTGCCTGCAGCTGTTTGTCCGAAATTTTTATTGAGCTGCGCCTCTATGTCTTTTGGCAGTTTGCCGGCAATAAAAATAATGTATTTGCACTGCTGGTAATATTGTGTATAAAACTGTTGCAATTGCTGCCTGCCGATAGCGTCGTAGGCCGCATTGGTGCTGTATTTGCCATAGGGGTGGTCAATTCCAAAAGCATATTCATCAATCAACCGGCCCGCAACAAATTCACTTTTTTTCAAACTCACTGCCAGGCGTTGTTTATTGTTTTGTTTATATAATTGCAGTTCGTCTTCGGGGAAAATTGAATCGGCTATGATTTCACCAACAACGGGCAGTAAATTTTCTGTGTGTTTGTTTAAGCAGTGCAGCGACACCGAAGAAGTTTCATTATAAGAAGCCCTGTTAAGATAAGCGCCGTAATATTCAAAATGTTCATTTATCTCAAAGGCGGTTTTTGCTGAGGTTCCATTTTTCAGCAGGTAATTGGTAGTAGCAGCTATCATATTCTGTT
>Ga0207641_10000843_pt1 | contig 32608 bp, 38 predicted proteins | sample KBSSwiS62_FD_184306 | JGI IMG/M metagenome (GOLD analysis project Ga0207641, IMG submission 184306) | Switchgrass rhizosphere microbial communities from Kellogg Biological Station, Michigan, USA - KBS Switchgrass S6-2 (SPAdes) (version 2) | ecosystem: Host-associated > Plants > Roots >... | reverse complement strand
TTATTCTACAGGCCACTGTGGCGCTATCGCTACGGGAAGGCAAGTAAGTTGGGCTTCTAGCCAGAAGACCTGCCATAACAAATATGCGTTATCAGCTTTCGTGGAAAAAGGCTGGGAAACAAAATTAGCCGGCAGGCAAATTTTTCACCCGTTTTTGTTTCTATACTTTTTCCATTGTTTAAAGAACGATGCAGCATGGGCGATCGCTGTGGCTGGTGAGAACACCAGCCTCGGAGATGGCAACGGCAATTGATGTTGCCGGTGAGGCCCCCGGCTGCGGAGATCGTCGCAGTCAGCACTGTCAAAATTTTGTGCTGTCTTTTTACAAATACGGAAACAATAGCAGCAGTAAATACAGGTGGTAAACACGAGTAATCAATACAATTATAAAAACATGGGCAGCCCGCTGCTTATTATGGTTGATGCGCAGGAAAGATAAATATAGCAACCAGGTACTGTCAATAACAATCATGCATTGTATTACCACTATTTTTTTGGTGGCAGGTTCCTGTTCATTGGCAAGGGCGCAGGTGGCCGACACGGCAAAAACACTGAAGAAGGTGACCATAAAAGCGTTGAAAAAACAAAATAGTTTTACAACGGCTACCCCTGTGCAATCGCTGAACCACGAGACACTGCAAAATATCAGCGCAGGCTCCGTAGCAGATGCGGCGCGTTATTTTTCGGGTGTACTGATAAAAGACTATGGCGGCGTAGGCGGGTTGAAAACTATCTCGGTCAGAAGTCTGGGCGCATCGCACACCGGCATTATATACGATGGCATTCCGGTAAGTGATGTGCAGACAGGGCAGATTGATCTCAGCCGGTTTTCTTCCACTTTTGTAGAAACACTTTCGCTGCACCAGGCCAGCATTCAGCATTCATTGTTGCCGGCAAGAACCTATGCAAGCGCATCCGCATTGGCCATTACTACCAATACATTTAACCCGGTAGCACAAAAGCAAAGCTGGCAGGCCGGCATCAAAGCTGGTTCATTTGGTTTATGGCAACCCTTTGCAGGTATTTACCAGCCCCTGAAAAAAAATTGGATACTTAGCTGTAATGCGGAAGCTGTTTTTTCAAAAGGCGATTATCCTTTTTATATTAACAATGGCAATTTTTCAGAGAAAACCAATCGTAACAATTCAGCCGTTCAAACTTTCCAGGCCGAAGCAAATGCGGTAAAGCAGTTTAAAGACAGTTCAACACTGCAAACAAAAATTGGGGGTTATGTTTCAGAGCGGGGGCTGCCGGGTGCTGTTATTTTTTTTAACAACCGGTCGGCACAGCAATTATGGAACAGGGATTTTTTTGTGCAAAGCCGCTACACCAAAACAATAACAGCCACTACCGCCCTGCTGCTGTCTGCAAAATACAGCCACACCTATACCAGGTATACCGATCCCGATTTCCTGAATAACCAGGGGGGGCTTGACAACCGCTACAAACAAGATGAATTGTACCTGAGCATAGCTGCCAATCACCAGCTTGGCAAAGACTTTATAGTATCTGCTGCTGCTGATATGGCACCCGCATGGCTAAGCGCCAATACCAGTGGTTTTGTAAAACCTTTCCGGTTTAGTAACTGGAACAATATTGCGCTGAATTACGTGCAGGGCGGCTGGCAGGTAAATGGTTCGCTGTTGTATACGCATGTCAGCGATAAAACCGATACCGGTACAGCGGCGGCTGCCAAAAATAAATTTACGCCCACGCTGGCTGTTAGCTGGAAACCCGGCGCCGGCAGCCCTTTTATGCTTCGCGCTTTTTATAAGGTGGTATTTCGTATGCCCACTTTTAACGACCTGTATTATAATTTTATTGGTAATTCCCTGCTGAAACCGGAATATGCCAAACAATACAATGCAGGCGCTACTTATTCCCAGCATTTTAATACAGCCATCAAACAGTTCAGTATAAGCGCAGATGCCTATTACAATACGGTGAAGGATAAAATCATTGCAGTGCCCAACCAGAACCTTTTTGTATGGACCATGCTAAATCTTGGCACGGTTCATATTAAGGGACTTGATATTACCACCGAGCTTAATGGAACTATTTTTACAAAACTGGATTGGTTTTGCCGTATTGCCTATACCTGGCAACAGGCACTGGATGTTACAGACCCATCCAGCCCCTCTTATAAAAACAACATCCCCTATACGCCCAACAATGCAGGTTCGGGGTTGGTTTCCTTTTCCTTTAACAACTGGGGTGCGGGCTACAGTATGCTGTTTTCAGGAACGCGCTATACCCTGGGCGAAAACAATCCCTACAATCAACTGGACGGATGGGGCACCCAGGATATTTTTATTTCGCGCACGCTAAATACCCAACATTTCAAAGTAAAAATTAAAGGCGCGCTTAACAATATTTCAAACCAACACTTTGATGTCATCAGGTATTATCCCATGCCGGGCAGATCCTGGTCCATCAGTATTTTACTTAATAATTCATAAAACAAAAAAATGAAAAAAAACGCCGGCTTTTTATTGGTCGTTACACTGCTTATCGTCTGTTCCTGCAAAAAAAATGATAGTCCTGCCCCGGTTGTTCCTGTAGTAACCACCGGTGTATATGTGCTAAGCGAGGGATTGTTTAATTCCAATAACACTACGCTTACCTATTACAATTTTGCCACCAGTACAGCTACCACCGATTTTTTTGCCAGTTCAAACGGCAGCGGCCTGGGCGATACGGGCAATGATATGATTATTTACGGGGGCAAAATGTATATTGTAATGAACCAGTCCAGCTACCTGGAAGTAGCCGATGCCACAACGGCCAAAAACATAAAAAAAATTGATCTTAAAACCGCCACTGCTGCGGCCAGGCAACCCCGTTATGCCGTAGCTTATAAAAACAAGGTGCTGGTATCTTCTTACGACGGCACGGTGGCTGTTATTGATACGGCCGCCTTAACCATTGATAAATTTATTACCGTAGGCGCCAACCCCGAACAAATGGTGGTATCGGGCAGCAAACTGTATGTGGCCAATTCGGGCGGCTTACAACCCGTTCCGGATTCCACTGTTTCAGTGATTGATCTGAGCACGTTTACAGAAATACAAAAAATAAAAGTGCCGTTGGGCCCCGGCAGCATGACGGCCGATGATGCAGGTAATATCTATGTTGCCTGTATCGGTAATTATACCACGGTTCCCCCCCGCCTGGTAAAAATCAGTACGGCCAGCAACACCATTATAAAAACGGCAGATACCGCTGTAGGCAAAATGCGTTTTTACAATGGCCAATTGTATGCAACAGGCGGTTACCTGGGTTCATCCAAAGTAAGGGCATTGAACACGACTGATTTTACAGCAGCCAGTTCCAATTTTGTAACAGATGGCACCACCATCAAACTGCCCTATGGCATTACCGTGGATGATTTAACCGGCGATGTATATGTTACGGATGCCAAAGATTATATCTCATCGGGAGAGGTATTCTGTTTTGATAAAACCGGCAAAAAGAAGTTTTCATTTTCAGTAAGCCCCGGATTGAATCCCAATACAGTGGCACTGATAAGAAAGTAAGTGTGGCAGAATTTGATGTGGCACATATAAATAATAATCAGGAACCTGGCGCAAGCATCCGCTTGTGCCAGCATAGCCTGAAGGAGGCAAAAAGAATGCGGATACAGTAACTTTTACTGTATCCGCATTTTAGTTATTTCTTAAGTCGATTAAGCCTCAGATCGCGGAGGCTTGTGCCAGGTAACAATTGCGATATTATTTTTCAAAAGCCTTTAATATCATTGGGTATAATAAATCGGCCAGGAATTTTTGGCCTTTGTTGGAGAAATGTCCGCCATCCTGGTACATATCGGGATGTTCCATTTTGATGCCCTGTATTAACGGAATCCCGGTCTTATTGCAATAATCAATTATTTCATGCCCCCTTTCTACGTAATCGCCCGCCTTCTGCTCGTCTATCATACTGTGTAAATAATTGTAGTATTCTATGTGATTGGCTTTGCAGATGGAATCCAGTTGTCCGAAGCCGGGATTAAACAGGGGCGATTCCAGGGAAATTTGTTCAGACAGGGACATTTCATGGGTGAATTTCAGTCTTAACAGGTTCCATGATTTTTGAATGATGGACGTAACTGCAAAAAAATTATTTTTTTCAAAGTATACGCCTTTGCCCAGCACATGCTGAAAAGTCATATCATCGTGTGCATCGGCACTGCTGGTCACCAGGATAAGTATTTTGGCATGAAAGGTTCCATATTTTTTAAGATAGGCCGCCATGTTATCGGGGCCCCAGGAAGGGGTGGAGATATTCAAGACCCTTACCCTGCGTTTTAATTTTGCCATCAGCATCCGCTCCAGTATAGAAGAAGCCAGGCTGTCCTGGTCGTTTTGCGTGGTGCCATACAAAATGGAATCGCCCATCATTAGTGCAGTTACGGTATCCTCCGGCAGGATGGGATCACTGCGCATGGAGAATTCATTGGTAGAAAATTTTTTTCGGTAGATAAGGCAGCGCTGGTTGGGTTGCGCAATATATTCAAAGTCTTTGTCTTCCCGGAACAGGGGTTGCTGGGTTAAACCATAATACCTGCCCACACATTCTGCCGCAATAAGTAAGATCAAACATATAGAAAACACCCAGATAAGAATCTTTTTTCTTTTTTTCATATTTCATTTAATTTCCAAATACAGCGGTTCTAAGCCAGTTTTTTGAGCCGGCCGGGAATAAAAAACAAGTTATAGTTTTTTTGGTGGCCATTGCAATTTTCATTGCTGGTCTGTTCCATTTTTACTCAGATTTAATCTCATTGGGCGTATACACAAACGGTTTCCGAATCAATAGCTTATTGAGGTGTAAAAAGGCAATCTGTCAGGGGGTTACACCAGCAAATTTGGCAAGATATAGATAAAGAATATGGAATTTTACTGTGTATGGGGCCGGTGCGTAAAGGTCTGTCAGGAGTCTATAGGATTGCGATTGCCAAATATATAAGAAAATTGTCAACTAGCAAAAACAAGGGCCTTTCAATAATCACGTTATAATCAATACGCAAAGCCACAAAATGCCATCCATTGCCCGGAAATGCCAACAAGCTTATTCATTATGTTTACCGCTGTCCTGCAACCGCTTAAAAACTGTGCAAATGTAATTCCCACACATGATACGGCGTAAATAATACATGAAAACCCGGTTAAATCTTGTCCTGTTAATACGGGCGGTCCGGCTTTCCGGGTTTGGCGTTCAGATAGTATGCGCAAGCCCCTTTTCTTCCAGTCATTAAAGTTCCGCGCGATACTGCCCATGTTTACGCTTTTTACCTCTTAGCCCCTGGACTGTCATGTATAATCATTTGCTGGTGATGCAATTACCCGCATTCCGGTCATTTCTAAAATGGTGTATAACCAATTTCAGATTTTGACCCGATTTCTATATTTTTGCACCCCGTTTAAGATAATGGGTATACAGGCGGCGAGGTAGCTCAGTTGGTTAGAGCGCAGGATTCATAACCCTGAGGTGATGGGTTCAATTCCCATCCTCGCTACAAACAAAGGTTTTCTGATTTTTCAGGAAGCCTTTTTTGTTGGGGGACTTGTAAATATAATAACGCCGCGACTCAATAATATGTGCCTCCAACCGCTTCCCAACCACAACTTGCAGCCGCAGGTGGCTTAACAATCCTAAGGTTGAATTCTTTTGTAGAACTATAGGGAACATATTCGTACAGAATATATTCTTGTGAAGAAACAATGCTCTTTGTTTGGCTAAAGAAATTCACTTTAATGCGAATGTCCTTGTAGTTTGTGTGTGTTGCATTGTTGGTTACTTTACCATTTAAAACCATTTTATCTCCCCAAAAATTAGGGTGGTAAAAACCACTGGCAGTAAGGTATTGTGAAGGGTTTGAATGTTCCGGATCTTCAGGTGGAAGGCTGAATGAATAAGTAGAACGAGGATTGGAGTAAGGTCTGTTATAGAAATATAAAGCAATGACAGCTGCAATTACCAGCAATCCACCCAAACCAAGAAATCTACCTAATTTATAGCCCAATTTTTCAGTTAAGGAAACGGTCTTTGATTGAGTTATGCTTGAAAATGACTCAGCTTTGAAGGTTGGTGGAACTTGACTAAATAATTCAGCCAATTCATCAAGTTCACCAGCTTTTTTCCAGTCTTTTAAACCCTCCTTCCAGACTGGAGTATCGCTCAAAATTCCCCTTTTTCTGAGGTCATCAATTGTGAATGGACCTAATTGGTTAATTCCATTATGTAGAAAATAGGACATCGGCTAAGGTTTAGGATATATGAACTACTTAAAATGTCCAGATATTGTTCTTTACAGCAATTTTATTTCGACTAGTCCCCAAAATGGTAGCAGCCCCAAATTCAGGCTATGAATCTCCCACTTCGTAAAGCCTTGACAGTGCTGTATTTCAAGCTCACTAGATTCAAATAGCATATGGCCACACTTTTTTGCTACCAATATTGGCGCTTTGATGATGAAAAGATACCTTGTATTCTAAGCAGGGTTATTCTGTGCTGATACGCCATAAATGTATTTCCATTGGTCCGGCCAGGAGCCGGTTGGCATCCCTTTATATTGCCGCCAGGTTTATTAAAAGAAATTGAAATTATGCAACATTAAGAAAATGTTCACGTATTTAAACAGTAAAAGCACGTTATGAAAAGCCTTACAATTATTTGCCTTTTCTTAAGCATTTTCTTTGAGTCTGCTACGGCACAACAAAACAACCTCTTAACAATAGGCCGTATAGATAGTGTTTATTCAGGCATCCTGCAGGAGGAAAGGCAAATCTGGGTTCACCTGCCGCCCTCTGCGGGGCTTGATAAGAAAAAGAAATACCCGGTGGTATACCTGCTGGATGGTGAAAAGAATTTTGCCAGTGTAGTTGGCATGATAGATTTTTTAAGTTCGGTTTGGGGAAACAATGTATGTCCTGAGATGATAGTTGTCGGTATACCGAATACCAACCGCAGAAGAGATCTTACCCCTACGAAAGTAACGGGGGGATTGTGGATTGACAGTGCAATGGCAGCAAATTCGGGTGGCGGAGAGGCCTTTATGGCGTTTATTGAAAAGGAGCTCATTCCTCATATTGATTCATTGTACCCACCCATGCAATACCGCATGTTGATCGGGCACTCGATCGGCGGCTTAACCGTAATAAATACGCTTATGCACCACACAAAACTATTCAGGAGTTATATCGCCATAGACCCCAGCATGTGGTGGGACCAGCAAAAGCTGTTACGTGAGGCCGCCGGTGTAATGAAAACAAATTCATATGAAAATGCAGCGGTGTTCCTGGCAATGGCGAATACCTTGCCTGCGGGCATGGACACCACAACCATTCAATCTGATACTACAAGCGGTACCCTTCACTCCCGAGGCATACTTCAACTGTCCCGTTACATGCTGGACAATAAAAAAGGTTTACGGGCCTCCTTTAAATATTATGAGGGTGAATCACATACTACGTCACCATTGCCTGCTACTTACGATGGCCTGCATTTTATTTTTAAAGATTACACGCTCACATACCCGGCAAATTCTTTTACCGATTCCAGTTTTCCACTGGCAGCTTTTCTTAAGAAGCATTACGCTGTTTTATCATCCGAATATTTGATATTTAATGAAGATGGCAGTCCTTTATTACCGCCTGAAGATGTAGTAAATAATGCAGGCTATTTTACGATGAGCCAAAAACAATTTGTCAAAGCAGAAGATTTGTTTAGGATGAATATACAAAATTATCCCACGGGTGCGGTGGCATACCGTTACTTAGGCGACCTGTATGCTGCAAGAGGCGATAACACTAAGGCGGTTGAAAACTATAAAAAATCATTATCGCTGAAAGCCGATCTTGAAACCAAAAAGAAACTGGATAGTATAAGATAACGCTGCATTTCTTTGATTGAAGGAACGATATAGACAAATGCTTCACCGGCATAATTTTTTATATTTCGCCGGTCGTAATTGCCACCGGTAGATACCAGCAACATATCCATCGGCGTCCAAAAAAATATAAATTGCCCGCCGTTGCCATTTGCACCCGGCATAGGAACTTTGTAATGTTGTTGAATCATCACGCCTATCCAAAATTGAAAACCATACTCTGGATTTATATCAGGGCTGTCCGATGGTACGAGGACCCCGCTGTTTAGCGGTATATAGTTAATTACCAGGTGTCTGTCTGAAAATAAAATTTACCCTGTTCGAAATTGATATTATAGTTGTTCACGATCCTCTCAGTCTTTTACATTTTCACTGATTCCACCTATTACAAATAAAGAAAGATATTGGATATTTTCCTTACAATGCCTTCGTGATTTTATTGCCAGTGCTTTTGCGGTTTCATCCAGACCGTATCCACAAAAATGCTTTGACCATTAGTCGAATCTAACGCTGATCTAATAACATCGTAATCGTTTGTTTGCTTTAAAATTTTGAAAGATATAATATGGAGGCGAAAAAAGGATTTTGCTTCATCTGACAATGCAGTACTCTGCGAATAAATTTAAGATCAAATGAAGTCTCGTTCTGCCACTTTAGCCTAAAAAAAGAGGAATCATTATTTTTTAAATCGATTTCTGTCTGCACATTGCTTTTTCTGATAATTTTATACGCACTATTATTCTTTTTTCCATAAAAATAGAATATGCCGGTTTTAATTTTATTTCGGTCTGTATCTGTTGACTGCCCCAATAAAATTATTGGTAATAAAGACTGAATTAAGCAAAAGATGAACTTGTTTTTCAGTTTTTATGGTATACAGTGTCGATTGTTGTTTGCTGATTGTACGTCAGTCTCTTACCGGCTTTTATCCAATTAATCAGGTCGATCCAAATTTTAGCTGTTGGATCATATATTTTTAACCCGAAAAGTTTTTTTAGCATGCCATTCGTTGTTTATTGATTTAACATAACTTAAGATCTGTTCCTCAAGGTTGTAAATTGGCATATTATCAATCTGGATTTGACTATTAAGAAAAAGGATATTTTGGTAATGTCAAAAACCTAAACTAATAATATTTTCGAAAGTACTAACGACCGAAAAAATGCTCTAAGAGCCTAAAGTACCCTGACGCCGTATTGCCGCATATATTTTTCGTCAAATTACCAATTCTTAATATATTTATCAAATAGCCCCTTTTCCAAAGCCCTAAACCTGTGACTGAGGGTAGCGAAGCTATGCCGCGATGCAAGAAAATATCCGCTTAAGAATCTGAACGCCTACAAACACCTGCATCAAAAACGGATTGTGCTAATAACAATACAAAATGTTAATCACTGAACCGTTGACAATTAGCGTTTTTTTTGCTAACTACATCTAATAGCGACAATTAACGAGTTGTGTGCAATTATATGGACAAATTCCGCCTTTTAGTCGTGCTTTTCATTTCCTCCAACTTTTGCTCGGGCCAAACCCGACATTCAAATATAAATGAGACAATCTTTACAGATACCACCGCGATCATATTTAATGACAGCTCCTACAGACTCACAGTACATGTTTTTGACAATACCAATTACGCCGAGGAGAAAAGCAATGCAGTGTTAATTTTTACAAAGCAAGAGAAAAATAAAACAAAAGTCCTTTTTAGGGACTCTTTATATTGTATGCAACCTTTTATTGACTTTCAAGACTTCAACAATGACAAGGTAAAAGATGTTTTGGTTTTCTACTCTACTGGCGCACGAGCTAATCCGACATATCACCTGTACTTGACTGACAAAAAGAATCGGAAATTGATACGTATTAAAGGATTTGAAAAGTTGCCAAATCCATCTTTGGACGCGACAAATAATATCATTGCCAGTGTCGGTCTTTCAGGGACAAATTATTATTCTTTCTACAGAATTGACTTCAAAAACAGGCTAATAAACCTTCGGCACAGCTATGAAGAAAATCCAGGCGACTCAACTCAATATGAAAAAACAATTCAAAAAATTTTTAGGTCTCACAAATAACGGCGTACAACATGCGGTTTTCCACCAGGCTGAAATGAGATTACACTAGCATACTGTCATATCCACCAGTACTGTCTATAACATGAGTTTGCAACAAGTAGGACGAAACACAGAAGCCAGCCCGGCAGCAAGCCGTCTCTACGTTAGGTGTTATCTCAAAAACCGGCCATGAAAACAATGTCAGTAAAAGAACGACTCTTTCTCTTTATGCTATTACTAGGAATTTCCTTTTTTGTACTCGGAGAGATACGGCTTGCCCGATTTCTAAACCCGTTACTATGGATATTTCCATTATTTATAACTTACCCGTGGCTAATAAAAATACGGACACTTCTATTTCAGGCGCTCGCAGCCCTTGCAGTTGCTGCTTATCTTGTTATACTCCTATTGCAACTACCTCGTCTTTTTCTGTGTGGTTATAAGCAAATGGGAGATTTCTACACTAGAAAAGGAAATGAAAATATAAAGCTCACGGGACGGGACTGGTCTTGCTATGGAACAACAGGCGACCTGATCCTGTACAAACAGTTCACATTGTCGCCTCATTTAAAGATTGAATATTACTATAAAACCTGCCCCGACCATAAAGTTGACATTGACACTACTGAATGGGATCCTGTAAGATGACCCGTTAGAAGCAATATTTGAAAATAGTGCGGCAATCATTACTCTATTGAAAATCTCATGGCAGTAGGCAGCAGCAGAACCCAGCCCGGCAGCAAGCCGTCTACGTTAGCTGCTACTTTTTCGTATTCTCAAATATTTTAAAATTGACAGTATGTTTGTAAGCACAGCAGTTGGGATACCGAAAGACTCAATGAAGGAAATTCTTGAGCAGTTTGCTGACATTTTTGGAGATGGCAAGGAATTACAAAGCTTTATAGACAATCTGCCCGAAACAAAGACTTATTCTAGGCAAGAAATTATTCGAAAAATTAGTAATTATTATCATGATGGAAAATTAGTTTTGGTTCTTGGTGCTGGTGTTTCCATGAGCTTTGGGTTGCCCAATTGGGGCACCCTGCTACAAAAGTTAATGATTGACACAATTGAAAAGGAACAGAAAGTGTCGACTGTATTATCCAAACTATTTGCAATCATCTTCTCACCAAGTCCTTTAATCGCAGGTAGATACTTACAACGGAACTATGAAGACAAAAAACGTTCGTTTGAAGAGGCTGTCCGCAAAGCTCTCTATGAAGATTTGAATATAGAAAAACCCTCTGAATTAATGGACGAAATAGTAAACTTTTGTGTTGCACCAGGGAAAAGCCCCAATATAGACAGCATTATTTCTTATAATTTTGATGATATTCTCGAACAAAGACTTTCAAAAATTGGAATACCAATACCTTTCAAGCCAATTTATGGTATTGGAATGAATCCAAATGGAGACCTTCCTATTTACCATGTGCATGGATACTTACCCCAGAAAGGAAAATTATCAAAAAATAACGAAATTACATTTGGTGAATCAATTTATCACAAACAATACACTGATATCTACAGTTGGAACAATATTGTTCAGATAAATAAATTTCGCGATTCAAATTGTGTATTTATTGGTTCATCACTGACAGATCCAAATATTAGACGTCTTTTGGATATTGCAAAACGGCAAAAAGGTAATAAAGAGGAGTATCATTTCGTTTTCAAAATGAGGTATAAAGAAGAAGTGATCAAAAAGCGAGTTGAGACAATCTTACAAGAGAATACACAAATATTAAACGAAAAAATTTTAGCGGAAATGAAACTTGACGAGACCATAAAATTTCTAATTGAAATAATTCAAAGGTTTGATGAAACAGACACCACATCATTTGGTGTCAAAACCATTTGGATAAATGATTGGACAGAAATTCCAGTGCTTTTAAAGGAAATTCGAGAACAAAAGAAATAAAGCAGGAGCTAACATAGGTATTTATAAAATTTGGGGTGACGGACTTGCAATCAGCACTTGTACATAACCAGGTAGCAGCCAGGTGCGACGGTTTCAATTTATGTTTCGATTAGGTAAGAAAATTAGTTTTCAAAAGAAGTCCAGTAAGTGGGGCGGACGTATTTCAAATGCAACACCGGCATAAATAGGTCGACGTTAGCGCTAATCTTATGATGAAGTATCGAGTGTTTAATATGATTATTATAATTGTCCTTCTAGCTGGCCTGACAAATTGCAATCCCGACAATCGACCAATTAAAAGAATTGAGGGCGACCTTTATTACAGTTTTTTTGGTATAGGTAATTTTTATAACCAGCCCGACAGTTTTATTGAGAAAGCGCAACTTTATATGGACACGGTTAATCGACAACTATTGGACTCCGCCGACTTATTTTACCTCAAGAAATTTGAATTGCTAAAAAAAGAAAAATTATTATATACCCCATTTATCGACTTAAAACTTGACAACGACTCAATAGTTACCATTTATTTGCCAAAAAATGAATACAAGAAAATAACAATTTTCAATCGACAAAATTTAATTGACACGAAAAAGAAGGTAAGACTTATTCTCGATGTCCACGACCTAGGACTCAGTATGGCCTTAGCTACAAAAATTATTTCTGCAAATAAAATCGACGGACAGATTTTACAGTACGACAGAAAATTCAGAATCGACGACTACCGCTAACATTGGGTTCCTATATAAACCGATCTCAGGTTTCTGACCATGTAGATTGAATAAAGAAGACAGTCGGCAGCAAGCCGCCTACGTTATGTGCTATCTTTGACAGACCATGATATTCATTTTACTAATTGCAATTCTTTGGCTTCTAATTCTGACAGGGCTAATCTATGGAGTTATCTTCTTGGTTACTTTATTTACAAGAATAATTATTGACAAAAGCGAAACGCGCAGTTTTAGAAAGACAAAAAAATATAACCGTATAACCTTGCCGATTTCAATTTGCCTTTCAGTTATACTTAGTTGCTACTATATATTTTCTAATCCGGCTCATAATTTTAAAACCGCATATATTGAAAAGAGTACTGACAAATATATTATTACAATTATGGGCAAGAGAAATTTAATGGTGCATGACCCAATTTCTCTATTTAAGAAAGGGACATATATTGACAGTACCCAATTCGAAATTCCGAGAGCAGATGGAATTATTGATGGTTTGGAAATACCGAATAGACCTGGTTCATATAAAATTCTGAAGGGAAATGCAATTACAATAACCAACAGGACAATGACTGTTAATTTACTTTACGACAATTACGACGACAAAAAAACTGACCCTTCAACTTGGAATGGAACTTATGAATTGGAATGGAGAAGTCATAAGTAAGTTACCACATTCAATGACTTGAGGAATAAAACAACACACAACATTGGGTTCACGCAAGTGGGGCATGACCTTGTAACATCAGCTAATTGCAAATCCCCGTGTAAGAGGATGGATCGCACAAACAAGCTCGGCAGCAAGCAGTCTACGTTGGCTGTAACGCGGACAGAATGCTGAAACTGACAAAATTATTCAAGAATATAAATCATTCTAAAATGAAACCGAGACTATTCTTATTTACATCTTCTCTTCTGGCGTTGACAACTATAACAAGCTGCAACAATCAATCAGACAAATCAAAAACAGAGGCTTTAAATACTGAAACAAAAAATGATAAGACAATGGATAAAGAGCAACTTACAGACTTTGGAAAAAAATATTCTGCGGCATGATGTAGCCAAAAACCGGCAAGTGTTGCAGCATTTTTTTCGATAAATGGTTCATTAAAAGTAAATGCTGATTCACCCGCTGTTGGACGGGACGCCATTACAAAAGTTGCTCAAGGTTTTATGACTGCCTTTCCTGATATGATAGTGACAATGGACAGTTTAGTAACCAAACCCAACGGTACCGAATTTCATTGGACCTTAACAGGAACAAATACAGGCCCGGGAGGAACGAACAATAAAGTAAAAGTAAGCGGTTTTGAGCTTTGGCATTTTGACAAAGATGGACTCATACAAGAATCCATTGGTAGTTTCGATGCTGATGAATATAATAGACAACTTAAAGTCGGTGTCAAATAGTTAGACTTTGACTACTCCGACAAAAGCACTACAGCCAACATTCGGCTTTGTGCAAGCAGATTCATAACCTGCACAAAGCCCGGACGTTGGTGGTAATTTGAAAGCAGTCTAAAATTTGAAATAAAAAATGAAAAAACGATCATTTCTATTAACAATAATTTTTATACTTTTTCTAAATGCGGCATTTGCTCAGGATACACAGTTTATCAAACAAACTTTACTTGATTGGAACAAGGCAATATTGACAAAGAATATCGAAATGGCTACTTCTATGTTCGACAACAATGCTAAAGTAATCCTTGTTGGTTCTGAAGAAAATGAAATTCACAAGGGGAATTCAGAAATAAGACACTTTTTAGAAGATTTTTTTTCTAAGCCAATTAATCTTTCCTGGGAATTCACCAATGTGACTGTCGACCAAAACAAAGAGACCGCATGGGCTTTTGCAGATGATACTGCAACACTAAAACGGGACAATGGTTCAACGGTAACCACGCTTTATCGAATGACCGTTATTATGGTAAAAAAGGGAAAGGCCTGGAAATGGAGATTATTCGATGAGTCAGCCCCAGAAAAAAAGAATGATTAAAATATTTCAAGACTGAACTACCGCTAACATTGGTATTGCCAATAGAGGGGCTTGACATAGGAGCAATCAGCAACGGTAATTCTGTTGTACTGTGGTTCGGGGCATGACGAATAAATCTCAACATTAGTTCTTAAATTCAACTCTACATTTTCAGTGGATTACATAGTTTTTCAAATATTCAGTGACATTGTGATGGGGTATATTTTATCTACATCAATATTCCTTTCATTGGCAGTATTCTTTATCAGGCCTAAGTTGATTAAGACCCAATACCTAAATAATGCCAATAGACTAATGACCTTTTTGTCAATAGTTTTTTATATCCTTTATTGTATAATTGCTATCAGCAACCACCAAAAGTTGCTTTCACAAGTGCCGTTAAACAAAAGCTATCTAATCCAGAGTATAACGTTTTTAACTGTTACAGTATTACTAACACCATTACTATTCTTGTTTAAAAAAATGAGACTTAATATTTTTATAACTTTCCTGGTTATGGCTTCTCTTTGGATATTTACCAATTATGAAAAAGCAATTGTCATTATTACAAGCTTCTACCGGGATTACCTTCCTTCAAGTTGGTCTGTGGAGTATTCCGGAGCAAACTATATCACTATTGGACTTGCTACTTTCCTTTACTTTTTCATTGTTTTGTTATCAATACGACAAAGAAAAACGAACGCCTAACCCGGGGTTTTGTGTAAGCGGGGCAGACGGAATAACAATCAGCAGCAAATCATTAATGTGCTTTGGTCTAGTGCGGTCGTTTGTTAATTTTGTTTTGAGTAAAGAGAAAGTTTTGTTTTATTAATCTAAGTTCACTGGCCCGGCAGACGGAACGCTATTCCCCACCTGCTGCAAGACCCGGTCGTTGGTGGCTACTCCTTAGTGACAGCGTAATTATCAAGCAAAAGTTCGACTTATGACGACAGAACAACCACATATTCCAATTGCTAAAGTAAAACCGAATTGGGATTGCTGGGGGCTTATTAACCTCCATGGAGACTACATTATTGACCCAATATTTAAAAATATTTTCGACTGGAAAGACAGCATTGCACGACTCGAGAAAGTTTCAACAAAAATTGAAATTGGCGGTAAATGGACAAATCATTTAAACGGACAGTATGGTTTTGTTAATTCGTCGGGGAACTTAATAACTGACTTTAGTTTTGGCTACGCTAATGACTTTTCATGTGGACTTGCTGCAGTTTGTAAAAATGAAAAATGGGGGTTTATTAATATTAAAGGTTCGCAACAAATTCAATTTCAGTTTGACAAAACAAGTTCATTTCAAACTGAGGGCTGTGTTGTGCAATTTGACAATAAGTTTGGGTTAATAGATATAAACGGCAATTGGAAACTTGAAAATAAGTTTGAAACCTTATCAGACTTTTCTTTTGGACTTTCAGTGGCCTCCATCAAAGAAGGGCTATTTTTAAAAAAGGAAAAGAAAATTATAATTGACATTAACGGGAATAAAGTAGTTGACTTACCAAGCAAATGGCAGTGGTTTAAACCTGTTTCTGAAGAAATAATTTTAATTGGCACTTCAAGCGGTTATCCGGGTAGCAGGACTTATGGCTTTATGAATCTCAAAGGAGAAATTGTTACGCAACCTCAATTCTACACTGATTCCGACTTTAATTTTGATACCGGTGAGTTTAGCGAAGGTTTGCTAGCAGTGAAGAATAAAGATCAAAAGAACGGCTTTGTAAATAGCAATGGAGAAATTTCAATTGAATTAAAATATGATTCAGTTGCTTCATTCAGAAATGGTATTTCAAAGGTTTCCCGGGACGGCAGGACATTTTATATTGACAAAACCGGCAAAGAAATAGCGCACAAAGAACCAATCCCGCAGGAAAGACCATTTGACGAAGTCCTTGACTTTTCAGAAGGTCTGGCAGTGGCACGCAAAGGAGATTTTTGGGGAGTAATTAATGAAGTTAACAATGTTGTAACCGACTTTAAGTTTAAAAAGAGAACTTATCGCACTCAAGGTGACAAAGGGCTTTTCTTTTCTGAACGCTCTCCAAGATATAGTTGTGGACTGATCGGTGTTTGTGAAGAGCGAGAAGATAATATTTATTCCGGCTATATTGACAAGCAAGGCGACATAGCCATTGCGCTTGGGTTTAGAGTTGCAGAACCATTTGTTTAATAGATAGAATAAACAATAAGGGCGTGAGATAAGGGCAGCCACAAACATTCGTATTTATGCTAGTGTGGCTCGACGGAAGTGCAACCAGCATTTTGCATCACCGGGCAGCATCATTGTGCGACCGTTCCAATTTGTGATTTGAGTAAAGAAAAAAATTAGTTTTCAAAATAAAGTTTAGTGACTGGGCGGACGTATTTCAAATCCCACACCAGCATAAATACGTCTACGTTGGCTGCAACCCGGACACACCACTCTCATCAGACATTTTGAAATAATAATTAAAACATAAAATAAATGCTTCATAGAAATCTGTTACTTACCTCTTTATTTTTTCTTTTGGCTAATTCAGCTTTTACGCAATCCCAAAAAATATGGAAAACTTCTTCACCCGAAAAGCAAGGAATGAATTCATTGATTTTTGCAGATGCAATAAAAAAAATCAAACAAGATGGTACAAACATTCATAGTCTACTGGCCATCAAAAACAATCATATTGTTCTTGATGCTTCTTTTTACCCTTTTAAAAATACATACGAACACGACCTGGCATCTGTTACAAAAAGCATTACGTCATTACTGATTGGGATAGCTATTGACAAGAAATTTATTAAGAGTGAAAACGACCCTGTTATCAATTATTTTCCCGAATACAAAATAAAGAATGACACTTTACAAACGGTAACTATAAAAGACCTACTTAATATGTCTTCGGGATTTCGGTGCAGTTGGGATGATGGTGAAAAAGAATTGCGTGAAATGAGAAGAAGTAATGATTGGATAAAGTTTATGCTCACATTGCCTTTCGTAAATAAACCTGATGCACAATTTTCTTATTGTAGCGGCAACTTTTATTTGCTTGCAGAAATCCTACAAAGAGCTACTAAATTGAGCTGCCATAACTTTGCTAAAAAATATCTTTTTAAACCTTTAGATTTTGGGAAATCATATTGGCTTGCTAATTATAAAGGAGTAAACAGTGGCTGGGGCGACCTGCACATTTCAATTTATGACTTTGCAAAAATTGGTTGCCTTATATTGCATGACGGCATGTGGAATGGCAACCAAATTATCCCGAAACAATGGATTGAAAAGATACAACCATTGCATAAAATTCACGGCACTGAATCTTACGGATATGGCTGGTGGTTAGACAGTGAGCATCCCGATGTATTACAAGCAATAGGACGAGGTGGGCAACGATTATTTGTTTTTAAAAACAGCAACATGGTTATGGCTACATTTGGTGGTGGCGGATATGATTCTGGGGATTTGGGTGACTTAGCCCTACAAGCAATGCAAACTTATACCAAAGATGAAAACCACTATTCGGCATTACAGCAAGAAATAAAAAATACAGCTTCGCCAGATACATTATTTACAACAAAAGAAAATTTTCCGTTAAATAAATTAAATAAAGATTTTCTACTTGACAATAATGACATGGGTCTGAAAAGTATACGTTTTGAAAAAAGAAAAACAGGTTATTATATCATACTTAATCTTATTGACATCTCAAAAGAAGAACATTTGATTGGAATGAACAATCAATATAAAATTTCTGGTGAGCGTACTTTTGGTTTGCCAACAGCTACTAAAGGCAGATGGATTAATGACACACTTTACATAGATTATAACAGGGTATGTAGAATTGAAGATTACAAGTTTGCAATTACTTTTAAAGAAAATAATTTAATCGAGCTTAAGTTGACAGAAGCTTCAAAAGGAATCAATCAAACTATAACGGGAAAAGCATTATAAATACGGGCATGCAGCCAACATCGTATTGGCAATAGTGGGGCTGACAGAAGAGCAATCGGCTGCAAATCGCTGTACTTAAGTTCGGGAAGGCGAATATCTTTTTGGCATTTTGTTGTTAATTTCAACTTTAAATTTTCAATTGGGCTTCAGTTACAACTGAACATTATAAAATACCAGCTCATCAGCAAACCGTCTACGTTAGGTGCAATTTTATGAGAACTCTCAAAATAGCTATTTTCATTTTGACCCTTACGTCTTGCCACTTTAATGTTAAAGTGACTAAGACTTATGAGCTTTATTTTGATGAATCAACTTATCAAACTTTTAATAAAGCTATATCTGCATATCAAAATCAGAGGTCTCAACTCGCGGACTCTCTCTTTTCAGTAGTTATTGATAAATCAAAGGAAAAACTTTCCTCAACCATGCCAATAGAATTTAATCCCTATTATTACCGTGGACATAACAACATCGACCTAGACAAATACGACCAAGCAATAAACGACTTTGAGCAGGTTGTTAGTGACACTACTACGAATACCGATATTCTTTTAGCGAGAACCGAGGCCTTTAAGATGTTGAAAAAATATGACACAGCAATTGTACTTTGTAACAGACTTATAAACTTAGGATTTGACAGTTCCATAGTACTTGGTCAACGAGGAATATGCTATTACCAACAAGGACAAAAAGAAAAGGCTTGCTCCGATTTAACTTTAGCAAAAAAGCTCGCAACAAGTGACGTTTCATATCTTGACAAATTTCTAACGGGCTGCAAGTAAAACTGCGCCCAACACTCGGCTCCTATGCAAAGCAATTACTGATTTCCAGCAATGACCCAATTAACACAACTGAATGACCGATCATGAAAGACTAATTAAAAGTACGCTGCCATTTGTTGAAGATTTGCTCAAAAACTATGGCGAGTTTTTTCCTTTGGCCTCCGCCATTACAACTAATGACAGTATTGTTCAAGTTGGAACTTATGGGTGTTATGACAAACCTCTTTCTGACAGTTTAATTTCCGACCTCAAAATTGCTTTGAGAGCAAAAATGAACGAATATCAAACGATTGCAATCTTCTATAATGTACGGGTAGTTGACCCAAATACATAATTAAAAACCGACGCAGTTGCCATCTTTACAGAGAGCAAAACAGAAGTTTCAAGCTTTACATTTTATTATCCTTATTTTTTAACAAATGAAAATAAGGTTAAATTTTCTTTCCTTAATTGGAAGGACGCGACTCCAAAAGAAATCTTTATCGTTTAAACAATAAATTAGCCGCTAATCCTTTAAACCTGAATAACACTTTGTTATTTTGACACAACTCAACAACTTAATTCTCGTAAAAGCAAGTATTTATCTACTTAAAACAGAAGAAGGCGGCAGGGCATCCGGTATTAAAACTGGATACAGATCCGATCATGTGTTTGAAAAACCTAAAAACATTAATGATTTTAAATCTTACGGTGGCCAAATAAATTTTGACGACCAAGAGTTTTTTTACCCGGGTGAAGTAAAAATTGTTACTGTAAAATTCTTAAGAAACCCTATTGTGGAGCAATTTTTAAAGGCGGGACAAAAATGGTATATCTATGAAGGCCCAAGGTTCATTGGAGAAGGCGAAATCCTTGAAATATAATTAAAATTACAAATAATTTCTTCTTAGAATAGTAATTGAGGATATCATTGCGACGCGTGTGTAAAAGTTACGTGATAAATTAAGTAGCTTTTTAGAGAAAATAAATACAATGTCTATTTATAAGCATGGATAAAGACACCATTCAGTTAGTTGAATTTTTAGTACCTATATTTCTTATTGTGCTCACTATTAAGTGGCTCTCCAATTCGCCTCATCAATATAAAAATGAAATTGCCACCGAGCTTGAAAAGAATCACTGTGAACTTGTCTCTATAAAACTGCCTAGGTTTTTTCAAACAGGCCCGTTCACCCCCGTTCATTTCAAACTTACTCCTTCTTTTTGGCGAATAGCTAATAGAGAGCAAACTAAATATCGGATTGTTTATTTCAAAAATCAAAAAGGTGAACAAACAAAGTCTTGGGTAAAGATTTCAGCTCAGAAAGGATCAGTCACCAGTGTAAAATGGATCCCTGCTCTCTAGATTTTGTTGCATTCAAGTTCGATTTATTAACTTGCCACCACAGCAGAACGGATCACAGAAGTCCAGCCCGACAGCAAGACATAAACATCAGCTGCGATAATAGACCATTCAATTTTGAAATCTCTATGCTTAAACATTTTAAGACATTTTTTTATCCTGTTGTTCTGACTTACTCATATAATCAATCAAGAGAGTCGGTAATTGCCAAAATAGAAGAAGTCTTACAAATAAAAGTGACACTGTTAAGCAGTAACGACATGACAGGTCGCTTTTTAAGTAGCGACACTTTTGTTATTAACACAGTATCGCCAGCATATACCAGAGGTGTAAAATATGGCTCAACACTTATCGGACAAGTTATTGAATTACAAAATGGGGCGACGCAGATTAAAACAAAAGCCAAACCAAGTATGGCTTTATATGTTTTATTCTTTGTGACAATTATTTTTGGAATAGTATACTTGTATAAATTTATCCAGACAGGCTCGACAAGTTTTTTATTTTGGTCATTAGCAATGTTAATTATTGGACCTGCAGTATCAATTGGGATTTCAAATGTTGCAATTGCTTCAATTCGTGAAAGGTATAAAATGTATATTGACAAAGAATTAAACACAGGACATACTGTAGCTAACATTGGTATTGCTGCAAGTGGGGCTGGACATTGAAACAATTAACAGCAAACTTTACTATACTTGCAAAATAACCATTAGTTTATTACCTTAGTCTTGTGACTGACGAATAAAATAATCAAGCCCGGCAGTAGCCGTAGACGTTACCTGCTAGGATCAACCCACACTCTACGACACAATATGATTAGACATTTAGCCGAAAGTGAAAATTACAAAGTGACTTCGGAATACGAGTCTGCGACCCTACATTTCAAGAACAAATTAATTAGAAAGTCTGTTTACATTGGTGACTTCTATGGTGACCCAGACTGTGCAATAATTTCAAGAGACGAAGAATATTTAGTTGTAGCAGGTTGCGGACTTATTATTTATAGACTTAAAGAACCTTTTACAGAATTTGGAGACTCCAGACAATCAACACAATATTCGGAGTTCTTTAGGGAACCCGAAAATCATTGGTGGATAAATGGGCTTCATCAAACCAACATTGACAATGACTGGAAATATTTTCGTTTTGTAGCAGCTAACAATGAGGGGGAGTTTATTTATAAAATGAATGCCGATGACTTTAGTGTTGAAAAAATAAGCTCCTCTGTAGCCAACCAACAAGCGACTTGATTGTAAATAAATCTTTGGACAAAACACAGCAGGCAACATTCGGTTCCTATATAAAGCCATCTCAGGTTAAGTGGGATATTAAACGATCTGCCAAATAATATTTCATCGTTCGACAATCACAAATTACCATTGGCAGTATCAAAAACAAATATGACAATGTCCAAATTTTTCACAATCATGAATTTATGTTTCCTGGTAATAGCTTGTACTTCGGCCAGTGTACCCAAACCTTCAGACGAAAGCAGATATGTGAAACAGGTTTGGAAACTTTTATCGCCAGATGGTAAATTTGCTTTGTATAAGTATTGGGTGCAATACCCGGAAACCCGGTATGGATATGTCAGTTTTACAATTAAGGCTGACACTGCTAAATTTAACCCATCTCCTGACTATTTTGCCTTTAGTGACACTTTAGATGGCTACAATATTCTAGGGTGGAAAGAGGATACAATCAAGACCCTTTGCATAATTTCTGATGAAAACCCTCCACTAAGACTAATGCCTTACAAAGTTGAAACAACAGCTTTTAAAAAGTGGTATTGGCAGAAAAATTACTACCATGTCAATGCATTTAGTGCTGATACAGAAAAATATTTTGACTCCGTTTCCTACTCACACGACACCGTAATGTTCAGTGGAAATGATTCTTCCAGGGGAGGGATTAAACCATTCAAAATTAGCGCTCTTAAAGGACAGGTGCTTATACCACTCGGAGATACACTTGTGAGAGTGACCAGGTTGGAATCTTTAACAACAATTGACCCAAAGTATAACAAAGGGGATTCGATAAGAAATCCGCCTGATGTAGGTTTGAAAAGTTACAAATTAAAGCCAAACCACGAAATTGACTGGAATAAGTTAAAGATGTTTGGTGTATTTGTCGAGCAAGAGTATCATAGATAAAGAGACACCATTGACTTTCAACTTGCAGCAAGTGTACTGGTGATATAGCAATCTGAGGCAACCTTTACTGTGTTTCCTAAACTAAAATCAGTTTATTATCTTAGTTTGCTTGTGGATCAATGGAAATCTTTTCGAATCTGCTTTAAGCCTGAAATGTTACTATCAATTTCAAAATGAGGAAAATCTACCTGTGGTTAATTACAATTTTATTGACGTTTGCTGCATCTTGCAACCAGACAAAAGAAGAATTATTGGACGAGGCATATCAATTGGCTAAGCAAAAGAAATATGAAGTCGCGATTCAAGTTTACACAAAGGTCATAAAACGAAATAACAGAATGCAGCTGGCCTTTTACAATAGAGGAATCATTTACGTAAAAATTAAGCAGTATAAACAAGCACTATTTGATTTTGACAGGGTGATGACGCTACAAACTAATGAAGACGGATCTTTCAAAGTTTCTTATAATCCTGATTCACCATTTGCCACCGACGAACAAAAAGCTCAAGTTCCATTCGAAGATGCCTTATATCAACGGGCTCAAGCCAGATTTTATTTGGATAGTCTTAGAGGGTCATTGTTGGATTTCCAATGGTTAATAAAAAATGAATACCGGGAAAAAAGCAATTGCACACTTTGGCAAGGGTCAATTTACATCAGAATGAGAAATTTGGAAAAAGCTTGTATCTCTTTTCACAAGAGCAAGGAGTTAGCTGTAACAGAAGACGAAAAGCTGGAAGCAGATAGAATGATTAGCATGTATTGTGACACATCAAACATCAAACACTAAGAAACGGCTTGCTGCAGCATTAACCAGCTGGATTTCAATAACCCTGAGGTGATGGGTTCAATTCCCATCCTCGCTACAAAACAAGGTTTCTGATTTTTCCAGGGAGCTTTTTTTTGTTTAGGGATTTGCGGAGCGATGTGTACGTGCGAGCGTACCAAAATTCGGCGGTTTTAGATTTGAAATAAATCTTTAATTTTAAAACTGTCATTATGCAAAAGCCAAAATTCACAGAAAGCCAGATAATGGGCGGCCGTTTTAAAACTGAGATTTTGCCAGACTCAAATTCAATCTATCAACCAGGTGCTGCAGTCCCACGTTCTGCGGGAGACGGATCACATCCGGAGTGGCACGGGATAGCCCGGCAGCGAGCCGGCTACATTAGCGGCGAGGCTTTGATGACCGTAGATGCTAGCACGCCAAATACGACAACATGTTAAATAAAACCTTCACACCATTCCCAATTTTGACAACGGAAAGACTTACGCTCAGACAACTGGTAAGTAATGATGCACAAGATATTTTCACTTTACGTTCCGACAGTGAAATAAATAAATATCTTAACAGACAAATAAGCACCACTATTGATGATGCAAGGGATTTTATAAATAAGGTTAATGAGAATATTAATAAAAACGACGCTTTATACTGGGCAATAACTTTGAGTGACAAAAACAGATTGGTTGGGACCATTTGCCTTTTTGGATTTTCAGATGAAAATGACAAATGTGAAATCGGCTATGAACTTTTGACAAACTTTCAGGGACAGGGAATAATGAAGGAAGGCGCAGGAAAAGTTATTGATTATGCATTCAATACAATTAAAGTTCAAGAAATTGAAGCGTTCATACACAGCAATAATCAGCGTTCCATAAAGTTGCTGGAGAAATTTTCGTTTAAACACTTAAATGAACCCGGTAAGACAAATGCTGAATTACTATGCTACCATTTGACAAATTCAATTGACAATCTTTCATAAAAGATTCACTGAAAAAGCCCGAACCGATAACAATGGGTTTCTGCTATGCTGGCTGAAGAATCTACGCATAACAAAGTTTAACATATTCTGAAAATGAAAGTAATACATCCGGTAATTGCCGATAGCGTTTCTGAATATGTAAAAGGAATTTTGGTAATTGAAAATTATCAAAATATAAAACCTTTTACTTTGCCGTTATTTGCTAACGGAACGCCAACGCTTGTTTTCCAAACAACAAAGGGGAAAATTAAAAATCAATCCAACCATCTTACACTTTTTGGGCAGACCGTTTTACCCGACCAGCTTTTCATCACAGGCGACTTTACGCTTATCGCTTACTTCTTAACGCCACATTCGTTAACAAGTTTGTTCGGCATTCAGGCAAGTGAATTGACGGACAATCCTATTGAACTCACTTTAATATCAAAGAATTCAGTTTTGCAGGAGCGGCTGCTCACTGCAAAAACGCTTGCAAATAAACTTTCTTTACTTGACGATTATATCATTGCCCTGGCAAAAAATGCAAAAACTGGTACCGGGAAAATTATGTACGCAACAGAGATAATTTCACAAAATCCATATAGTAAGATCTTGTCACAGGTTCAAAAAGAACTTTATGTTACCGAGAGAACTTTTCAGCGTCTTTTTGAAAAAAATGTCGGCGTTTCACCCAATCTATTCCGCAGGATATGCCAATTCAATAAGGCATTTCAGCAGCTGAACAACAGGCAATTCCAAAACCTTTCTGATATAGCATTTGATAACAATTATGCAGACCAAAGCCATTATATTAAGGCATTTAAAGAGTTCACATCAATTACACCGGCTGATTATTTAAATTTAAGCCATTCCTGAAGAACAGTTTTGTCGGATTTGTTCTATTTTTCAAAACTCCCCGTTTATAGTTTTGTCAAAAAATAAAACAAATGCGTCAACTAATAATTACCGAATGGATTTCCCTGGATGGAGTATTTGATGCAAGTTCAATGAACAAATGGTGGACGCCGTTTGACAGTCCAGGCCGCCAGGAATACATACAGGACACAATCAACAACTGTGAAATCATGTTGTACGGAAGAAGGACTTATGAAATGCTTTATCCTTACTGGTCTTCTTTTAAACACAATGAGCAAGGTGTTGCAGACCAATTAAACAATTGCAAAAAGTATGTAGTATCCTCAAAACTTAAAAACGCCGCCTGGGGTGATACAACCATTCTCAGGGAAAATTTTATAAGAGAAATAGAGATGGTTAAAAAAGGAGATGGCGGATATATTTTGGTTCAGGGAAGTTCTTCACTGGTAAAACCACTATTAGAAGCAGGACTGGTTGATGAATTGAAATTATTGGTTAACCCCTCAATAGTTGGAAATGGCGAACGGCTATTTTTGGACGATTTTGATTGCACCCTGAAGTTTTCAGATTTTAAGCAGTTTGACAAAAGCGTTGTATTGCTTACCTATAAGCCAACAGTGATTTGAGGCAATAAGCCTGCCGCTAACTGGGGGTTGCTGCAAATGTGGCTGGACTTGTTGGCTTCGGAAGCAGTTCGCTGTTCGGCTTCAATCCCGACCAGACGGAATACTGTTTCCCACCGGTGCAAGGCCCTGGTGGTTATCGGTCATTGCAGGACGATCCACGAAAAAGGCTGAAAAAAGAGAAAGTATGAAAAAACTAATTGCAGCAATCAATATGACGCTTGACGGGTTTTGTGACCATACTTCAGGCGTTCCTGACGAAGAAATACATCAACATTACGCTGACCTGCTGAGAAGCGCTGGTGCGGTTTTATATGGCAGGATAACCTACCAGCTTATGGAATTTTGGCGAACCGTGCTGGAAAATCCAACAGGCGATAAAGCAATGGACGACTTTGCAGTCGCAATAGACAACACCCCGAAGATTGTTTTTTCCCGCACATTGAAAAATGTAGATTGGAAAACCGCGAAATTAGCAAGCCAGGATCTTGAGAAAGAAGTTTTGGAACTCAAACAACAACCGGGTAAAGACGTTTTCGTGTGCAGTCCGGGCCTGATCGTAGCTTTGACGAAACTTAATTTAATAGACGAATATCAACTTTGTGTTCACCCTGTCATCGCAGGAGGCGGTTTGCCTTTATTTAAGAACATCGGCGACAAAATTACGCTTACACTCATAAAGACCAAAACGTTTGGCGGTGGTGCAGTCATTCTTTATTATGAACCGGCATCAGAAAAAACAACGAACCGCTAATGAGGTATTGCCAAAATCTGGCAGAACGGCTTTAAATTAGTGCGACAGAAGAGTAAGAATTAATACGATGGAGCGTATTGATATAGCTGAGGTAAACCCAAAACTTGTTTTATCTTTACTAAACAAACATTATAGACAAGAACACCCGGTTGAATTTTACGGAAAGCAATTAAACATACGGCCTGCTAATTTTGCTAAAGTTTTTAAATCGTTTATAAATAAAAATCTATTACTAATCATAAACGAACGAACAATGCACGCACAATTAATCACCTATCAATTAAAAGATATCTCCCAACCGGAATATCTTAAGCAAATGGTAGAACCAGATGCACCAATTTTAGCAAAAGTTAAAGGTCTTATCTCAAAAGTTTGGTTGTCAGACGTAGAAAAAAATACTTTTGGCGGCTTCTATTTATGGGAAAACAAAACCGCCATGGAAGACTTTATGCATTCTGACCTGGTAAAAGCAGTTGTAAGCCGGCCGTACGTAAAGAATGTTTCTTCGGCTGACTATGAAGTAAATCAAAGTGCTTCATTAATTACCCGGGGACTCAAATAGGAACTGTGGATATTCAGGTTCAATTTATTAACTTAATTCCGTAGCTGGGATGCAATAAACGCCCGGCATTGCATGGTCGCTTTTGCCTACATAACGGTAATCGCCTAGAAGAAGGCGGATAAGTAATACCGAAAATGGACATACCCGCCAGTAAAATGGAATCTATGGTTAGATATGCAGCATGCTGACAATTTATAGACCAGATTGCTTCATCGCCCTTATTTCCACAGGTGTAAAAAGAAATGACGTGAGGGCGATTCGCAAAGACGCGGCTTTCCGTCATTGCGAAACGAAGTGAAGCAATCTGTGCTTACCTATGCAGCATGCTGATAATTTATAGACCAGATTGCTTCATCACCTTTAATTCACTTATGAAAAGAAATTCTTTCACGGCGATTCGCAAAGACGTTAGCGTCGATCTGCAAGACGGAATTGCGGGTATTTCCCCGTCATTGCGAAACGAAGTGAAGCAATCTGTGCTTGCACATGCAAGATGCTGATAATTTGCAGACCAGATTGCTTCATCGCCCTTATTTCCACAGGTGTAAAAGGAAATTACGTGAGGGCAATTCGCAAAGAACGTTAGCGTTGATCTCCAAGACGGTAATGCCTGGCAATGCCTGCTCATGATGCGTCGCCTATGCAACATTCCGGCACATAAAATTGTCAATAACATAAATAACTTTTATGAAACAGTTTATCTTTCTTTTTGCTGTATCCGGGTTGACACTATTTTCCTGTAAAAAGTCAGGTTCATTTGACCATATACCTGCATCGCTGGACGGCAAATGGAGAATGGTAATGGTAACAGAAAATGTTTCGGGTTTAACGACCACCAAACCTTCTGCTGTCCAGGGAGACGTAGACATCATATTTACCCCTACCAGTTCGACAAATGGCAGTTTTACCGGGAATACGCCTACTAACGACATCTGGCAAAGTCAATATTCAACCGGAGCAAATCAATCGATGACCATTCCCTGTTTAGCTATGACAAAAGTTATGGAAACGGATTGGGGCAATGAATTTGTAAACAACATTCGTAATTCCCGGGAGTACAGTTTCGAAGCCGGTGGTATACTTAAAATTAAGACGCCGGAAAAGACGCTCAGCTTCCGAAAATTATAATGCCCCGGGGTTGGCTTCATTTCATCAGACAGAAAGACAATAATTATTTAAAACTACCTAAATGACAATCAAAACTACCTTCTTTTTATTCTTAGCCATTACCGTCTTGTTAAGTTGCAAAACCAGTCAACTTATACACGCTTCATCACCGGGAAATGAACTATTTAAAATCGCCATTCTTTACCCCAACGGAGAAGAAAAAACTTTCAACATGGACTATTATGAGCATCAACACATGCCAATGGTAGCCGGATTGCTGGGTAAAAATTTACAATTTTATGAAATTGACAAGGGTATATCCGGCAGAACGCCCAATGATAAACTACCTTATTTAGCTGTTGGCTATTTTTATGTGAAGGATGTGGCCGAATATAATAAAGCGATAGCCCAAAACAGGGAAGCAGTAATCAATGACATTAAAAACTATACAAATATTCAACCTGTTATACAGATAAGTGAAGTCAGGTACATTGGTTTCAATAATAATCAACACAAAAAATAACCAAAGCAATCAAAGATTAAACAACACTTTGAAAAGTATAATTCTTCCCGGAAGCGTGCAGGAACTGGCTGCAAGGGTATTGGCCGACAGGTAAAGCGCACTATAGGTTTTTACGTTCAGGAAATTAACCGCGCTGAGTTCGAAGTCGGTTTTCCATTTAATTACCCTGAATTTTACAGCAGCGTCTGCAAAAAAAACCTTCAGGTTGGGGCTACCCTGCTGGTAAGTAAAATAATGCTCGCCCGATAATTTGAATTGTAAATAATTGACGGGATCATAGTTAACCGATACTTGTTGTACCCATTGCCCAACCCGGTAAGCAGCAGCCTCCGCCGGCGAACGGCTACTGGTTTGCGTTAGTGTGGCCTTGTAACTAAAATTTACCGCCTTGCTCAGTTTGGTATCGGCATTAAGGTGGTATGTTTCGGTGCTGGTGTTGAACGGTAAGAGGGCGTTATTCTGTATCTGTACCGAATGGTTGCTTTGCCATTGTATGGCTGCGCTAAAAGTGGTGCGCAGCGCAAATAGATATTTGCTGATGGAGCCACTGACGCTCCACGAACCAGTGCTGTTGGCATAGGGCAATACAATGCCTTTCTGTATATTATTGGTAATTATGCCGGAGCTGATGTTATTGGCCCGGGTATGGGTGTAAAGCGCGTTGATGCTCCAAAAAAACAGGACAAGCGCCTTGCGGTAGTTAAAACCGCCGCCCGCCTGCTGAATTTGTTGCCGGGTAAGCGCCCCACTATTGGCATACAGCGTGCGGTAATTGGCCAGTATGTATCCCGGGTACACATTTTCTATCGTGCCCATTTCATTGCGGTAACTGTACATAAGGTTCAGATAATGCTCCGCACCCACCTGGTATTTTGCTTTCAACTGCGGGTTAAAATATAACCGTATAAGGCTTTTATTCAACGCATAGGAATTATCTGCATAATCGGTCTGCTGCAAACCAAGGGGCAGGCTGAGGTTTGCTTTCAATATCTTACCGGGCAGGTCATACGCCGCTTCGGCATACAACTTTTTCTTTGTCCAGTCTACATGGTTCAGCGCACTATCGGGACCCGGGCCGGAACGATTATTATTTTGCACGACGTTCAGACCTGATACCAGTGTTTGCGATTGAACGCTGAAACCTGTTTTGAAACTTTGGGTTATGAAGTTGGAAGGAATCCTGAACGAAAAATAATTGTTGGTGTACCAACCGGGTATGTTTACATTTTGTATCAACTGCGCGTAAGGCTCATTGTTATTGAACAGGGCGGCATTATATCCCGGGCTGATGGCAAGTTGCTCCGGTTCGGCAGAGTGGCTTATATAAGACCAGGCCTGCACAATACGATTCGATTTCAGGGTTTGGATCAGGTTAAACTCATTCGAAAAATTCAGTGTATTATCCTTCAATACCTGGCCGACCGCCGAACTGTCGGTTGTTAAACCTGAATAACTGCTGATGTTTTTTTTATCCACCTGCAATACATCGTTCAGGTAATATTTATCGCGGTTACTATTCAGCACAAACTGGGCATGCAAAATACGGGGAATGGAACGGTTGTGCTGCACCTCGCTGTATTTCACCGTGTCGCCGGGCAAAAATACGGTGGTCTGCTGGCTGTAATCCTGTCGCTGTTTGTCGTGTACGTAATAAGCATTCACCCTGAGTTGCAGCTTATTTTTCAGGTTGATAAGATTGTTCAGGTTCAGCACGCCTGACTGGTTAAATAAATACCTGTTTTCCGCCAGTTGCGGCGTGTTTACCGCGCCAACAGATAGTAACGAAGCCGGCAAAGCATAGTCTATCCGCTGGTTATAATCAGTTAGGTTATGCGACACCAGGTCCTGCTGCACATCGTAACCAATATTGTTGCCGGCCAGGTAATTGATGGCCTTGTAACTATCCTTAAACATCATGGCGTTCAGGTTTACATCGTAATTGCCCGGCAGCCCGGCGCCGATACTTTCCTGGCCCATCAAATGCAGTTTTGCACCTTTTTTTATTTCCAGGTTCAGTGCTATATCATCACTCAGCACCTTGTTTTGCAAAACTTTTATTGGCTGGTTATTCTGAATTACCTGTACCTGGCTTACTGCTCCCTGCGGGATACTATTGGCAGCAATGCTGTATTTATCATCCAGCAGGTTGTCGCCACCGATATACAGGGCCGAAATGGGCTTGTTATTATAACGGATCGTTCCATTGGCATCAACAGTAATACCCGGCAGTTTTTTGATCACATCGCCTATCGTCCTGTCCTGCGGACTGGCGAATACTGATACCGTGTAACTCAGCGTGTCACCGTTTGTATATAATACCGGCCTGCTGTTTTTTACTACCACTTCCTGCAATTGATTGGGCGCTTCGGTCAGTGTAAAATCAACCGGGACGTCAAAACCCATCATGTTTTTCAGCGCTGTTTTATAACCAATGCTGTGCACCTCAATAGCCAGGCTATTGGCAGCGGTATTCGCGGGAACATGCAATACAAAGCTACCACTGTTATCGGCTGCGGTATAGGTTATAATAGCATTGCTGGCGCTGTTTTTCAGGCTAACGGTGGCATAAGGTATCGCCTTGCCGGCAGTGTCTTTCACCGTTCCCTTTACCGTTTGGGTATACCCCCGGGTTGCCCATACAACCAGTAAAAGCGTTACTGCTGCCATCTTCATAAGCCGTATTATTTCTTTTCAGGTAATTCTATCGGGTTATTGATAATGGGGCCGGGAAGAGGGGCGTTTACCGCCTTATCCATTTTGGCGGCATCGGCCTGGCCACTATTTCCCGCCCTGACAGACTGCGCCAATGCCTCCGGGTTTTTCCGAAGGGCCAGCTTCAGTTTATCAAATTCCTTTTCAGTAGTTTTAATTGCACTGGCGGGTGGTTGTATCAAATTGGGGTCGTAATCCAAACCCCGCAATATGGGCGGAAGGTTCTTTTCATCTGCATTGACACCCCCAACCGGCTGGCTTTTCCTTGCAGTCGCCTTTTCTACACCGTCAAACTTAAATACCACTTCATTTTTTTTATCATGGGCGTCAACTATCACGCCGGGCAGGCCGTTTAATTTCCATGGGCCTGCATGCACCGGCAGGTCGGGACAAAACCATACGATATAATCCCTGCCTTTAAAATGTCCGGTGGCTTGCTGGCAATGCAGTCCGCCAAAACTGGCCGTGTCGCCGCTTATCTTCCAGTCAATAACGGGCATAGGGCCTTCTACCCAGTAGTCATTAAATAGCAGGTTTTCCTTTGTGAAGAATTTCTGTTCGTTCGGGTACTGGTAATATTGGGTGCTTAAACCTCCGCCACCTCCACGCCGGTTAATCATAACATTGCCATCGGGACTGCTCGCTGCCGCTTTGGCCCAGGCCTTTTTAAATTGCTCGTCTGCCACTATGCCGTCGTAAGTCCAATAAGCGCCGGCGTTTTTGCCCACAAACAATACCATGTTTTCCGTATAGGGATGCGCCCGGTCCGTGGTATCCCTTAGATGGATAAACTTGTAATGCACCATCACCCGCGCCGTATCTGGTTTTTGGGCCCCGGCGTTAAAAATTGCCGCCAGTAATGTGGCATACAATAGCAATTGCTTTTTCATAATTCCTGGTATTTTTAAGC
>Ga0207641_10000842_pt1 | contig 32651 bp, 34 predicted proteins | sample KBSSwiS62_FD_184306 | JGI IMG/M metagenome (GOLD analysis project Ga0207641, IMG submission 184306) | Switchgrass rhizosphere microbial communities from Kellogg Biological Station, Michigan, USA - KBS Switchgrass S6-2 (SPAdes) (version 2) | ecosystem: Host-associated > Plants > Roots >... | reverse complement strand
CCGGAATACCGGCGACACGATGCTCGAGGTTGGCGGTATAAGGCGCCAGGCCGACGATCGGCTGGATGAAGTTGGGCTGGTCCGGCTTCCGTTCGGCCTTCGCCTTCGCGATCATCGCCGTCACGTCAGCGGCTGAGGCGAACAGCTTCGGCGGGGGCGGCGGGTTCTGGGCAGTGAGCTGCCGCGCGATCGCGGCGGTCATCAGCAGAGTCAGAATCGTGCAGAGGACGCGTAGGCGCATGAGGCCTCCTGTTCGGCGGCGATTGTATAGCATCCGTGTATCACCCGCACGTGCGCAACGCTGCCGCCCCTGCGCGACCGACGTGATCGGCCGGCGCGATGGGAGTCAGATTTCCCGTCGCACGAAGTGAAGGGGCTATGGACCAAACGAGCGCCAGTTGGAACCGGATGGCGTCATGGCTGCGGCAGATCGAGGTACTGAAACAGCCAGTTGACTGCGTCCAGGAAGCTTCTCGTCGACTGCTTCAGGCTACGTCGGTGCCGACGGGAACGTTACGGAACGCGGCGAAAAATCCAGGGTGTGGGACGACCGTTCCAACGCCCCGTCATGCTGTTCCGATCGCTAGATAGATCTCCACTGAATTGACTGTAGAAACTCAAAGAGGGTGATTCGTTTTGCAGTATGACGTTCAGTGGATCGGCGGCGATGACCTTCAGCGACAGTCCGTCAGTTTGATCCTGAACCACACTCAGGACATCCATCCAAGCGCTGAGCGTTCCGTCCGACGACTAATCTGATCGCGGATCAGACGGGACCGCGTTCGCGATTTGGTCGACCGATGAAACGCAGAAGATCCTCGCCCATTGCTCCCGGCTTGCTCAGCGCAAGCGTCGTTTCGAAAACGCCACGCCTGAACCGGATTTCAAGTATTTCTCGAATGCGATTGCCCGACGTTCATCCTTGAACTCGATCGTGACGTCAACTTGCCACGGGCGGCCGCTGACAGTGTGCGCCCACGTTCCCGCGTTGTGTTCCGCCAGACGTGCAGCTACTGAAGACGTTACGCCCGTGTAGTAACGACTAGGTGTCTTTTGACTTCTCAGGATGTAGACGAACCGTTTGGCGAGATACACGGCGCCCGGTTCGCAATGCGGATGCCAGCATGAATCCTTCGAGAAACGGCGCATCTGACATCGGGTCTCGTCGCGCGGACAACTGCGGTTGCTCGCCGCTGGAGGTCCACCTGCGCTTGGCCTGAATTCAAACGCCAAGCTACCGTGGACACCATCCTTCGCCAGAATTGAGGTCGCTCGCAGGAGGGACTCCGGCTTGCCATCCGAAGCTCGTTCGGCGTTCAACGCCGGTCCACCTTCGCTTGGCCTGAATTCGACGCCAAGCTACGGTGGACACGATCCTTCGCCTGCAATCATGAGCGAAGGATGGTGGACCAGACCGGGATCGAACCGGTGACCTCATGAATGCCATTCATGCGCGCTCCCAACTGCGCTACTGGCCCACGCTTGGGAAGGAAACCTCAATTCTAGCACGCGCCTGCTATCATCCCGACATGCCGGTGCCCCGACGTGAATTTCTCGCCGTGGCAGGGACAGCCGCGTTCGCACCGCTCGGCGTTCGCCTGGCACCGATGATCGCAGCGGAGGATGCCACGACGATGTATGGACTCATCGGCAAGATGACGGCCGTGGCCGGCCAGCGCGACGCGCTCGCGTCGATGCTCCTCGAATCTACACAGGCGATGCCGGGCTGCCTCAGTTACATCGTCGCCACGGACCCCGCGGATGCCGACGCGCTGTGGATCACCGAGGTGTGGGACAGCGCCGCCAGCCATCAGGCCTCGCTGTCGCTGCCGGCGGTGAAAGCCACCATCGCGAAAGCCAGGCCGCTCATCGCCGCCTTCAGCAACAGAGTGGAGACCGTTCCGCTCGGAGGCTATGGCTTGGGCAAGACCGCGGCCCTGTAGCCTCACTCGCTCGACACGCCTCCAGCACCCTGACCGGCGGTCCTCCCGTCAGCGCCAACGCGCGCCTCTGCCAGACCATTTCTTGATCCAGATCAATGGCGGTTCAGCGGCGGGCGGCGAACATAGCGGTGTCAGGAAGACAGGAGGCCGTTATGAAGACGTTTGCCATGGTCGTGAGCGCGTGCGCGCTGTCCGCGACGCTGAGTGCACAGGTTCCCGACTTCACCCCGAAAACACCGCTCATTGGCGCGCTGCTGCACAACGACGTCGCCGAGGCGAAGCGATTGCTCGCGCGGGGCGCCGATCCGAACGAGAGCGGGTTCATCGGCATGCCGCCGATCGTGCTCGCGATCCTTCCGCAGGACCTCGATCTGGTGCGGACCATGGTCGCCAGCGGCGCGGACCTCAATGCCCGCGATCGCTCGGGATCGACAGCGCTGATGTGGGCGGCGTTCAACGAAACCGGCGATGCCAGAATCGTCGAGGAGCTGTTGAAGCTCGGCGCGGATCCCGCTGCGACGAATCAAGCCGGAGAAACTGCGCTGGTCTGGGCGATGCGCCGTGGCGACACGCCGGCCGTGTCGGCGCTGCGCCTCGCCGGGGCCTCTGAAACCGCACTCATGAAAGCCTCGGTTGAGAAGGCGATCGCCCTGCTTCAGCAGAGCGGCTCGCAATTCAACCGCGTGTCGGGCTGCTATTCGTGTCATCACCAGTCGTTGCCCCTGATGGCGTTCGGCGCCGCCCGCGCCCACGGCATCGCCGTCGACGATGCGGCGGCGCGCCAACAGGTCGACGTGACGATCAAGGTGTTGAGCGGTGTCGCCGAACCGGCGCTCCGGAATCGCGACCGGATCCCCGACCCGCCAATCGGCGTCAGCTATGCGCTCCTCGGACTTGCCGCCGAGCGCTACGAGGCGGACGCGACGACGGCCGCGATGGCCAGTGTCATCGCCGCCTGGCAGAGCGACGACGGCGCGTTCCATCCGCTTCCGGCGATCAGGCCGCCGCTCGAGGGGGATGCGTTCACGGCGACGGCGTTGAGCCTGCGCGCGCTGCAGTTGTACGGTTCGTCACCCGACGAGCGGATCGCGCGGGCACGTGCCTGGCTGGGTACGGCGAGTCCCCGCACGACACAGGAACGCGCGATGCAGCTGTTCGGCCTGACATGGGCCAATGCGTCCGCCGTGGACATCCGCACGTCGGCCACCGCGCTCCTTTCCGAACAGCGGCCCGACGGTGGCTGGGCGCAGCTGCCGACGCTCGAAACCGACGCCTATGCGACGGGGCAAGCCCTCGTGGCGCTGCAGACGGCCGGATATGCGGTCTCCAGCGTCGAGTACCGCCGCGGCGCCGCCTATCTGCTGCGGACGCAATTCGCCGACGGCTCATGGTTTGTCCGCAGCCGCACCTTTCCCGTCCAGCCGCTCCGGGACACCGGCTTCCCGCACGGAAAGCACCAGTGGATCTCCGCGGCTGGCACGAGTTGGGCGGCGATGGCGCTGGCACTGACACTGCCGGCACAACCGGGCACCGGCTCCGTTCAGTGATCGCTCGAAGGGCCGGCGACACTATTTGCGCAGCGCCGCCGACGGAACATCGTCCTTATTGCTGATGGAAGACGTGTCGGGAGGCTCATTGCGCCTCCCGTCGAGGTGATGGGTTGGTGTCGCCTCCCAGATTGGGCGGCGAGCGATGCTGTCAGAGTTCACAGCAAGCAGGGTGCCACCCTTCTCCACGCTGGCTGTTCTCTTGCAGTGCATTAGGCAGCAGCCTCAGAGAGGCTGCTCGATAGTTCGCATGGGGCGTCTATCGACGGACTTGTCAAATGGGGCGCTCGTCGTGGAACTCGTCGAGATCGGAGCGATCGTGATTCTGTCGGTAGGGCTCGGGCTGGCCGGCGCGGGCGCACTCCTGTCGGCGGTATTTCTCTGTTTCACACGGCCGGCGAGGCTGCGCACGTCCGCAGCTTCGTAGGACCGTTCACAGAGGCCCGGCCAAAAAGCATCCGCCAACGACTCAATTTTGCCTGCCTCGTCGCCGGCTACCATCGATTGCGTAAGTTACTCGTTCAGAGTCTTAACTGGATGCGGTGTCACTCGATGTGTTACGGCTGCACCGGATGGCCGTCGACTTCCGAATAGACGTAGGTCATTCGTAGTGTCGCGGGTCCGAACAGCCGCAGGTCGGCCTTGGATTCGAGCGCGACGGGAAGGTCCGAGCCCCGGATCCGCTGGTACGACCGAACGATGTCGACGTTCTTGACCCAGAACGACGGGCTCTTCGCGAGCCGTCCCTGCAGGCGAACGATCGCACCCACGTCGGGCTGGAGAAACATCGCCCCCGCGACGAGGACACGGTCCTTGCGCCGGGGCGAAAGCAGCACCCTGGCGAGGCCATCGGGATCGACGCCGCTCGGCTCGAATTCGTAGTTCTCGGGTGCGATCGACGATCGCCCCGTGTCGCCTTGCGCGATGGCGTTACGCTCGGCGTCCAGCACACCCCGCAGGATCTTGTCGCGGATGAAACCGGATCCGCCTTCGGTGATGACCTGGTACCGGAAGCCGGTGGGCGGCGTGTACTCGATGGCCGCCTCGAGCCAGCCGCGCCGGCTGCCGTTCTCGGCCTCGAGCCGGCGGATCGCGCGATAACTGGGCTGCGCATCGTCCTGCGCCAGGAACCGGCGAATGCAGTGGTCAGCCGTTTCGGGAGCAGTCGCCCGAACGTTGGGCGCGATGGCAAGGGCCAGCAGCCCTACCAAAATACGTCCACGCTGCGGGATCCTCTTCATCGACAACACGCAAGTGCACTCAACGTGCCAGTCCGCGTGGTATCTCGACGATGGGTTCCAGGAGGGGAAGGCGCTCAATCGGGGGGTCCGATCCGGCGTGTCGCTCGAAAAGAATGCAGGCCTCGCCCGTACGTCGCCACACGTCGGTGACGAGAAGTTGTGTGAGCTCATGGTCCCTTTTCACTCAAGTACGGTAGCGATTGCCACATCGGCGTAACCGACACAGCCGTATCGTGATGCTGCAACTTGCGGCCGCTTTTGACCTCAACCAACGGCAAGAACGTCACCACGTCAACGGCACCGATCTTGATATCTGGTCGGCGACGACGATCGCTGGACACATTGACGACACACAGAAGGGACGAGCCATGAATCGTGATGAACTCGAGGGCAAGGCGGAAGCGCTCAAGGGAAAGGTCAAGCAAGCGGCGGGCGATCTGACGAACAACGCCGATCTGCACGACGAGGGCGTGGCAGACGAAGCCGCGGGGAAAACCCAGGAGACGTTCGGGAAGGCCAAGCGCAAGGTCGGCGAGGCGATCGAAGACATCGGGGAATCGATCAAGAAGTAGCGTTCCCACGAGAGCCAGAGGGGTCGGATACCGTATCCGACCCCTTTGGGCGTGGGCGAAGCGGTCGAATCCGCTATTGGGGAAGATTCAGCCGCCGTAGCAGATCTTGAAAGCGCGGCTCCGAGCGCAGGTCTTGCCAATCCCAGACGACGCCGATTCGCTCCATCGGAGATTCGCGGTTGTCGTAGGCCGTCTCGAGCCAGTGCAGCGCCCGATCTTTCTCACCCGCATGCGCGAACATCCTCGCGATCCGGATGGCCGGGACGTGCCGCTGCTTCGACCGAACGACCATCGCTTCACCAGCTTGCTTCATCCCGGCGCGGTACGCCGCCCCGTCTCCGCCGGCGCCCAACGCATGGATGAACTCGCCGTCCCCGGCAGCTGAAAAGTAGTCTCGCGCCGAAGCGAGGGCCTCGTTGTACATACCCTTTCGATAGTACGCGCGCCAGAGTCCCAAGTAGTTGGTGGCTTTGTTCGGTCCCGTGGGGAGAAGCCTCTTGAAGATCGGGATGGCCTCGTCGTACCGGCCGACGTAGTTCAAATGCCAGCCGTAGAAGCTCCAGTTGAAATCGTTCAACGGATCGAGCTCGAGCGCGCGGTGTATTTCTCGATTCCACTCCTCGGGCCGCTTCAGCACCAGAAGCAGGTCGGCGTAGAAAAAATGCGCGTCGGCGAGATTCGGGTTGGCATCAATCGCGCGACGGTACTCCCGCTCCGCGCCGGCCCAGTCCCACTGAGTGACAGCGAGGTTGTTCGCCAGCGCGACGTGGAGGTCCGCCAGGCTGTCGTCCATGGCGAGGGCTCTCGCCATGAAGGCGTTCGCTTTGGGGAACGTCTCGCTGGGCGGCTGGAATCCACGTCGCCGCGCATCATCCATACGCTGCCCAGCCCGGCATACGCGAGGGCATATGCGGGGTCGTGCTCCAGCGCCTGCTGGAAATAGCGCTCGGCCACGTCGAAGTCCTCTCTCGTCTGCTTCAGCCAATGGAAGCGTCCCTTGAGATATGCCTCGAAGGCCTCCGTGTTCACGCGGCTGGCCGACGCCAACCGCGCCTCTTCAGTCGGCGACAGCTGCATCTTGATCTCGCGGACGATCGCCGACACGATTTCGCTGCGCAGCACCAGAACGTCCTGCAAGTCGCGTTCGTAGCGGTTCGTCCACAACTGCGCGCCGGTTGCCGGATCGAGGAGTTGAGCCGTGATGCTGACTCGATCGCCCGATCGCAGCACAGAGCCGGTGACCAGGGCGTCCACCTTCAGCTCCCGCGCGATGTCCTCGAGCGGCTTGCTGGTGCCCTTGTAGCGAATCACGGAGCCGCGGGCAATCACGCGCTTGAATCCACCGAGCCTGGCGAGATCCGTACTGAGCACTTCCGTGATCCCGTCGGCAAAGTAGTCTTGCGCGGAATCGCCCGACAGATTCACCATCGGCAGCACCGCGAGCGATTCCACCCGCGCCGCGCCCGGCCCGGGTAGACGGATCGGGCGGAGATAGAGTCCGGCGGCGACGACTCCAACAAGAATCACGGCGGCGAGGCCCGCCCATATGCGACGCACGAATCGATCGCGGTTGGGCACCCACGGTGCCGCACGTCCCTGGACGGCTTGCAGCGCCTCGCGCACCTCCCCTGCAGTCTGGTATCTGCGCGCCGGATCCTTTTCGAGACACCTCTCGATGACCGCGCGCAGGGCCGGCGACACCGTCAGCGGGAACGACATCGGCGGGTGATTGATGATGTTCGAGCTCACTTCGAAACTCGATCGCCCCTGGAACGGTCGCGCGCCCGCACACATTTCGTAGAGCATCACCCCGAACGCCCAGAGGTCGGACCGCGCGTCCGCGGTGTCGCCGCGAAGCTGCTCGGGCGCCATATAGGCGATCGTCCCGACTACGGTCCCACGCTCCGTGAGGGAGATTCCGCTCTCCTGTTGCGTCGTGGCCAGGCTGAGCTCCGCTCCGCTCACCTTCTTTGCGAGACCAAAGTCGAGCACCTTGACGTGCCGTTCGGCGGTCACGATCACGTTCGCGCTCTTCAAGTCCCGATGGATCACGCCGCGTGCGTGCGCGTGGACGAGCGCTTCGGCGATCTGAGTGCCGTAACCGAGGACGTCGTCCAGCGGCAGGCCCTGTCCGTCCATGAGTTCGCCGAGGGGCCGGCCTTCGACGAGCTCCATCGCGATGTAGGCCTGCCCGTCCGCCTCGCCGACGTCGTGGATGGTGCAGATAGAGGCGTGGTTCAGGGCGGCTGCGGCCCGAGCCTCGCGCACGAGTCGAGCGCGCGCCACGGCATCCTCGAAGGTCGCGGCCGGCAGGAGCTTGAGCGCCACGTCTCGATCGAGATGCTGGTCATGCGCGCGATACACCTCGCCCATGCCGCCCGCCCCGAGCATCGCGAGAATGCGATAGTGGCCGAGTTGCCGACCGATCATAAGCGGTGAACGGCTCATTCTAGAGCCGTTCACGCTGCGATCTAGTGCCTGGTCCCACCGATCTCGCCAAGATCTGAACAGAGCGATAGGCGGTGGCTGCTGCGCCGAAGCGAGAACGGCTCTAGCTTCGCGGGTCGAATCCTGCCGGTATGGACGCCGCATCGGTTTCCCCGCATCGCTCGCGCGCGACGAGTCTGTACTACGGCTGGATCGTGCTGCTCGTCGCAGCGGCGGCGATGGTCGGGACGCCGCCCGGCCGCACGCAGGGCCTTGGCTTGATTACCGAGCCGCTGCTCGCGGGCCTTCGGATCAGCCGTGTACAGCATCGTGATGAGCGTCGGCTTCATGCTTGCCTTTCCGCTGGTCGGCAGTCTCGTTCAAGAGTGGGGATGGCGCGGCGCATGGCTGGCGGTGGGGTGTAGCCTGCTGTGTCTCCTGGCGCCGGTGTCGGCTGCGCTGGTCCGGTGCGGACCGGAATCGCGCGGCCTCCTCCCCGACGGCGATGCGGTCGCAACGGCGGTTCACACGGCGGTGACCGCGGTCGAATGGACCGGCAGCTACACGATGATGTTTCGCGTGCTCGCCGGCATCATCGCGCTGGTCGGAGGCCTGGCGCTGTTCACGAGCGATCGGATTCGTGAGCCGGGGTGACCGGTTCGTCGACGAGCGTGGCGATCGTCGACAGCAGCCGCGAGGCGTCGACCGGTTTGGCGACGTGGATCTGAAACCCCGACGCGAAGGCGCGGTCGATGTCTTCGGCTCGCGCGTGCGCGGTCAGGGCAATCGCCGGCACATGCCCGGTCAGGTCGGACTCGAGCGCCCGCACCGATCGGATCAGCGAATACCCATCTTCGTTCGGCATGCCGATGTCGGCGATCAGCAGGTCGGGGCGCAAGTGGCCCATGATCGCGCGCGTCTCGATGGCGGACGCGGTGGTCGCAACCGTCGCGCCGGCATCCTCGAGCATCGCTCGCAGCACTTCCCGGGCGTCGGGATCGTCGTCGACGATCAGGACGCGCGTGCCGCGAAGGCTTCTCGGCGGATCGAGCCGGCCTGTCGAATCCAGTCTCTGAGCGATCGCGGGAACGTCCGTCCGAATCGGCAGCCGGACGGTGAACGCGGCGCCGCGCCCTTCGCCCGCGCTTTCAGCCTCGACGGTGCCGCCATGCAGCTCGACCAGGTGACGGACGATCGCGAGGCCGAGACCGAGGCCGCCGTGTGCCCGCGTGATGCTGCTGTCGGCCTGCCGAAACCGTTCGAAGACATGCGGGACGAAGTCGGCGTGAATGCCAATGCCGGTATCGGTCACCCGGAGTTCTGACTGATCGCCGACTTCGCGCAGGGTGATCTCGATCCGCCCGCCCGCAGGCGTGAATCGAACCGCATTCGACAGCAGATTCCAGATCACCTGCTGCAGCCGGCGGGCGTCGGCGCGCAGCGTGCGCGTGGGTCCGTCCACCCGCTTCACCAGATCCAGCTTTCTGGCTTCGGCCGCGGGCCGCACCGACTCGAGCGCGTCGTCGATGACCGCGTTCAGAGAAACCGCGGAAAGCGTCAGCCGCATCTGCCCGCTGACCAGCCGCGAGACGTCGAGGAGCTCGTCGACCAGGTGCGACTGCGTTCGCGCGCTGCGTTCGATGGCCCGCATGGCCTGCGCGGTCCGCGCTTCGTCACCGGGTGCGCGTGTCAGGATCGATGCCCAGCCAAGAATCGCGTTCAACGGCGTTCTGAGCTCGTGGGAGAGCGTCGCGAGAAAGTCGTCCTTGGCACGGCTGGCCGCTTCGGCCTCCAAACGCGCCGCGTGCTCGCGCTGGACCAGATCGCCAATCGACCGCGACATCGACGAAAACGCGCGCGCCAGCTGCAGGACCTCCGCCGGTCCGCCGGCACCCGTCGGCTGATCGAAACGCCCGTCCTGCATGGCCCGCGCGGATGCCGCCAGGCGGGCGATCGGCTTCGCAATCGCGTGACTGGCCATGAACGACAGCGCGACGCCGAGCGCGACGAAAACGATCGCCGCGTAGGTGAACGTCCGTCCAAGACGGCCGATGGGGACGAGCACGTCCGAGTACTGCAGGTTCGCGATGATGCAGCCACCACCGATCACCGTGGCCGGCCGAAACCCGCTGATCACGATCGTGTCGCGATAGTCGGGCGTGCGCATCTCACCGCTGTCGCCCGCGAGGCAGCGCTGAACCGACTGCATCGACTGGAGGCCGGTGAACGCTGGTTGCACCGGATACCGCAGCGAGGTGAGAGCGGCGCCGCGCGCATCGGCAAACAGCACTTCGCCGTTTTCTCGCAACCCCGATCGATCCTGAAAAATCGGCTCGAGGTCGCCGAGCGAGAATCGCGCACGCAACGTCAGCCGGCCGTGCCGCGTGCGCATGGTGTACTCGCGATGCCCGTCCAGCGACGTCATCGACGCCAGCGTTCCCACCGACGGCGATGCCACCGGCTGCCGCCACGAGCCTCGCGCGGCGATCCGTCTCGAGCCGTATCGCAGCTCAACCGCCGATGCCCGTTCAGCGGTTCGAAGCCCGACGAGCGCCACGCGCACGCATTCGCGTTCCAGGCCGAGCGTGCCCTTCGGTCCGCGCTCGCCACACAACGATTCGAGGCTGGCGAGAAACGCGTCGAGGCGTTCCTGGCGCCGCTCGAGGAGCCGCACTACTGCCTGTTGACGCGCCTCGACCACTCCGCCGACCGCGAGCCATGCCTGATCTTCGAGGCTCTGCCGCGATGTGCGATAGGCGAACGCGGCGACCACACCCGTGCCGAGGACATTGAGGCCGACGAGAATCAGGGCAAGGTGGTACCTGACCGGAAGCGACATGCTCGGACACTGACCTTCACGACGGCTTCGACGAAGAGCGCCGGCGACGAAGCTCGTCTGCTTTTGCGGGGGAAGCTAAAGTATACCGCGCGCTTGGGTCGACCCTTTCCCGGTTTTTCCGAGTGTTGCACCGGTCACCCTAAGCGGCAGGCGAGATCAGGAGCGATCGACGATTTGCGGCTTGATCACGCGGGAGCCGACCGCGGCGAGCGCGAGCTGCAAGCGGTCGAACGCCCGTTCGTCGTCGTAGGTGCCGACAATCGCTCCACCAGATCCGGCGAAGTTCGCGCTGGCGCCGCACGCGCGTGCGGCATCGACCATCTGCACTTGCCAGCCGGGCAACGTGAAGATGGAGCGACGGACGTCGAAATTCTCGTCGACGAGCTGCGACAAGCGGCGGGCGTCGCGGTCGAGAAGCACCTGACGCGCGGACGCGGCGAGGTCGGCGACACGCCGCATGCCGTTGACCACGTCCGCGTCGCCGCGCCGGAAGCGCTCCTGCGCGTCATTGTGAAACACCTCGGTGGGCTCGCTGAACCCGTGATGGTAGGCGAGATAGAGTGGCGGCAGCAGCGCGGGATCGAGCGGTTCGTACTGGTAGTACCGCAGCTTATGGAGGTGACGCTCGTGCTCTGCGCCGAAGTCCATGTAGACCAGGCCCTCGTAGGTTTGAGCGACGCGATCCTGCAGTCCCGCCGCCACGCGCAGTTCGTCGCGCTCAACCGACAGCACCAGCGAGGGCTGGACCACCAGCGGCACGTCTACGGCGTAGAACTCCATGAGGCAACGCAGCGTCGCGGTGATGATCGCGCTCGAGCCCGCCAGGCCGACCTGGCGCGGGATGTTGGTGTGATAGCGGATGGTGAAGTTCTGATCGTGCAGCGTCACTCCCGCCGTGCGGCAGTAGTCGACGAATCGTTTGACCGTGGCCTTGATCAGCCGGATGCCGCCGTAGTACCCGTGCAGCGACACGTCGAGCGCCAGATCCTGGACGCTGCGAAACCGGGCGCGATCTTCCTCGGTCAACATGATCTCGACGGTGTCCCACTCGTAGAGCACGACTTCCGCCGAGAAGTTGCGAACGACCAGCGACAGGGTCCGGCCGCCATAGCCGTCGGAGGGATTGCCGACCAGCGCCGCCCGCGCGTAGGCGCGCTTGCGGATGATGTTCATCGCACGAGGCGCTCGACGAACGCGCGCAGCGCCGGGCCGTGCTTCGGATCGGCCAGCGCAAATTCGACGAACGCGCGAAAGTACGCGTCGAAGTTGCCGATGTCGAACCGCCGCTCGTCGGGCCCGAGCACCACGCCGTAGGCGCGGCCGCCGTCGCGAATCAGCCGGCGGATCGCGTCCGTCAGCTGGATTTCGCCGCCGACTCCGGGCTGCGTCGCATCGAGCGCCTGGAAGATGGCGGGCGACAGCACGTAGCGCGCGGCAATCGCCAGCGTGCTCGGCGCGTCAGCGGGATTCGGCTTCTCGACGAGATCCGCGAGCTCGACGAGACCGCCCTCCGTCCGCAACGGCTGCGCGATGCCGTAATGCCGAACTTCGTCGCGCGGCACTTCCTCGAGCGCAATGACGGCGGCCGCCTGCTTGTCCTCGAACACCTCGCGCATCCGGCGGACGATGTCGCTGTGCCGATCGAGGCCGATGATTGAGTCGCCAAGCGCGACGACGAACGGCTCCTGCGCCACGAACGCACGCGCCGCCAGCACGGCGTGGCCGAGACCCAGCGCGTGACGCTGGCGCGTGTAAAAGTACTGCACGTCGGCGCGCTCGAACTCCAGCGAGGTGAGCAGTTCTTCCTTGCCGTTTTCCCGAAGCAGCTGTACCAGCTCTTCGTTGACGTCGAAATGATTCTCGAGCGACGTCTTGCCGGGGCCGGTGATGAACAGGATTCGGCGCAACCCATCGCGGGCCAGCTCTTCGCACACGTACTGAACCACCGGCTTGCGGCCGACTGGCAGCATTTCTTTCGGCTGAGATTTTGTCGCCGGCAGCAGCCGCGTCCCAAGTCCCGCGACCGGGACCACGGCGATGTCGATGCTCATGACCGGGGGCGAATCATAACAGGCGGTTCAAACGGAGGAGCTGTGGCAAAACTGCGACTGTAGCATGGCATTCTGGGTACCTCGTTTGCTCCTGCTAGCAACAACGGCCGAAATCAGGGGGATGTGTATCCTCCTGCGGCAATGGTGGGTAATTGAGGGTCCGAATTAGAGTCACTCCCAGGGAGCATGAGGTCGACGGGGTCCGTCTCGACATGTTCAAGCGCGGCACAGTTCGGGAGGTTTCGTCGAGCATCGGCTCCTGGCTCATCGCCGAAGGGTATGCCGTTCCAGAAATGCGACACGCCCCACGCGAGGACTGGGACTTTTCTGGTCCTAAGCCTTCTCGCGACTCAGCCGCGGACTCCCCGCGCCGCCGCTCGACCGATCGCTGATCATCTGCAGATAGTCCTCTTCCGTATCGATGTCCCTGAAGGCCCCCTCATCAGCGATCGCGATGTCGCCGGCCGCCGACGCGTGCGCGCGGATGACCGGCTTCGCGCCCGCGGCCGGATCAGCGGCGCGGAGCTCGGCGAATAGCGATCGATCGACGAGCAACGGATGGCCGTGCCGGTTGCCGGAGGTGGGACGCACCACCGGCGCGTGCGTGCGGCGGTAACACGCGAGCACCGCGCGCACGGTGTCGGCCGTCACCAGCGGCACGTCGACGAGTGTCATCAGCGTAGCTGACACGCCGGGTCGATCCACGACGCCAATACCTGCGACCAGCGACGACCACTGTCCGCGGTCGTAGTCGTGATTGACCACGAAGCGCGCCGGCAATCCACTCGCCGAGAACGAAGACACGATCGCGTCCGCTTCGTGTCCCACCACGACGACGACGTCGTCCACACCAGCCTCCAGAAACGTGCGGACGATTCGCGTGAGAAACGTGTCGGTGGCGTCGAGCGGCAGCGTGGCTTTCGCCCGACCCATGCGCGACGAACGTCCGGCGGCGAGCACGACGGCGGGAATCACCGGCCCAATGTTATAGAATCGCGCGCATGGCCGAGGGCGATCTCCAGATTCGCTGCATGCGCTGCGGCGCTCAGATGGACATGCGCGATCCAGGTCCGGGCATGCCGTGGACGCCTGACCAGTTCTGGGTGTGCCCGCGTTGCGGCCGGCACTTCTGGACGACGTATCCGCCGCCCAATCGCGACAAGGTCAAACCGGCCACCGAGCCCGCTTCGTAGAGTGCCCGACCGTGAACCTCGCGACGTTCGAAGACAAGTTGGACGACGACCTCGACGACGATCCCGACGAAGACGATGAGTCCGAGGAGGACGACGACGACGACGGGGACGATGAGGATGAAGAGGACGACGAAGACGTCGAAACCTGGCAAGTGTCCAAGCCGATACCATTCCGCTAAAGTACGGCCTGTCCTTGACTTCGGGCACCGAACTGCCTAGACTGCCCCGAACTCCAGCTCAGCCTGGGGGTACGCGAGCATCGGCGAACGGAGGCGGCGTTTATGCCAACCGGGACAATTGCAAGACTCCTCATCGACAAGGGGTTCGGTTTCATCCGCGACGAGGGTGGGATCGAGCACTTTTTCCACCGCAGCTCGGTCCGCGGAGCCGTCTTCGAGCTGCTGCGGGAAGGTCAGAGGGTGGAATTTACGCCAGAGGATTCGCAAAAGGGCCCGCGGGCAGGCGACGTCCGTCTGATCGAAGGGTAGTCACGGCGGCCCGCCTTCGCGCGTGCGCGACGGTGGGCAACCGACGCCTGATCACGGGCGAGCCAAACTTCGCTCGCCAACCGAAGCTTTCTTTAGCAAGATCCGGCGGCCCACCTTCGCGCGGACGCGCGGAGCTTTGGCTTGCCGGCCGTAGCCCGCTCACGAAGCCGACGGGCGGAGGTTGGCGGAAGCGCCTGGGAGTCGAACCCAGCCTCCCCGCGTGAGCGGGGAGCGACCGATTTTGAAGACCGGGAGGGCCGCCGGGCCCCGTTCACTTCCGTCGGAAGTGAGTGTAACTGCGGTCCGCTACTTTCGAAAAATCGACTGCACGACCGCCCCGGTATCAGTCAAATCCTCAAACACGACATCCGCTCCTGCGGCGCGCAGCTCGTCGACGCTGTGATTGCCGGTGGCGACCGCGATCAATCGCGCGCCGCCGGCCTTCGCGCAGGCGACGTCGAGCGGCGTGTCGCCAATGACGACGGCGTCTGACGACGCGAATGCCGGACCGCCACTGGCGGCAACGCGGGCGAGTGCCTTCGGCACGAGTCCGTTGCGATTGGCAGCGCCGTCGCCAAACGCACCGCAGCGGAAGTAGCGCCACAGATCGAAGTGTTCCAGCTTCAATTGGGCGCCGGTTTCGTAGTTGCCGGTCAGTAGCGCGAGATAGGCGTCCGGGTGATCGATCAGCGCCTCCAGCAGCGCGCGGACGCCCGGCATGACGCCATAGCGCCCGCCGCGAGAAAGGGTCGTACCCCTTTGTTCACTAGCGGCGATTTCGGCGGCGAGGTGCCGCACGTACACGTCCGGGAAACGCGCGAGGCCCGCGGAGTCAGCAGCGATGCCGTGGGCCGCCGCGGCATCCGACAGGATCCACGCGTCGGTGCGCCCGGCCATCGGAATGTCGTGGAACGCGTTGGCGATCGAGAAGAGCTCCTCGAAGGCAGACGTCATGGCCCGCCCGCCGGCGCCGCCGGTGAGTACAAGGGTACCGTCGATGTCGAACAGAATCAGTGTGGGAACGTTCAGCGATCAGCCTTCGCTGCGAACGTTGCCGGCGCGGGGCCCTTTGGCTGACGGCTCCTCATCGAAACTGACGCGCTGACCTTCGTTGAGCTGGTCGAAGCTACCCTGGACCGCACTTCGATGAAAGAACCACTCCTGGCCGCCATCGTCGCGAATGAACCCGAACCCTCTGTCCCGAACGAGTCGTTTGATCGTGCCGCTCGACATCCGAGTCTCCTTGGGCAGGTCGCTGCCCTGAGTCGGAATATCAAGTTCCGTTCCACAGACTGAGCCACGGTTTTCGGCGTAAATATGGTTCAGCCGTCAAGCTCATGTGGCCCGCGGGTGTCGGGATTGGAGACAATCTCCAATCCCGCCGATCCCGAAGTCGTAATCCGGATTCCTATTTCACCGTCACGGTAATCATCTGGCACGTGCCGGCGACGGTGTTGTGGAGGTCGTCGCCGATCTGCAGCGCCAGTCTGTGACGGCCCGGCGTCAGCTGCATGTCGATCTCCGATTTGCCGTCGCCGAAATGCACCCACGACGGCGTGCCCTTGACGATGGTCTTGCCGGTCGGGAGGCAGGCGACGCCGACGCCGATGTGGTAGTGGCCAATGCCGGGTCGCGCGGTCGTCACGTCGCCGGGCGGCACGGCGGCGATTTCGATCCCTTCGGATCCAAACTTCATGTGGACCGGGCTCGATACCTGAGCCCCGTTCTTCGGCTCGATGAAGAACACCCGCGGCTTCTTCTTCGCCTGCGCCCCCGCCGACACACTCAAAGCACCGGTGATTGCCACAACGAGCAGCGCGAGCTGCTTCCGACTATGCATGGTGACTCTCCTCTGGCCAGACATTCTAGCCGAGCAGGCGCCGAAACCATCGGCCTGTCCCCTGCTCGGCCAACTGCCCGGTCGCCGGATGCCATCTCAGGATCCGATCCGCGACCGCGCGACTGAACGCTTCGTCGAGGGTGGCCGCCACAATCGCCGTCCCGCGCCGGCGCCCGATGGCGCGGACATCGGCGCCCAGCGCAGCGCCTTCTTCCGCCGACAGGCCGGCGCTGACATGTTCCAGGATCAACACGTGGGGATCGAGCGCCAGGCCCCGCCCGAGCCGCAGTCGAACGCGCGACGCTGGAGGCAGCGCCGCGATCGGCTGTTCCCAGATCGATTCCGGCAATCCGACTTCGTGCGCCAGCACGCTCGCCTGTCGCTTGACCTCGTCCGGCGGCGGCTCGATCTCGAGCGTGAACGGCATCGCCAGATTCTGCAGGACGCTCAGTTGCTCGAGCAGCACCGCGCGCTCGCTGACGATGCCGAAGCGATCGACGGTGGCGAGCCAGTCGTCGCTATCGGCGATGGCCGACGTCGGCCGGCCGAACACCTGGATGTCGCCGGTCTCCGGCAGGATCGCCCCGGTGACGAGATTCGTGAACACTTCGGCGGCGACTTGATCGAGGCCCACGAGGGCGACGTGCTCGCCGGGCTGCACGCTGAGAGCCGCGATCCTCAGAGGACGCAGCGCGCGGTAGTCCTTGACGACGCCCGAGAGCTCGAGAACCGGCAGGGTCACGCCTTGATCTGGCGATTGACCTCGTCGACGACGCCGCTGGAAATGGAGAGCGCGGAGATCTCGGTTTTCAGCGCAGCGACGTTGCACGCGATCGCCCCGTAGGCGATCATCGCGTGCACGATCGGCGGCAGCACGCGCGTGTCGACGCTCGCCCCCAGGATCGCCGCCACCATCGTCGCCGCCATCGCCAGCGTGGCGATGGAAAAGACCGGTTTGCGGGCGGCCGCAATGCGGCGGTAGTAGTCGCCCGCGACCTGGTGTTCGGCCATGGCGTCCTTCACGGCTTTGCCCTTCCCGATCAGATAGAACATCATCATCGAATGGGCGAGCAGCGTGATCATCGTCGAAAAGATCCCGACGGAGATGTGACGCGCGACGTCGGTGCCCTGCAGCCCGAACACGACGGCCACGACTTGTCCGGCGAGACCGATGAACACGGCGGTCACGAGCGCTTGAGCCATGAATCAGGCGATCATAGTTCAAGCCTACCCCTAGCGGCGCCGTTCATCGGCGAGTGGATCGCTCGGCTGGCGCCGCGGCATGGAGAACGCGCGTCGGCGCTGGACGTGGCAATGGGACGCGGACGCCATGCGGTCGCGCTGGCGATCGCAGGGTTCCGCGTCTTCGGCGTGGACGCGCGATTCGACGCGGTACGCGACGCGACGCTGCGCGCGAGCGGTGCCGGCGTTCGCGTGCACGGCTGGTGCGCCGATCTGACCGAGCATCCACTGCCGTCGGCGCGATTCGACGTGATCGTGGTCACGCGCTACCTCCAGCGGAATCTGTTTGAGGGGTTGAGAGGAGCAGTCCGTCCGGGCGGGGTCGTGCTGTACGAGACGTTCACGACGGCGCAACGCGCGCTGGGCACGGGGCCGACGTCGCCGGATCATCTGCTCGAAGCGGGCGAGCTGCGACGGGCGTTCGACGGGTTCGAGGTGTTGTTCTACCAGGAAGTCACGGCGCCGGAGGCGGTCGCCAGGATCGCGGCGAGAGCGCGAAGGCTTTAGCCGAGCGGCGGCCGATCGCGCGTACAAGCGATCAACCGATCGTACTCTTCGCGCGGCAGTGACACGCTCCCCGGCTGCCCCGATCCGTGCGACTCGTCCCCATGAAAGTCCGAGCCTCCCGAGACTGCCAGTCTCAGACGGGCCGCTTCGTTCCGGTAGTGCGCCGTCGCCGTCGCGTCGTGATTCGTGTGATACACCTCGAGCGCGTCGAGCCCGTCGGCGACGAACTCCGGCAGCCAGTCGTCCCGCTTGACCAGTCCCGGATGCGCGAGCGAGGCGATGCCACCCGATGCGTGGATGCGATCGAATACCTCGGCGGGCGCGGCGGCAAGCCGGGGGATGAACGCGGGCCGTCCGCGCGCCAGCCACTTCTCGAACGCCTCGCTCACGCTGGTCACATAGCGGCCAGCCACCAGCGCCCTGGCGATCCACGGCCGGCCTGCAGCCTTGCCACCATCGTCGAGCCCGGGCTTGATGATCGCGTCGGCGTCCAGATGAATGCCGAACGTGGCCAGCCGCTCGACGATTTGCCGCACCCGATCCAGGCGGCGGCGGCGCTGTTCGACGAGAAACGTGTGAAGCGCCTGGCAATGCCGATCGACGAAATAGCCCAGGACGTGCACGTCCATGCCGTCACGAACCGCGGTGATTTCGATGCCCGGCACGAACTCGATGCCGGCGGCGGCGCAGGCCTCGGCGGCGGCGTCACCACCGGCCACCGTATCGTGGTCGGTCACGGCGAGCACCGTGACGCCGGCCGCGGACGCGCGCGCCACGAGCTCCGCCGGCGTGCATCGGCCGTCGGACGCCGTCGTGTGTGTGTGGAGATCGATCACCGGGCGGACGCCCGGCCCGTACGTGCGGGACGCCGTCGAGGTCGCCGCTGCCGTTCGCGGAGCGCGCGGTACTCGTGCACGAGCAGCTGGTGGTGGGCCCGCTCTTCGTCCGCGAACTCGAGAAACACCTGCTTCCCCTCGGAATCCTCGAAGCGTTCGCCGTAGCGCTTGAAGAACTCGTGGGATCCGCGCTCGCACCGGATGCCGATGAGCAGCGCCTGCTGGTCGTTCACCCCTTTGGTCAGCTCTTTGGCTCCGGCGGCGAACAGACCGCTGGCGGCGCCCTTGAAGAAGAGGAAGGTCGGGCGCGATTCGAGCTGCGGATCGCTCGCGGCGAGCGCCGCGTAGCGCTTTTGCAGCGTGCCGAGATGCTCGCGCTCCTCGGCGGCGAGCTTCCGGAACACCGCGCGACCGCGGCGATCCCTGGTGAGCGAGGCGGCGCGCGTATAGAACTCGAGGCCGCTGCGCTCAGTCGCGATCGCCATCCGCAGAGCGTCGCGCGCGAACACCCGGTCGGTGGTCGTGCCGTCAATCGCCGGCGATTCCCTGCCGGTCCGGCACTCCTCGCAGGTGCCGACAATCTGCACCACCGATTGCGTCGGCGCGAAGTTGCGCGCCGCCGCGATCTCCTCCATCAGCGCCTCGACGTCCGAGCTCAGAAACTCCGACGAACGATGACAGGTCGTGCAGACGAGATGAAAGTGCCGCGGGTGGCGGAACGACGCCTCGAAACGCGAGCGCCCTTCGCCGAAGTCGACTTTCCGCGCGATGCCGGCGCCGACCATCCACTGCAAGGTGCGGTAGACGGTCGCGCGACCGATGCCGGAGTCTTCGCGGCGGACGTGTTCGAAGAGGTCGTCGGCACTGAGGTGCCCCTCCTGACGGAGGAACACGCTCACGATCCGATCGCGTTTGGAGGAATGCTTCCCGCCAGGGGGAATCGTGGAAATTGGCGAATTCGGGATTTGGTGACTTGGTGAATGCGTCGTCTTCAACTCACCTACTCACCAAATCGCCAACTCACCAATTGCGCGTTAGTCGACCGAGAACGAGGACCCGCAGCCGCAGGTCGACGTCGCGTTCGGGTTCTTGATGGTGAAGCCGCCGCCCGTGATAGTGTCGACGAAATCGACCTCGGCGCCATTCAGATAGCGGATGCTGATCGGATCGATGAACAGCTTCACGCCGTGCGACTCGAACACCTGGTCGCCCGACCCCTGGCCGTTTTCCTCGATCATCAGGCCGTACTGGAAGCCCGAGCAGCCGCCGCCCTGCACGAACACGCGAAGGCCGCTGCCTGCCTTGTTTTCCTCGGTGAGCAGCTCGTTGATCTTCGATGCGGCGGTTTCTGAGACGTTGATCATGCGTCCATTATAGCAAGAAGGCCCATTGGTATACTGCACAGCCCGCCCATGCCGCACGTCCTGATTCCTGCGATTTCGCGCGAGAATCAGGCCAACCTGGCCGAACAGCGCTGGCGCGGCGTGCTGGCCGGCCGCCCGGACCTGGCGCCGGCGATCGACCTGCAGCGGCGGCTCCTCCGGGTCGTCTCGGACCTTGCCGCGACGCTGGAAACCGGCCGCCTGCCGCGGCTGTCGCTGCCTCCCAAGTACCTGGCCGCGAAGCTCGCGCGCGGCGTGCCGGTGCTGGCCGGCGAACCCATCCCCCAGCCGGTGGCGGTCCTCAGGCCGGCGCTGGGACGCCTCTGCGAGGTGCTGGCGGACGGAGGAGCCGGGGAGGCCGCGACGCACATTGGCGACGCCATCATGAATGGCAGCATCGAATCCGGATCGCTGCTGACCGCGTCGCTCGCGCGCAATCAGGCGGCGATTCGTACCGGCGCCTCGCACCGGGGCCTGGCGCCGGATCTGGTCTGGCTGGTCGCCGAACTCGCCGTCAGCCCGTTCGTCCATGCGCTGCAGCGGTCGCTGTTCGGCCACGCTCGTGATGCCGGCGGCGACCTGCAACCGGCGCTCGACGGCTGGAACCGGGGGTATTGTCCGGCGTGCGGATCGTGGCCGGCGCTCGCGGAAGTCGTGGGCGGCCATCGCACGCTCCGCTGCTCGTTCTGCTCCAGCGCGTGGGAGCTGACGACCTACGCGTGCATCTATTGCGAAGAGAGCGGCGAGAAGTTCGTGACCGCTGCGCCTGACGAGGAACGCAAAGATCGCCGGCTCGAGGTCTGCAGCACGTGCGGCGGCTATCTCAAGACGATCGATCTCGCCGAGCTGTCGCCCTTCCCGCTGCTGTCAATCTCCGACATCGAGACGACCGATCTCGACGTCGCCGCCATGGAGCATGGGTATCAGCGGCCGGCGCTGAAAGACTTCACACAACGACGCTGAACGCAACGCTCGCCGAGGCCGCAGAGGCGACGGGGCGAACGGGTTGACCACAGAGCAACGGAGGAACGGAGGTCAAGCGGAGAGCGACGGTTCGACGGGTCGGCCTGCTTCGCAGGCCGGACGCGTGGACAGATCGGATCGTGAAAACGAGCGCACTGTTCTCTTAGCGTTCGTTTTCACGATCCGATCTGTTCGCGCGCATCGCGTGGCGATGCCCGTCGAACCGCCCTCCGTTCAACCTCCGTTGCTCTGTTTCTCTGTGGTTAGCCGTTCTCTCCGTATTCTCGGTTGTCTCAGCTGCCAATCGCTGCGAGGTGCTGCCCGGACTCCTGTTCGATGTCCTTGTGCAGAGAGTTCCCATGCGCGTCCATCGTCACGATCGCGGGAAAGTCTTCGACGGTGAGATGCCACATCGCTTCCGGCGTGCCGAACTCGAGCAGCGACACGCCATCCACCCGCTTGATCGATCGCGCGTAGAATTGGGCGGCGCCGCCGACGGCGTTGAGGTACACCGCGCCGTGTTCCTGGAGCGCCGCCAGCGTCTTGGCGCCCATCCCGCCCTTGCCGATTACGGCGCGGATGCCGTAACGCCGGATGATTTCCCCCTGATACGGTTCCTCGCGAATGCTCGTCGTCGGGCCGGCGGCGGTGACGCGCCAGCTCTCGCCTTCTTTCACGACGACCGGTCCGCAGTGGTAGAGAACGGAGCCCCGCAGGTCGACCGGCGGCTCGTGCTTCATCAGATGCGAGTGGACAGCATCGCGGCCGGTGAACATCCGGCCGGAGACCATCACGACGTCGCCGACCTTCAGCGCGCGGACGGCGTCTTCGGTCAGCGGCGCGTGCAGGCTGATCTCGCGGCCGGTCCTCGTGAAGCCGGCCTGGTCGAGCATCGGGATGATCGGGTGCGACGGATCACGATACAGCCAGCGGTCGATCGCGCCGGTGGAGGCGTTCAGCACGACGCCCAAGCGGCGGAACGCCCAGCAATCGTAGGCGACCGACACGAAGAAGCTGGCCGGCAGACGGTTGAGCGCCCCGATCTTGCAGCCGATGAGCGTCACCTTGCCGCCGAAGCCCATGGTGCCGATCTCCAGGCTGTTCACCGTCGCCATCACGGACGCTTCGATCCCGGCGAGCCGCTGATCCGGGTTCACATCGTCGAGCGTGCGGAACAGCTGCTCCTTGGCGTGCGTGTAGCCGGACGTGCGATCGCCGCCGACGCACACGCCGACCGCGCCCGGCGCGCAACCCTTGCCCTGCGCCTGCCAGACCGCGTGCAGAATGCATTTCCTGACGCCGTCGAGCGTGCGATCGGCGCGGCCGAGATGCGGCAACTCGACCGGCAGCGCGTACTGGGCGTTGGTGTTTTCGCACCCGCCGCCCTTCAGGATCAGCTTGATCTCGATTTCGCTACGCTCCCATTGGTCGAAGTGGATAATCGGCGTTCCAGGACCGAGGTTGTCGCCGGAGTTCTCGCCGGTGATCGAATCGACCGAATTGGGCCGCAGCTTGCCACGACGCGTGGCCTCGGCCACTGCCTGCCGAATCTGCTGCCGCATCCAGATCTGATTCGCGCCGACTGGCGTCTTGACCTCGAAGGTCGGCATCCCGGTGTCCTGACAGATCGCGCCTTCGCTGTCGACCGCGAGGTCGATGTTCTGCGCGATGATCGTCAGCGCCTGCGACGAACGCGTGCCGCCCGGCTCCGCGACAAGGGACGACTTCATTGCCGCCCGCACGTCCGGCGGCAAATCAGTCGACGTCCTGACGATGAGTTGGAGCACGCTGTCGAAGAATGAGGGCAGCATACGGGGCAGTATACTGGTCGGGGACTGGGACCTGGGGACTGGGGGACTACCTTCGAGCGCAGTCCCCTAGTCCCCTAGTCCGTGAACTGGCTTCCATGCGTTTCCGCACAGAGCGCGATCCTCTCGGAGAGTTGAACGTCCCGGAAGCTGCGTACTACGGTGTGCAGACCGCGCGCGCGCTCGAAAACTTTCCCATCAGCGGTCTGCGCGCGCCCGCGGATCTCGTAACCGCGACCATTCTCGTCAAGAAAGCCGCCGCCGAGGCCAATGCCGCGCTCGGACGGCTGCCGCGCGACGTGGCCGACGCGATTCTCGAGGCGACGGACGAGATCCTCGCCGGCGAGTTGCGCGATCAATTCGTGGTCGATGTCTACCAGGCCGGCGCCGGCACCTCGCACAACATGAACGCGAACGAGGTGCTCGCGAACCGCGCGGGCGAACGGCTGGGCGAGCCGCGGGGCAGCTATCGTCGCGTCCACCCGAACGATCACGTCAACATGGGCCAGTCGACGAACGACGTGTTCCCGACGGCCACGCGCCTGGCGCTGCTCCTCGGCGCCGCGCCACTGGTCGCCGCCGCCCGCACACTCGCCGACAGCCTGGCGCGCAAGGCGGTCGAGTTCGCGGACGTGCTGAAAACCGGCCGCACCCACTTGCAGGACGCCGTGCCGATCACGCTCGGCCAGGAATTCAGCGGCTACGCGGAATGCGTCCGCCGGGGAGCCGACGACGTCGCCGCGGCGTCCGAACAGTTGTACGAATTGAACATCGGCGCGACCGCGGTTGGGACGGGCCTCAACGCCGGCGACGACTACCGGCGGCTGGCCGTCGCCAATCTCGCGCGATACGCTAGCCTCCCACTGAGGCCCGCCGGGAATCTGTTTCGCGTCACACAGAGTATGGGCGACGTCCTCGCGTACTCGGGCGCCATGCGCCGGCTGGCGGTGGAGACCGGCAAAGTAGCGAGCGACCTCCGTCTGCTGAGCATGGGACCACGGGCGGGGATTGCCGAGATCGCGCTGCCCGCCGTGCAGCCCGGCTCGTCGATCATGCCGGGCAAGGTGAATCCCTCCGTTCCGGAAATGGTCAACCAGGTGTGCTTCCAGGTGATGGGCTGCGATACGACGGTCGCGATCGCCAGCGAAGCCGGTCAGCTGGAGCTGAACGTGATGATGCCGGTTATTGCCTGGAATGCTCTGCACGCGTCGACGATTCTGCGCGAGGCGATGAAGGTGTTCCGGCTGCGCGCGGTCGACGGCATCACCGCGAACGACGCGCGAGCCCGCGAGCTCCTCGACCGCAGCACGGCGACCGCCACGGCGCTGAGTCCGTACATCGGGTACGCGGCGACGGCGGAGATCGCCAAGGAGTCGGCAAAAACGGGGCGACCGATCCGTGAACTCGTCATCGAACGCGGCCTGATCGATGCGGCGCGCCTGGATCAGATTCTCTCGGTCGATGCGATGACTCGGGGAGGAATCACAGGGGCGGGAGACGCGGGACGGGCGGGAGAGGCAGGAACGGCGGGAGGGGCGGGAAAGGCAGGACCGTCGTGAAGCGCGCACTCGTGTTCACGATGTTGCTGTTGGCTAGTGGCTCCACCCTTCCAGCCCTTCCTGCCCCTCCTGCCCTTCCAGCCCAGGCGAGTCCGCCGAAGCGCAAGCTCTTCGAGCCCAACGATCTCGGCCTGCTCGACGCCCCCGATCGCGATCAGTGGCAGAAGCCCGAGCAGATCATGGATACGCTCGGCATCGCGGACGGATCGGTCGTCGCCGATCTGGGGGCAGGCGGCGCCTGGTTCACGCTCCACATCGCGCGGCGCGTCGGACCGAACGGCATCGTATACGCCGAAGACATCCAGCCGGCAATGCTGCAGGTCATCCGTCAGCGGATGCAGGTCGAAAACCTGATGAACGTCCGTCCCATCCTCGGCACGTCGAGCGATCCGCGGCTGCCGAAAGGACTCGACGCCGCCATCATCGTCGACTCGTACCACGAGATGGACGAACCGTCGAATCCCAACCTGGTCATCACGCTGCTCAGAAACATCACGCGGTCGTTGAAGCCGCAGGGCCGGCTGGGCATCGTCGACTTCAAACCGGGAGGGGGAGGACCGGGTCCGGCGCGTAATCAGCGCGTGGATCCACAATCGGTGATCAAGGCCGCCAATGCGGCGGGGCTCGAGCTGATCTCGAGAGAAGAGATCCCGCCGTACCTGTTTCTGCTGGTGTTCGGGCCTCGCAGGTAGGCGCAAAACTTTCTCTGCGGCCTTCGCGGTCTTTGCGTTCTTCGTACTTCAGCGAGTCCGCGCGAGCCACCAGAGACTGGGCATCACGGCCGCGGCGAGCAGCAGCTTCACGAAATCGGCGGCGATGAACGGATAGAAGCCTTCGGTGAGCGCAGCCCCGAGGCCGCGCGCCTGCACGAACGCGGCGAGCCAGAAGATGCCGCCCGCGAAGATGACCGCGAGGCCGCACGCCATCGCGACGACCGCGGTCAGGTAACGGCGATCGAATCCACGTTCGGCGAGCGTGCCGGCCACGAACGCCGCGAACGGATAACTCATCAGGTAGCCGCCGGTCGGTCCGAGGAGACGCGCCGCGCCCGGCGCCAGCACGGGCGAGGTCGCGAACACCGGCAACCCGGCAATGCCGAGCGCCAGGTACAACAGCTGACTCGCGGCGCCGAGTCTGGCGCCGAGCGCCGCCGCGCCGACCAGGACCACCATCGGCTGAAACGTGAACGGCACCGGGGTGAACGGCAGCGGCACACTGACTTGCGCGGCGACTGCGGTGAGAATGGTGACGAAGACCACCGCGCCGATGCGTTCGGCCGTCTGGAGACCTGGCGAAGGCGCACGCACCGTCATGGTCGAGAGCAGAGTAGGCTGCATGAGGGCGGATTCTAGCGTATGCGAGTAGCGCTGACAATTGCGGGCAGCGACCCTGGCGGCGGCGCCGGCATTCAGGCCGACCTCAAAACGTTTGCCGCGTTTGGCGTTTACGGCGCCAGCGCGATCGCGGCCATCACCGTGCAAAACACGCTGGGCGTCGAGGCGGTCGCTCCGTTGAGCGCCGACCTCGTCACGTCACAGATCGAGGCGATCGCTGGCGATTTTTCGATCGACGCCACGAAAACCGGGATGCTGGCCACCGCGGCGATCGTCGAAGCGGTAGCAGCCACCATCGCGGAGCTCGATCTCCCGCTCGTCGTCGTCGACCCGGTGCTGGTCTCCACGAGTGGCGAGCGGTTGCTCGATACGGATGCCGTGCAGGCGATGATCACCGAGCTGCTCCCGCGCGCGCGCGTCGTCACGCCGAACGTCCCGGAAGCCGAAGCGTTGAGCGGCCGGCGCATCTCATCAGCGGAGGACGCGCGCGACGCGGCGCGGGCGATTCGCGACATGGGCGTCGCCGCGGTCATCATCACGGGGGGACACGCGCCGGGTTCGGGGTTCAGGGTTCCGGGTTCAGCGTTTGCCGTCGAGCGCGCGGAAGACGACGTCGTCGATCTGCTGTTCGACGGACACGAGTTTCACGAATTCCGCGCCTCGCGAATCGACAGCCTCCACACGCACGGTACCGGGTGCACATTCGCATCGGCCGTCGCGGCCGGCCTCGCTCTCGGCCACAACCTTGCCGACGCCGCGCAGCGCGCACAGCAGTACGTGGCCGGCGCGATCGCGCACGCGCCAGGCCTCGGGCACGGCCGCGGTCCGCTCGATCACTTCTGGGAGTCCAAGGTTCTAAAGTTCTAGGGTTCTAAGGTTCTAAGGTTCTACCCTAGAACCCTAGAACCCTAGAACCTTATACTTGAGGGAGATGCGGCCGCTGCTCCACATCGGGACCGACGCGCTCGCCCTGGACAGCGTCGCGACGTCACTCGGGGATGGCGCCGGCGCCGACGGGGCGGTCGTCACCTTTCTCGGTCTGGTGCGCAACCACAACCTCGGGCGACGCGTCCGATATCTGGACTACGAAGCGTACGAGCCGTTGGCGCTCAAGGCGTTCGAGCGGATTGCCGCTGAAATCGCCGAGCGGTGGCCGGGCGCGCGGATCGCGCTCCATCACCGCGTCGGCCGTCTGCAGATCGGCGAGGCCAGCATCGCAATTGCGGCGCGCTCGCCACATCGCGGCGACGCCTATGCGGCTTGCCGCTACGCCATCGAGCGTGTGAAGCAGATTGCGCCGATCTGGAAACGCGAGTTCTTCGACGGCGGCGACGTTTGGATCGAGGGCGCGACGGCGAATCCCGACGACGAGCGGGCGAGGCGGGAGGCCGAGCGCCTGGCATGCGCGTGACGGTGCGGTTGTTCGCCCGGCTGCGCGACATCGCCGGCACCTCGGAGCTGGCGCGCGAGCTCGCGCCCGGCGCGACGATTGGCGACGTCTGGCGGCAGCTCGCCGGCGAGTTTCCGGAGCTTTCGCAGTACGAGCGCTCGATTTCGAGTGCGGTGAATGCCGACTACGCGCGGATGGATCAGGTGGTCGGCGACGGGGACGAGATAGCGTTCCTGCCGCCGGTCTCCGGAGGATAAAAGTTCTAGAGTTCTAGGGTTCTAGGGTTCAACCTTGGGCTCCAGAACTTTAGAACCCTAGAACTTTAGAACCCTAGAACCCTAGCTATGTTCGACAAGCTGACATCGGAAGAACAGCGCTACGAGGATCTGATGCGCCTGCTCGGCACCACCGAGGTGCAGAGCGACTCGTCGGAGTACCGGAAGCACGCCAAGGCGCTGGCCGAGCTCGAGCCGATGATCGAGCGGTTCCGTGAGTACAAGTCCGTCGTACACGACATCACGCAGACCGAGGAGCTCGCCGCCGGGCACGATACCGACATGCGCGACCTCGCCCGCGAGGAGCTCAAAGGCCTCGTGACGCGGCGCGACAGCCTCATCGCCGAGCTGAAGGTACTGCTGGTTCCCAAGGATCCCAACGACGCGAAGAACGTCATCCTCGAAATCCGCGCCGGCACTGGCGGCGACGAGGCGGCGCTGTTTGCGGGCGAGCTGTTCCGGATGTACACCAAGTTCGCCGAGCGTCAGGGCTGGCGGATCGAGGTGATGTCGAGCAGCGACACCGGCGTGGGCGGCCTCAAGGAAGTCATCGCGACGATTGAAGGACGCGGCGCGTACAGCAAGCTGAAGTACGAAAGCGGCGTCCATCGCGTGCAGCGCGTGCCGGCCACTGAAGCCAGCGGCCGCATTCACACGTCGACGGCAACTGTCGCCGTCCTTCCAGAGGCCGAGGAGGTCGACGTCCAGATCCAGGACAAGGACCTGCGCATCGACACCTTCTGTTCGAGCGGCCCGGGCGGACAAAGCGTCAACACCACCTACTCCGCAGTCCGAATCACCCACCTTCCCACAGGCGTCGTCGTCTCGCAGCAGGACGAGAAGTCGCAGATCAAGAACAAGGCGAAGGCGATGAAGGTGCTGCGCTCCCGCTTGTACGAGATGGAGCTGCGCAAGCAGCAGGAAGCGATCGCGAAAGATCGCCGCAGCCAGGTGGGCACCGGCGAGCGATCGGAAAAGATCCGGACCTATAACTTCCCGCAGAACCGCATCACCGATCACCGGATCAACTTCACAACCCATCGCCTCACTGAGGTGCTCAACGGGGATCTGCCGGAGTTACTGGACCAAGTGACCACTCACTATCAATCCGAAAAGCTCAAGGATGCGACCGCTGTCAGCTGAAACCCGATCGATCCAAGCCCGAGTCGCCACGGCGCGGCAGCAGTTGCGCGAGGCGGGCATCACGCCGGTCGAGTCGGACCTCGATGCGCGTCTGCTCGCGCAGCAGGTGCTCGACTGGACGACCGAGCGCTATCTGAGCGACGCCGGCGGCTCGGAGCCCGAAGCCTTTGCGCAGGCGTACGACGCGCTCGTCGCCCGGCGCGCCACCCGTGAGCCGCTCGCCTACATCGTGGGACACCGGGAATTCTGGGGGTTGAAGTTCGAGGTCAACCCGGACGTCCTCATTCCCCGCCCCGCCACCGAACTGATCGTGGAGGCCTTGCTCGAGCTGTTCCCCAACCGCGACGCGGCGCTGACAATCGCCGATGTGTGCACCGGATGCGGCTGCGTCGCCGTGGCAGTCGCCCACGAACGGCCGGGTGCGACCGTCATCGCCAGCGACATCTCGCCGGCGGCGCTTGCCGTGGCGCGTCGCAACGCGGATCGTCACGGCGTCGGTCGCCGCGTCAGTTTCAGGACCGGCGATCTGCTCGGGGGGCTCGAATCCGTCGAGCGTCCGTTCGACGCGATTCTCGCGAATCCGCCGTACGTCGTGGACCGTGCCCGGCCGGCCCTGCAGCCGGAGGTCCGCGACTTCGAACCGGCGGTCGCGCTGTTCGGCGGCAGCGACGGCCTCGAACTCATCACGCGCCTCGTGGCGGAAGCCCCCCGGAAGCTGCGGCCCGGCGGCTATCTCATCTTCGAATTCGGGCTCGGCCAGGACGTCGAGATCGAGGAGCTCGTCGAGCGCGCGCCCGAGCTCGCGCTCGTCGGCGTCCGGCGCGATCTCCAGGGCATTTCACGCACCGCCGTCGCGCAACGGGCGTAACCCAGCGGCCATGGACTGTCTGTTCTGCAAGATCATCGACCGTCAGATTCCGGCGTCGATCGTCTACGAAGACGATCGCGTGCTCGCGTTCAACGACATCAACCCGCAGGGGCCCACGCACGTGCTCGTCGTGCCGAAGCGGCACATTGCGTCTCTCAACGACCTGACCGCGGACGACGACCAGATTGTGGGCGAGGTGGTCCGGCGTGCCGCGGCGCTCGCCAAAGATCGCGGCATCTCGGCCGCCGGCTTCCGGACCGTGTTCAACACGAACCGAGAGGCCGGCCAGACGGTATTTCACATCCACCTGCACCTCATCGGCGGCCGCAGCCTCGCCTGGCCTCCAGGCTGACCTTCGTCAGACAACCTTTTCCGTCGGCATACGTCTAGACGTCTGTCAGTGCACAGGGCTAGCCGTGCCCGGGGACAACTAGCAACAGCTAGCCCCTAGCCCCCAGCGCCTAGCCCCCTCTTCCCGTTGTCGCGAGGAGTCAGACCTTGCAGCTCGATGTGCTCGTTCACGACGCGATACTCGCGTGGCGCAACGCCCTGCGTCGGCCGGCATTCACGCTCCTCGTCGTGCTGACCCTAGCGCTCGGAATCGGCGTCAACAGTGCAGTGTTCGCGTTGCTCGACGGCGTCCTGTTGCGGCCGCTTCCCTATCGCGATCCGGCCCGGCTCGTCTTCGTCTGGCAGTCGCTGCCCCAGCAGAATGTCCTCGAGGTCGAGGTGACCGCCTGGGACTACGCGGACTGGCAGTCGGTGCGCGCTTTTTCCGAAATCGGCCTCGTCGCGAACGGCGCCTCCTCGCTGACGGGCGATGACAACCCGGAGCGCGTACGCGGCAACGCCGTCACGGCATCGGTGATGCCGATGCTTGGCCTCGTGCCCAGAGTCGGACGCGGCTTCACGCCGATTGAAGACACGGCCGACGCGGCGCCGGCCGTCATCCTCGGCGACGGTCTGTGGCGACGGCGGTACGGCGGCGATCCCAACATCCTGGGCCGCGTCATTCAGGTGAACAACCAGCCACACACCGTGGTCGGCGTGATGCCGCCTCGCGCCGCACTGCCAGGACCGATCGGCGAGGACGGCGACCTGTGGATTTCGACGCACATGGACGCTCGTCAGCGGTCAAACGACATTAGCCACAACTACACGATTCTGGCGCGCCTCGCCGACGGCACGACGCTCGAGCAGGCGACAGCGGAACTCGAGGCGGCCGCGGCGCGCGCCGCGGCCGAACGTCCCTCGTCCCACAAGAACCTCGGTGTCCGTCTTGTGCCCGTGGCTGAACAAACCGTGCGGGGGATCAGGCCGACGCTCTTCGTGGCGGCCGGCGGCGTGGCACTGCTTCTGATCGTCGCCAGCGCGAACGCGGCGACTCTGCTCATCGCCCGGGCAGCGAACCGGCAGCACGAGCTCGCCGTGCGGGCCGCGCTTGGCGCGACCCGCGCGCATTTCCTGTCGCTGGCGATGATGGAAAGCCTCGTGCTCGCGTTCCTTGGCAGTCTCGCGGGGTTGATGCTCGGAGGGTGGGCGCTTCGTCTGCTGATCCCGTTGCTCGGCACCGCTTTGCCGCGATCGCTGGCGGTCGACATCGACGCGCGGGTGGCGCTCGTCAGCACCGGACTGGCGTGCGCCCTGGGGCTCGTGTTCGGCGCGATCGTCGCGTTCCATCGTCCAACCTCAAGCCTGCTGGGATCGCTCAAGGCTTCGGCCCGCACGATCAACGCCGGCGGCCCCGGGCGAACGCGCAACGCGCTGGTTGTCGCCCAGGTCGCGCTGGCTGTGGTTCTGCTCTCAGCAGCGGGACTGATGCTCACGAGCGTCGTCAAGCTGTCGCGGGTGAATCCTGGATTCGCGCCGGATCACCTGCTGACGTTCCGGCTGGCGCTCACCGGCGCGCGCTATGCGGAGCGCCCGGCGAGGGCGGCATTCGGTGCCGAGACGCTCCAGCGTCTCGAAGCGCTGCCCGGCGTTCGCGGCGCATCCCTCGTGTCGGCGATCCCATTTGGAGGCACACGCGGCGCGACCGGCGTCGAAATCGAAGGGCGTCCGCGGCAACCCGGTGACGGACTGATCGTCGATCAGCGCCACATCTCGCCGGGCTACTTTCAGACGATGGGTATTCCGATCGTTCGCGGCCGCGGCTTCACGACCGCTGACGACGATCGGGCCGAGCCGGTCGTCGTGATCAACCGGGCGATGGCCGAGCGCTACTGGCGGAACGAGAACCCGATCGATCGCCGCGTTCGCGTGACGGCCGGCTACGACGCCGGCAGCTGGTTCCGCATCGTCGGCATCGCCGACAACGTGCGGCACATCGCGTTGAGCCGCGAACCCGTGACGGAGATGTACCGCCCGTTCGCTCAAACCGGCGTCGGTATCTTCAGCGTCGTGGTCAAGACGGCTGGTGAGCCCGCGGCGATCGGTCAGTCCGTCCGAGCTGCCATGCAGGCCGTCGATCGGAACATGCCGGTCTACGACGTGCGAACGATGGAGGACCGGATCGCGGGTTCGTTCGCCCAGACACGCGGCACGATGCTCCTGATGCTGGTGACGGCGGTTCTGGCCGCGGCGCTCTCCGGGGTCGCGATTTACGGATCGATCTGGTATTCGGTCAGTCAGCGTCTGCCAGAGATCGGCATCCGGCTGGCGCTCGGCGCGAGCCGCGGCTCGGTGTTCATCGATGTACTGCAGCGCGCGGTGGTCCTGACGGGGGTCGGATCGGCGATCGGTCTGGCTGCCGCTCTCGCCACCGGGCGGCTCCTCATCAGTCTTCTCTTCGAGACCACCGCCACCGATCCCGGGACGTACGCCCTGGTCATCGCCGGCACGATGACGCTGGCGCTCGTCGCCGGGCTGGCACCGGCGAGGCGCGCCACGCGAGTGGATCCGATGACGGCTCTCAGAAACGAGTAGGGACGTGGTTGGCCGGCCGCGTCAAGAGATACGCGCCCTTGCGGTTCGGCCGATCGAGAAAGAAATCTACCGCACGATAGCCGCGACCGAAGTACGTGGTGAAGATCTCGCGCGTCGCCAGGCGCCACGCCATCGCTTTCTCGGGTGCCCCGGACAACATCTCGGTGAAGTGCATCGGGATCTCGACCCGCACGCGGCGCGCGTCGAGCGCAAGATTGACGTCGTCACAGCTCTGCCAGTCGCCATCGGGCGTCGCGCGATTCACCGCCGGAGCGTCG
>Ga0207641_10000839_pt1 | contig 32698 bp, 26 predicted proteins | sample KBSSwiS62_FD_184306 | JGI IMG/M metagenome (GOLD analysis project Ga0207641, IMG submission 184306) | Switchgrass rhizosphere microbial communities from Kellogg Biological Station, Michigan, USA - KBS Switchgrass S6-2 (SPAdes) (version 2) | ecosystem: Host-associated > Plants > Roots >... | reverse complement strand
CGCGTTCAACGGCAAAACCGCGAGTGAGCGCGTGGCTGGGGCAGTATCCGGAGGAGTATGAAGCAGAGTTTTGGATGAACCGGCCTCGATTCCATCGAACGCGCGCGCAATCTCAGTGGGCCGTTGTGCCGGATCCCTGGCGAGACACCGCGTCACAAGTTCGCGCAGCTTTGGGGGCGTGTCGCTCGGCAGTGCTCCCCAGTCGGGTTCTTCTTTCAAAACAGCTGCAATGACTTCGGTAACAGCATTGCCGGAAAACGCAGGGCGTCCCGCCAACAGTTCATACATGACGCAGCCGAACGCCCAGATATAGGTTCGACGGTCCACCATGGTGCCGCGCAACTGTTCGGGACTCATGTAAGAGGGAGTGCCCATGACCGTCTCCGACAGGACGCCGGTCAACATCGTGGTCGCGTCGGATGCGTCGAATCGGGTCTCGTCGGCAACCAGGGATTTCGCAAGTCCGAAGTCGAGCACCTTGCAGCGACCCTCGGGCGTCACTTTGATGTTGGCCGGCTTGATATCGCGATGAACGATGCCTGTCCTGTGGGCGGCATCCAGCGCTTCCGAAATTTGTCGGCAGATGTCGAGGATCTCGGCGATCGGCATACGGCCACGCTGCAAGTGCTCCGCGAGGGTTTGACCATCGACGTATTCGAGGATGAGGCAGCAGTTGCCGTCGACCTCCTTGAAGTCGTAAATCCCTGCAATGTTGGGGTGGTTGAGCAATGCCAACATCCGCGCTTCGCGTTCCGAACGGAGGACATGCTCACGATCTCTTGAAAATTCTTCAGGCAGGACTTTGAACGCCACCTGCCGACCAAGCCGACGATCACGAGCCAGATAAACAATGCCCATGCCACCGGCAGCGATCAACGATATTACCTGGTATTGCTCGATTGTCCTTCCGACCCAGACGCTGCTGTCCCCGGCAGACATGCCGATCACTATACGAATGGAATCGACCGCGGAGCGTCGATTGCCTCCGCGCAAACAATCAAGTTTGACAAGCCTTTCCAGTGCAATGGCGAGCGCCTGATTATCACCGGCTGCTTCGACGACTCGAATAGCTCTAATTGCACGGTCGTCTATCCGGACCGGCCGAAGACCGGTGGTGTGGAGCAGATGAAGATCGAGTTGCGCGGCGATGTAATTAAGCGAATTAAGACTTGTGTTGGCCCGGGCGCGACGCTCGCCTCGGTGACAGCCGCGCTGGGGCACTCCGCTCCCTCCCCTGCCACTGCTACCCCCGCCCCCGCACCTTCCACCACCCTGAGCTCGATCTTCAATTCCTTTATGGAGAGTTATTTCGGCTGGATGCTTCTCGCCCTTGTGGGCTATGGCGTCTATCGGGCCTTCTTCAAGAAAGTCAAAGCCAAGGATCCTGCCGACTCCTCTGGGGCCAAATCAAACAAAGCCGCGTTGGAAGCTTTTGGTCCAACGCAGCAAGCCCGTACTGAAAGAATCGACCAGGTCTTCGACAGGCGGCAGGACACCATCTATTTCGAATATGACGACATCTTTGCGAAGGCCAAGTTGGGCCGGTCGCTCACCGTCATGCCGATTCGCGAAGTGGAGGCGTTACGCGTCGCCTACCACCTGCACAACCTCGGCATAACGTCCATGACCAATTTCTTCAACTCTCGTTTCGGTTTGATCTGGGCGGATGGCAAGGCCGTCAAATACGGCGACACTTCGAGTCATTGGGACGAGTACATGAGGCCCTTTTTTACCAGCACCGAGCAGGCCGTCGGCATCGCGATTCAGGACTTGAATGGTGCCCTGCAAAAAAATCCTACTCAACCGGTGTTGTCGAAGCTGCAAAGCCGACTGATCGGAGGAAGCGGAATCGATCTTCCTCCGACGCTGCCGCTGAAGTGTACTGAAAACGGCAATCTTATCGGCGACGGCCTGATTCTCGGTCTGGACACCACAGAGCGCAAAAAGCGTTGGTATTACGACGGTGAGGGACATCTCATCACCGTTGCGCCAACCCGCTCCGGCAAGACCGCGAGCCATGTATATCCTAATGTGCTTAACTGGAAGGGGCCGATGATCGTTCTGGATATTAAGGGCGAGATCTACGCCAAAACCAGCAAGTGGCGCAAGGAGAACGTCGGTCCGGTCTATCGCTTCAGTCCTCTCGACGACAAGGGCACGAATTGTTACAACCCATTGACTGCCGTCCGTTCTGACGCGCTGCATCTTTGGTCCGATGCCGGTGTTCTAGCAGACCTCATGATCGTGCCTCCGGAAGATGGCAGCGGCGGAGGCGGTAATTCCAAATTCTTCGACGACGCAGCGCGAGACCTCATCCAGGCGGCCATTGCGTATGTCTGCCTTGAACGGGATCCCGCGAAACGTCCCATGTCCAAAGTGCTCGACATCGTTCACGGGATCGATTGGGATCAGTTTGTCTCCTATCTCCAGTCCTGTGTCGACATGCCCAGTCTGGCGCGCGCCGGCAAGGCATTGGCTCAGCCCATCCCCGCAGAAACACGCGCCACGATTTTGCGCACCGCACAAGGCAAACTAAGCGCCTGGATGGGGGATCTCGTGGAGCGTGCCACGGCGAAATCCGATTGGCAGCCCTCGGATTTCCGCAGTGGCTCGAATCCCTCGCTTTATATCTGCGTCAGCTATGGCGAACTCAAAAGCATCAGTTCGGTTCTGCGCACCATCATCGGCCAGCACATCAATCTGCTGACCAACGGCCAGCCGCCGGCGCGCACCAATCCTCCTGCGTCGCCTATTCTGTTCGTCCTCGACGAGATGCCCCAACTCAGGTACATGCCGCCAATCGAGAGTGCGCTGGTCGTAGGCGCCGGCTACGGTGTCAAGCTCTGGATGTTTGTGCAGAATGTCGGCCAGCTCAAAAAGGAATACGAAGATGCCGAGGGGATGATGGGCAACTGCGCCGTGCGCATGTACATGAACGTGAGCCTTGTTGATGGCATGGCGCAAAAACTTTCCGACGACATCGGCTTCCGCGACAGCATCGCCGACGGCTCGAGGGTAAAAATTTTCGAACCAAACGTGCTCGCCGGCGAAGAATTCAAGGACAAGGTCATCGTTTGGGCGAGCGGTATGGCTCGCCCGGCAAGCTTGCAGAAGAATTTCGCGCATCTCGACGAGAACCTGACCGCTCGGATGGGCAGCCTCTGATGGACTCACCCGTCGAACCAGCCAGGTCCGCAGATGAGTTGAGTGTCAGACTCGACCGCTTGATCGAAGCCTCCAAAACGAACGCGCAACTGCGCCAGTCGCTTCTGCGCGACCCGGCGCCGGTTCTCGCTGCGCACGGCATCCCACTGGCGACAGGCCTGCGTGTGCGCTTCATCGAATGCGATGGCAGCGAGGTCGTCATTCCGCTTCCGAAGTACGAGGGCCCGGTGTGATCCCACCACTCGTCTACGCGCACCTGATCAAGTACCTCACCGAATACGCTGCCAGACAAATCGCCGCTCGCCTCGGCTTGCAGGTCACGCCACCGGCTCGGACCCCCACAGAGCCAGTCCAGAACCGAACTGAGAGTGCTCCCGTTGTGCGGATCCCGGATGATGCCTTCGAAATCCCCAGCTTCGATCCTGTGAAGGAGACTCTTTCCGAAGAGGAACGCCTCAATCGCCACACAGAATACGAACATGCCCAACTTCGGTTTCGAATCGAGGAACAGGGGTTAGCTGAACAACGCGCAGAGCTGGAACAAGAACGCCGGGCTCTTGAAGAATCGCGCAACCCCGAAAAGCTTGCGGCCGAAGAGGCACGCCGCCACCAGGAAGTTTTCGACGCGGAAAACCGGCGCAAACTCGAGGAGCAACAAGAGTATTTCCGCCAGCAGGATGCCGCAAAGCAAAAGGATGCTTACGACCAGGCAGGCCGCGACAAGGAGCGACAGGAAAAAGAAGCCGCAGCGCAAAAGGAACAGCAAGAGAAACAGGCCCGCGAAGAATACGAACGCAGGAAACAAGAACTTGAAAAGGAAGAACGCTCGAAGGCCGAGCGCCAGCGTGAAGAAGAACAGCGCGCGAAACAGTTGGCGGCGGAAGAAAGGGAAAAAAAGCAGGCATCGCTCCTCGAGAACAACATCAGGCGCGTGAAAGCCGAGGTCCGGGCATTCGATGACGATCTCCGCATAAAGGAGGAGGCTGCGCTGGAGAAATTCCACGACGAACAGCGTGCAGCATTAGCACAATACGCTCGCCAAACCGGCGCGCACACCGACCTCTTCGAGAAGGAACAGGAGGCGCGTTTCGCCAAGGAGAAGGCCGAACTCGACGAACAGCAGCAGAAGCGTTGGGAAGCTTCCGAGCAGCGCATAGAACACACGATGCGCAACGACAGGTCAGTCGATCCGGAGTACCTGATAGCGCAGGAAAAGCTCAAGCTCCTTGAGCAAGACCTTGACCGCACCAATGAAGAACGCAATCGCGTCGCCGAGCAGAAGGCCCAGGATGCGAGCGACGAAGTAGAACGAAAAAAAGAACAACAGCATGCCCAGCTCCTGGCCGATCTCGAGCGGCTCCTGGCCGAGCACGCGCTGCGGATCGCCCAGGAAGAGAAGCGCATTGCTGATCAGTTACAGGCCGAACAGAAAAAGGTTGCCCAGGACGCTGCTATCAAGCTCGAGCTTACGGAAATGGTCCGGCAGGAAAATTTCAAACAAGCCGAGGCCAAAGCCTGGGAGGAGGAGCAGAAACTCCGCGAACGCGAAAACGAAGCTCTGCGTCAGCGAGAGGCTTTCCAAAAGGACGGCCTGAACAATCGACTCGCCGGTGAGCCCGAGAAACTCAAAGAGATGCAGGAGAAGCAGGAGAAAATTCTCGAGCAGCAGCGGAAGGAACAGCAGGAATGGCAGGAGAAGCGTTGGGCGGAGGAGCAGCAAAAGCTTGCTGAACTGCATCAAATCCGCTTGGAAGAAGAGGCCGAGCGTCAGCGCCAGGAAGAAGAACGCCGGCGTCGCGAAGCCGAACAGCGCGCCGCCCAGCAACGTCAACTCCTCTATTGACCCATGCTTCCCGGCGGCGTTGACCACCGGGCCGAATCCTCGATGCGATAGCGCGGAACGAGAGCGCGCTCACTTGAAACCCGACTGAGTTTGGGGCTGCAATGAAACGCATGTCAACATTCTGAATAGCATTCCACGCTGACGGGCTGCCTACAATCGAAAGAACGATGACAACACGGTTCACCGACAAACAAGGACAGTACTTGTCCTTTATCTATTACTACACAAAAGTAAACGGCCGACCGCCAGCAGAAGCAGACATCCAGCGATATTTTGCGGTAACGCCGCCATCAGTGCGTCAAATGGTGCTCACGTTGGAGTCGAAGGGATTGATTGAGAGAACTCCGGGATTGGGTCGATCTATAAGGTTGCGAGTCGGACGCCACGAATTGCCCGATCTGAGCGATGATACGCCGGCAGTGCGACGTTAATTAAGAGTCGTGGGGCCAAATACTGGGTAAGCGGACGACGTATCTTCGCAGCCGGTTTGCGCCATGCCAGGTAATTTCCTATTCTGCTTCGAGATGCTTGGAACCTACATAGCGATCCTTCTGCTTGGACATCTTCTCTCCCCGGAGCAACAAGACGGAACAGTAGCTGTCGAGGTCCGCAGTGTCTCCGGACCTGCGCAGCAGGTCGAAGTTCGAGCCGGCGACCGCGCCGCCGTCACTGACGGCCTGGGCAAAGCAACCCTGGAAGTACCTCCGGGGGAAATCGACGTGCAGTTTCGGCGCGTCGGCTTTAAGTCCAAAAGTGTCCGAACAACAGTGGTTGAAGGAATGACGGTGCGCCTCGATGTGGAGCTGGAATCGGAGTCTGTGATCGAGGAGGAAGTGCGCGTCACGGCTACACGCGGCAACATTCGTATCGAGGACGAACCCATTCGGGTTGAAGTGGTGGATCAAGAGGAGGTCGATGAGAAGGCAGTGATGACGCCGGGGGACATCGCGATGCTCTTGAATGAGACCAGCGGCTTGCGTGTTCAGATCACGTCCCCTGCTCTGGGAGCGGCAAATGTCCGAGTACAGGGCTTGCGAGGGCGATACACGCAAGTGCTTGCCGACGGACTCCCGCTCTATGGTCAGACGGGTTCGATCGGAATTCTGCAGATCCCACCCCTGGATCTCGGCCAGGTGGAAGTGATTAAGGGCGTCGCTTCCGCGTTGTACGGCTCCTCAGCATTGGGTGGCGTTATCAATCTGGTGTCGCGCCGACCGGCGGAGCCTCGACTTGAGGTCTTGCAGAATGTGACCTCGCATAATGGGTCCGACACGGTGTTCTGGCTCGCAGCACCTCGGAAGGAGGGACAGTGGAGCTCTACGCTGCTCGGCGGGGCTCACTTCCAGGGGCGCTCGGACATCGACAACGATGGATACACCGATCTCCCCGAATACAAGCGAGGCGTTTTGCGTCCCCGCTTCTTCTGGGAAAATGACAAAGGCAAATCCGTTTTCCTTACCGGCGGAGCAATGGCGGAGGATCGCGCCGGTGGGTCGATTCCGTTCCCTGAGGAACTCCGCACACGACGTTTGGACGGAGGCGTCGTTGCGCGATTCGTCACGGGAGACCGGTTGATCGCCCTGCGCGGCTCGGTGATGAATGGGAGGCACCGCCGTCAATTCGGCGCTGTGACAGAGCGCGATTCTCAGAGCACCGTCTTCAGCGAGGCTACCGTAAGTGGTTCCGGCGACGGACATCTCTGGACCCTGGGATCCTCCTGGCAACTGGACCGTTACCGGAATCAGACGGTGAGTGGTTTCGATTACACCTACTCTGTTCCGTCTTTGTTCGCGCAGGACGAATACTCCCCGAACACGGTGGTCACCTTTTCTGGAAGCGGCCGCCTGGATTTCCATAATCGCTACGGAACATTTTTCAGCCCGCGGATTTCCGCATTGATTCGGTTGCCTCATGCTTTCACAACTCGGATCTCCACAGGCACGGGAGTGTTTGCGCCGACCCCCTTCACGGAGGAAACCGAAGCCACAGGTTTGTCCAACATTCAGCCTCTCTCCAACGTGCAGGCCGAGCGTGCCTGGAGCGCATCGGCGGATCTGGGTAGGAAGTCTGGCCAGTTCGAATGGAACGCAACCGTCTTCGGCTCCGTGATTCGACATCCGGTCGTGTTACACGAAACCGAAATCATCAACCTTGCCGCTCCCACTCAAACCGTCGGCACGGAGTTGATGGCGCGATACCGCCGGGGTCATTTCAATTTCATCGCAACGCACACGTTCACGGAGTCGACGGAAATTGATAGCAGTTCCGGATTCCACCAGGCTGTCGCATTGACGCCCCGGCACAGCGCTGGATTTGACGCCATGTGGGAAAACAAGGAAAAGGGTCGCGTGGGTTTCGAAGTGTATTACACGGGAAGGCAACGGCTGGATGACAATCCCTATCGATCAGAGAGCATTCCCTACGTTGTATTCGGGATTCTTGTCGAGCGGCGGTTTGGACCGATTCGGATTTTCGTGAATGCGGAAAACCTGGGCGACGTCCGGCAGACAAAGCACGACCCGCTTGTCCTGCCCCAACCCCTCCCGGATGGACGGCGGGCTGTCGATGCATGGGCACCGCTTGACGGGCGTGCGATCAATGCCGGAATTCGGTACAGCCTCGACTAAGGCAGTCGAGGCATCTTCTGGAAATTGCGTGCAGTTATGACAGCGTGAGAAGTCTGTTGTCGGAACTTCATAACTTGCGATAGTTATTCTTCCGGAGATTGGATCTATGCGAACACTCGTCCTCTTGCTTGCTGTCACCCCTATGCTTGCAGCGCAGTCTCTCCTGCCGAAAGCATGGGACGAAACTTTTCGGCCCCTGCCCCAGTCTGCGAACATCCGGACTTATATGGAGCGGCTGAGCGCTCGTCCTCATCATGTGGGCTCGGCGTACGGCAAGGACAACGCGGAATGGATGCTCGCGAAGTTTAAGGAGTGGGGTTGGGATGCCCGCATCGAGCAATTCGATGTGCTCTTCCCCACGCCAAAGGAACGACGTCTCGAGTTGGTGGAACCCTCCAGGTTCACAGCAAAGCTGGAAGAGCCTGTCGTTGCGCTCGATCCCACATCGAATCAGAAGGACGAGCAACTTCCCTCGTACAACGCCTACTCCATCGACGGCGACGTGACGGCGCCGCTCGTCTACGTGAACTACGGTCGGGTTGAAGACTACGATCAACTCGAGCGCATGGGCGTTTCAGCGCGGGGCGCAATCGTGCTCGTCCGCTATGGTCAGATTTTCCGTGGAGTGAAGTCCAAGATTGCTTACGAACACGGCGCCGTGGGCTGCATCATCTATTCGGATCCAAAGGATGATGGCTTCGCTGCGGAGGCGGTGTTTCCGAATGGCCCCATGCGGCCGAGTGACGGAGTGCAACGCGGATCGGTCGAGGATCTCGCGACGGCCGCCGGCGATCCTCTGACCCCGGGAATTGGAGCCGTACCTGGCGCCCCGCGAGTTCCGCTACGCGAGGCGCCACTGATTACGAAAATTCCCACGCTTCCGATTTCGTACGGTGATGCACAGCCTCTGCTCGCCGCCTTGACCGGCCCGATGGCGCCGGACTCCTGGCGCGGGGCGCTGCCGATTCCGTACAAGCTTGGCGCCGGCGCGGCGAGGGTTCATCTGAAGGTCGCTTTCAATTGGGATACAAAACCCCTCTATGACGTCATCGCGAAGATTCCCGGTTCATTGTTTCCGGATGAGTGGATTATTCGCGGGAACCATCACGATGCCTGGGTGAACGGGACGGCTGATCCTGTCAGCGGTATGGCGCCGGAACTGGAAGAGGCGCGGGTGTTAGGCGAGCTTCGAAAGCAGGGATGGCAACCCAAGCGCACGATTGTGTATGCCTCCTGGGACGGGGAAGAGCCCGGTCTGCTCGGCTCGACGGAATGGGTGGAGACGCACGAAGCCGAGTTGCTCCAGCACGCTGTGGCCTATATCAACTCGGATGGCAACGGTCGCGGCTTTCTCAACGTTTCCGGTTCTCATTCGCTCGAGAGGTTTATCGACAATGTTGCACGAGACATTCCGGATCCGGAATCCGGTGTGAGCGTGCTCAAGCGACGTCAAGCCTCCGTGATTGCGCGGGGTTCCGCGGATGAGCGCAAGGATGCCCGCGATCGCGGCGATCTTCGCATCGCCCCCATGGGGTCCGGCTCCGACTACACACCCTTCATACAGCACGCCGGCGTTGCGTCGCTACACCTGGGCTTTGGCGGTGAAGACGAAGACGGCATCTATCATTCGATCTACGATGACTTCTATTTCTATACGCACTTTCTCGATACCGACTTGGTCTATGGCCGAACACTCGCACAGACCGTCGGTACGGCGGTGATTCGCCTTGCCGATGCGGACCTGATCCCGATGGAATTTACGAACCTTGCCGATACGGTCCAGAAGTACGGCCGCGAACTGAAAGAGTTGGTGAGCAAGAAGCAGGACGAGATTCGGGAGCGCAACCGGCAGATCGCGGATGGCGTGTTCGCCGCGGTGCGCGATCCGCGCCGTCCCGTGCCGATTCCGAAAACGGAGACAGTCCCGCCTGCGATCAATTTCGCGCCTTACGACAACGCTGCGACAGCTTTGACCGACGCCGCGCGTCGTTACGAAAAGGCAATCGATGGGGCGAAGAGCAGGCTACCAGAGAACACCGAGGTGCTTCGAAAGATAAACGACAGGCTGCGCACTGCGGAGTATCAGCTTATCGATATCGCAGGACTTCCGCGCCGTCCCTGGTATCGTCATCTGCTCTACGCTCCCGGTTTCTATACGGGGTACGGTGTCAAGACAGTTCCCGGCGTTCGCGAAGGCATCGAAGAAGCTCGGTACGATGAGGCCGAGCGAGAAGTCGCTCGCGTTGCCGCGGCTTTGTCTCGACTGACGGCCCTCATTGATTCCGCATCGGCCGACCTTGAGCAACTGGCGCGCTGAATCGGTGACGAGACTTCGGGCGGGGAAAATGCCGCCAGATTTTTCCGCCCCGGAGCCGGTTGAACTAACCAGGGGTCGCGCGCTGCGCGCTTAACCCCTGGCTATTCTCCGTTCGTCCCGCCGGGGCGGAAAACCTTGCGGCATTACCCTGAAAAGGGTGCGAGCAGTCCTTGCACCCTTTCAGCAGTCCTAATCTTTGCCAGGGGTTTCGCTGCGCTCAACCCTGGGCTAAACTTCTTCACCCCTTCGGGGTGAGCAACCAACTTCCTTCTGGAGATTCATGAAAAGAGTTCTGAAGTATCTGAAGTATCTCGTGCCCGTCACCGTTCTGTTACTCGTGGTGGGAGGCATCCATGTCTCGCGCACGTGGGATCGCATCTATGACCTGCCGGTGCCTGAGGTTCACGCGAGCACGGATTCTGCTGTGATCAAGCGTGGCGAATATCTGGTCTTCGGCCCTGCGCATTGTGTCGAGTGTCACTCCGCGTCCTTTGCGGAGTATCAAACGCTAACTCAGGGCGCCCTCCCACCTCTGGTGGGAGGAGTGGAGTTTTCCGATCCTATTCTCGGGAGAATCTACTCAAAAAACCTCACTCCGGACGCAGAGACAGGGATCGGCCGGTACAGCGATGGTCAGATAGCGCGCATGATGCGCTGGTCTGTCAGACCCGATGGCAGGGCTTCGATCCGGACGCTCATGCCGTTTCACAACATGAGCGATGATGATGTAATCGCCATTATTTCGTTTCTTCGACAGCAACCGCCGGTACGTCACGCGGTTCCATCAAACGAATACACTCTCGTCGGGAAGATCATCAAGAGCTTTGCACCGCCCTTCAAGCCCCGCGACAGCGTTGATCCGCCGCCTGCGGCGCCGGCTAGCGAAGCGACGAGGGAGCGCGGTGAATATCTCGCCCGATACGTCGGCAACTGCACGGGATGTCATACGCAACACAATGGACTCACCCTCGCGGAAGCGGGCCCGCAATTCGCCGGAGGCGAAGCCATGGATGGGCTGGACTTCCCGGGCGCGGACAAGTCCATAGGCTTCATCACTCCAAACATCACACCCCAGGATGGGAGCGCGCTTCTCAAGTTCCCGGATCGCGCAATATTCATCGCGAGGTTCAAATTCGGCGGGCGACACTATCCCGGCTCTCCCATGCCGTGGGAGGCTTTCTCACGCATGAGCGAGGCAGACATCGGCGCGCTCTACGAGTTCCTGCACAGTCTGGCGCCGCAAAAGGGACCGACCGGCGAACCCACCGTCAAGAAGGGTTAGGCTCAAAACAAAACTTCAGAATTTTCATCCACGTAAACTATTCCTGTAGGCGTTAGGATTATCGAACATGGTCCTCCTCATCACCGACTGGATCGTGAACTCCCGCATCGAGGAATCGCAAAGAAGTACTAGCGAAGCGCATTCCCAGGTACGGCAAACCATCGTGAAGCCGAGGGATCGCGCCGGGCAAGGGCAGGCGCAATTGGCGGAGATCACCAAGCAACGCCGCAGCCTCATCGAGCGCGCCTGAAGTCAGACGGAAGTGGGCGCTGTCTTCGATGTCGGGATTGTCGGCCTGGGGGCGATGGGAAGCGCCACTGCCTTTCAGCTCGCCAGGAAGGGGAGTAGCGTCTTAGGGATCGACCAGTTCTCTCCGCCGCACACCCTGGGGTCTTCTCACGGCGCCACGCGCGTGACGCGTCAGGCGATCGGTGAAGGCGAACAATACGTCCCGCTCGTTCTTCGGTCTTACGAGCTCTGGCGCGAGCTGGAAAGTCTGAGCGGCGAGCAGCTCCTCTCGATAACAGGCGGAGTCATCATGGCCAGTGAGGGAGCTTCTGGGAATCTTCATGGGTCCAACAAATTCCTGGATCAGACCGTTGCCGCTGCACGTAAGTTCGGAATCGATCATGAACTCCTGACCTCGGAACAGATTCGAACACGCTTTCCCCAATTCCAGCTCGTGGGTGATGAGCGGGGCTACTACGAACCGTTGATGGGCTTTCTGCGACCTGAGATTTGCATTCAAACTCAACTCGCTCTTGCGGAGAAGCTCGGTGCCAGGATCTACAGGAATGAACGGGTCCTGGAGTTGCGACCGACCGCGTCCGGCATCAAGATCCAAACGTCTGGCGGTGCGTACGAAGTTGGCCAGTTGGTGGTCTCTGCTGGTCCATGGGTCGCATCGCTTCTCCCGGAGTTCTCCTCATTGTTTAAGGTTCAACGTCAGGTGCTGCTTTGGTTCGACATCCGTCATTCCGTCGACGCCTACTTGCCCGGCAAGTTTCCCGTCTTCATTTGGGAGTTCGGTCAGCATCCCGAGAACTTCATGTACGGATTTCCGGCGATAGACGGTCCGCTGGGAGGTCTCAAGGTCGCATCGGAACAGCGGGAAGTAGAGACGACGCCCGACGCTGCGGATCGTCTGGTCGCGCAACACGAAATCGACGGGATGTATCAGAAATACGTTCGCGAAAGACTGCCGGGGCTGAGCGACAGGTGTGTTCAGGCTGTAACGTGTCTCTATACGAGTCTTCCCGATTACGGATTCTTCATCGACTTTCATCCAAGACACTCGAATGTGGTTGTTGTTTCTCCGTGCTCCGGGCACGGGTTCAAGCATTCTGCAGCAATAGGCGAAGCCGTGGCCGAACTTCTGGTGCAGGGCAGAAGCACTCTGGATCTGAGCGCTTTCCGCATTCGTCGGTTTTTGCAATGAGATCGTCGATCCTTATTGTAGGGCGTACATCCGGGCCTGATAGAGTTCACGCGGCCATCGCTGCTGTCGTCGCTCTCTAATACATTCCAGTCCCGCTTCTTTGAAGATCCCCTTGTAATGCGAATCAGATCTGGTGCGGCTGAAATCCTTTCGGCTCACGAAGAGATCGTCGTCAGAAATGTTGTCTTTCACGAAGATGACGCCGTTGCCGTTTAGCGCTGCCTTGCAGCGCGAAAGAAATGAAGCCAGGTCCGAGTCTTTGAGGTAAGCGGCCGCCCACTGAATGGCGATCAAATCATAGGTGTGCCGAAGCATCGCCTCTTCCATTGAAACCGGAAGGAACTCTCCAACGGACATCGCGGGCAGTGACGCCTTCGCGACATCGATCATGTGTTGTGAACGTTCCATCACATCGGTGATCTTGAAGATGGGACACAACAAGTATTTCGAGATCCGTCCGATTCCAGCACCGCAATCAAGCGCCCGCTCGCGACCGACAGATTCCAGCGATTTGATGAACGCCTTCGACTCGCGAATGTCGTCTTCGTGGACGTGCTCCATTCCCCCGAGCACTCCATCGATCGTCGGCGGCACACTCGACCAATGCTTGCGGGATTTGATGTACCAGTCCACGTCGCTCTTCGTGCCTCGATAACAGAATTTGATTATGTCTTCTGTATCAGAACCTGGTCAATTGCCGTTCGTCTGGTAGTCTGTACCCATGAATGAGACGTTTGATGTAGTTGTTGTCGGCGCAGGCCCGACGGGTCTTGCCTGTTCGATTGAGGCGCAAAGGGTCGGTCTTCGTGCGGTGAGCATCGACAAGGGGTGTCTGGTGAATTCGCTCTACAACTATCCTGCGAACATGGTTTTTTTCACGACACCGGAACTTCTCGAGATCGGCGATATTCCTTTCACGACTGCACATCAGAAGCCGACGCGTTCAGAGGCGCTTGAATATTACAGGCGAGTGACCGAGCACTATCGTCTCGATGTTCGGCAGTACGAACAAGTCGAACACGTCTCAGGCGCTGACGGCGATTTCCTGATCCAGACTCGTGACCGCGTCGCAGCCGCGCAGCAATATCATGCCCGCAAAGTTGTCATCGCAACCGGCTTTTACGATCTTCCAAACATGATGGGCATCGCGGGCGAGGAACTTCCAAAGGTCCGTCATTACTATGGTGAACCCCATCCCTATTTCGATGCCGACGTGCTTGTGATCGGCGGAAGAAACTCGGCCGCGATCGCAGCGCTGGAACTGTGGCGGCACGGCGCGCGTGTGACGCTGGCGTATCGCGGCCCGTCGCTGCATAAGAACGTGAAGTACTGGATCAAGCCCGACATCGAAAATCGCATCAAGAACGGCGAGGTCGCTGCGTACTTCAACAGCGCGGTTAAGGAAATCTCACCAACTGCGGTGGTGATGATTACGCCAAACGGCGAAGTAACGCTGAAGAACGATTTCGTTCTCGCGCTCACCGGCTATCATCCTGATCTCGACTTTCTACAAAGTGTCGGCATCCGGATTGGAGAACCGCCCGACTGCCGGCCAAGCGCCAATCCAGAAACGCTGGAAACGAATGTGCTCGGAATTTACCTTGCTGGAGTTGTTGTGGCAGGAAACCGCACTCATGAGATTTTCATCGAAAACGGCCGATTTCATGGTCGCCAAATCGCTTTGGACCTCCAGAGAAAACTCGGCGGTTCCTTGGCCCCAGGTTACGAACCTTCGCCAAAGACAACCGCGGGGAAACTTCAGTCTGCGGAGTAGCGAGTCAGCGGATATTCGAGGGACGGCGATGAAATTCACGACAGACTAGCGATGGCGCATCGGACGGTTTTTGAATCCAGGCGAGACAGGTTACGACGGCAGCTTCGAGTACTCCGCTCTTGCCTGCATGAGGATGGGAATGTCGGGGTCCGCTTCCTTCCAGATGGCGAAGAAGTCGTCGTACGCCTTGCGAGCTTTGGCAGGATCTCCTGCAGCCGCATAGGCACGAGCTAGGCCCAGATAGGAGAGGGGGTAGAGAGTTGAACGTAGAGCCACGCCGCGGTGACTCACGATCTTTTGAAATTCCACCGCGGCCTCCATGCCGGACTTTGCTTGCAGATAGGCTTGACCCCGCAGATAGATCGCCAGCAAGCTGCGGTACGAAGGTTCGTATCGCAATGCGGGCTTCAAAGCATCGAGGGCTTCCACCGGCTTGCCTTCGTGGAGAGCCAGGGCCGCCTTCGCTGTCGGTATATCGACGAAATTCAGCAACGTGTCTTCGGGGGCATTCTTGCTGAATTCGTCGAGCGCCCGCAGCGCTTCCCTCTCGCCCGCGATCGCCGCAGTCACTGCAACGTCCAGGCTGTCTCGATACTTTCGGACGGCTTCCTTAGCTTCGGCTACGGACCGCCCGCTATAACCGAAGAGCAATTCAAAGCGGTTGGGAACGTCGCCATTCCGCTTTCGAACTTCCGCAAGTCTCCCCTGAAAGATCAACGTGCCCAGGGGCGGACGATTGGCGATCGTGACCTTCAACACATCCAGTTCGTGCTCCATCGCCGCCTGGTCTCCTTCGATAAATGCGATGTCATAGAGGATCTGGTGCAATGCATCGAAGTCACGCTTTTCAGCGACGGCTTTTTCCGCGATCGACCTGGCCTCCGCAATCTGTCCGTTGCTGAGATATGCCTGACTCAATTGCGCATAGTTCAAGGGCTTCGCCCGCATTGTAATCACCTGCTGGAACTCTTTCAGTGAGTCTTCGAAGCGGCCGAGGCTGCGATGGGTAACTGCTGTGCCGTTCCAGGCAATGTAGTCCTTCGGATACATGCGTCGGAACTGATCGTAGGTCTGCAGTGCCTGATCGAGATTGCCGAGGACCTGCGTTTGGTACGCAGCCACGAGACGCAGCCGTTCGCGCTCGGACGCTTTGTCGCGCAGCTCATAGGCTTTCGTCGCATAGTAGCGCGCGCTGCGGGCGTCTCCTCCATTGCTGTAAACAATTCGAAGCAGGCTGTAGGCGGCCACAAAGTTCTTATCGAGTTCGATGGCCTTCTCGAGAAACGGAATCGCCTCGCGAAACTTTCCCTGGCTATCGAGTTCCATCGCCTGAGCATAAGCCTTGAAGGCTTCGAGCGACGTCGTCGTCACCTTGTGCTCGAAAGGAACGTCGGGCTTTTCAAGCGTGGGTAGCGATTCCCCCAGTTTGACGCGCAGATTGGCCGCCGCTTCATTCAGCGCTTCCAGGACCTGTTCCTTGGATCGAGCCTCGCGTTGTTCACGCGCAAGCGATGCGCCTGTCTGGCAATTCAGGGCACTGAGCGTGAGGACGTAATTTGCGCCAAGCGAGACAATCGATCCGCCAAGAACTGCTTTCAAGCCTTCACGCTCGCAGACTTCGCGCGCAACCGCATCGGTGACCTTTTCATCCGGAGCACGCCGCATCAGCAGAAGCGTGTCGCGGACGTCGTCTTCAGGCAGGATATTGAGACGCTTGGATTGCTCGAGCTGAAATGCCAATGCCTGCTTCAACGTGCCGTCGAAAACGGGATCACCGGTTTCGTTGACGAAGTCTGCCATGACAATTACGTCGCGATCGGTCAGAACTTCGCCCCGCTCCCGCAACAGCACGAACGCCGCTCCGATTAACAAGAGGGCGATAGCGGCTGTCGGTATCAGAACTCTCGACCGGTTTTGCTTTCGAACAGAAATCGGCCGATGCAGGGCCGACTCCAGATCGGCTGCGTTTTGATAGCGAGACTTTGGGTCTTTTTGCAGAAGCGTGAAGATGGTCTGTTCGAGTCCTTCCGGGATATCCGGATTCAATTGCCGGGCCACTGTCGGCGTGTGATTCAGAAGTCCGTCAAATATGACAGCAGGCGTCTCGCCAGGGAAAGCTGGAACACCGGTTGCCATTTCGTAAAGGACCGCCCCTAGTGAGAACAGATCGCTTCGCGCATCGAGTTCCTGACCGCGAGCCTGCTCAGGAGACATATACGCAACGGTTCCCATGGCGGACCCTGCCCGCGTAAGTTGTGCTTCGTCGATCGTGGGCGCGTCGGAGTAATCGGCTTGCAGCTTGGCCAGACCAAAGTCGAGGATCTTAGCCTGGCCCCGATCCGTCACAAAGATGTTGGCGGGCTTGATGTCCCGATGAAGTATGCCCGCGGTATGAGCCGCACCAAGGGCGCTCGCGAGTTCGGCGCCGAGAGCGATCGTCGCCTCGGTTTTCAAAGGGCCGTCCACAAGGCAATCCTTCAGGGTTTTGCCTTTCAGGAATTCCATCGCGATAAAGGGCTGGCCGTCGAATTCGTCGATGTCGTAGATCGTGCAGATATTGGGATGATTCAGCGCAGAGGCAGCTTGCGCTTCGCGGCGGAAACGCTCCAACGCCGCAGGATTCGAGGATAGATCCTCCGCGAGAAACTTCAATGCAACCGGACGGCCAAGCTTTGTGTCTTCAGCTTTGTACACACGGCCCATGCCGCCGTGTCCGAGGACCTCGAGAATCCGGTAACGCGCGATGGTCTTGCCGATCATGAGAACTGTTAGGGATGTTATACGAAATGGGGGAATTTGAGCGACTGGCTCCGAACACAATGCGGTGACCATCGCGTCGGAGCTAGCGTTGTCCGGCAGGCCCCGGATCGCTCAAGTCTACGGTCCGACTCTCTTCCTCCCGAATACAAACGAGACCAGAACGCTGAACGAATAGAGCGCGATCATTTGGCCGGCTTTTGGTCCTGTCAAACTCGAAAGATGACTTCGTGGGCGGCAGAAGTACTTTGGGTCCTCAGGTTGCCAGATCGACTTAGTCATGCCGAGACGACTTGACTAGAAAATGTACTTTCACTCCAAAATTCTTCGTGCCTCGATAACAGAATCGCTCTTATGCGGCGTACATGAGGACGTGACTGCTCGCTCTCCCTCGCTTAAAATTCCTACGCTCGGAGTGATATTGAACCTCCATGTAACTTGACGTACGCGAAGTTCACAGCGGTGTGGGAGGACATTGTGCCTGAAGAAGGATTTGAAACCCCGGAATTCAAAGAGCAGCTGGAACAGGCAACCGAACATGCGCTGGAGGTTGCTGAGCATCATTCACGTTGGTTGGTCTACCTGTCTTTCTCAACAGCTTTGATAGCTGTTCTGGCCGCAATTGCAGCGCTGGAATCAGGAGCGTTTTCCAACGAAGCCCTGATGCTAAAGAACGAGGCACTATTAGCGCAGTCCAAAGCATCGGATCAATGGGCGTACTATCAGGCCAAGAGTGTGAAGGCTACTGTATACGCCGTACAGGCGGCAGCATCGAAGCAAACAAATCCTGAAGTTGCAGCTGAAGACGAAGCGGAAGCACAGCGCTACGGAAACGAAGAGCAGGAGATCAGCAAAACAGCCAAAGAATTCGAGGAGGAAGTGAAGAAGGACGCCGCCCTGTCGGACAAGAGCATGGAGCACCATCACCGCTTCGCTTACGGCGTGACAATGTTTCAAATCAGCATTGCTCTGGCCGCCGTCGCTGCGTTGAGCCGGCAGAAAACCATCTGGGTTGTGGGACTCGTCGTCGGCCTTTTGGGACTCGCATTCTTTGCAGACGGATTCCTGCTTTACTTTTGACTACAACTCGCTTCCGCGACGGCCTCGGCAGAAGCTTCTACCTGCCGAAACGAGAAGTCATAAGAATTTACCCCTCTAAACTATGATCGGATGGAGTGATATTGAACCTCCATGTAACTTGACGTACAATCCTGTTGATAAGTGTACGTCTAATGAAAAGCAAGCCGACCAAACTCACCTTACGGATGGATGACGAACTGGTGCGCAGGGCGAAGTCCTACGCGAAACGATCCGGGAAATCCGTTTCGGCAATCGTCGCAGACTTTTTCGAATTGTTGGGTCAGTCTCAAGAACCGCGACGACTCCGGTTGACCCCCACGGTCCGATCCCTGTTTGGTGTCATGGAAGGTGCCGACCTTAAGAAGGAAGACTACCGCCGCTACGTTGAGCGAAAGCACCGTTGAAGGTTCTTTTTGATACGAATGTCGTGCTGGACGTGCTTTTGAACCGTTCGCCACATGCCGAGCCGGCGGCTCAGCTTTTCGTTCTTGCCGAGCAGAAGAAGTTGGAAGTTGCTCTCGGCGCAACGACGCTCACGACGATTTATTACCTCATGCATAAGGCACTGGGAGCGCGCGCAGCAAGAAAGCACGTCGGTACCCTTCTTTCGATCTTTGAAGTGGCGCGTGTGGATTGGGATGTCCTCTCCGACGCGTTGACTCTGAACGTTCCGGACTTTGAAGATGGAGTACTCCACGAGGCCGCGAGGCATGCTAATGCGGAGGCAATCGTTACTCGGGATCCAAAAGGATTCTCGAAAGCGCGATTGCGCGTCTATTCCCCACTTGAACTTTTGAGAACCCTCACGATGTGAGTGATTACGCTGCTACCTTATCTTCAGTGCCTGTCGACGCCGAGCGCTGGCTAGACCCACCAGCCCGATGCCAATCAACATGAGGACGTGACTGCTCGCTCTCCCTTACCGGAATATCTTGTCCGCTTCAGCCTGCAGTTCCTCGAGTGTAATTTCTCCGCGTGCCTGAGATTGCATGTACGGATACAGGCGGTTGAACTTTTTCACGCTGAGCTCGCGTGAGACCTCTGTCTTAATGGCAGAGCAGAATTTCTGAAAATGCACTCCGATGCGGTCCAATGCGAGGCTGGCTTTGCAATTCGGACATATGATGCCACTCATCGAGTACTCCAAAACCTAGAACGATCTCTCAAAGAGATCCTGGATCGCCTTCAACCCGTTCTCTTTAAGAAACCGCGTTCCTGTGCCCGTGAAATGGATGTGACCGATTCGAGGCGCACTTTCGCTCTCCCAAGCCCGGCCAGACCAACGAAACCACTGATTCCGACCCTGAGCAAAGACAAACAGGGGCTTATTGCAAAGCTTCGCAAACTCAGCTCCCCAGCCGGTTCCGCCCTTAACCGTATCGTCTTCCAGGATCTCGCCGACGACATAGATTTCCTGGCCGTTGTTCACCTGGTGCCAGATGCTTTGCAGGATTTTTCTCATCAGCGCCGTGTCGTGATATTTGCGATTCATCAGCCGGCTGACGTATTCGAGGCTCACGTCGCCCTGCTTCAGTTCCTCATGAGTCAATACACGGATGCCCCGCGTGCGGGAATCGGCGTGGCCCGCGAATGTGAAATTGACTTCCTCGATGCCGTGACGTTCCGCTGCTTCGCCGAAGCCCGTCTCGGCTCCCTTCGCCGCGCCACTAAATAAGATGCACTCTTCAGGTTTCATCGTTTACTCCCGATGGCAGTATACGTGCGCTTTTGCCGGGTTTGCTTCACTATACTGAACTCCGGAATGGCACAGACGGCGACGATCTACAACCTGGATATCGATCTCTCGGACGTCGATAGGGGCGTTTATGAGAAGTTTAGTCTCTGCGTCGCTCGACATCCGTCCGAGACGCTCGAATACATGTTGATGCGCCTGTTCGCCTACTGTCTTGAATATGGAGACGGAATAGGGCTGACCGAAGGCGTTTCGGCAGAAGACGAACCCGCCGTCCTGGGGCGAGATCTCACGGGACGAATCACCGCATGGATCGAAGTCGGCATGCCAGACGCGGCACGATTGCACCGTGGCAGCAAACTCGCCGGCCGTGCTGCCGTCTACACACATCATGACGTTCGAAGATTGCTATCGCAGCTCTCTGCCACGCACATTCACAGGATCGCGGACATCCCTGTCTACGAATTCGAGCGTGCCTTCATCGATCAGATTGCTGCGCTCCTGCAAAGGCGATCCAGACTCGCCATCACGATCACAGAGCGTGAGCTCTACTTCGAGATTGACGGACGCACGTTTACGATGACGATCCTTGAGCATCGAGTGCCGAACTAGCGGCTTTGAGCCGCGAGCGACCGTGCCTGCTAGACTGCCTCCGTGCAAAAGAAGACCTATGCCGATAAGCATGTCGAATGTCTCGCAATTCTGGAATCACCCACCACGACATTGCTCTTGCCCGCCTTGCAACTGGCGCAGCTCGTAGAGCGATTGAGCATTACTCCGTCCGCGACGATGTCCGAAACGTCCGGTACCGCAGGAGCGGAAGCGTCGCCAACAAACCCGCCAAGGTCAACGCTGCAGTGGGCAGCTCTGGTACCGGAGACAACACTATGTTGAAAGAGTACTGAAACGTGCCGGGGGAGCTGTCCTGGAGCCAAAACGCGTAATTACCTGAACTGAGCGGTGTGGTGAAACCGCTTGACCCGTTAGCGGGTATGGCCATCGTCGGCAGAACGTTAATGTCTGACGCCGTTGGAACGTAGTGAACCCAGCCGAGCAGACCGTCGGCCGTCACTGCGTTCGTCGGCAGCGTTACCTGCGACCCGCTCTGCAATCCAAGGAAGCCGACATTTCCGGCTTGTGTTCCCCCCAATTCAATCAGTGAAACCAATTCAAGATTAGGCGGCACGAAGATCGTAAAGTAGTCCCGTACATCCGGCGCTGTGCTGCCACCGGTGGTACCCGAGATGATGTTGGATCCGGCGTTGACCAGTATTACGGTCGGAGTCAACCCGTCGTTCGACAACTCGCCATTAACTGACTCAATGTAGATCGTGTTCGCTTGGGCTACTGAAAACATCGTCAGAACCAGCACAATCGTCAAGAGACTCTTTGAACCCAGGTGCGCCATACAGGTTCTCCTTTCAGGTGGTTGAAAAAGGCGGCCATTCAGTTCGTCAACGATACTCAGGGCGTAAAGTATACGATCTTCGAGAGTGCCTTGGTACAAAGCGGGCCTTCTTTTCAAGCTGCCAAGTATCGAAGCTCGAAGCCGATGGTCGATCGACTGGCATGAAAAGCCTATCTTCCGGTCACGAATGACCATAGATTAGGACGCTATGGAGCGCGCGACCGCACCGCCCATCCAATGTTCAAGTTGTTCAGCTGAGATTCCGGCCACGAGTCTGTTCTGTTCTTTCTGTGGACAGGCCGTGATCTCACAGTCGCAGGCACCGACGAGGGCGTTTTCGAACGTGCCGCCATCACCGCTTCGGGCCTCGCGTTTGATTTCCTCGGACTCGATTCCAGCCGGCGGATTTACCCCTGGGGCGATCCTGGCGGACCGCTATCGCATCATCGGCCTTTTGGGCCGCGGCGGGATGGGCGAAGTGTATCGAGCGGACGACTTGAAACTGGGACAACCCGTCGCGTTGAAGTTTCTTCCAAAGGCTCTGGCCCTGGATCCCGTGCGGCGTGAGCGATTCTTTGCGGAGGTGCGGATCACCCGGCAGTTGTCGCACCCGAATATCTGTCGCGTGTACGACATTGCGGAATTCGAGGGCCAGCATTTCCTGTCGATGGAATACATCGACGGCGAAGATCTCGCATCGCTGATCAAACGCATCGGCTATCTCTCCAACGAAAAGGCGCTCGAAATCGCTCGCCAGTTTGCAGCGGGACTGGCGGCTGCCCATGAGAAAGGCGTTCTGCACCGGGATCTTAAACCCGCCAACATCATGATTGATGGGCATGGACGCGTGCGCATCACCGATTTCGGGCTGGCCGTTGCAACCGGAGACGATACGAAGGAGGAGGCCGATATCCTCGGCACGCCGGCCTATATGGCGCCGGAACAATTTGCCGGCAAGGGCGCGACAACCCGCAGCGATATCTATGCGCTCGGCCTCATCCTCTATGAGATCTACAGCGGGAAAAGAGCTTTCACCGCCGGCACGATCGCTGAACTGCGCGCGCAGAAAGATGGGCAAACGCCGACGGCCCCTTCGGATCTTCGGCAGGGGCTCGACCCCGTCGTCGAGCGGCTTATTCTGCGCTGCCTGGACCGCGATCCACGCGCCAGGCCGGCATCGGTGGCGCAGGTGGCCCTTGCGTTGCCCGGAGGCGATCCGCTGGCTGCCGCAATCGCTGCCGGTGAGACTCCGTCTCCGGAAATGGTGGCTGCGTGTGGACACAAGGAAGGCCTTCGTCCGGCGGCGGCTCTGGCAATCCTCGCATTCATGATTGTTGGCGTGGTGGCTTCCATTGCGATGAGCTCACGCACCATGCTCCACCGGCGCGTACCATTCGAGAAATCTCCCGAGATCCTGACCCAACGATCGCGGGAATTTATCAAGAGCATGGGATATTCGGCGAGTTTCGCGGACAGCGCCTCTCGTTTCACCGCCAATGACGACTATCTTCGCTACCTCATGGACTCGGATAAAACCGCGAGCCGTTGGAACAATCTGAGCTCCGACGCCATTCTTTTCTGGTATCGGCAGAGCCCGCGTTCGCTGCAGCCCAACTGGTTCAACCCCTCTCAAAGAGTTTGGAGAAGCGATCCGCCGATGGAGTTCTCTGGAGAAGTGCTGGTCACCACGGACACGGAGGGCCACCTGCGATCGTTTAGCGCAATTCCACCTCAGGTCGAATCGGCCCCCGGCGGCGCTCCGCCAGCGATCGATTGGACGCTTCTTTTTTCCGAAGCCGGCCTGGACGCCTCCAAATGGATGCCGTCAGATCCTCAATGGAGTCCCGTCTTCTTTGCCGATACACGCGCGGCGTGGCAGGGTTCGATGAAAGAGTGGCCCGGCATTCCCATGCGAATCGAGGCGGCGGCTTACCATGGAAGGCCGGTGAGCTTTGAGATCATCGGTCCGTGGACTCGAGCATGGCGGATGGAACTGGCAGGGCAGCGAATGAGCGAACGCATCGGCAATGGAATCGCGTTGGCAGTCTTCCTTACAATCATGGGAGTCGCAGCGTTCTTTGCACGTCGAAACCTGCGGCTCGGCCGGGGAGATCGTCGAGGGGCAGCACGGCTTGCAGTCTTCAGTCTCTGCCTCTGTTCGGCATCCTGGATCCTTGAAACCCATCACGTTCCAACCCTGGGGGAGTTCGACCTTTTCATGATGTTCCTCGGTTGGGCTCTGATTTTCAGCGCTCTCGCCTGGACGCTGTACATCGCACTGGAACCTTTTGTGCGGCGGCGCTGGCCGCAGATTCTGATTTCCTGGACTCGTCTCTTGTCGGGAGACTGGCGCGATCCTCTGGTCGGTCGTGACGTGCTTGCCGGTTGCGGTTTTGGTGTGGTGCTTTCGTCCACAGTTTGGCTGCCATATGCAGTCCCGACGTGGTTCGGATATCCGGAAGCGTCGGGTCCGGCATTATTTGACGTCTCCACTATCACGGGCGCCGGCCCATTTGCCGGCTCTCTTGTCGATTTTGTATGGACTGCTATCGCTGTCGCTCTCGGGTACCTCTGCCTTTTTTTCTTTCTGCGCGTCTTGCTGCGAAACGACAAAATAGCTGGCGTGGCTCTGGCGTTGGTTTGGGCCATAAGAAACTGGTTGTTCTACTCTTCATGGGTCGTTGGGATAGAGGTCTTCCTGGGCGGGATCCTGATTTTTTTCGTACTGAAGCGGTTCGGAGTCGTATGCCTCGCGACCACCCTTTTTGTCGAAAGGATCCTCGGCGACGAGTCCATTCCGATGACCTTTCAGCCTTCAGCCTGGTACTCCAGCTACTGCTTCGCGGCCCTCCTTGTTATCGCCGCGATCTGTCTCTTCGCCTTTCGGACGTCCCTTGGCGGCCGCCCGTTTCTGGATCCCCTCCGTTCCGAAGAGTGAACGCGCTCGGCATTATCACGAAGAAAAGAAGCACCGCAGTTATTTGGAAGGCTTCTTTTGAACCATCTCCCTCACCCATTTGAATTTCCTGCGCTTACGATGCGTTACACTCTCGGTCTCACTCTCTGGAGGATCCCGCCATGCAGAAGTCCGTCGCTTGCCGTTTGCAGTTCCTGGTGGCTTTGACCGGTCTGGCCCTGACCAGCGTCGTCACTCTTGCGGCCCCGCCGCCGCTGCTGCTTCGAGACCCGGCGCTCAGCCGCACTTCAATTGTCTTTTCTTTTGCCGGTGATTTGTGGAGCGTGCCGCGCGATGGGGGCGAGGCGCGGCGTCTAACAGCGGGAGCCGGGTTCGAACAGCTTCCGCGATTCTCTCCGGACGGTTCGCAAGTTGCATTCTTAGGAGAATACGACGGCAACGTGGATGTCTTCCTGGTTCCGGCCGAGGGAGGAGTTCCGCGGCGTCTGACCTGGCATCCTGAAGAGGATATACCTGTCGGATGGACTCCGGACGGGAAGCGTGTGGCCTTCGTGTCGCATCGCTCCAGTGGAACCGACGCCAGCCAGCTCTATACGATGGCCATCGACGGCAGTTTCCCCGAGCAGGTCCCTCTGCCGATTGTGGACGAGGCTTCATACTCGCCCGACGGGTCGCACCTGGCATACGTGCCGCTCTTTCAATGGCAGGCGTCCTGGAAGCGCTATCGTGGCGGCCAGACCCGCAAGATCTGGATTGCCGACCTCTCCAACTCTTCGGTGATCGAGATTCCTCGCCAGAATTCCAACGACTTCAACCCAATGTGGGTCGGTGATCAGGTTTACTTTCTTTCGGACCGCAACGGTTCCGTTACGCTCTTCAGCTATGACACGCGCAGCAAGCAGGTCAAACAGCTCATTGAGAACAAGGGTTATGACTTTAAGTCCGCATCCGCCGGACCTGGCGCCATCGTGTACGAGCAGTTTGGCTCGGTCCATCTCTACGATTTGAGGACCGGTCAGACAAAAATTGTGGAGGTGAAACTCGCGGGCGACCTGCCGGAACTTCGCCCGCACTATGTGAACGTGGCGAAGCGCGTGGAGAGCGCGGATATCTCGCCGAACGGCGCGCGCGCCGTTTTCGAGGCGAGGGGCGAGATCCTCACCGTGCCAGCCGAGAAGGGCGATCCCCGCAACCTGACGAACTCGCCGGGTATCCACGAGCGAGAACCCGTTTGGTCCCCGGATGGAAAGTCCATCGCGTACTTTTCCGATGAATCCGGCGAGTACGAACTGCACATCCGCGCGCAGGATGGACTGGGCGAAGTCAAAAAGATTGCGCTGGGCGATAAGGCGCAGTTTTACATGGCTCCCCGCTGGTCGCCGGACAGCAAAAAGATCGCCTACCTCGATAACCACGTGGGCCTCTGGTATATCGACCTTGAAGCCAGGAACCCGGTGCGGGTGGATCTGGATACCTACAGGGCCGACCGCAGTCTCACGCCGGACTGGTCGCCCGACTCGAAATGGCTGGTGTACGCCAAGACGCTGAAGAGCGGGCTTTCGGCAATCCACCTGTATTCGCTCGCCAGCGCAAAAGCTACTCAGATAACAGATGGCTTGAGCGACGCCGGTCATCCGGTGTTCGACAGGGAAGGCAAGTATGTCTACTTCATTGCGAGCACCGACTCCGGTCCGGGCAATGAGCCTAATCTGCAATCCTCCGTGCAACGCGTCACGAGCAGCGTCTACCTGGTCGTTCTCTCGAAGGATGAGAAGTCACCGCTTGCCCCGGAAAGCGACGATGAGAAACCGGCCGATGAAACAAACAAAGCGGACCCGAAGAAACAGGACTCGAAGAAAGACGACAAAGACAAACCGGCGGAAAAGCCGGACATCAAAGTGGACTTCGACAATGTCGGGCAGCGCATCCTGGCGCTGCCATTTCCTCCTCGACGATATGCATGGCTGCAGGCGGGCAAGCCGGGCGTTGTGTTCGCGATGGAGTCCCTGAACGAATTACCAAATGAACCGTTTCTCATGTCGGCCCAGCGCTACGATCTCGGCAAGCGGAAATCCGACACGCCGTATAAGCGGATCACTCGCTTCTCCGTCTCATTCGGTGGCGAGAAGGTTCTTTACCAGAAGGATGAGCAATGGGTGATCTCCGAACTTCCACCTATCAGTGACGGGCAAGGCGCCCAGGACTCCGGCAAGGGCCCGCTGAAGATGGAAAACCTCGAAGTCCGCGTGGATCCGGTCGCCGAGTGGAAGCAGATGTACCACGAGGTTTGGCGGATTGAACGTGACTTCTTCTACGACCCGAACTTCCACGGCCTCGATCTGAAGGCGACCGAACAGAAGTATGCGCCGTTCCTCGAGGGCCTCGCTTCACGCGACGATCTCAACTACCTCTTCACGGAGATGCTGGGGGAGATGACCGTCGGCCATATGTTCATCGGGGGAGGCGACAGGCCGGAGGTCAAGAAGGTGGCGACGGGTCTGCTCGGCGCCGACTATAAAGTAGAGAACGGGCGCTACCGCTTCGCGCGCGTCTACAACGGCGAAAACTGGAACCCGGATCTGAGAGCGCCTCTGACACAACCGGGCGTGAATGTCACGGCAGGCGACTACCTGCTCGGCGTCAACGGGCGAGACCTGCGCGCCACCGACAACATCTACAGCTTCTTCGAAGCAACGGCGGACAAGGCAACCGTCTTGACCGTCGGTGCCGACCCCACAGGCGCAGGTTCGCGGCAGGTGACTGTCGTACCGGTTCCCAATGAAAACCGGCTGCGTTACCTGGCCTGGATCGAAGACAACCGGCGCAAAGTGGAACAGCTCACCAACGGACGCGTGGCTTATGTTCATATGCCTGATACGTCGTTCGGCGGGTACCAGAGCTTCACGCGCTACTACTACGCGCAGGTTGGGAAGGATGCGGTCATCATCGACGAACGGTTTAATCATGGCGGCCAGTTGGCCACTGACATCATCGAGTACCTTCAACGTAAGGTCATGAGCGTTGCTTCCTATCGCGACGGCCTCGACACGAATCAGCCGTTTGGCGCGATCTCCGGACCCAAGGTGATGATCATCAACGAATTTGCCGGTTCGGGCGGCGATGCCATGCCCTGGTATTTCAAACGCGCCGGTGTGGGGAAGTTGGTCGGGACGCGGACATGGGGAGGGCTGGTCGGCTTGAGCGGATTCCCCGGCCTTATGGACGGCGGCAGAGTCACGGCTCCCAACGCGGCGATTTGGAATCCCAATGGCCAGTTCGACGTTGAGAACCGCGGCGTCGCGCCGGATATCGAAGTACAACTCGACCCGGCGGCTGTCCGCCAGGGTCACGATCCGCAGCTCGAACGCGCGGTCCAAGTGGTGATGGACGAGTTGCAGAAGAATCCGCCCGCTCAATTGAAGAAGCCGCCGTACCCGAACTATCACCCGAAATGAGCGAAGACGATTCAAGCAAATGTAACGCTACTGGTTTTCGGGAACAAAACGTCGGGGTTCCAGAGTCTTCATGCGGTAAGCGTAGGAAAGCCTGAAGCTCGTTGCGACGCGGAGACTCGACAAGTTCTCTGAAGCCTCGCCGGCGCGTGTGCGTGCGACACGCGGGAGAAATCATTCGGGTTTCGGCGCGTCGCTTGAGCCCAACCTGATCCGTGATCTGAACGGGCTGCAACCCGGCTGGCTGTCCGTGCAAAAGGCGGGTAGGGTGTGGAGATCCAGCGGCTCTCCGAGATAAACGTGGCGGATGACTTGCCGGTCGTACTCGAGGGCGTGGTCGCCGGATAGAACGACCTCCCGGCCGATTCGCACGGTTACGTGGTAGTCAAAGTAGTTCATGACCGTGCTGGCCGGACCTTCTGCGAAGTTATGTCTGAGCCCCAGGGCATGGCCCACCTCGTGAGCGACGACATACCGCAAATGATTTCGCTGCTCGTCAAGGCCACCCTCGCTCGTCGTTCCCGAACGGAGAAAGATCTGGGCGTGAAGAATCTCGCCGGTGAGCGGATCCCCCTGGATGTGGGCCGTTGATGCGTAGGCGCCGTCGGGCACCCACTGAATGACATTGTATTCAGGATTCGGAGCGAAAACGCCTGCGGGCGCATCGATCACGTGAAGCATTGGAGAGCCCAAAGCTTTGTTCCAATAGAGCACGCCTTCACGTACCGCCTGCCGGTATGGCTCAGGGATTTCCGAGGAGAGCGCGAAGACTATCGGGTTGCCGAACTTCATAGCGTAGAGAACTGTCCGGTTACCTTGCCGCTCCGGATACGTTTCGTAGAAGCCAAAGCGGTCGAGATTCTTTATTTCGAAGCGCTTGAACTCCGGATCCGGGCGATACGGGCTCAAATAGTAATAAACGAGCACGCGCTCGTTATCTTGCGTCAGCCCCTCCTGTTCGAGGACGAGCATGGAGCCATTGCGGGTCACGCTCAGCATCTTGCGTTGCAGGAGCCGAAAGAATGAATTGTTCGGAAGGCTCTCGCGTCCGTAGTAGTCTTCGCCCGTCCGATCCTCTTCGCCCGAAATCTTGTTCAAGCCGGCATTGAAGTCGACGATGAATGAGTGATCTGTTTCCTCAAGAATCGGGAACGTCGCGAGCTCGCGGGAGGAAGCCGCCGAGTCGCGCGGCGCTTCAACCATGCGAAGCGTTCGTTTATGCCGCTCGAAGAGCACAACGCGGCTGCGGCTGTTCATGAAGTCCTGCCACCCCATTGCCTGCTCGTAACTGATTTGCAGCAGGAACTTCCTCTTCAAATCGGTCTTGTCGATAGTGACAAGCATATCGGCCGAGACCCACATCGGAACGAGTGCTGCAAGCAGCATTCCTCCGAAGATTGAAGTTGCATATCGCACAAGGACTCCGTGTCTCGGCCCGCGAACCCGTCCCTTTCCACGCACGGTTTGGGGCTCTCTGCGAGCTTGCTGAATCAGTCTGCGGACGATACGAACGGAACGTATGACCGCCGACCCGTTGACGCGCTGTCGGACATACGCCATTCCCGATCTCGACGTATGCGGGTGCGCCAATGAAAGCGCATACGGGAGAAGGACTCCAGTATAACCCCTCATCGTGCTAGATATAGAGGATCAGCATCGGTGGCGCGCTAACCTGGACCGCACGCTCTTGTCGCGGTCGGCGCAACACCCTGGAGCGGCCGAGCGAACAATTTATTTTTTCAGGTAGCGTTGTGCACTGTCGATTTGGTTGCTCCACGATCGACTAGCTGATGAAAACTGGTCAAACCCGGTTTTTAAGGAGAAGGAAATGAAATATGTTTGCTTCGGGTATCTGGATGTGAAGACGTGGGGAACCTACTCGCAGACCGAACAGAACGAGATGATCGACGCCTGTTTTACCTACGATGAAGTGTTGCAGAAAAGCGGTCACTGGGCGGGAGGCGAAGGGCTCGGGGGGCCGGACAGCACCAAAACGCTGCGATTTCGGAACGGCAAGGTCGCGGTGACGGATGGTCCGTTCGCAGAATCGAAGGAAGTGCTCGGAGGGTTGCTGATTATCGAGGCTAAGGATCTCAACCAGGCCGTTGAATTGATCTCGAAGCACCCCGGCGTGAAGATGGGTGCGTGGGAGATCCGGCCAGCGGCAGATCTCACTCCAATGATCGAAGAAAGCAAACGGCGCCGTGTGGCAATTCGACCAGCACCATAATGGTGTCACGGCTGGACGATGCGGGCATGAGCTCAAGCCTTCGCAATCAGGTCAGACTAGCGGCTGGAACCATAGCCCTCTTATGGTTTCTGTCACACACAATCATCGTCGGGGCAAAGAGTTTCCTCGAAGGCTGGGAATTCTGGACCTTATTAATCGCGGTCGTTAACGGCCTGGCATTGACGAACCTGCTCGCTCGGCGAGCGGTGTCACGATACCTGGCTGCCATCACTCGGGAAGACCTTCCGGCCGCAAAAGATCAGTATGAAATGATGCGTGACTTTGGAGGGCCGGCCAAGCGAAACCATCAAATATTGCGGAATGAACTGCTCCTGCGTGATCTAGCGCGAAATCGATCGACGTGTGTACCGGTTAAACGCGCCTTGTTGTAAGCTATCAAGCTCAGCCTGGCCGAAATGGCGGAATTGGCAGACGCGCTAGATTCAGGTTCTAGTCCTCGCAAGGGGGTGGAGGTTCGAGTCCTCTTTTCGGCATTCTGGAATGAGCAAGTTAAGAGCGCCGGTCGAATTGCTTCGATCGGCGTTTCTTCTTTCCTCCTGTTTTTCTCCTGCGCCAAAACGAAACGTTCGGCCTCGCGCCTCTGAACTTCCCGGATGCTTTGGGTGGCGTGCTGAGGCGCATAATGCGCGTACCGCATGGTGGTTGTTATCGACTGGTGCCCGAGAAGTTCCTGAACGGTTCGAATATCCACACCCTGCATCACCCATTGGCTGGCCCGGAAATGGCGCAGGTCGTGAAACCCCACCCATTCCAGACCCGCCTTCTCTTTGGCGCGATTAAACGGTCCCTGAAAACTATGCCAGGGCGTGCCGTCATCAAGCCGGACGAAGACAGAAGGGCATCCATCCAAACGTTGCAGAGAAGCCAGGGCCTGGAGCGCGAACTCGGATAACGGGATGTACCGAGGTTTCCGGTTCTTGCTCCGTTCAACAGTCAACAAACGCTGGTGGAAATCGATGAACGACCAAGTCAGTCGGATTCCCTCCGACTTTCGGATCGCAGTCTCCCCGAGCACAGTCGCGTAAGCGGCCGCAACCGGGTCGTCGTGACATTCGATCAGCCGCCAGTATTCTTCGAGACTCAGGATGCGAGTTGGCCTTTGCTCTTCGGGGAGGAGCTTGAACCGGGCCAGTGGATTCGCTGCCAGATATTCCTTATCCACAGCAAACCCCAGCATGTTCTTGAGCACCGCCAGACTGCGGTTGACGGTGGCCGGTTCGACATCGTTTAAAAGCTTCTCCGTAAATTCATGGGCATGCTTGCGCTTGAGAGTTTTGAGAGACACGCTTCCGAGCAGCCGAACAATGGGTTTGATGGCGTGCTCTTTGAAGTCCGGTCGTGAGTTCCTGACGCAGCAGTACTCCTTGAAATAGACTTCAGCGAAGTCCGCGATCTTCGGGTCGTCACCTCCGTTTCGTGAGAGTTCTTCTTTCAGCTCGCGCCACGTTCCCATTGCGATCGCCTCGTCGATCCTCGCGGTGACTTTCTTCGCAACCGTGGGGTTTGGGACATAGCGCCGGTACCGGGTTCGATCCGGCCAGTACTTTGAGAGTTCAATCCGAGTGCGTCCAGTGTGATCCTTAACTTTCTTGAATCCCATTACGTTCTCCATTGGATGCCTCGGGCCTTTCGCCGGCGCCATAGTACCACTCGGGGAGCGAGCTGATGTACCGGTCCAATTCCTCGAGCGTGTACACGCGTTTCCCATCCATGTTGAGTGCTTTCAATTTGCCGTCGTCGGTGAGCCGTCTCAGAGTTTGAGGATGCAGACCGAGGTACTGTGCCGCTGCTTTCGTCTTGAACATCCGCTGGGTGGGAACGCGGAACCACGCGATTTGGGTTATTGAATCCGCCGTTTCTTCTCGCATCGCCTCCAAAGGCCTCCTGACAGGAATGAGGGAATTTCGCCGGAAAAAATGGCGGACAGAAAAAGCCGAAAGAAACGCTCATACCTCTCTGGGAGGTCCCGGGAATGAGATTTCAAAAAGGCTGTATCGAGATAAACCCCATCAAAGATGTGCCGCTGCTTCGGCAGGTCCTGCATTGTCAGCTCGTCACTCACGAACAGCTCTGGCGGTTTATGCGGCTGGGCTTGTACGAATTCCAGAGGTCTTCGTTCAATTGGCGAGTGCGCCGACTGGTCGAGAGCGGCCTATTGGAACGTCGCTCCAAACTTCCTTACACGGAGCACTATGTGTATTCGATGGCAAATCCCGGAGCCGATGTGTTGATCAACCACGGAGAATGGTTCCCGATGTCGATCGAGAAAAACGGACGAAAGCATCGCGTCAGCGTTGCACACGCGCTGGGCCTGAACGATCTGCAATTGAGTTTGATCCGGGCGCGAGTCCTGGACACCTGGAAGCCCGAACCCATGATCCGGTTCGAGAATCAATACCTGGCGAATCCTCACGCGAAGGACTACGACGCGATCGTGACCTTACGGATCGACGACCGCGAGTCCGTTTTCAATCTTGAGTATGAAAGGACGGCGAAGCGGTACCGCGACTACGCCGACATCAGAGACTTGCTGGAGCAGGTTCCAAATCTTGATCCTGTCCTCTACGTCGTTCCCGACCTCGAGTTATTGCGTGTCCTTCGTCACGCGTTTGACCGGACAATCGCCCCAGTTCATGTCTGTCTCGTCGGAGACTTCACCGATTCCTTCATGGAGATGAGAGTGACGGACGCCAG